>Ga0210409_10002131_pt1 | contig 24051 bp, 15 predicted proteins | sample IncBWH17MmetaG_FD_161649 | JGI IMG/M metagenome (GOLD analysis project Ga0210409, IMG submission 161649) | Forest soil microbial communities from Barre Woods Harvard Forest LTER site, Petersham, Massachusetts, United States - Inc-BW-H-17-M | ecosystem: Environmental > Terrestrial > Soil >...
CGAGGCCGTGGAAGGCCCCCTCTGTTTGGTCAAAAACAGTAGATGCTGCAGTTGCGCGGTTGCACCCGGACTTGCCAACTTTCGAAGCGTCAACCGTGCAGCAGGAACTGGATGGCGTCGACGCGGGTATTACTGCGAACAGCTTGTTGCTTGGGGCCTGCGGCACGGCATCTCTGTTTCTTGCAGCGGTGGGAGTTTTTGGATTGATCACCCTCTCGGTAAATCAGCGCACAAATGAAATTGGCGTACGTCTGGCCCTGGGATCCACCAAAGCTCGCGTCGTGATGTCGATCCTGAAGCAGGCTCTCCCGCAGATCGGGATCGGCCTAGCAACCGGACTTCTGCTTTCTCTGGCGCTGGTTCGAATCCTCGGGAGTGTCCTGCCCGCGACCGCCAGCGAACCGGTGGTTTATGTTGGTGTGCTGTTTCTGCTGGGCGGCGTCAGTCTCGGTGCGGTGCTGATCCCGGCCGTCCGGGGCGCTCGGGTCGAACCGATGCGCGCACTGCGATACGAATGACAAACGTATGAACCCCTTCCGCACCGCCGGGCGCTGGCTTCGCTCGCTTGCGCGAACGTTGCGAGTCTTCTATTGGCACGAGCGACTGCCCGTCAGCGCGAAATGAGCGTGCGCCTGGCTCTGGGCGCAGGCCGTACCAGACTGGTGCGCCAGCTTTTGACGGAAAGCCTCCTCATCGCCTGTCTCGGGGGCGTGCTGGGATTGCTCGCCGGCATCTGGATCGGAGATTTGGTCTGGCCCAGGCTGGTGGCCAATGCGCGGCCACGCAACGGACCAGGAGATCGGGGTTCGCATGGCGCTAGGGGCCCAACGGCGCAGGATTCTGCGGCTGATACTCTGGGAGGGAATGCGTCTCGTTGCCTGCGGGCTAGCGGTTGGATTGGTTGCCTCGGCCGGTTTGTCTTTCATTTTGCGAACTGTCTTCTACGGCTCAGCCCGTTTGATCCAATCACGTTCCTCGTGAGTGCCTTCATTCTCCGTTTTGTCGGGGTCTGAAGGTTTTTTATTTTCAGGCCTCACGCTGCAAGCTGGACACTCATGGGGTTTGCATTGGTTGTTTGCGGAGAATAGAAGAAATTGCCGCTTGGACACGCATGACCGAGTTGCAAAGGCGCCAGGTGGTCGCCGCCCTCGCCGAGCGGCGTTTGTCTGCCAACCAGGCCCGACGGGAAGAATTGAATGAGTGAACTGCGGATCAATGCTCTTATTTGGGTGCCAGTGCTGAGGCAACTACTTGGTTGATGGCACGGCCCCGGAGTTCGCAACCAATAAATTTGCCGTCTGGGCCGATCAGGAAGACGGAGGGAATTGCATCGACGCCGTAACTCTTTGCAATGGGAGCGGAGAATCCCTCAGCCAAAAGGGCCTGTGGCCAGCGCATGTCCTTGTCCCTGACAAAACCAACGAGCCGCTCACGATTGCTATCGAGGCTCAGCCCCACCATGACAAAACGGTCGTTTTTGGCGAACGCATCATAGGTCACCTTAAGGTCCGGGATTTCCCCGATGCACGGGCCACACCAGGTCGCCCAGAAATCCAGCAATACATATTTTCCGCGAAGGTCCGCCAATCCGAGACTATTGCCATCGAGGGTTTTGACATTGAAGTCAGGGGCGAGGGCGCCTACTCGCGGGCCACCTGGTTTTGCAGTCCTCACGATCACCGGAATAAGCCGCAGGCCATGCTCCTTGCTTTCGGTCAACGGATCCGAATAAATGACGCCATTAGTCGAACAATACGAAAGACCGTTTGCCGAATCGCCTTGCTCGAAAAGACGCATGTCGCTCACGCTGGAAAAGGTCGGGCCACGCACCTCCAGGGAAACCGCCGGCCTCGCCTCAATTCTGCTGGTCACAAAGGTGAACCTGGCTTCCGAAATAAGCTTCGGCTCGGGACCCGCGCTCTTCCTCCGCTTCTTTACTGTCGCAAGGAAGCCGGCAGGGAATTTTGCTCCAGCACAGTTGGTCCAACCAACAATCTTAAAGGCCACTTCTTGCAGCATGGTTTGCGTCGGGTCTGCCGGGTCGGAAAACTCAAAACTTTCAAGATAGCTTGCGAATCCGTCCGGCCAAAACGGCTCCGCGCTGGCATCCGGGACGGTCGTTGGTTGGTCGTAGAACTCAGCGCCGGGGCTAGTGCCGAAAGCGTTGAGCCAGGGAAGATTAGGCTCCGTCCTCACCCGCTCCGCATGCGCCTGGGTCATTAGCCATAACGATGTCAGATTGACAATAATGTGGGAAGGCATTCTGTAGCTGCTAACCCAAACTGATGCATTGTTCCAAGGGCGAGACGTGCCCGGACCGCCTCCGGCTGCGGGGGACTCTTCTTCTCGATACTGGACGTAGGTGCATGAACTCGCAGCGTCACAGAGGAATACGTTGGCGGGGTAGTTCGAGCCGTAAATCGAAGTGGTAATTCGGAGCCGGTCTCCTTCCCGCAAGACTTCGCATTGCCGTTTTTCGGCGTGTGTTTGGCTGGTTCCCTTGAAGTAGGAATACGAGAGCTCTCCCTGAAGAGAGTAGTCCCTCGTCGAGATAAGGGGGGCCTCCGCAGCCTCCATCAAACCGCAAGCAATCAAAACCGGTAAGGAGATTGAGACGATTCGAACCATAAACCTGGATTGGTTACGACTGAAACAATGCATCCCCGCTCTCCCATGCGCAAGCACTCGGGCTTTGATACCCGTCAGGCGGCCAGCTTCCCGAGCGAGAGCATCTTCCATTGCCGATGTTGACTATCGCGCGGTTTTCAGAAAATTGGCCGGCTATCCAGCCAAACAACGCTCACGCTTGGGCTTCCACCGTCTTTCGCAAATTTAACTTCCGCCTCCAAATCGATCTGACCTTGCCCTCGGGTTTCTCGCCAGACCCAAAATCCATCCACAAGTTGTGCCGATGGGCCGTTCGAGAAGGGTCGACAGTTATAAAGAATCTCCGCCTTGTCATTGGCGAGCTTTTGCGCGAGGTGAGTAGCTTGTGTCGAAGTAAGGGCACCCGTCTGCGTGGTCATGCTCAGTTTGTCTCGAGTTGGCAAAATGCTTACAAAGATGTAGAACCGGCTGGTCTTTTTGACCTCAGTTTTGCGGCGGAATAGGCCTCCCTTCGTCTTTGTTATATCGGTTTTGAGAGGGCCGCGAATCACCGCCGTTTGCCCTTCGGTGACGACCAAGGAAGCTTGGGACTCACGCAGTCGGAAATGAGGCAAGGGATTGAGCGCCTCAGGAGCGGGGCCCCACACGTCTCCACTCCCGCGTGTCTGTGGCACAAACATTCCCGGGTCATCATAACCGAGGAACTCCAGACATCGTAGCGACACATCAAGGTGCCACCCTTCGCGGGTTGCTCTTGGCCGAATCCGCGCTTCCGGCCCAGTTTCTACTTCCCCCGTCTTATAGTTTATTAACGTTTGGTCCCTGGTCTCGACGTCGAACACTATTGTCCCGACCTCGCTTACCTTCGCAACCGCTTCCCCTCCGGAAGTTACCTCGCTCCCGTTCCTTGAAGGGGACAGCCACTCCACTCCTGGCTGTTTTATTAAGCCCCGGCGTAATCCATCATACTGTGCCGTTTTCAACAGCCTTACCTGTCCTACAGTGACAGATCGATCGGCAGTCACGTTTTTCTGGGAGGGGAACTTGGCCACTGGAAACAGGTCTACAGCAGGTCCCGTCGTTGGCGTGCTCTCTGTCTTGTCCACCCCTTGAAATAAATTTTCCACGGCGGAACCCTTCGACTCCGGGACCTCGGCAAACTCAACCTTTACGAGCACGGAATTCGTCTGCCTCGCGCCAGGCGCCGAACCCTCCGTCTGGTTTGCTTGCTCCGCCGCTCTCAAAGGATAGCTGGGCTGTGCCGGAGTCGCTGGAACTGGTAGCTCCTGGAGGGAGCTGGAAAGGGCTTCGAGGATTGACCACGGACAGAAGCTCTGAACAGGCACTAGCAAGAGAAATCCTACCAGGCAAACCGCCAGACCGCGCGGGATCCAGAGCCAACACGCCGAAAGCCGGTCCCACTGGACGTTGCTCCTGAGCAACGCATGCACCCGAAAACCCAATTCTGATGTCGAACCATTCCCGCCTACGCCCAGACCGTTCCCAGCTCCTCGGAAACTTAGCTCCCGTCCGAAAGCAACCAGTGATTCAGCCAATGTTGTCGGCCCCGCTGGGAACAGAGCACTCGCTTCATCCGCGGCTGATTCACATACACGACGAAACGAGCGCCGAGCCCACCAGAGCACGGGGTGCCACCATGCAAAAGCGCAGACCATGTCGATTAAACCGAACCAGATCGGATCGTGTAAAACCAGGTGTGCCGACTCGTGCGCGAGCATTACTTCCCGCTGCTCTTGCGGGAATCGTTCAACGAAGTCAGGTGGGATGGCGATCGTCGGCCGCCAAAATCCGAAAGCCACCGGCCCTTTGACCCGGTTCCATACCCGAACGCTCACTTTTCTGAAACCAAATCTCGAAAGAAGCTGGTTAGTTACGGCCTCTGATTCGGAGACGGGCATCTTTCTCCTTTCGAGCGCGAGCCAAATCCGTGATGTCCCCTTGAGAGCAAGGAGCATGAAAGTTCCGCCGGCCCAGAGCCATCCCGGCCACCTCACCTTGGTCACGCTGACGGATTCCCGGGCGCTCGGGCCGGCGGCTTCCCCGACCGGTGCGGCTTCCTGTCCATCCGAGGTAGTCAAGGCGACGCTCAAACGCCTCTCAGGGTTATTCCTCGCCGACGAGCGAAAGATCCAGGTGCGCAGGCCGGCCACCTCGCTGAAGCAAAGCAGAATCGCTCCAACTATTGCCGCTTGCCAAAAAGCCCTCTGCCGCTTTGCATGCTGCGTTAAGCGGTTGGCTAACGCCACCGTTCCGACGATCGCAGTTATTTCCAGAGCAAATACGCCAATTAGGGTGCCCCACATAGAGAACGAGAGCATTACTTGGCCCTCCTCTTTGCGTCGGCAACCGCTTTCTCGAGTTCCGCCAATTCCTCGCGGCTCGCATTAGAAGTTTGAAGCAAATGAATTACAGCGCTCAAAAGACTGCCCTCGAAGAGCTGTTCAACAAAATGGCGGCTCTCGCTTCGATTAACCTCCTCTGCCTGCAGCACAGCATGATAGATAAAAGTCCTCCCTTCCTCCCGGTGGGCGACAAGACCGCGCCCCTCCATCTTCCGAAGCATCGTGGCGATGGTCGTGTAGGCGAGCCGACGTTCGAAAAGGGCACTGTGGATGGTGGCTACAGGAGCGGAACCCCGTGCCCACAATTCCTTAAGAATCCGCAGCTGCAGGTCACCGATCCGCACGGTATCAGATTTGCGCTTCATGACTACCGATGTAATACTACCATGGTAGTAGACATGTCAATGGAAAACTTTTCGTTGAGGATTCCGATCAGGTTTGTGTTTCGCGACTACCAGTGTAATCCCTCTGAGTATCGCCATCCACTTCAACGACGTCGGGGTTCCGAGGACCCGCCGCCCTTTTCGGACGGCGGTTTGGTCGCGTTGAGCGAGGCTAAAACCTTTTCAGTGATATCATCCAAATCTTTGGAAAAGACGACAGGATTCATCTTGCTGGCATTCAACACCAGGTTGAATCCACCGGCTTCGCCGATGCTCCTTGTTCGGGTAAGTATTTCGTCAAGGATTCGCCTATTTGCGACAACGGCCTGGTTCTGAAACTCGGCCTCTCTTTGAACTCTGGTTTGATCATAGCTAACTTCAAACGCGCGGAAGTCGGCCAGCTTCAGTTCAAGGCTTCGCTTCTTCTCTGCTCGCGCGGCATCGCTGAGGGCGAGGTCGATCGAACCTTCCTGCAAATCATGTGCTTCTTTGAGCAATCTCTCGCCGTCGAGTCGGAGCTCTGTAAACTCTTTGAATACGGCATCGTGCCTCGCCTCAAGCTGTTTGGCAATTTCCTCGGCGCGGTAATATTCCTTTAACAATCGCTGCAAATCAACAGTCGCTACCTTCATTTCCCCCGCTCGGACAGAGCAGGCAACCGCGATTACGCACAAAGAGGTTAGGAGAGTTTTCATGAGCTTTTTCGAGATCGTGCACGTCGCTCCTTGGTGACAGTTGAGCGCCCGCTTCGAACGAGTGATGACCAGGCCAGCACGATAAAAATCATCGTTTTCATCGGGACAGACATTTGAGACAGGCGAGACTCTTCCCGTTCAAAATCAGGAGACACACTTCAAGAGGGCAATGAACCGTTGGTTTAGTTTGGTGGGTTCTACTCGCCGTTCTGCTGAGACGAACCTAACCACAATGACGTGTTGAAAGCGAGTCCTTAGGAAAAGACCTGCCGCGGTCCTCAATCAATCGGGATTATCCGAGATTAACCACGGATGAATACAGATAAAACCGGCGCGGCTACCGCGGCGACCACGGGACAGCAGCCGCAAAAGAAACGCATCGATCGCGAAGAATGGAATCGCGATCAAGCCCTGTTATTCCGAGCGCGACGATTTGAGACGGTATTGCCTGCAATAGTCCCCAGGAGAAGGCCTGCCAGCGCGCCGATGGCGAGGTTCATGGCCTTGTTCGGACGCACGGGCCTGGGTCCGGGGTTGGCCACATCCACGATCTGCACAGAAACCGGTGAAGCCGTGGTTGCGCCGAACGTGCTCTGCTCGTAGGCCTGATAGTCCTCAGCGATCTTGTTGGCAATCACTGCGGCTTCTTCGGGTATCTCGCTGAACACGCGAATTTCGATCAAGTTGCTGCTGCGCACAGGACGCAGATCCATGTGCATCTTGAGCAGTCCCAAAACTTCCTGCGGCTTTAGCCTCTGTCCGCGCCCGTAACGTTGTCCCCACTTGTTCTCGAGATCCAAGTCACGGATTACTTTGCCAAGAACCACGTCGGATTGAATCACTTCGAACTCAGTCTGGATGAAATAAGGGTCATAAAATCCGGAAACCCGGGGGGCCAGATTCGGCGATGATGGCTGCGCGGCATTACGCTGGATTTCGATCCTGGTCATGCTCAGGTAGGACTCGGGCATGATGGCCGTGACGAGCGCGCTCGCACCAAAGACAACCAGATAAACGGTCAGGAACGACGACAGGAAACCCGCTGGAAGATAGCACCTCCGCACTATCCAGAAGAGCATTACCAGCGCGGAGGCAAAAGCAACCAACCCCAGCAACGCCGGGCCTACCATGAGCGCGGCTACGGCAAGCCAAAGGAAAAAGGCAAAGGTGATGCAGGCAAGAAATCCTCCCAGCCAGCGTTTGGGCGCCACCATGAGTATTACCAAGGCAACGCCGCCCGCGGGCAATCCGACCAGCGCCTTCGGACCAGCCTCCATCATCAGGGCCGAGGCAGCGAACTCCACAAGCAGCACGGCAAGGATACCGGCGGCGAACGCGTACAACCAAGTGCGCTGACCCTGGACTGCAGCCGGACCCGGATTAGTAGATTCAGCTCTGGATTTGGGTCGAGGCGCCGCGGGTGCGCTTGGCTGCAGGAGGAGCTGCACACCGCCGCAGCAGAAACTGACCAGGACCAGGAGCATGAACCTTGGCCACAGCACTACCGTAAATGGGCCCATTGCATAAAGATCCATGATCCGCCAGTCGGACACCGTCCCGTGGCTCGCGATCAGACTGTCCACATAGCCGGCAGCATAGCCGGCTACTAAGTAACAGAAACTGAGGGTGAGACCGAGCAGGAGCTGCATTACGATGCGCGGCTCAGCCGCAGCACCGCGCACAACAAGGGCAATGAGCATCCAATACAAGGGGCTATCGGCACCGCCAGTGAATAATACCAGAACTGCAATAAGGCAACCGTCCACTAGAATGGTAGCCAAGATGCCGACGTGCACGAGTTTCATTGGAAGCCTTTGAGCCGCTAATAACAGCACAGAAGCTCCCAGAGTGATTGCCATGTAGACTACAAAAAGGAGAGAGAGTTCCCGAGGCTCCACCCCTATGGACCCGCCGACCACATCCGTCAATGTTCCGCCGCGCCGGCCAAGCAAGAGCGACGCGCACAGCATGATTGCGAGTGCTACTTTGACTGGCAAAATAATGTTTCGCTCCGGGCGTAGACTCCTGCGCATCCACTGTTGCCGTTCCAGAGGCTGCATGGTGAAGGCGATCTTCAGGCGCTGGAGAGTCCGTCTAAACCCCGTTTCGACCGATGGCTCGTTGCGTGCGGCACTGCCCTCGCTCGAACTTGGTCCCGGTGTGGCTGAAAATTCCCGCTGTGTCGGGTTGGTCGAGGTTTCCCGGCTTTTTCCAGAGATGTTTTCCAGCGCCGTCTTTACCTCGCTAGCCTGTTGATAACGTCTTGCCGGATTCTTTTCGAGCGCCTGGAGCACTACCTCATCCAATCGCACATCGAGTTGCACTTTCCGAGAGGGTGGCTCAATTCGTTTGGCGGGGAGTTCGCCGGTGAGCATTTGGTAAAACACGACACCCAGCGCGTAGAGGTCCGCGCGGTGGTCTACATCAGCGGGACGTTCAACCTGTTCGGGCGCCATGTAATTGGGCGTGCCCATGATCTTGCCTACAGCAGTGAGGCCCTCGATGTAAAGAGAAGCCTTCGAGGCCTCAATCACATCCGAACCGGGTGCCACCAGCTTGGCCAAACCAAAATCCGCCACCTTAACACGACCCAGGCGATCCAGGAGGATGTTCTCCGGCTTGATGTCGCGGTGGATGATACCCTGGTCGTGAGCGTATTGAAGAGCGTCGCAAATCTGCGGGACGATGGCCAGGGCCTCCCGAGGGGCAACCCTGCCGGCCTGTAAGAGTTGACGCAAACTCACCCCGTCCACGAACTCCATGATGAAGTAGTAAAGCCGAGCCAGCATCTGGCCTGCCCCACCTTGGGCCTGCCCGAAATCGTAGATTGTGACAATGCCGGGGTGATTCAGTTTGGCCATCGCCCGGGCCTCGCGGGCGAAACGCTCGGCGAAGGCCGGGTCCTGGCCGATGCTCGGCGGCAGGATCTTGAGGGCCACGATCCGATCGAGCTGTTTTTGGCGCGCTTTGTAAACCGCCCCCATGCCTCCCTGGCCAATGAAGGAAAGGATTTCAAACTGAGGGAATAATGCAGCTAACTCCTCCGGCGTCGGCGGCGTGAATCTGGCCAGTGTAGTGGGCTCCGCACCGCCGGTTTCGGTGCCAAGACCCGCGTTCATTAGGCACTCCGGGCAGACACCTTGTGGTGCGTCAGAGGTTAGCGGCTTGCCGCAACCGGGGCATGTTCGCGCTGTGCTCATACAGATTCGTTCATCCAGTACTGACCCGTTTAGCGCGGCAGGTTACAGGGAATTTTAACCGCGAATAAACGCGAATGGACGCGAATCGGATCGATTTTAGCTCGGGTCGAAAACTTGACTTGTTTGGCGGGTGTTTTGGGGTTCAAGGACTTTAATCCTGGTCCTTTTGGTTAGTGAGAGGCGAGAACATTGACCAGGTGGCGCATCTCGGCTTCTACTTCCTCCGGCGAGGCGACGGTCTGAGCGACTTCTTCCCGCAATAATTGACGGTATCGCCGGCGCAGACGATGCACCGCCACTTTGACCGCTCCTTCGCTCATGCCCAGCACGTCCGAAAGAGCCGAATAAGGCTGCGCATCCCGCTCGCCAACCAGGCATGGCTTGAGGAGTTCAAACATCCTGGCTTTGTTTTCACGCTCGAACTCAACGCTCAATCGTTGAAGGACTGCATCCAGTAGCGTCACCGCCCATTTGCGATCGAATTGTTGTTCCGGCGTGGTTTCGGCTACCGCTTCGTTGCTGTAGCGCGTCTCAGCAGCGTCCAGCGGTTGTACTTGGATACCGCCTCCCCGCTTTTGGGCCTGGTCCTTGCGCCATTCCTTGGCAAGAAAATGATTGAGCGCGCCCAAAAGGAAGGACCGAAACCGGCCCTTTTCGGGATCGGCCCTGGTTACCCAATTCTGTTGCAGCAATCGGGCGAAGAATTCCTGGGTTAAATCCTGCGCATCATGAGGTGAGCGGCCACGCCGCCGCACATAGGCGTAAATAGGGAACCAGTAAGCCTGGCAGAGCTTTCCCAAGGCGTCGCGAGCGCGGGTCGTATCACTGCGCCCCGCGTGCAGCACGACCGACCAATGCGTGGTGGCAAAAACGGGGCAATCGCCTGTTGCTCTCGATGACCCGCCCGCCGATGTGCTCATTGCTCGACAGCATGATCACATTTCCATCTGAGATGCGAGGCCGAAACGGCTGATGGTTGACCGCGGATGGCGCGGATTTCGCGGATACAAAGGATATCCGGGCCATCCCTACCTGCGAATTGCCTCATCGGGAGATTTTCGGCACAATCGTCGCGGACACTGTTAAGTATGAAGATTGCTACATTCAATGTGAACGGCATTCGCTCGCGGTTGCCGAATCTGCTTGAGTGGTTGCAGAGGGAAACGCCCGACGTTGTGTGTCTGCAGGAACTCAAGGCGCCTGATGACGCGTTTCCCGTGATCGACATCAATGCCGCCGGTTATCAGGCGATCTGGCACGGACAAAAGGCCTGGAATGGCGTGGCCATCCTGGCTCGTGGCACCAAGCCGGTTGAAACAAGGCGAGGGCTACCCGAGGGCGACGGAGATTCGCACAGCCGGTATCTCGAAGCGTCGGTGGAAGGTATCCTGGTAGGTTGTTTGTACCTGCCCAACGGGAATCCACAGCCTGGCCCAAAGTTTGATTACAAGCTGGCCTGGTTTGAACGGCTCATCCGGCATGCCGAAACCCTCTCTCGCGGCGACCAACCGGTCGTGCTGGCGGGCGATTACAACGTGGTGCCTACTGATTTTGACATCTATAACCCGCGCTCCTGGGCTAACGATGCCTTGCTGCAACCCGAGAGCCGGGAATGTTACCAACGGATGCTCTCTCAGGGTTGGACGGATTCGGTGCGCGCCCGTTCCCCGAACCAGCGGGTTTACACGTTCTGGGATTACTTTCGGCAACATTGGCAGAAGAACTCCGGTATGCGTATCGATCACCTGCTGCTGAATCCTTCGCTTAGCTCGCAATTGATCGATGCCGGTGTCGACACCTGGGTGCGCGGCCAACCCGCCGCCAGCGACCACGCGCCGACGTGGGTGCGATTGGACCGGCCACTCACAACACTCTCTCCACAATAACCCCGTGCTTTTTGCCGATAGTTGCAGCCGTCGAAAAATCGATCATCTCGTCAGCATGTTTAAATATCCCCAACTCCAGCACCTCAGCGACAACCTTGAACGGCTTCAATCCAAGGAGTTCGGCCAGGTCCTTCACCTCGATGTAATCGGACACGAAAATCCTCCGGCCCGGTTCCCCAGGGTCCAGCAAATCCCGCGCTGTGAGCTTGGGCGGCCTTGGAGGGGGTTGCGGGGGTCCGCCCGAAAAGGCCGGTTTAGTATCGGGGGCTTTTTCGGGAGACGGTGTAAATTCATAACCGTTCACGAATCTTTAAGATGATTCCTGACGCACCCAACGCTATTGCACCGAAATAATATGATGTTTTACGGTCGATCCATCGAGCTTGGTTGTCCAACGTTGTCCCGTTTTTTTTCCCAGGAGATTCCGGCCCAGAGGAGATTGAGGAGTGATAACCGTGACCTCCTTGCCCTCCAATTCGATTTCCAAGCCACCGTTCCTGGGCCCGATAAAATACATGCTGCGTGTGCCGCTGGAATCCAATTCGACCAGCGCGGTTAGATCGATCGGCTTGCCACCAGGAAAGTCCTGCAAGGCGAGGGCCTCGTAAATGCTAATCGAATCCATGATCTCCTTTGCCTGGCGAGCCTGACCGCCGGCGAGATAGGCGGCTTCCAGGCCGCGCGTGTCGTACTTATTCTCGGCCTTGCTGCTTTCGTGCGTGGCCTCCGCATGCGAAGCGCGCGCGGCTTTGTTCAGGACCTCAAGGCCTTCGCCAAGACTGGCGACAATTTGTTTCAATACCAGCGTCTTAGTCACTCACACACCAACGTTTCCAGTTCCGCCAGCACGGAGATGATGACCGATTCCTCTTCGTTGATCGCGCTCCAAACAGCTTCGCTCAACGGTTCCGGACGAAGCAGTTTGAGCAGGCAACTGGTGTCAGCATAGATCATGTCGCTTAGGTCAGTTTTCGATCTTCCCGGTCGGCCGCGAGTCGCTCATCGCCGCCAGGAAAGGTTTTGTTTCCAAAAACTTTCTTAATCCACTTCCGGTGTTCTTCGACATTCCAGCGCGGACGCTTGGTATGAGCCTGCCTCACGCGCACCAGTTTCGCGACCGGCTTGGAATCACGTGTGATAAGAATCTCGTCTTCTATCTGCAACGCGGCTTCCGCCTCAGGCCAGCGCTGCCGCAAATCACGGATGGTGATCGTTTTCACGGATATAGATTAACATGTTTCACGCATTGAGCGCAACCCCGATCTAGAAGGGAAACCATAGGAGAGGCGGCTGCGTTACCGATCGCTCTCGGCATAGCCTTTTTTCACTTTCTCTGCGATCAACTTGGCTGCCTCGCGCTTGGCTCTCTCCTCATCCGCAAATGATTTTGTTTGTGATTGGCCGGGAGTTCCAATACGGCCGAAGCGGACGGCGAACGATTTGCCCGAGACGGAGACCTCCCAAAACTTCCTGGATGAACCACCGACGAGTTCAAAGTAACGAACAGAATCAGGTTTGGAACTTCGAGCGGGAGAGGGAGGTTGCGCGCCAGGTGCCTTGCCTTTTGGTTGAAGCCGGGGCGCTGCAGCGGCCTGCGGCGGTAATGGCGCCACCACTGCCTGTTCGGAAGGGTGCGGTGCGACCGGGTCAACCGGTTCCTCAACGTGGGAATCGAAATGCTCTTCTTGCCCGTGTAGCAGCCTCTCCAGCCGGGCCAGGACGTCCTCCGGGTTGTGATACCAATCTTTCGTCAGCACCAAGGCAAAGCGCCAGCCGAATGCCTGCAGAATGGAAGGTTGCATCAAGTAACGGTCCAGCAGGTTTGGATTCGCGTAATGCCCATCCGTGTCCACCAGGATTCCAAGCTGATACATGCCGTCCGACTTGCCGCGCACGCCCAGGTCGCACCGGAACTTGGATTGGCCGACATTCAAATCGATGACATAACCGCGCTCCCGCAAAGCCGAAGCCAGCTTTTCCACAACCACATCCCCTTTGCTCCGCGGCGCGAGCGCTTTGCGCGCCAGCGGGTTCAGATTTTCCAATACACCCCTTGCGACGGCGGCATCGCCCTTTGACACGGATTCGGCGTACTGAAGGAAATTCTTAAGACTGTTGGCGCCATCGTTGTAGTCATTGGTGATGTCGTGATGACGGATCGAGGTGACTAATGCCGTGTGATGCTTGGCACGGGAGAAAATGACATTCAACCGTTTTTCGCCGCCGCGCTGGTTAATCGGCCCGAAGTTCATCAGCATGCGTCCGCCGGCGTCGTGACCATAGCAGACGCTCATGATGATGATGTCGCGTTCGTCACCCTGCACATTTTCAAGATTCTTTACAAATAGACCGCAGAATACGTCGTGGTCTTCGCGGACGTGCTCGGCTTCCAGTCGCCCTGCGAAGTCGTTGTCCTCGTCCGCCAGGCGGCTCAGAGCGTTCTCAATTTCAGTCTGCTGCGCCTCGGAAAAGGCCACAATGCCGATGCTGAGCTTATTCTCACGGCGAAGCAGGCCGCGAACGAGCTGGGCGATATAAGAGGCTTCATTTGGATTCGTGCGATCCACGTAGACCCCGTTTTCGATGAAATGAAAACTGATGCTGCGGGCAAGCAGTGCATCCACGTTTGTTTCGCCCTGGCTGGCCGCAGTTACGATGAGCTCCGGCAGGTTATCCGGGGCGCGTTGGCGGTCCGGGATGGTAAACAGGTTGCCGCCATAAAACGCCGCGTTGGAAAAGCTGATCAGCGCCTCATACCGACTGCGATAATGCCATGCGAGCAGCGTGGCTGGGAGATTTTGCGCCGATTGCGTGAGGAAACTGTCAGAATCCAGGTCAACTTCCGCGCGTTCCCCTGCATCCTCGACGACCACGCTTTCATTCTCACCGCGGCTGGTCGAGAAGAACGTCGTTGGCGGGAGTTGCATTTCGTCGCCCACGACAATCACCTGGTGCGAGCGATAGATAGCGGGAATTGCTTCCTCGAGAGGAATTTGGCTGGCTTCGTCGAAGATCACCACATCGAACAAGTCAGGGTTGAGCGGCAAAGTGTCGCAGACGCTCAGCGGGCTCATCAGCCAGATGGGCTTTAAATCCTGGATGACCTTCCCGGTGTCACCCGCGGCTAGGTCGCGAATCGATTTGAAACGCATGGTCTTGCCAAATTCGTGCTCCAACTCGCGACGGCCGGCGGCATAGGCCTTCTTGAATGCCTTTTGGTCCGGCTCCAGTTGGGACACCGATAGCGAGGAGAGGTTGACGTGTTCGAGAAACTGGCGGCGAACCGCCGCGCGGATGGCCCGGGCGTTCAATCCAAGCCATTCCCGGTAACGCTGCCCGAGTTGATCCATTACTCGCGCGAGCATCCGCCCCTCGAATTTATTTACAGACCTGTCTTGCCGGTAAACCTGGTTGAGGCTCTTGTGCCCGATCGCAGCTTCAAATTCATTCAGCGGCACTTCGGCCCACCGCAACGCGTAGCTCAAGGGTTCAGGCAATTCGACAAGGTCGGCCAGCAAAGGCGACAACTCCGCCAGGGTGGCGGTTTGCTCGCGCAGTTTTGCCAGCACTTCGGTGAGTTGCGGAAAATCAAACTGCTCGTGCTCCGCCAGAAGCGAATGAAGGGCGGAGTCCAATTCCGTGAAGCGCTCGTGAATGCCGGCGAGGTTTTCAACGAGCCCGCCGGCCTCGGTCGATTGGGCAAGCTGTTGAAGGAGCGCTTTCACGGAAGGATGCGCGGTGCGGGGGTCAGCGCGAAGGTTAACCACCACGCAGCGGAATGCCTCGGCGTCATCCGCTTGCCATTCTTTGCGGGCGTGCTCGCACACGGCATCAAGAGCGGCCTGTGCTTTGTGTTGCGCCGCCAGTTCCCTGAGGATCTTGCTCCAGGCAGGGGCGACGGCATGTTGCGAAAAATCGTACCTGGCTTGCAGCGCCTTCTTCAAACGCCAGAACGCCGGCCGCAGGAACCTGAAGATGGACCCTTCGAAGCGCACAGTTTCCGCGAGCGCGTTCTGAGTATCATCCGAAGACAGCGGCTCTTTCCACGCAACCGTCTTCTGGCGCGCGGCGGCCAGAGCTTTGCCGCACGCATCGAGCTCTCCGGCGAGTTTATCGAAACCCGCGGCAGTTGGATTATTCTGTAAAAGGCTGAGCAGGTTCCGCTGAGCCAGCGGACGCGCGCGGACGGCAAATTCCAGAATCGCCTGGATCTCCTCGAAGGTATCCCACAACGCGTCCGGGAGACCTGAAAGCTCGAGCGCGTTTTCAATGGCATCGACAAGGTCCTCGACCTGGTCCAAACAACTCGTAAGGGTTTCGATGGGCCGGTCGGCTTCCAGAACGCTCTTGCCCAGCCAACGGAGCGGGTGTTTTGCGAAGCACAGATCTTCGCCCAGGTCGGTGAGCGCTGCGCGCAGACGATCCACCACTTCGCCGTGCCGCAGCCAAAGGGGATACTCCGGCAGGAGATCTTCCACGCGCGGCGGCAAATCGCGGGCACGTCCACGCAGTTCAACCAGCCGGTGCAACAGCGAGCGCACCCCGATACCGGTGTGGGGATGGGGCTCGCGCATGACTTCGGAAAACCGGCCGAGGCTCGCCAGGTATTGCTCCATCGCGCGCAACGCCGCGGCGCGGGACTTTTCCACGTCCGGTTCGAGTTGCGCCTGGTCGAGGAACTGTTCGCACGTTTGTTTCAGATTCTGGATAAACGCCTTTTTGTCGGTTTGCGAATCGTGAATGAGGCAGCAGAGCTCATCCAACCCCTGTTGCCGCAACCGATGGAACACGACGTCGATGGCGGCACGCTTTTGGCAAACAAAAAGGACGCGTTTTCCGCGCGCAACATAATCCGCCACGAGATTGGTAATGGTTTGCGATTTGCCGGTGCCGGGCGGCCCTTGGATGATGTAACTTGCCCCGGTTCGGGCGCGCGCAATCGCCGAAGCCTGCGCGACGTCACAGGAAACAATGAGGTGTTGTTCGGCCAGAGGGAGCGGGGGCAGCGCGTCTTCCGGTGGTTTCGGGGTGAGCGAAAAGACGGTGTCGAAGGCGCCGCTCCCCATGTCCGTTTCGATCAGCTTGGCGTAATCGCTCACCAAGGTCATTTTGCGGTAATTGAAATTCCCCAGAGTCAGGTTGCAGAGGTCGAAATCCCACGAATACGGATTCTGATTGTCCCCATCACGCAACGAGAACATCTGTCGTTCCGTCTCCAATACTTTGCCCGGCTCGGCCGCCGCCTCAGGCTCGACAATGTGCTGCAACCGTATCCGCGGCGCACCACCGGCTGCTTCGCGCAAAGGCATGGGCGTGGGTCGCACTTTCTGAAGAAACAACTGCAGACCTAATGGATGGAAATTCTCGCGATTGTAGCTGTATTCGGGTTTCGCAGCACTTCGAGCGCGGCGAGCCTGTAGCTTCATTCGGTGGCGGTATTGATCCACCCGCTGCCGCGCCTTCTCGTGAATGAGCTCAATTTGCGGCCGGTCGATTTTGTTTAGCATGACGCCGGGTTCGCTCGCCTGGATTTGGACTCTAAGGGCGTCGCAGAATTGGTCGAGCGAGGTCTCCTTTAAGTCCACAAACTCGGGAAGGTCGAGATTGTAGAGCTCCTTCAGATAATGCCTGAGCGCGGGATTGACCTCGGCTTCGCTGGAGGTGGGAACCAGAACGTAACTGTCGCGAACGCCTTTTTTCCGCGTAACTTCTACCGGCAGGAGCAAGAGCGGCGAATGGATGCGTTCATGGGGCGCTTCTTTCAGGTTATTCCAGCGCAGGAAACACAACACGAGGCGAAGCTGGGCGAAGCCGAACTCGGCGCGGTCGCGCCGCGCCTCGCTGATGATTTTGTCGAGGACACCGGGAATGTAAGGGGCATCTTCAAAGCGCAGGTACTTGCCAAGTGACATCAGTGTGCCCTCGGTAATGGTGGCGGCGAGTTCGCGATGCCAGACGAAGAGTTGCTCGAGTTTGATGTTCCGATAATCCAGCACGAGAGGAACGGACGCGACTGTCAGATTCAATGTCTGGAGAGTGGGTTTGAAATAGATGAGCCGATTGCGCCGTGAAATCTCGAAGAGCCGATCCCGCAAGTGCGCTTGGATTAACCGGCGTTTGCCGGCCAGAGGAGATTCCTTGAATTCCTTCCCGCTGAAAAAGTTTGTATCGAAATCGACGGGCTGCTCGCGGTAATTCTCCAGCCGGGAAATCATCTGGGCTAAATCCGGCGCGCGCTTGTGCCGATTCAGTTCGGTCATCTGCACGATGACGGACGCCAGCACGGGATTCAGCCGTCGGTTCACAGCAAAAAGGTTGCTGCGATTCACCGTGAAAACCTCCAGTTCCCTTTCATCTGTGAAATCCAGGCCGCAAGCCAGGCTGGCCAGGAGCATTCCGAGCGAGAAGATGTCGGTCAATTCGTCGTGGTGTCCGACCGCGTGCTCCCACGACTGGTAGTTCGGCAAAAAAACGGGTTTGGTAATGTCGCTCTGCGCGGAGCCTATCCGGAGATCGGAACTCGCCACAGACGCTCGATCGATGTCGGCGGTGCGCCGTGCTTCGGCCACGACCTCAACTGCGCGGCTGACCGGTGATTGCAGTGCTTCCACCCTGGCTAGGTTCTTTCCCGGCGCAGTCGCCTTAGCCGGCGTGAACATGAGGTTCCCCTGCTCGGTCAGTGACAGGTCCCGGACCCCGTCGAGTGGTGCTACCAATCCGTCCTCGTGCACCGCGCGGACCTGCTTCATCAAAGGCAACAATGCGGCCAGTACGTCGTCGGTTTCAAATCCCCCCTTCGTGACGCCGGCGTTGAGCAAATTCAAGAATGGAGATTGAAACTCTTCACTCACAGTGCGCCTCCGCTTTAGCGAGCATTTCAGCAGCTTGTTCTTTGATTCGCCGCAGATCGCGGACCCTCATTTTGAGTTCTCTTGCGGTCAGTTTCTCGAATTGCGTCTCCAATTCGAGTTGGCGGCTCAACTCCAGACCTGCCGCCAATGGCATATCCTCAAGGTCGGGATCGACTTTCGCGAAATCGAGCAGAACATAACACAGGAATTCGCGCAGCGTGGCATCGCTGGATTTCAATTCAGCGCAGACCGAGGAGTCGTTGCTTTCCGCCGGTTGAAAATCGTCAAAAAAGAGCTTCGCGTGTCCGAGAGTGGCGGGGGTCTGAAACCATTTGGGCCGCAACAGACATTGCAGGAGCCGTCGGGTAGCCGTGGTCAGTCGTCTTTGGCCCATTAAATCCAGCTCATCGAGCGTGGCAGCGCCTTCAATCATGGCTTGAATCTGGGCACCGGCGTTTTCACGCCGCTCCTGCCATAGCTTCAGCGCCCGCGCACGAATAAAGGCTTCCGGATGGGAAACTCCGTCCGTGCGGACGTTGCCGTTGCCAAAAACCTCTTCGGCTTGTTTCAAATAGCTGGCGGCGCTGACCTGGCTCAGGCCGGTTTCCATTTTTAGAAGCCCAGCCACTACGGGGCCGGCATCGTCGGTTACGCGTAGAGCACCGCGGTCGGCGAAGATTTCCGTGTAAAGTCGGTAACGCCGCGCGGTCTGCTCGTGACTGGCGGAGGCCCGCGGATCGTTAGCAACCGCATGAAGTAAACGATCGACGATATGGAATTCTCCCGTGTCCCGCTCCCAAAGATGGTAATGCGCAAGCTCGTGGCCGATGACGGACTTCAATTCTTGCCCGCTCAGCAACGTCAGCACCGGCCCGGACAACACGATATGACCTTGCCCAGGAATATAGTAGAGGGCCGCATTGAGCTGCGGGGTGTTTTGCGCCTGATAAAACGTGACCGGGATGTCCAGTTGGAACCGAGCCTTGACCTCGTTAAGGGCTTGGCTGAGTTCGGGGTGGGAATCGGCGTCAAGACGATAAGTGGATTTGAGTAAGTCGAGGCGCAGGTTTTCGGTGTAATTCGCTTTGGCCTGAGCTGAAGAGAACCAATTCCATAATTCGCGTTCTTCCGATTTGAGGTAATCCCTCAACTCGAGGTGGTACGTCAATGGCTCCAGAATGTGTTCCGGTTCGTCCATGTTAATATTAGAACAGAGGCGGGTGCCCAGGTCAAAGGACAGCAAACCATGCTGGTGTTCCCCAATCCGCATTCCGCCAGTCTTGCTTTCCACCCTTATTCCCTGCCGTCAAGTCGCTTCGAGCAATGGACAGCCAAAGGAGCAATAATCAGGCCAATCGCCCGCGACAGATGCGTCCTTGTGAAAAGGAAGGATGTTCCGGGTTTCCGCATCGCGCCCAGCATCTCAGTCCCAGTCCGTTCGAAGTAATCAGCGGCCAGAAACCTGCGCTACGCCTTCGGCTATCTTGACTTCGGCTGGGACACTCTCTACAGCTTCTGTGCAGATAATCCGCTGGAACTCCCGATGAATACTTCCACTTGTCCCGGAACCCGAGCGAACGCTGATGTCTCGGCTTCGCTTCGAACGTTTGCAATCCTGTTCTGCAGTGCGCTTTTTGGCATCGTCGCATTTTCCGCGTTGGCAGCGGAACCAGAAACAGTCGTCTTGCCTGCGGGTGTCCAAGCCGTCTGGGATCTCGACAGAGCTTACCATGAAACCACGCCCACGCGGGAACGAGTTTGCCTGAATGGCCTGTGGGAATGGCAACCCGCTGAGGCTCAGTCAAAAGAAGTCCCGCCGTCCAACTGGGGCTATTTCAAAGTCCCGGGCTGCTGGCCGGGAATAACGGACTACCTGCAGAAGGATTGCCAGACGCTCTACACGCATCCGAGTTGGAGCGGCCAGAAACTGGGCGCAATAAGTGCGGCATGGTATCAACGGGAAATCGCTGTCCCAAAACAATGGTCGGGCCGCCGCATCTGCCTGTCGCTCGACTATCTGAACTCCTACGCCGCCGTTTACCTGGATGGGCAACCGGTCGGGGAAACACGCTTTCCCGGAGGCGAAGTGGAGCTCACCTCGGTTCTGAAGGACAGGGCCGCTCATCGATTGGCTGTGCTGGTCATCGCTTTGCCCCTCAAGGGAGTCATGCTCTCCTATACGGACAGCGCGTCGGCGCGCGAACAAAAAGGCTCGGTCGCCCGCCGCGGCCTGTGCGGCGATGTATACTTGATCAGCACGCCCGCCAGCGCTCGACTGACTGATCTGCGCGTGGAAACATCGGTGCGCAAAAAGGAGCTGCTTATCAACACCGGCCTGGAGGGACTGGCTTCCGAAAAGGATTACGCTCTGCGAGCGCGAATCCTTGATGGCGGCACGGCCATCAAAGAATTTACCAGCCAACCCTTTCATGCCAAAGATCTCAACCATGGTCGTTTCGCTTTCAGCCAATCGTGGCTGCCCGAAAAGCTCTGGGACCTTAACACCCCCAAAAACCAGCACGAGCTTCGGGTCACCTTGCTGGACGCCACCGGCGCCGACCTGGACACGAGTTGGCCTGTCCGTTTTGGTTTTCGCGAACTGTGGATTGATGGCCGGGACTTCATCCTCAATGGCACGCGCATTTTCCTTTCCGCCGTACCGCTGGATAATGCCCAGGTCAGCGCCGGGCTGGCGACCTACACGGGCGCTCGAGAAAGCCTCGAACGGCTCAAGAGCATTGGCATCAACTTCGTCTACACCCATAACTACGGTTGCGAACCTGGATCTCATCTTGGTTTCGAAGAAATCCTCAGAGCCGCCGACGACGTAGGCATGCTGGTCTCTTTTTCTCAGCCGCACTTCAGCCATTACGATTGGAAGGCCGGCGACGCGGACGAGTCGAACGGCTACGCCCGTAATGCGGCTTATTACGTGCGCGTGGCGCAAAACCACCCCTCCGTTGTGATGTACTCGATGAGCCACAACGCCACCGGCTACGACGAAGACATGAACCCGGACATGATCGACGGCATCCATGATGCCCGCGATTCCTGGGCGCTCAGGAATGTGGCGCTGGCCATGCGCGCCGAAGCCATCGTGCATCACCTGGACCCCAGCCGCATTGTTTATCACCACGCCTCCGGCAATCTCGGTTCGATGCACGCGATTAACTTTTACCCAAACTTTGTGCCCATCCAGGAACTGTCGGACTGGTTCGAGCATTGGTCGACACACGGCGTTAAACCGGCCTTCATGTGCGAATATGGCGCGCCCTTTACCTGGGATTGGACCATGTACCGCGGCTGGTATAAAGGCCAACGCGAGTTCGGCAGCGCCGCCGTGCCGTGGGAGTTCTGCCTCGCGGAATGGAACGCGCAGTTCCTGGGCGATCGCGCTTTTGCGATCAGCGAGGCGGAGAAAAAGAACCTGCGCTGGGAAGCGCAACAATTCCGCGCTGGCAAACTTTGGCACCGCTGGGATTACCCGGTCGAGGTTGGCTCAACGCGCCTGGAAGAGCGCTATCCAATTTTCGCGATGTATCTGAAGGATAACTGGCGCGCATTCCGGACCTGGGAGGTTTCCGCCATTTCTCCATGGGAGTTTGAACACTTCTGGAAATTGCGCGATGGGGTGGATCGGAGCCGCCGGCAGTTCAAAACAGATTGGCAAAATCTGCAGCGTCCCGGTCTTAGTCCCGATTACGACGACCAGCCCTATGAAAGAATGGACCTGGCATACCAGCGGTCCGACTGGGTACCAACGGCGGCGGCCCAAGCACTGGTCGACAACAACCGATCCCTGTTGGCTTACATTGGCGGAAAGCCGGAGGCCTTCACCAGCAAGGACCACGTTTTCTTCCCGGGCGAGACAGTTTCAAAGCAACTCATCCTGATTAACAATTCGCGTGAGGCAGTAAAAGCCGATTGCCAATGGATGTTTCGTGGCCCTGACGGGGCTCGTGGCACACAAGTCGAGATCCCTACCGGCCAGCAAAAACGCATTCCGATTACCTTTAAGCTTCCGGCGACGATGCCGCCGGGCGCTTACGAGCTCGCCGCAACTGCCAGGTTCAGCACGGGCGAAGCCCAAACGGATAGTTTTTCCGTCAACATTGTCGAGCGTCCGCATGCTGTGTCCCTGAAATCCAAAGCCGCGGTTTTCGACCCCAAAGGGGAAACACAAGCTTTGCTGAATCGATTGGGAATTCATGCCCAGCCAGTAGAGGACGGCGCCGATTTGTCAGGCTACGACCTGTTAATTGTGGGCAAAGCCGCTCTGACGATCGATGGTGGCGCGCCGGATATCAGTCGAGTTCGGGAAGGCCTGAAGGTCATCGTATTCGAGCAGACCTCCGCGGTCCTCGAGAAGCGTCTGGGCTTTCGGGTGGAAGAATATGGGCTGCGCCGAGTGTTCCCACGGGTGACTGATCATCCCGCGTTAGCCGGCTTAAACGCAGCGGAATTGAGCGACTGGCGCGGCGACTCCACCCTTCTGCCGCCTCGGCTGAATTACCAACTGAAGCCTCGTTATGGCCCGACGGTCGAGTGGTGTGGGTTGACCGTCCCACATCTCTGGCGATGCGGTAACCGCGGCGATGTCGCTTCGGTGCTGATTGAAAAACCAGTGGCCGGAGATTTTCTTCCGATTGTTGACGGCGGGTTCAGCCTCCAGTTTAGTCCATTAATGGAATATCGGGAGGGCAAGGGATTGGTGCTGTTTTGCCAAATGGACGTCACCGGCCGCAGTGAATCGGACCCGGCGGCGGAGATACTCGTGGCCAACCTCCTGCGCTACGTCTCAACCTGGACCCCACCTCCTCGCCGGCAGGTGCTCTACGCGGGAGATCCTGCAGGTAAAAGCCACTTGGAGTCGATTGGCTTAGCGCCTCGCCCCTTCGCTCCATCGGCCCTGTCGGCCAGCCAGGTTCTGGTGGTTGGCCCCGGCGGGGGAAAGGAACTGGCGAAGGAAAAGGGCGCGGTCGGCGCGTGGCTTAAGAAGGGCGGGAAGCTACTGGCCATCGGCCTGGCCAACGAGGAGATCAACTTATTGCTGCCATTCCAAGTGGCGACCAAGGATGCGGAACACATCGCCGGCTTGTTTGAGCCGTTCAGGTTGAGTTCGCTCTTTGCCGGAGTTGGCCCTGCCGATCTTCACAATCGCGATCCCCAGAACTTTTCCCTGGTCTCTGCTGGCGCCGAAATCATAGGCGACGGCGTGCTGGCCGAGGCGGATGACGGCAGCGTTGTGTTTGATCAGATGGCACCCTGGCGATTCAATGACGCACAACCTAACGTGAAACGCACTCACCGCCGCTCCTCTTTCGCGCTCTCGCGTCTGTTGGCAAACCTGGGCGCCGCTTCCACGACGCCGCTGCTGGAACGCTTCCAGAATGCTCCGAGCGCGCTGACGCTCAAAAATCGCTGTCTCTCGGGCCTCTATCTTGACAACCCCGAAGAATGGGACGACCCGTACCGTCATTTCCGATGGTAATTCGCCAAAAACTGGTCGGACGAGGCTCCCGCCGAGCCCTCGTTCTTTTCGAAGTGCTTCTGGCCCTCGTTTTCTTGCCAATCCTTGCCATGGCCCAATCCGTCTCCAACGGTTTCTGGCAGGCCCAGAGCATTTATCAGCTCATCACGGACCGGTTCTACGACGGCGACCCTGCCAACAACAACGCCGACGGCAATTTCAACCCGTCCAACCTGACCTCGGTCCACGGTGGAGATTTCAAAGGCCTGGAACAAAAACTCGATTACATCAAAGCCCTGGGTGCCACTGCGATCTGGATCTCACCGATTCTATTGAACGCGTACGGCGAATTCCACGGCTACGCCGCCAAGGATTTCTACCACGTCGACCCCCACTGGGGGACGTTGGCCGATCTACAAACTATGGTCAGAGCAGCGCATGCCCGCGGCATTCTGGTTATCGATGACATCGTCAATCACGGCGGCGACCTTATCTATAGCACCGCGTCCGGCTATGGGAACTTCCTCTACCCGCCCGCGGGGTACCGGCTGAGCTACCGCTCGTCTGCGAATGTGTACGCGCCGCCCTTCGACCTT
>Ga0210409_10002133_pt1 | contig 24048 bp, 15 predicted proteins | sample IncBWH17MmetaG_FD_161649 | JGI IMG/M metagenome (GOLD analysis project Ga0210409, IMG submission 161649) | Forest soil microbial communities from Barre Woods Harvard Forest LTER site, Petersham, Massachusetts, United States - Inc-BW-H-17-M | ecosystem: Environmental > Terrestrial > Soil >...
GTCTTCTTTACGCTCCCGCAGCGGAGGCACTTCGATCGGGAACACGTTCAGACGGTAGAACAAGTCCTCCCGAAACCTGCCCTCAACAATCGCACCCTGCAAATCCCGATTCGTTGCAGCCACGACCCTCGCGTTCGTTTTGAAAGACTCATTTCCTCCAACGCGCTGGAATTCTCGTTCCTGGAGAACGCGCAACAGCGCAACTTGTATCTCAGCCGGAAGCTCACCGACCTCGTCCAGAAAGATTGTGCCGCCTTCCGCAGACTCGAATCGACCTACGCGTCGCTGCATCGCACCGGTGAAGGCGCCCTTTTCGTGTCCAAACAGCTCCGATGCGATCAGGTCGCGGGGGATCGCTGCGCAATTGAGGCTCACAAAGGCTCGCGACGATCGCCCAGAGCGCTTGTGGATGGCACGTGCGATGAGTTCCTTGCCAGTCCCAGTCTCACCCGTGATCAGAACTGTAGAGTCAGCGGGCGCGACCTTGGCGACCCGCGACAAAACCGATTGCAGAGCAGGAGACGATCCGATAATCTCTTCAAACATCCTGGTGATGTCGATCTCTTCGCGGAGGGCCACATTCTCTTTGTACAGCTGGTCGCGCAGAGCTCGAATCTCATCAAACGCATTTCTCACGGTCGTGATGTCCGTTACGGCGCCGATGAATTCCAGCCCGGCCGCTCCGCGGCGGGCATGTCCCAGGACGTGTACCATCTTCACCGAGCCGTCGGGCATCGTCAAACGATGCTCCATGTCAAGGTTTTCGCTGTGCGATGCGACATCGAGATTCTCCTCGACTCGGCGAAGATCCTCGGGGTGGACACGTTCGAGAACGCGTTCCACAGTCGGCTTGAGGGCACGATCGTATCCAAAGATCTGAAAGGTCTCGTCGGACCAGAGAAGCTCTCCGGTGTCGACATTCCAACCGAAACTTCCAGTTTGGCTTAACGCCTGCGCTTCGGCCAGATATGCCTCACTCTTGACCAGCGCCTCATTGGTTTCTTTGAGTGTTTCGACGGTGTCTTTAAGATCATCGCGGGCGACCCGCAGTGATTGAGTCGCCCATCGTTGGGCGACGCTGAGCGAGCCAACAAAAAGTGCCGACAAAACAAAAACAAAGAATCGTGCCATTTCTCCAGGTTTTGCCGCCAATGAATTAAGTGGGGAAAGGAAACTGTAGTAGAACCCGACGGCGGAGAGGATAGTAGCCAAGAGGCCCGGACCAACTCCCCCAAGCCAAGCGCTGAACATTACGGCACACAGAAATAGAGATACCGGAGCGGCTTCCAGATGTAATAGCGGCAAATGTGAAAGGATAAACGCCGTACCAACGGAGAGAACCGCGATTCCGTAGCCCAGAATGCGTGGCAGTCTTCGCCCCAAAAGCGGATTAGAGCTGTGCATGTGTGCTCGGGTGACGGCACAGTCACTCGCCTTCAGAATGTTACTACCCACAGCCCGATCATGTCGCCAACGGCTGCATGGCAGGGATACCTCCCACCTATCGCGAATCCGAGACCTCTTAAGTGCGATGCCAGGCGCTCATCTCTCACCATCCGAATTCCCGGAGCGGCACCTGATGGTCATCGTTAGCAATCTACGTGTTTGTTTTTCCTTAGGGAGAACCATGCCGAAATTTAGTTGTCCAACCACAAACCTCACCCGTCTCGATAAGCCCCAACGTCAGTAAGCTATGACAGAACCGTTCTCACATTGAATCGTGCAGAACAAGCGAGTTGCTTCCGTGCGGGCAGCAAGGAGGAAACTCGTGAAGTTTTTCAAAAAACCGAAGTCGAAGTTTTTCTGGTACGACTTCACGGTGCGAGGCCGTCGGTACCGTGAGTCAACTCAATAAACAAAGTCGGTTAGGAAATTGAAGGCGGCAAGCCTGAAACTGGCTTCAGTGATGGAGAACACCGATCCACTTCCTCGCAAGCCTACTGCTCTTGGAACTATCGGCAAAATGCACCAATTGCCCGATCTTTTCCTGTAGCGTCATCTCCCCGAGCAATTTGGTAATGCGTTGCTCGGTCCCGGGATTATCCAGCGGTGGTGTTGCGGAGAGAGCCTGCGCTCGAAGGAGGCGAGAAGGACACGAGAAGGCAATGACAAGGAACAAACGACGAGCGAAAGACATCTTGGAGGCCATATGCCTGACGGATTCTCCCGGTCGTAGTGAGTCGCTCGCGCAAAAGGCCGCAAGCTATGCCCTGAATCGCAGCGTCCGTTTAGCAGGCAAGCGAAAGCAAAGTCTTGCACCTTGGAGCCGAGCACTGATCCGCAGTTTTTTGGATCCGTACCGCTCAATTCACCGTCAAGGGAATGGCGACGTTGGAGTCCGCGCTGCTGTTGGCGCCATTGCCGGTATTGCTCTCGGTGAACGCGTACACGGTTACCGTGTAACTGCCCGGGGGCGTGCCGTTGTTGGGCGGTGGAGTAATTTGCGTGCCGCCTTCGCCGCCCCCGCAACTTGGGGTCGCGGCTCCGATGAGAATCAGCCCTGCAAGCAGAATGCCCGAATACGTCGGCGCCACCCGCCGCACACGTCTGGCGGAAAGCAAAACACTCAGCAGGAAAAAGGCTCCAATTGTGAGGGGCAGCCAGTTGAACCTGGGATCGCTAAAGGATATCGGAGAAGTTACGTTCCCCATGCCCGTATTCGCTGTGGTTGTGACCGTCACCGTAACGCTCTCCGGTGTACCAGCGCTGGTGTTAACGACATAGGTGTTCAAAGTGTCATTTGTGTTAATCGCGCAGCTGGCTTTGGGCGCATCGGTATTGCAAGAGAAATACACATAGCCAGTGCCGGCGGTCAGGCCGGGCGTGAAGGTGCTGCTGTTGCCGGTTCTCGCTCCGGCCTTCACGGTGATCGAAGGAGGAACTCCCATCGCAGGAGCAGGCACAGCCGCCGCTTGATACTGCCGCACGTAGTCAAACGTCATGATCGCAGGGTTCGGGATTGAGGAACTGGGAGTCCCTCCTAGAGTCCCTCCGACTGCTATGTTTGTGATGAGAAAAAGTTGCGCATTAAAGGGCCAGCTGTCTCCGGAGGAGAGATTACTTGTCGTAGCGATATAGTACGGCTGGTCGGGAGTGTCGATATAAAACTGCTGCATGTTAGCAGACCAGATCATGCCATACGTGTGCGATGCAGTGTCGTTCGTCTGCCCGGCAGGGAAAGAGAAAGCACCATTCGGCTGAAGACCCGATCCATCCGTCGAAGCCGTATGCAAAGTCGACCTGTTGCCACCCGGCCCAGGTCCATTCAGAACCGACGGCGACCAAACTTCCATGATGTCGGTTTCGCCGCAGGCCGGCCAGGGAGTGGTGTTGATGTCGCTCCCCAGCGACCAAAATGCCGGCCAAAGCCCCTGGTTGGTTGTATCGGGCAGCTGAATACTTGCCTCAATCCGACCAAATTGAAAATTGGCGAGGCCTTGCGTCTTCATGCGACCTGAAAACCAGGTTCCGCTGCTGTTGATGGCTTGGATGATGAGGTGCCCGTTGCCATCGACGTATACATTTGAGGTGCTTGTAGCAAAAGTCGTCGGACAATTACTCGGGTTCCCCGAATATCCTGGAGGTCCACAATACGTTTCGATTTCCTTGTTGCCAAAGCCACCGTTTCCCAGATCGAAGGCCCACACGGTCGTGTCGGGCGGACCCGGCGTAGTCGCATTAAATTCCTGGCACCACTGCGGAATCCACGTTACCGATCCCGTGGTGCTGGGCGGAACCCCGTTACAACCCTGAGCCCGACATTGCAGTGCGCCAGCGCCGAAGAGAAACAGGATCGCGAGAACGTATATGCCACAATGAGACACCCGCCAAATTGAGTCGAATCGCCATAGAATTTTCTCCATAGGGCCTCAGCGAGGCATCTCGCGTTTGTGCTCTAGAAAACCGATTTTGCGAGACATGGTTAGCATAAACGGCCAAGCGAGTCAAGAAAAAGGGAGATGCCAGTTCGCGGGAAATCAACGGTTCGGAGTGCTTGCAGAGGCGGATGGGTTCGGCTTAAGAGGCGGGGGCAACGGCACGCGAGCAGTGATCCCCTGGCTTTCCGTGACTGTGTAGATGAAATCGGACGGGACATCGCGCAGCAATTCGGTCTGGCCGCTCGGCCAGGTAACTTCCACCTTGTCGATCTTCTCGGCGGATTCCAGGCCGAAGTGTAGCCGCAGGTCGTTCTGGGAAAGATAGCTGCCACCGCCCCGAACTTCATTGAACTGCACGACTCCAACGTCATGAATAGTGACTCGCGCGCCGATCGCGGCCCGGTTGCTCTTGGTTCCAATCAAATGAAAACCAACTCGGTGGTTGCTGTTGCGGGCCTTATTTATCAATAGGGACGGTGGCTGGCCGATGTTGAGCACGAGAATAGCAATATTGCCGTCGTTATAGACGTCACCAAAAGCAGCCCCGCGGCGCGACTCCAGCGGCAAGTCGAACACCCCTGATGCTTTGGAAATATCTTCAAAGGTTCTGTCGTGATTGTTACGGAACATCTGCATGGGTTCTTTGTAGCCGGGGCTGCCGGGGATGGCGTCTACCTGCGGATAGACGTGCCCATTGGCGACGAATACATCCACCCAGCCGTCGTTGTCGACATCCACGAAACCGGTGCCCCACTTTACATAGCGAAAACTTGGCTGCCCGAGTTTCGCCGGCCACGACATATCTGTGAATGCGCCGCCGCCAAGATTCCGGTATAGGTTGTCGACCTGGTCAGTGTAATTGGTGACGAAGAGGTCGAGCTTGCCATCGTGATCGTAGTCGGCGAAATCCACTCCCATGGAGCCCAGTTCCTGGCCGTCATCGCCGAGGGCAACGCCAGACAGCATGCCGACCTCATCGAAGGTGCCGTCGTGGCGATTGTGGTAAAGGAAGTTGGGTCCGGCATCGTTCGCCAGGAACAGATCAGGCCAGCCGTCGTTGTCGTAATCGGCCCAGATTGCGCCCAGACCATAGCGGTGCTGCGGATCGTCCATCCCAGCCTTCTTGGAAACATCCTCGAAGGTGCCGTCACCGCGATTGTGAAACAAATAGTCGCCTTCGCCCTGCATCCCCCAGGGTCCGCATTGCACCAGCACACCCTTGAAGCGGCAGAATTTTTCATCACTGCCGAAGGCAGGCAGATGGTTCATATCCACGTGGACATAACGGGAGACGAACAAGTCCACGTGGCCGTCGCGATCGTAGTCGCCCCAAGCGGCGCCGGTGGCGAAGCCGGTAATTCCGGCAAGTCCTGCCTTCTCGGTGACATCTTCAAACTTGCAGTTGCCGAGTCCGCGATACAGAACGCTGTGTCCGTAACCGGTGACGAACAGGTCCAGATTCCCGTCGTTGTCGAAATCGGCCACAGCAACGCCCATGCCCCAGCCCTTGACGGTAAGTCCCGCCTGCTCCGTGATGTTGGTGAATTTGCCGTCTGCGCCCTGGTGATAAAGCGTGACCATCAGGTCGCCGCCGGCGCGGTAGCGGTCAACACTTGATCCGTTCGTTACTACCGCATCCAGCCGGCCGTCGTTGTCGCAGTCAAAGAAGCCCACTCCGCCGCTCATGGATTCGACGATGTAGTGCTGTTCTTTGGAGGCCAGATGCGAAACTGTCAGCCCGACCTGTGGCGCGACATCGACGAACTGAGGGACAGGCCCGGCGGAGGAGCCATTCTGCCCGACCAGCAAGCAGGAAGGTAGCAGCAGAACACAGCACACGGAAAGAAAACGACGCCCGGGCATAGAAAATAACGTCAGAAGATCGGCTATTGTACTGCGGAAAGCCCGGGAATGAAAACTCACTGCTGATAGTGACGTAAGGCGGAACCTCTCGCATCGATTTCGAGCTTCCGCCATGGATCTGCTATTGGCGACGCGAGCCCGTGCTGTGTTCTCAACCGGGAAGATTGTCCCGAACTAGACATGATCCGCTGCGAAAGACCCATTGCGTGTAAAAGTACGCTCCGTAGGTGCTGGGCCGGTCGAATTCCGAACCACCAATTCAGGTTCAACTACGATCTTGGGTATCCAAGTTTTGTGGTCTTCTAGGCGTTCCCACAAAATGCGTGCCGCTGTTTCCCCCATTTTTTCGAGCGGCTGGCGCACGGTGGTGAGGGTTGGGTTGTTGTGCACAGCAATTCTAATATCGTCGAAGCCCACCACAGACACATCTTCAGGAACGCGCAATCCAGCCTCTTGAATCGCACGGATGGAACCGATGGCGGAGATATCGTTATACGCAAACAAGGCGGTGAACGGCCGCTCTCGGGCCAGAAGCTTCTTAGCAAAGGGATAACCCAACTGGGGCGTGGAATCATCGCTCTCAAGCTGAATCACGAGCCTGGACGGCATACGGACGCCCAGTTCCGCAGCAACCTCGCAAATGGAGTTCCAGCGATCCTCGGAATCGGGGCTTACGTTAGCACCTTTCATGAACGCAATGTCCTTGTGGCCCAGCTCGAGGAGATGACGGAGGGCCAGCCGGGCTCCCCTGCGATGATTGAGAACGACATTTGTGACATCTTTTAAACGGAGGTGCCCAGGGACGGCAACCGTTGGCAGCGCCAAGGGGCGATCCATAATCGTGTCAATCGTAATGAAGCCTTCGACGCCGCGATCCAGAAGAAGATGCGAATAGTTTTCAAGGAGCTTCGGGTCGTGACGGTGAGCGACCGTAAGGAAAAAATAACCTTTCTGCCGGAGATAGCGTTCAATGCCGCTGATAATCGGTGAACCATAGAAGTCGCCGATCTCTTGAGTGACTACTCCGATCATATACGTGCGTTTTGTTCCCAGATTGCGGGCGTGAAAACTGGGGCGATAGTTGAGCTCACGCGCGGCTGCGAGGATTTTTTCTTGGGTGTGCGCCGGGACCGAGCGGGAAGCAGCGGACTTGTTCAGCACCGCGGAACAGGTTCCTTTGGTGAGGCCTACGCGTTGAGCGACCATCTCCAAGGTGACGGGCCGACTCTTTTTACTGGCATCCCTTCTTTGAAGACCTGTCATTGAACGGTCATCGCCTTTCCAAAATACTTTTCATAATAGAGCCTTGTGCGAGTAACAGCTCACACTCTACTTAGACGGCACTTCGTGCTCAAAGCGAGCCAGAATCTCTCGAACATTCAAGTAAGCGAGTTCGTTTGGCGAACGCAGTAAAGATCATACCGGTGTTTCTCGATCCGGCATACTTTGTAGAATGGTTCTTTCCGGTAAACAAATCTAAGACGGGAGTGACAACCAACATCACTTTTGCGGGAGGCGTCGGCTTGCGGTGAACTGAAGAGGGGAATATTTGCAGCAACCATCCTCCTCAGCTACCAGACATAAACCGCCAAGATTCGTGGCGGACCGGAACGTCCATCTATCACTTGCGTCTCGATCACGATTTCCACGTCCTTGTGCTCCCAATCCTTAGGAGCGACGCGCATCAACCGGTCCATGTGGCTCGGATCGACTAGGAACTCCCCGGAGGCGATCGTTCCGCCGCGCGCGATCCCCGCGGCCACCACCACGTACCGTCCGGTATTTGGATCGAGTGCTCGGGTCACAATCGCGAAATCCTTGTAAGTTCCAGTGGCCTGCTGTGAACGATCAAGAAGCCATTCCCGGCTGCTGGGCCGTTCGCGGTCTTCCACCCAAAACTGCGACATCTCGGGGTTATTCGCGAAGTGATATCTGAAAGGAGCCGTGAATCGCAGGGTCCAGCCGTTGTCGAAAGCGCCGATGAAGACGGATGGTGCCTGTCGCAGATCACTGAAGGAAGTAACTGACTCGCCCTGTACTCGAAAGGTTCTGCCGTGGGCGTAAAGCATGCCCGCAATATTTACGAGAGGACTGAGGTCGTCAATGACTACCGCGACCATGCGGTCATTCAGCGTCGTCTGACGCTTGGGATCGGCGGCGTCTCGGAGCACGATGGTCGAGTACTGGTTCTGGTCTGCCACACAGAAGAGAATGGGGTCGGGAGACTTGAAGAACGGCGCCCAGAATACATCAATTGGAGCTGGGCGCGAGACGCGCCAAGCCAAAACCCCGGCCAAGATTATGACAACCAGCAGACCCGCATACAAACTGGGCGAACGTCTCGACAACAGCGGTTCGGGTAACGAGATCTTTTGCACTTCGAAGAGTTCCGCCATCTCGGACACTGCCGGAACGATTTGTTCGGGCGGATAAAAATGCGGTACATAGGACCCGGAGGGCAGCAGTAGCCGGATTTCTTGTTCATGTCCGGGTTCCTGATAATATTGCGCAATCCGCTTGCGAATCTCGCCCGCTGTTACTCGGACAATTGGGTCCTCTGCGGTCTCGTAATTTATGTCTTTCCCAAATACCGCAATACCTAAAGTTCGCTCTTTTAGATTTTCTGCACGGCCCGCCAACGCTTCTGTAACCACGAAACGCAAAAAGACCGGGAATCGCTTGCTCTTGTGAAAGTGCTGGCTCTCTAGAAGGCGCTCGAGTTGCTGTAAAACGGCCTCGATCTCAGCTTTGGTGGACGGCGTCCAGGTCTTGACTTGATCCTGCAACATGGTCGACTCCCTGGTCGTATTTGCGCGGTAAGGGAGGCTGGCTTACCGGGAACCGAAGCTCCTCGCCCACTCGCGAGTTCTCGAAGAGGAGACACTACCCTAATAGAACCAAGCTTGTCACGACATTATCGGCTCTTTACCAAGCTCTTTACAGGTAATGAGTTCACAATGCTTAGGAAGCAGAATTGCTGTTAACTGTAAAAGAGGCCAAGAGAATCGTTGAATGGGGCTCTGACCTTTCCCTTGCTTTTTGAAGAACATTACGCGGGCTGGTTGCCTCCTCCGCTCTGTAACACTTGTCCAGCTTACCGTAAAGACCTTTTTGCCCTGGCAGGTAAATTCCTAAATATAGCGCATCAAATCCTGGCCGAAATGCGGAGCTCCACTCACCATCGGTTTCATGGCGGACTGTGATCTCTTCTGACAGCAAGGTGGAGCTCTTCACGCCGAATTTTTCCATTCGTGGGTGTCGGTGGTTGCGATGCATCCCTAGTACAGTGGAAGACAATTTAGAAAACCGGTATTTTACAGGCTTTTCAACATTATTTTCTTGACAGCCCTAGTGCTTTAGTACTACAAGAGAGCGCCATATAGCGCTGAATAGCAAAACGCCCTGCAGTCAAACCGTCTTCCAGGAGGAGTCTATGGGGTCCAGACTGTTGAAGCTGATCGCGGTTCTTGCAGTTTCCTCGGTTATGGTTCTGCCGTTTGCATTTGCACAGCAAACGACTGGGGATGTTCACGGAACGGTTACTGATCAGACCGGGGCTGCAGTTCCCAGCTGCGCACTTACGCTGACTGATCAGGCTACCGGATCGGCGCGCAAGACCGCGTCGGACGCGCAGGGCAATTTCAGCTTTCTCCAACTCCCAGTCGGAACCTACACGCTCACTGCGACAAAAAGTGGTTTCAAGACGCAGGAGCAGAAGGACGTTCCAGTGCACGTCGCCACCATCACGACGACTCCCGTTAAGTTGGAGGTTGGAGCGATCGCGGAAACGGTGACCGTAGAGGCTACGGCCGTCACGTTGAACACGGAAAACGGCGAAGTGGGCAACGTCATGCTGAGCGACCAGGTGAGCCAACTGCCGCTGAACGGACGCAACTTCATCGAGCTGACCACACTGATGCCGGGCGCCTCGGTGGGGGGAGGCTTCGACAATAAGAATAAGGGGTTGTTGGCGGGGGTGGACATCTCTTTCAGCGGCGCACCCGCCAACGCCAACCAGTGGCAGGTGAACGGGACTAACAACAATGACGAAGGCTCGCAACGCACGATTCTGGTTTATCCCTCGGTGGACGCCATCCAGGAATTCAAGATCTTGCGCAATAGCTACGGCCCAGAGTACGGCGGTGCCGGCGGCGCCCAGATCAACCTCGTGACGAAGTCTGGTGGCAACCAATTTCACGGCGATGCATATTACTTCGGCCGGAACGATGCGCTCGATGCCGCCAACTATTTCCTCGGCCAGCAGAAGGCCAACTGCCTCGATCCCGCTGTCTGCGGAAAGAAGAACTTCCTTCGCCGCAACGATTACGGCTTCACCGTGGGCGGACCGATCAAGAAAGACAAGCTCTTCTTCTTCTATTCGGAAGAGTGGAACAAAGAGCGCCGCGGCCAGGTCCGGCAGGCGTGGATCCCGACGGCAGCTGAGCTCGGCGGTAACTTCAACGATATCTCTGCAACTGGTTGCCAAGCCGCCGGCGCGCCGCCGATCCCGAAAGACCCACTGACCGGACTTCCATTCCCCAATAACACCATTCCTTCCAACCGGTTGAGCCCTGCCGGCGAAGCTTATCTATCCCAGCTTCCCGCTCCGAACCTTGCCAACAACTGCGCTTTGCATAATTGGGTGGCACAGGTTCCGATTCCGTTGAACTGGCGCGAAGACAACGTTCGCGGCGACTATAACCTCACCCACGCCACGACTTTGATGATTAATTACACCAATGAATCCTGGATCAATCCGCTGCACGGATATGGCGAAGGCGGGCTGTGGGGCGACTCCAGTTTCCCGGCAGTAAGCGATTCATGGTCGCAGCCCAGCAAGATGCTGGTCGCAAAATTGACCACGACCATCGGATCCACCAAGGTCAACGATTTTGCCTTCTCCTGGTCGGCCAACCGCATCAACATCACCCAGGCAGGCGATAGTCCGAAACTGCAGCAGCAGATCGTTTCCGCGATGCCTCTGATTTTCCCCACGAGCGGTAAGTTGCACGGCAACCAAATGCCTCAGCAGATTTGCTGGTGCTCAACTTTTATGGGCGACATCGGCCCTTGGGGGAACCGCCAGGATCTGTTCACCTGGAAAGACGATTTCTCCATCTCCCTGAGGAAACACACCTTCAAGGTCGGTATCCTTTACGACCAGAATGCCAAGGATGAGGAGCAGGGGCAGGAGGCCGGCGGAATGTGGGGTGGGGCAGGTTACATCAACTCCAGTAACGTACCCACTCTGACCTGGGGCAGTCCGACTGGCGGCAATCAATGGTCCGACACTGTTCTACTGGGCGCGATGTGGGGCGTAAACGAGAACAATAGAAATCCCATCAGCGATCCTCGCTGGCGCGATGTCGAGTTCTACTTCGGCGATACCTGGAAACTAACCAGTAGGTTGACCTTGGATTACGGGTTCCGCTGGTCGTTGATGCCGGACGCATGGCTGGCCGATAACAAGCTGGCCGCCTTTGAACCGTATGCTTACAACCCATCTCTCGGCACTTCTCCCTGCAACGGCATTGTGCTGGCCGCGGGAGCCCCGAATGGGTGCTCGGCAAACGGCTTCGCCGGCGGCGTCTATTCCAAGAATCGCAGCATCATTCCCTCTAACAACCACCTGATTGCGCCGCGCCTCGGTTTCGCATATGACGTCTTCGGTCACGGGAATTGGGTGCTTCGCGGGGGAATTGGGCAGTTCTTCACTCGCGACCCGATTAGCGGCACCAGCACCCGGCTCGTGGGCGCGAATCCGCCATTCACCGTCGGCTCCGGTGCCGAGCGCACACTGGACGGTCCTACGTTCACGAACGGCACGAATCCCGGCGACAACATGCGCGACTTTAGCCCTGGTGGTAACGCAAACCAAAGTGTCCAGCTCAACACGAACCTTGCGAATACCTGGCAGTGGAACTTCACCACCGAAGTCGCACCGTTCCGTAACGCCAAGCTCGAGGTCGGCTACGTCGGCCTGCGTGGCATTCACCTTGATACGTACTATGACATTGATCAACTGCCGCCGGCGAACCGTCTGGCATGGCTTACGCGTCCGGCCGGGGCGAATGACAACAACCTCTTCCCCTTCGGCGCCAAGTACGGTGGCGCACCCGGAGCCGTTTACCAATGGGCCCATGGCGGGGACTCCATTTACCACTCACTCCAGACTCAGTTCACGCAGAAGCTGGCGCACAACTCGATCTTCCAGTTGAGTTACACCTGGTCCAAGAACATCGCAAACGTCGAAGGCGATTACCCCAATAACCAGGACGGCATTGCGGACCTCTACGACCCGCGCGCCAGCCGGGGACTGTCCAACTTTGACCGTCCGCAGGTGTTCTCGTCCAGCCTGGTGTACAACCTGCCTGGTCTGGAAGGTAGGAATGCGATCCTCAAAGGTGTCGCCGGCGGATGGGAGACCAGCACGGTGGTGACCTCCGCAACCGGCAATGCACTGACTGTTACGGGTGGATTGGCTGGCTCGCCAAACGGCGTCACCTGCGTCAGTTTAGCGGGCGGAGTGCCTTGTCCAAACCCCGGCATAACCATCCCCGGGGACCCGTGGGGAGCTGTGGGTAATGGCGCCTTGACGAATCTCAGCGTTCGTCCACTGATGACTGGTCAATCCTGCTTCACCGGAAACAACCTGCAGTACATCAACCCTAACGCCTTCACTATGAACGGATATGTCCTCGGCCAGCGGCCGTTTGGCAATACGGGACAGTGCCATGGCCCAAACACCCGCGATGTCGACTTTGCCCTCGACAAAAACTGGCGCCTACCCAAGCTGGGTGAGCAGGCCAAGCTGCAATTCCGGCTTGAGTTCTTCAACCTGTTCAATCATCCGATGTTCCGCTACGGCGGTTCAAGTCTGGACAGCGTCGCAAACCTGCACTACGTAGCACAGGGTGGGCAGTTAGTGAACGGGGTCATCACAGGAAGCACTCTGCAGAATACCTCCTTCGGCGCCACCCCGTTGTCGAGCAACCTGGGTAACCGCGAGATTCAGTACGCCTTGAAGGTCATCTTCTAGGCCCTCGCACATCGGTCTAAGGAAAAGGTGGGCTTGACTTTGGTCCAGCCCGCCTTTTTAATTCAGTGGAAGTTCACCTTGTACGGAAACGGGGCCGGGAGTCAGTTGTCAGCCGCGCGGTAAAAGGTGTGTACAAAACTTGGATGCCAGCCGCACTCGTTGTGGTCGTCTTCGTACTTGTTTCTGTTGCCTCTGCTCAAATCCCGACCAGAACGCGAATTTCCGAGCTTATCCGCCACGATCAGCTACCCGCCGCTGAGCAGCAGCTCTGGGACGTCCTGAGCGCCCATCCGGACGAGGTCTGGGCGCTGGAGCTGATGGGTGAGGTGCGCTCACGCCAGAAACGCAATGCAGAAGCCGAGGCGCTGTTCCATCGCGTCCTTCAACTTAACTCTTCCAGTCTGGAGGCGCAACGTAGTCTGGGAGCTTTGTACCAATCAGAGGGAAAAGCGGCGGAAGCCGTCGTGGCCGAGGAGGCGATCGTAAAAAGTGTCCCTCACGATCGTGATGCGAACCTGGCGCTGGCCACGCTCTACGAGCAGACCGGCAAGTATCAGGAGTCAGTGGCCGCGGTGGAGCGCATTCCGGCGGCATCGCGCCCAGCGACTCTTCTCCCGCTGCTGGCCGACGATTACTTCCAGTTGGCGCAGCCCGACAAGATCCCTTTCCTAATTCTGCAGGTATTGCGCCTGCCACCGGCGAAACAGGGAACGGCACTCGACTTCGTGGCGGTGCTGCTGCACAACGGCTATGTCGAGGACGCGTCGAAGTTGATGCAAACGATCCGGCCAGCGCAGCCCGGCGCCGCATACCTGCACGTGCTGGCCCGGGTTCGTGAAGCCGAGGGCCGCAAACTGGAAGCGGAGCAGTTATTGGCTCAGGCGCTCCGTATGAAGCCTAGGTCGTTTGACGTCCTCCTTGATTCCGCCCGCTTTGCCGCCGAGGAGAACCGTTGGAAAGATTCGGTGCAGCTGCTGAAGCGCGCGGATGCGGTTAAGCCGGACGACCCCTCCGTCCTGATGAAACTTGCCGTGGAATATATGCAAATCGGAGAGCTCGAGCGCGCCAGGTTGGCGTCCAAGCGCTTGTATGACCTCAAACCCGACGATCCAGACGCGCAGTACGTCTATGGCAGGATTTTGCAGGAGACTGAGCGATTCCAGGAAATTCTGGATCCCCTGGCGCGGAAAATGGTTGCGGAGCGGCCCAACGATCCGCACGCGCTCTTTCTGCTGGGAATGGTTGATTACGACGAAGGGAACGATGCCGAAGCCCAGCAGCAGTTCACCCGAAGCTTGCAGATCGACCCTAAGAACAATGACACGCGCTATTACCTGGCAATGCTCGATGAGCGTGACGGGAATTTTGACGAAGCCCGAAAGGGATTGGAAGAGGTGGTGAAGACAGACCCAAACCACGCCGGCGCCCAGCACGAGTTAGGGGTGATCCTGCTGCGTCAGGGAGATGTGCCGGGCGCGCGCGCGGCCCTTGAAATCGCCGTGAAACTAGGGCCGAATGTCCCGCAAACACACTACCAGTTAGGGCTGGTCTATGCGCGTCTGGGAATGACCGACCAGGCAAAAACGGAAACGGAGAAATACCAGCAACTGCACCAGGCTTTGAATGACAAACTGAAACGTGAGATATTGCCACAATCTGCGGATACGAAGTCTGCTCCCCAATGATGCCGCTTCGAATCAGGCTGGGAATATTCGTTACCTGTGCATTGGCCTTCGCGATGCCCACTCTTGCTGCCCAGGCACCCACCAAAAAAGCGGAATCCGCCCCCAAAAGCACGGCGTCGGCGTCTAAAAGCGCGCCGCCCACAGCCGACGCCGCGCAACAGCATTTCGACTCCGCGCAGACCTACCAAGTGGCCGGAGATTTCGAGGGTGCGGCAAGAGAATATCGGCGGGCGATCGCCATCGGGCTCGACCACCTGGGAAACCTTCGCAGTGCGAGGCATGATTACGCCGGCGCGGAGCAGTTGCTCCAGCAGGCCCTGACAGCAGACCCGGATAATCCAGACCCCGCCCTGGACCTCGCCATCACCGAGCTTTATTCCGGCGACATGGCGAAGGCGGAAACCGACGCGAAGGCCGTGCTGCAGAAAAATCCGGACCATGTCCGCGCCCGCGTCCTGCTCGGCAAAATTGATTTTTTGCAGGGGAACTATCAAGCTGCGGCCGACGAACTGCAGAGCGCGCTGGCTCTGGCCACCGATTTCGACGTAGCGTACAGCCTCGCATTGGCTGATCTAGAGCTGAAGAAGATCTCGCTGGCTACTGTGCTCTTCGACGAGATGAAAAACTCGCTGCCCGAGAGCGCGCAGCTGCACGTATTGATCGGGCGGGCCTTCTTGGCGACCGGCTATCCGCAACTGGCGACAAAAGAATTCGAGCGGGCGAACACGCTGGACTCAAAGTATCCGCAAGTTCATTTTTATCTGGGGCTGGCCTCTCTGTTCAGCGCGGAGGCGCCCGATGTTGCGCGCAGCGAGAGCCAGTTGGACTTGGCCAAAGCGGAAACCTCGCTGCAAGAAACCATAAGGCTCCAGCCCCAGGACTCGCGGGCATTTTTTTACCTGGGACGATGCTACGCGTCCGGGCAGCAATGGGAAAAGGCGGCGGACGCCTATCGCTCGGTAATAAAGCTGACGCCCGCTGCGCAACAGATGGATGCTGCGATGGCGGGCGCCTATGAGGGACTCGCTGAAGCACTACGCAAGCTCGGCAAGAACGCAGAGGCCAATGCGGAGTCGGCGAAGGCGCAGCGGCTTCGCGCCACGCTTCAAAACGATCGGGCAAACGCGGGCGTAAGCGATACCGACAAGGCCAAAGGTGACCCTAATCGGCAGGAACTTCAGTCCATGATGTTGCGGCCCGGTGACTCCGAGCGGCCCGACGACAAGGCCGAGGCTGCGTACACGAAATCCGTGTCTCTCCTGCTGGGACAGGCGTATCACAACCTGGGGGTGATTGATGCGCGCGCATCGCGTTACACCCAAGCGGCTGAGGAATTCTCGCAAGCGGCGAAATGGGAGCCTTCGATCCCGAGCCTGGATCGCAACCGGGGCGTTGCCGCGTACCGTGCGGAGAAATACGACGAAGCTGCTGCACCGCTGGAGCGAGAGTTGCACCGCACGCCGAATGATCTCTCCATCCGGGAGATGCTCGGCCTGTGCTACTACATGGGCGATAATTTCGCAAAGAGCGCCGCAACGTTTCTCCCCGTTCTGGACCAGTTGCCGGACAATGCCGGTCTGCTTTATGCCGCCGGCGTATCGCTGGTGCGCAGCGGTGACGCGAAGAACGGGGCGCGCGTTTTTTCCCGCATGCTGGAAAAGGGACAGAACGTTCCAGCCGTACACCTGATGCTGGCTCAGGCTTACGCCCAGGAGCAGAATTATCCCGACGCCCGGGCGGAGTTTGCGCGGGCGCTGCAGCTCGATCCGCATACCGCCGAGGCGCACTATGGTTCCGGAATGGCGGCACTTAAGCAGGGAAAGCTGGACGCGTCCGCGGATGAATTTCAGCAGGAGCTATCGGTCAATCCGGGCTACATCCCGGCGGAATACCAGTTGGGATACGTTCGGCTGGAGATGCATCAGGCGGATACGGCCATCCCGTTATTTCAGGATGTAGTGAGTCGGCAGCCGAACCATTCCGATGCCTATTATGAGTTGGGAAAGGCCTTGCTGGAACAGGGAAAGGTGAAGGACGCGATTCAGGATCTGGAAACCTCGATTCACCTGCACCCGACAGATTACGCATACTATCAGCTCAGCGTCGCATATCGGCGGGATGGGCGCGCCGATGACGCAGAGCAAGCCGTACTCATGTACCAGAAGCTCCGGCCCAGACCCCATGTGTCGCAGCAATAACGGGCAAGCGGGTTGAAGGACCTACCACTATGAAGCGATTCGTGGTGCATCTTGGGATGCTGCTGCTCTTCGCCGCTGGGCCTGTCACGGCGCAGCAGCCTTCTCCTCCCCCGAAAGACCCGGGGCTGGTGCTGCGCGTGACCACCCGCATGGTGCTGGTGGATGCTATTGTCCTCGATAAAGAGGGCCATCCGGTCAAAGGCCTGAAATCGGAAGACTTCACGGTCACCGAAGACGGCGTTCGTCAAAGCATCGCATCCTTCTCCGAGCACAATTCTGAGCGCGCACATGGGGCGCCCCTGCCAGCCCTTCCTCCGCACGTGACGACGAACCGCCCTGCAGTAACGCAGGCGAATGCAGAAAACGGCACGATCGCTGTGCTGTTGCTCGACGGCCTCAACACTCCTCCGCAAGACCAGATTTACGTGAAGCAGCAGATGTTGAAGTTCTTGGCCCGGCAATACGATCCGAATACAAAGCTGGCAGTGATTGCCCTTACGAACAAACTAACCGTGCTGCAGAATTTCACCCAGGATCCGCTCCTGTTGCGAGCAGTGCTGAACCGCTATCTGGCCGAAACGCCAGCAATCGCGCGCAGGGGTGGCGAAATGGAGCCCTCGGCTTCTGTTCCCCAGCCGACTGTAAATTTGCCAGCGCAGGCCATTGGAGGGCCCAACGGTATGGGGGCCCCTCCCCCGGACTCCGGGCTTCCGGCGACGCTTGCGGCTGGCGGAAGCAGCGCCTCCATTTTTGAAGATATTGCTTACATGACAGACCGCTTTGAGCGGGAATCCGAAAATTTCGCGCGAGATACCCGCATCTCTACCACCCTTGCGGCTTTAGAGGAGATCGCCCGCTTCATGTCCGGACAGAGTGGACGCAAGGTGTTGCTGTGGTTTTCCACCGGGTTTCCGTTTTCCGTGGTGGGAGATTCGCCGAGTGCGATGGAGGCGGAAAGAAATTATGGCGATGAAATCCGGCGGACGATCAATCTGCTGAATGATGCCCACGTAGCCACGTACACCATTGACGCGGGCGGGCTGGTGCCGAGCAGCCTGGGAGATCCGAGCCGGAGCGGACGGGATCCAGGGAAGGTCGTCCTTGGCATCGACACCAATCGCACCTTGAGCACCGAGTCCTTCCAACGATTCTCCACCCACGATGCGATGGAAACGATTGCCCGCGATACGGGTGGGCGCTACTTCAATAGCAACGACCTTAATCAAGCCATTCAATCGGCCCTGACGGAATCGGGTTCCTATTACATGCTCGGTTATTACCCCAACAAGAAAGCGTGGGACGGGAAGTTTCGCAATATCAAATTGCTGGTGGACCGGCCGGGCACGCAATTGCGCTACCGCCGCGGATATTTCGCAGTGAACCCTAGGGATTGGAAAAAAAGTGACGGTGATCGGACGCTGACGGCGGCCTTAAGCGCGAATTGGCTGCCCTCCACGGAGGTGACCTTCATGGCTAGGGCGATGCCTCCGTCGCCGGACTCGGATACGGTGGTTGAATTTGCGATAGATCCTTCCACTCTTTCATTTCAAACCGAAGCCGGAAACCTCCACCATTGCATGCTGCAGTTTGAAGTACAGGCCTTCACCCCCGACGGCAAGCGGGTCAAGTCGGAGGTGCAGACTGCGGAGGCGTCACTGCCAGAGCCGACTTACGAAAAACTGAGCAAGCAGGAACTGCCCATGAGCGTGCCCATCCGGCTGGCGCCGGGGAAGTACATTTTGCGCCTAGGCGTGCGCGATAACCTCACAGGATTGTTCGGGACGGCAGATTTGGCATTGGAGGTTCCGGGCAAGCGGGAAAGCAAGCCGTAGCGCGGTATTTTCGGGACAGCAAATGATCGCTGCCGGTCGTGCGAGGTGGGACTATAATTTGTCAGTTTCGGAGCTATCGGCTCGCGACAATTTCGCTTCAAAAAGGGCGTTCCCGCACGGCGAGAAGTCTCTTTTAGCAAAGGAGGGAAGTCATGAGATCAATTCATTTTTGGTTGCTGGCTCTGGCGCTGGCTTTTTTCTCCGCGGTAAGTGCTGCACAGCAGCCGACAACGATGAGTACCGGTTCTTCCGGTGGAGTCAGCACCATACGGGTTCATGTTAGTTACCAGCAAAATCACCAGCCCGCGCCATCAGTGGTCGTAGAGCTGATTTCCCCGAACGGGGGCGTGGTGGATATGCGAACAGCCGACGGCAATGGAAGCGTCACGTTCGACAAAGTGACCAGTGGGCGTTATCGAGTGCGGGTAAGCGGCGGTGACATCGAGACAACAACCAGCGATCTTATTGAAGCGGGCGGCAGCATCGGTGGACCGTTTGTTACAGAAAACATATCAGTTCGGTTGACCAACCTGGGGAATGAGGCGCATGGCGCAGGTATCGCAGTAATCGTCCCAGAGGCTGCCCAGAAGGAATTCAAGTTGGGCTCGAAAGCCATGGACAAGAAGAACTGGGAGGAAGCCAAATATCATTTTCAGAAGGCCATTGCTGCGTTTCCGAAATATGCAGAAGCATTCAACAGTCTTGCGTTGGTGGAAATCCAACTGAAGGACGGCAAGGATGCAGTGGAGTCGTTCCGCAGCGCCACACAGATTGATCCGACTCTGCAGCAAGCCAATCTCTATTTGGGTCAGTTCTACTACGAGAACCACCAATATAAGGATGCGGAGCCCTATCTGCTGCATTCTGCCGCCGACCAGCCGCAAAGCGCACAAATCCTTACGATACTCGCCAACACGGAATTGCAAAATGGCCAGACCGACCTCGCTCTCACGAATGCCCGCAAAGTGCCATCGCTTGCAAACGCCAAGCAGTTTGCGATTTCGCACTTGATCGTGGCGCAAGCGCTCACGGGAAAGGGCCCAGACGCTGAGATTGCGAAAGAATATGAAGCGTATTTGAAAGAAGCGCCCGACTCTCCTTTGGCGCCACGGGTGAAGGATGAATTGGCGAAGCTGAAGACCAAATAGCAGCCGGAGGGCTATGAAAAAGGCACAACACTTCTGCCTTCTTCTTATTGTTCTATCATGTGGCGGCAGCCTCTGTGCTCAGCAGAAGGACTGCAACAAGCCGATCGTCCCCGTCGCCGCTCGCGATAAGCACGACAACTTTGTTTCGGGACTTCAGAAGGGTGACTTCCAAGCAGGGTACCGGGAAAAGGCGTGGACATCCTTTCTGCAGCTCCTGGCACTGCACAGCGCGTGGTGGTAGTCCTTGACATTAGCGGAAGTATGGCTTGGAAGTGGAGGCGCTTGCCGGACCTGCTTAGTGCGTTATTTCGCGTTTCCCCAGAAGGCACTCAGTTCTCAGTTATTGTGTTCGGGGAGCGAGTGCTTGAAAAAATAGAGCTTGGGCACTCCCGACAGGAAATTCTGTCGACGATAGATCAATTTGCTGTAAGACCGGGGACTTGGCTCGTGACCCGAGAACCAAAACGGGTGGTGCGGGATTCGCTTCTTGGCGCCTACGATCTGCTCCAACCGGCACAGGCGGGCGATTCCATCATCGTTGCTACTGATGAACGTGACGACGACAGCAAGATGTCAGGGAAGACACTCGGAAAACAAGTTTAGCTCTGAGGGGATTCGGTTCTTTGTAATGAGAATCGGAGATCCGTATCCTCAGGACAGACACTTCTCCATAATGAATTGGAGCTACTCGGTGCTGCAACCGGAGGAGCCGAAGTAAGTATTGCGTCTCCGAATCAGCTCGAAGGCGTAGCCCGAAGTGTGGCCGACGAAATCGCGCAGTATTATCTGATCCAGATCGCGCTTCCGGAGCCCTTGGTGAAGGACAGCTCCCTACAAATAGGGGCGATTAACTCAACAAGGCAGAAGAGAAAGGATGTGGAATTAACATTTCTGGAGAAGCTTTCTGCCTGCGCTGAAAGCGCAGCCGCAGTCAAAGGCGGCGGGCCGAGAGATTGAATTAGATGATTCGCAACGAGAATGAAAATGTTGCATTAGAGGACAAGCGAATAATTGCTCTGCGTGATGCCGTCCGACGCGACTTCCCTGACGTAACTCACGCAGGCGAGGTCACTCGTCACGACGGCGCATGGCGCCCGGAACTGACGGAGGAGAACGCAATTCATGATGATGACATGCTTCTCTACGAGGGGTTGATTGGGAAGAAATGGACCGAGGTCCCAAAACAGCTCCTTCATGATTTCCCCGATGGCTTTGTGCTATTGACGGATGGAGCCTTGGTAGCTTTTCTGGCAGCTTGGCTTATGCGCTCGTTGGACCTCATTTATGGCGAAAATCCGGTTCGCGAATTCTCCGTGTATGCTTTCAGTCCGGGCGAGGGTTCCACCGCGGATCTCAATATAAGCATGCTGCGTCCTCTCACCCCGGAGCAGCGATCTACGGTAGGTTCAGTTCTGGCTGAGTTTGTCGAGCGCGAACCTTCCGAATTCATCAGAGGGCACGCAGCTAAAGCTGTTCAACTGATTGACAATCTGCTTCCCAGTCTTGAGCAATGATTGCTGGGAATCGATACCCGTTCAGTATTTAGTGTCGGGGGAGAGTGGCCCACCGTTTGAGTCAGTTTAAAGTTGGTTTTGTGGGAAGTCAAAGAAACATCGTGAGTCCTGTTCGCCGCCTTGCTGCCGTCAGGATAGAATAGTCGCTCGCGAACTATGTTGCGGTCTCTTTCAGTTCTTGGAGTCCTGCTCCTGATTGTTCTACTAGCGCCTCGCGCTTTCGAAATACTTGCGGCTTCGAACTCGAATAAGAGCCGACGATCCAGTACTGCAACTGACATTCGGCTCATTGATCCCGGCTGGTGGCCGACCAAAGGAACTTTCGCGCGCGATCAATATGTAGGTTCCGACACTTGTGGACGCTGCCATCAGGATATCGCCGCCACGCAGACGAATACGCCAATGGCTAATGCGGTGAAACCGGCAACAGCAGATGCGTTCACAAACATGCCCCGCACCATGAACTTCCGCACCGGGTCCTACGATTATTCTGTCTCCCAGAACGCTACCGGAGCAGAGTATTCGACTACAAACGATGAGCAGTCCGCCTCAGTGACCTTGAGCTGGGTATTCGGGGACCGGCAGTTCGGCGACACATTCCTATATCAGCAGAATGGAATCTATTTTGAGAGCCGCGTGAGCTACTACAGGGCTCTGAACGGATTGGACCTCACAACCGGAAGGACGCGGTTTCAGCCTAATCGCATCGAAACAGCGCTTGGCCGGCGCATGCCCCCGGACGAGCCTCCGTTGTGCTTTGGCTGCCATTCGACAGCCTCGAGTACCGATGGTCTATTTCGCCCTGACCGATTGATTCTGGGCGTGACCTGTGAAGCATGCCATGGTCCGGGAGCACAGCATGTAGCGCAGATGAGCCTGGAACATGATGCGAGGACTTCGACGCTCATCTTTAATCCTGCGCGCCTCAGCCCGGCGGACTCCGTGGATTTCTGCGGCGCCTGTCATCGTACTTCGGCCGACGTCAGCCTCAATCCGATAAGTGGGATCTTTGTGCTGCGATTTCCTGCCTACCGTTTAGAGCAAAGCCGCTGCTGGGGAGACGGCGATGCGCGACTTACCTGCACAGCATGCCACGACCCCCACAAGCCCCGAGTACAAGATGCTGCCTTCTACGACAAAGTGTGCTTAAGCTGCCATTCGCCAGCAAGCGGAGGCGCGAAAAACCGGGCTGCGATCAGCGCCTGCAAAGTTTCGAACCACCAGTGTGTGAGTTGCCATATGCCGAGATATACGATCTCTTCCATGCATACCGACTTCACGGATCACAAAATTTCAGTCCACGGAGACCAGTTCACCGAATGAGTAACCGGAGCAGAAGCATTCTCACAGTGGCGCGTATTGTGGTCCTGCACTTGGGCTGGATTTTTCCACTTTTCCTCTGCGGAGTTGGGCTGCCAGATAGTTCGGCGAACGCCCAAGAGAAGGCTGCACAGCCACGGTTTAAGAACCTGCAAGTATTGAAGGACGTTCCTCCGGACCAGCTGATTCCGGCCATGCAGTTCATATCGGCATCGTTGGGCGTCGAGTGCGAATTCTGCCACGTTCGCGATGCCTTCGATAAGGACGACAAACAGTCTAAGCAAACCACCCGCCGCATGATCCAGATGATGTTTGGCCTTGATAGGGATCAGTTTCACGGGGAGCGAGCGGTCACTTGTTACACGTGCCACCGCGGTTCCGTAAAGCCCGTGAGTATACCCATGGTCGACAGCGCAGCTGCATACGTCTCCGAGGCTCGATCGGCAGCGGACTCAGCGGTTGGGGGTCGGACAAATCTGCCATCGGCGGGCGATGTGATCGACAAGTACATAGAAGCACTTGGAGGCGCTGCGGCGACTCAGAATGTGTCGAGCCGAGTCGAAAGCGGTACGGTCACTTTCGGCGACGGGCCTCAGTTTCCTATTGAAATTCTCTCCAAATCACCGTCGCGACAAGCGATGATCATCCATTTGCCCGCGGGAGATAGCTCCACGGTATTCGACAGTCAGAACGGATGGGTCCGGTCCCCTGCCGGCGCTATTCGCGACATGCCTCAGGCGGACATCGAAGGCGCCAAGCTGGACGCCGATTTGCAATTCCCGATCAACATTAAGAAGACCTTCCAGGAGTTGAAGGTCGTTAGAACAGAAAGAATCAGTGACCGCGACTCGATCCTGTTGTTTGCCATGAACTCGTCTGCCCCGCCCCTTCAGTTGTATTTCGACCGAGAGACCGGGTTGTTGCTCCGGCAATTGCGTTTTGGCTCGTCGCCCCTTGGTCTTAATCCCACCCAGATCGACTACGGTGATTACAAAAGATTCGATGGCATACAAGTCCCTCTGCACATTATTATCACCCGGCCTAATCGAAGACTGAACATCCATTTGCTACACGTTGCACAGAATGTCCCCGTAGATGACGCGAAGTTTGCGTATCCGTAGACTTTGATGCGTTCGTTCATGCGGTTGTAAAGTCCTGGAGGGCGATCGCATATTCGAAATCCACGCACAGAAGGACTTGAGAAGTTGCCAGCGGCTCACCCTGGTTAAGGTTTGGCCCGAGCAGCGTTGTGCAAAATGAGGCCAAAAGGGGCGCAGGATTAGCTAGACACGCTCGTGACCGTCCCGTGGCGGAAAAGAGAGCCTGCCGACACCGATGGTATGTTTTGGCATCTTGTTGGCACATTTTGATGGCAAAAAACCACCTTTGATCCCTGCCTCTTGGCTGATGAAATGTCAGTCGTGACGCGCAATCCAATTGAGAGAGGCTTACTTAGTGCTGTAAACCGGAATTACGGTGACGTATTTTCAGGCCGCGGCGGCGGCCGCTCGCGGTTGAAGCTTGGCCAGCAATTCGCAAAGATCATCGCGGGTGAAAGTCCATTGGAATGG
>Ga0210409_10002134_pt1 | contig 24046 bp, 22 predicted proteins | sample IncBWH17MmetaG_FD_161649 | JGI IMG/M metagenome (GOLD analysis project Ga0210409, IMG submission 161649) | Forest soil microbial communities from Barre Woods Harvard Forest LTER site, Petersham, Massachusetts, United States - Inc-BW-H-17-M | ecosystem: Environmental > Terrestrial > Soil >...
GGTCGGGGTATTCGGTTCGGGGAGCGATCTGGCGGCGGGGCGGCCAAGCGCCGGTCAATGGCACGCGCGAGCGCGCCGCGCTATTGAAGCGGCGTACCGAGGAATGCCGAAGAGTTCGAACGCCTATGGACGATTGGAGCGCACGGCAATATCTGAAGTTCGAGGACGAACGCACGCGGCCGCCGCGCGATCTGTTGGCGCAGGTGCCGCTTGAGCGCGCGCGCCGCGTCGTCGATCTCGGCTGCGGGCCGGGCAATTCCACTGCGTTGCTTATCGAACGCTACCCGCAGGCCGCGGTGATCGGGATCGATTCCTCGTCCGACATGCTGCGCCAGGCGCGCGGGCGGCTCCCCGCATGCAGGTTCGTCAACGCCGACATCGCCACCTGGACGCCAGAAGCAGCAACGGACCTCTTGTTCGCCAATGCCGTGTTCCAATGGCTGCCGGACCATACTGTAGTGCTGCGGCGGCTGCTCGAAGCCTTGCCGGCGGGCGGCGTGCTTGCCGTGCAGATGCCCGACAATACCCGCGAGCCCGCGCACCTCTTCCAGCGCGAAGTGGCGGAGGTTGGCCCGTGGGCGGACAATCCCATGCGCGCCGCGGTCCGGCCCGACCTGCCGCCGGCCGAAGCTTATTACGATCTGCTCCGGCCGCACTGCACCCGCATCGATATCTGGCACAGCGTCTACAATCACGTGATGGCGACCCCGCAAGCAATCGTCGAATGGTTCAAGGGGTCGTCGCTGCAGCCGTTCCTGTCGCCGCTCGATGCCGCCGCGCGGGAAAAGTTTCTCGCCGCCTTCGCCGAGAAGATCGCGCGCGCCTACCAGCCGCGCGTCGACGGCAAGCTGCTGTTGCGATTTCCGCGGCTGTTCATTGTCGCCGTCCGCTGACCGGCGGACGTCGCGAAGGCCGTAACGCCGGGGATCGGCGCTTGACAGGCTGGCGGCGGCCGCTCTATGCTTAACCTATTGGTTAAGTATTGGACGGTGCCGCGACGGCCGCGCTGCTGTGGCCTGTGCGTCGGCGCCGGAGCAAAGGGAGAAGCGACATGGCAGCCGTGGAAATCATCGGCTTTCCCCAATCGACCTATACCCGCGTCGCCCGCATGGTCTGCGAGGAAAAGGCGATCCCCTACGACCTCAAGGCGTCGCCGCCGCATTCTCCGGACGTCACCGCGATCCACCCCTTCGGCAAGATCCCGGTGATGCGCCACGGCGACTTCGAACTGTGCGAGTCGAAGGCGATCGCAACCTATCTCGATCTCACCTTTCCCGGCCCGAAACTGATACCGACCGAACCGCGCCAGGCCGCGCTTACCGAACAATGGGTGTCCCTGGTCAATACCAGGATGGACGGGACGATGGTGCGCACCTATCTGTTCGCCTACATCTTCCCGAAGACCGGCGACGGCACGCCCGATCGCAAGGCGATCGAAGGCGTGACGCCTGCGCTTCAGGAGGAGATCGGCCTGCTCGATCGCGCCGTCGCCAAGGGCGGTTACCTCGCGGGCGACAGCTTTACCTTCGCCGACGTCAATCTGCTGCCGATCCTGTTCTACCTGCGGAATTTTCCCGAGGCGGGCGGCGCCATAGGGGCGGCGAAGTCGCTCTCACCCTACTATGAGCGCATGGCGGCGCGACCGAGTTTTCAGAACACGATACCGCCGCCGCCGGCGCAACAGGCCAAGGCATCGTAACGATTGGATTCCGGCGCCGCTGCCGTGATAGTGCGGGACGATGAGAATCGCCCCGTCATTCATTCTTAGCGCGCTGCTGAGCGGCCTCATGCTCATACACGGAGCGCGCGCCGACGCTGCGTTCCAGGCGTGGCTGCAATCGCTGTGGCCACAGGCGCAGACGCTCGGCGTGTCGCGCGCCACATTCGATCTGGCGACGAACGGTCTCGAGCCGGATCTATCGCTCCCCGACCTGGTCCTGCCCGGCCGGCCAGAACGGCCGGAGCGGGGGCAAGCCGAGTTCGTGCAGACGCCGGCAGACTACCTCAAGGAGGGGACCATCGCCGGCCTCGCCGCGCACGGTCGCAAGCTGCTCGACCAATACCACGCGCCGCTGAGTGCGATCGAGCAGCAGTTCGGCGTCAACCCGACGGTCCTGCTCGCCATCTTCGGGCGCGAGACCGACTACGGGCGCTCCCGCGACACGTTGAACGCGATCCGGGTGCTGGCGACGCAGGCGTACGTCGGCAAGCGCAAGGAAAAGTTTCAGGAAGAATTCCTGTTGGCGCTGAAGATCCTCGATCAGCGGCAGATCAAGCTCGCCGATATGCGCAGCTCCTGGGCCGGCGCCATGGGGCTTACCCAGTTCCTGCCGTCCGACTATTTCAAATACGCCGTCGATCTCGACGGCGACGGCCGTGCCGACATCTGGAACTCGGTGCCCGACGCGCTCGCCTCCGCCGCCAAGCAACTCGTCGACAAGGGCTGGCAGCGCGGCCTGCGCTGGGCCTACGAGGTGCACCCGCCCGCCGATGTCGACTGCACCATCGGCGTTCCCGACCACACGCTGCCGATGGGCGACTGGGTGCAGCGCGGCTTCGCGCCGGCCTACGGACGGCAATTGTCGGCAGCGGAGCGCGCCGAGCCCGCTTCGCTGCTGCAGCCGGCCGGCCTCTACGGCCCAGCCTTTCTGGCGACCAGAAACTATTTCGCGATCAAGGAGTACAATTTCTCCGACCTCTACGTGCTCTTCGTCGGCCACCTCAGCGACCGCATGGTGGATACGCGGCCGTTCGAGACGCCGTGGAGCAAGGTGGCACAGCTGCCGACCCGCGATCTCGATCGCATGCAGCAGATACTCGCCGCGCGCGGCTATTATCACGACAAGATCGACGGCAAGGCCGGGATGAAGACGCGCGCAGCGCTTGGCGATTATCAGAAACGCAACGGGCTGAAGGTCGACTGCTGGCCGACCGCCGCGCTGCTCGCGCATATGGAGCGCCCGTAGCGACTCTCCGGCGGCGCGCGCTTCTGCTCCGCGCAAAAAAACCTCAGTCGTCGCCGGGCATGGCGAGCGGCAGGCGATCATCGTCCTCGCCGGAATAGCTGAGGGCGTGCCGCTGCGGCTTCCGGCTGATCGAGCCAGTGACTGAGGCGTCGCCGTAGTGCTGCGCGGCGTAGCGCGACCGCGCGCGCTCGGCGACGACCTCGCCGGGGATCGCGGCCGGCTCGCAGATGCTGCGGCCGCTCGCACGCCGCATCAGGTCGACGTGGATGTGATTGTAGTGATAGATGTTGGCCCCCGGCGCGAGCACGGTGCTAAATTCCTCGCAGGCCGCCGCCTGCACGTCGCGCAGAAAACCCTGCTCCTCCGGCGCGCCGTGCCAGCCATATTGCACGCTGACCTTGCGGCCGTCGGCCAGTTCGAACTCGGCGATGTCGAGCGCGTTGCCGAACGCGTGCTCGGAAATCCGCGCATAGGCGTTGCCGTTCATTCCGCGGCAGGAATAGGCGGATATTTGCTTGATCTCGACGACCGGCTGCCGAAACCAGTGGAGCGCGGCCGGTTGCACTGCCGTCGCGATCCACTTGTCGAGCCTGGAGACGAGAGGGCAGGCCAGCGTCGCCGCCGGCTTGACCTCGACCGGGCCGATCGATCCGGTCACCACCGGGCCGCGCGCGGGGCCGAGTGGTACGTGCTCTTCGGCACTGGGTGAGAGTTGCGGTGGCGAGCGCGGCGCGGATGGCGGCGGCGCATACGTCGGATACGCTGCCGCGGGCGAGGGCGTCGCGCGCGCGGCGGGCGCGCCGTCATAGGGACGCGGCGGACGGGGTTTGTAGCCCAGATTGTCGTCATCCGGTTCGGCGGCGCCTGGCGGAATGAGCGATATCGGCTGCCCGACTTGCGGCGCGGCCCGCGGCGGGGCGGGGGAAGCGGCAGGCGGCGCCGCGCGCGTTTGCGGCGGGCCAGCCGGCGGCGGGAGTGGATTCGACTGCACCACCGGCCAGCGCGGTGGCATCGCGCCCGTGGGAATGTTGCCTGGCGGCCGCAACGGCTCGTCGTCGTATCCGAGCGGCGCGCTGTCGCCGAGCGCCGACACCCGCAGCGGAAAATCGGCGCCGCAAATCCCGGGGCCGTTGATCGCGGAGATGCGCACGCGTTCCGGCGTCTCCTTCACGGCACCGGAATTGATGCAGGCGACTTCCGCCTCGCGCCGCCACGCTTCGCGCTCGCCGAACCAGTAGTGGCCGCACCCGGCGAGTACGCCGAGCGCCGCGATTGCGGTCGAGCTGAAGAGCAACGAGCGGACGCCACGCGACATGTTCCGAGAATGCGGGCAATCCCGTTAACGACTCTTCAACGCATGCGTCGGCCGCGTTAAGCGGCGCGTAACCATGCGGACGCCGCATGCGCGCAAACTGTTGCCCCGTACGATCAAGGAGCAATTGTTGGCGTGCATTCCTTCGGAAAATGTCAGATGCACCGCGCCATGAACATCTTAGTCTCAGGCGCAACCGTTCATCCGACAAAAATTGCTGTCAAATCTCAGGACCTTAGCAAACAAATCTCGTGCAAGCGTGTTCCGCAGCAAATTCTGCGGCAGCGCAACAAGAGATTTGCTTTCGCGTTCTGCGGCGTTCTGCTAGCCTTCCCGCCAGCACAACTCTGATGGAGGTGCGACGAGTGGACCTTAGATCGAAGCTCAATGTACTGGCGGTGTGCGCCGTATTTGTATTCGTTGGCGCGATCCTGCTGGGGGCCTTTTGAGTTTCTGAAAGTCCAACGCCAGAAGCCATCAAGGATCGCCGCGTTCAACCGGCGGTCGGGAATAAGAGAACACCGGAGCGGCTTCCGCTCCGGTGTTCTGATTCCGCGACGGCGAATCACACCGGGCGTGTGTCAAACATGAATATGTCGGCGCCGCCGGTCGCAAAAGTCTGTACGTCGGCAACGGCCGCTTGCCCTTCGGCGCTGGCGAAGGCTTTTTGAATGGCCGCGACGTCGTCGTAGTGCAGGAGTGCCACCAGGTGATAGTTGGACGGTCCGGCGGGCGTCGCCACGGCGCCGCGGCTGACTTCGTATTTTCTCAGGCCGGGAATCTTCTTTGCCAACGGGATGTGCTTTTCGAAATAGTGCTTGTCGAAAGCGGCAGCATCGTGCGGCGTCTTGTACATCACGACGAGTAGGGCCATTTGCATGCTCCGGTGAGTTGCCAACCCCAACCCGGATCAGCGCTACCATAGCGTATCGCGACTGACGACTACTCCGCGGCGCTGCGCACCGCCGCCAGCGGATCGTAGTTGAGGATCGGCGCCAGCCATTTCTCCGCCTGCTCGAGCGTCCAGCGCTTGCGGTTCGCGTAATCTTCGACCTGGTCGCGTTCGATGCGGCCGACGCCGAAGTAGTGGCTCTCCGGATGGCTGAAATAGAGGCCGCATACTGAAGCGCCGGGCCACATGGCGAAGCTCTCGGTCAGCCGCACCCCGATCGCGCGCTCGCTGTCGAGAAGCGCAAACAGCGTCGCCTTCTCGCTGTGGTCGGGTTGCGCGGGGTAGCCGGGCGCCGGGCGTATGCCGCGATATTTCTCGGCGACGAGATCGGCGGGGGCGAGCGCCTCGTCGGCGGCGTAGCCCCAGAATTCCCGGCGCACGCGCTGGTGCAGGTGCTCGGCGAGCGCCTCGGCGAAGCGGTCGGCGAGCGCCTTGACCATGATCGCCGAGTAGTCGTCGTTGGCGCGCTTGAAGCGCTCGACCACCGCATCCTCGCCGAGGCCCGTGGTCACCGCGAAGGCGCCGATATAGTCGGCAAGCGCGCTCGCGCGCGGCGCCACGAAATCGGCGAGCGCGACATTGGAGCGGCCCTCGCGCCGTGCCAATTGCTGGCGCAGCGTATGCAGCGTGGCGATCGGCTCGCTGCGCGCCTCGTTGTCAAACAGCAGAATGTCGTCGCCTTCGCCGTTCGCCGGCCAGATCCCGATCACGGCGGCGGCGCGGAACCAGCCCTCGGCGGCGATCCGTCCGAGCATCTCCTGCGCGTCGGCGTAGAGGCTGCGCGCCGCCTCGCCGATCTTGGCGTCGTCGAAGATCGCGGGGAATTTGCCGTTGAGCTCCCAGGTGGCGAAGAACGGGGTCCAATCGATGTAGCCGACGAGTTCGGAGATCGGAATGTCGGGGAGCCGATGGGTGCCGATGAGATGCGGCGCCGGCGGCACGTAATTGCCGGACCAGTTGAGCTTCAGCCCATTGACGCGCGCGTCGGCGAGCGACAGGCGCTGCTTCGTCGCTTCGCCGCGCGCATGCGCGGCGGCGATGCGGGCGTACTCGGCGCGGATCTCGGTCACAACGCGCTGGCGCGTCTCGCGCCCGAGCAGAGAGGAGACGACGCCCACGGCGCGGCTCGCATCATTGACGTAGACCGTCTGCCCGCGCCGGTAGTTCGGATGAATCTTTACCGCCGTGTGCACGCGGCTCGTCGTTGCGCCACCGATGAGCAGCGGGACCTCGAAGCCCTGCCGCTCCATTTCCGCCGCGACGTGGCACATCTCATCGAGCGAAGGAGTGATGAGGCCGGAGAGCCCGATGATGTCCGCCTGTTCGGCTATCGCCGCCTGCAGGATTTTCTCTGCCGGCACCATGACGCCGAGATCGACCACGTCGTAGTTGTTGCATTGCAGGACGACGCCGACGATGTTCTTGCCGATGTCGTGCACGTCGCCTTTGACGGTAGCGAGCACGATCTTGCCGTTCGAGGACGTGTGGGCGCGCCCGTCCTTGTCCTGCTCCATGAACGGCAGCAGATAGGCGACGGCCTGCTTCATCACCCGCGCCGACTTCACCACTTGCGGCAGGAACATGCGCCCCGAGCCGAACAGGTCGCCGACCGTGTTCATGCCGTCCATGAGCGGGCCCTCGATCACGGCGAGCGGGCGGGGCGCGTTGCGCCGCGCTTCTTCGACATCGGCTTCGATGAAGTCGGTGATGCCGTGCACCAGCGCATGCGACAGGCGCTTCTCCACCGGCCATTCGCGCCAGGAAAGGTCGGCCTCCTTCTTTTCCCTGCCGTGGCCGCGGTGGCGCTGGGCGAGCGCCAGCAGCCGCTCGGCCGCGTCAGTGCGGCGGTTGAGCACTACGTCTTCGCAGGCCTCGCGCAATTCGCGATCGACATCGTCGTAGACCGCGATCTGGCCGGCGTTGATGATGCCCAGATCCATTCCCGCCGCGATGGCGTGATAGAGGAAGACCGAGTGCATCGCCTCGCGCACCAGCTCGTTGCCGCGGAACGAGAAGGAAAGGTTGGAGACGCCGCCGGAGACGTGGGCGTGCGGCAGGTTCTGCCTGATCCAGCGCGCGCCCTCGATGAAAGCGACGCCGTAGCCGTTGTGCTCCTCCATGCCCGTGGCGATGGCGAAGATGTTCGGATCGAAGATGATGTCCTGCGGCGGAAAGCCGACGCGGTTGACCAGGATGTCGTAGGCGCGCGCCGTGATCGCCGTCTTGCGCTCCAGGGTGTCCGCCTGGCCTTTCTCGTCGAACGCCATGACCACGACCGCCGCGCCGTAGCGGCGCACGGTCTCGGCGTGGCGGATGAACGACTCCTCGCCTTCCTTGAGCGAGATCGAGTTCACGACCGCCTTGCCCTGCACGCATTTCAACCCGGCTTCGATCACCGAGAATTTCGAGGAATCGATCATCAGCGGCACGCGTGCGATATCGGGCTCGGCGGCGATCAGGTTGAGGAACGTGGTCATGGCCTTCTCGGAATCGAGCAGGCCTTCGTCCATGTTCACATCGAGGATCTGCGCCCCGTTCTCCACCTGGTCGCGGGCGACGGCGAGCGCGGCGGCATAATCGCCGGCGGTGATGAGCTTGCGGAAACGCGCCGAGCCGGTGACGTTGGTGCGCTCGCCGACGTTCACGAACGGGATCTCCGGCGTGAGCGTGAACGCTTCCAGGCCCGAGAGCCGCAGCAGTGGCGCGACCGCCGGGACGGCGCGGGGCTTCTTGCCCGCGACTGCCGCGGTGATGGCGCGGATGTGATCGGGCGTGGTGCCACAACAGCCGCCGACGATGTTGACCAGGCCGGCCGCGGCGAACTCGCCGATCAGCGCCGCCATTGCGGCGGGGCTTTCGTCGTAATGGCCGAATTCGTTGGGCAGCCCGGCATTGGGATAGGCGCAGATGAACGTATCGGCGACGCGCGCCAGCTCGGCAATATGCGCGCGCAGCTGCTTGGCGCCGAGCGCGCAATTCAGACCGATCGAGAGCGGTGGCGCGTGGGTAACCGAGTTCCAGAACGCCTCCGGCGTCTGTCCGGAAAGGAGCCGCCCGGAGCGGTCGGTGATGGTGCCGGAGATCATGACCGGCAGGCGCAGGCGCCGTTCCTCCGACACCTCGGCGATCGCGCAGATCGCTGCCTTGGCGTTGAGCGTGTCGAAGATGGTCTCGATCAGCAGCACGTCGACGCCACCGTTGATCAGGCCGCGCACCTGTTCAGCGTAGGCGGCGCGCAGCTCGTCGAAGGTGATGGCCCGGAAGCCCGGGTTGGAAACGTCGGGTGAAATCGAGGCGGTGCGGTTGGTCGGACCAATGGCGCCGGCGACGAACCGGGCGCGCCCGTCTTCGTTCTCGGCGACCTGTGCCGCCTGGCGCGCGAGCCGCGCGCCTTCAAGGTTGAGTTCGTAGGCGATCTCGGCCATGCCGTAGTCGGATTGAGCGATGCGGGTCGAAGAGAATGTGTTGGTCGAGACGATGTCGGCGCCGGCGCGGAAATAGGCGAGGTGGATGCCGCGCACGGCATCCGGCCGGCTGAGATTGAGCAGGTCGTTGTTGCCGCGCACCTCGCGATTCCAGGCGTCGAAGCGGGCCCCGCGGTAGCCTTGCTCGTCGAGCCCCAGCGCCTGGATCATCGTGCCCATGGCGCCGTCGAGCACGAGGATGCGCTCAGCGGCGAGACGGCGCAGTGTCGTTTCGGCGGCTGTGGTCATTGCCGAGACCTCATCCCACTCTCTCCCCTGCGGGAAGAGGACGCGAAGCGCCGGGCGCGATGCTCGGGCGAACGCCGAGCAGGTGACAGATCGCGAACACGAGATCGGCGCGGTTCATGGTGTAGAAGTGGAAATCGGTGACACCGTGATCGACGAGGTCGAGCACCTGCTCGGCGGCGACCGCGGCGGCGATGAGCTTGCGCGTCGCCGGATCGTCGTCGAGGCCGTCGAACCGCTCGGCGAGCCAGGCCGGCACGGAAGCGCCGCAGCGCGCGGCGAAATTCTTCGTCTGCTTGAAATTCTGCACCGGGAGGATGCCCGGCACGACCGGGATGTCGATGCCGCTCGCGCGCACGCGGTCGAGATAACGGAAATAAAGCGCGTTCTCGAAAAAGAACTGGGTGATCGCGCGCGTCGCGCCGGCATCGACTTTGGCCTTGAGCATGTCGATGTCGGCGGCGACCGTCGGGCTGTCCGGATGCTTCTCCGGGTAGGCGGAAACCGAAACCTCGACCGGCGCGATACGCTTGATGCCGGCGACGAGTTCGGCGGCGTTGCCGTAGCCGCCGGGATGGGGCGCGTAGCGTTCGCCGACACCGCCCGTCGGATCGCCGCGCAGCGCCACGATGTGCCGCACGCCAGCCTGCGCGTAGGCGCCGATCACCGCATCGACGTCGGCGCGCGTCGCCGCGACGCAGGTGAGGTGGGCCGCCGGGGTCAGCATCGTCTCCGCGAGGATGCGCTTGACCGTCGCGTGCGTGCGTTCGCGGGTCGAACCGCCGGCGCCGTAGGTCACCGAGACGAAGTTCGGATTGAGCGGCGCGAGCCGGCCAATCGCCTCCCATAGCGCCTGCTCCATTTCCGCGGTCTTCGGCGGAAAGAACTCGAACGAGACGCGCACGCCTCGCGGCGCATCGCCCCTGGCAAAGCGGCTGGCGCGGGGAGCGTTCATCAGGCCACCTCGAGTGTTGTTGCCGGCTCGGCGAGCGCCACGCGCGGGTCGCGGGCGAGCCAGAGCGAGACCGCGATCTTGCCCTGCGGTTCGGGCGGCAGCGTCTGCTCGCGGACGATGTCGAGCCCGGCGGCTTCGAGCCATTGCGTCATCGTTTCGGCGGCAAAGCCGAGCCGGCGATGGGCGTGCTCGTCGCGCAGGAATTCGAGGTCGTGCGGCGCGAAATCGACGATGAGCAGACGCCCGCCGGGCCGCAACACGCGCGCCGCCTCGCGGATGGCGCGGGCGCTGTCGTCGAGGAAGTGCAGGACCTGATGGATGATGACGACGTCGAAGGAATCGCGCGGCACGGCGAGATCGTAGATGTCGCCGTGGCGCACGCTGCAATGCTTGAAACCGGCGCGGTCGAGGCGGGCGCGCGCGAGCGCCAGCATGTCGCGCGAGAGATCGAGGCCGAGGCCGCGCTCGATATCGCCGGCGAAGAGCTCCAGCATCCGCCCAGTGCCGGTACCGAGATCGAGCAGCGTGCGCATCGGCTTGTCGCCGAGCGCCGCGCGGATCGCCGCTTCGACCGCGGCGTCGGCGACGTGAAGCTGGCGGATGCGGTCCCATTCGGCAGCATGGCGCCGGAAATAATTCTGCGCGGCGGCGGCGCGCGCGGCGCGGACCGCCGCCAGCCGCTCGCGATCGCGGGCGACGGCCGGATCGTTCGGATCGAGCCGGGCGATCAGCGCACGCGCGATGTCGGCGGCGCTGCCGCGCTCGCCGAGGCGGAAGAACACCCACGACCCCTCGCGGTAGCGCTCGACCAGCCCGGCCTCGGCCAAAAGCCGCAGATGGCGCGAGAGGCGAGGCTGCGACTGGCGTACGATCGCGGTCAGGTCGGAGACGGTGAGTTCGGCCTCGCCGATGAGTACGAGCAGGCGCAGGCGCGTCGCCTCGCCCGCGGCCTTTAGGGTCGCGGTAAGGGCCGGAAAGCTCAACTGGGCGGAATCCATCGCGGTCGGGGTACCTACTCTCAAGCGACATAAAGATATCTTTATGCGCTTAAATTGGCAAGGGCAGTGGGAGGCGGCCCATGAAGGGGGAGGTCGAGGGGCCGCCCAAGCAACCCAGAGGCTATTGGCGGCGGCGCCGTGCGCGTGCGAATTTGCCCCCGTGAGTGAAATCGACCAGGGCGCATACGGCCTGCGCGAGGGCGAGGTCGCCGTCGAGCTGCCGGAGCGGTTCGACGCCTCGCTTTATTATATCGGACGTATTCGCACCCCGTGGAAACGCCGCGAAGATTGCCCGAAGAACCCGCGCGAATCCGATGCCGAGTGCACGATCGCGCTCGATCCGCGCTGGACGGCCGGGCTCAGCGGCCTCGAGACCGTGAGCCACGTGGTGGTGCTCTATTGGATGAACCGGGCGCGCCGCGACCTCGTACTGCAGGCGCCGCATCATTACGCCGAGCGTCGCGGCACCTTCGCGCTGCGCTCGCCGGTGCGGCCTAATCCAATTGCCGTCTCGGTGGCGCGGCTCGTCCGCATCGACGGCAACAACCTGTCGGTCGTCGGCCTCGATTGCGTGGACGACACGCCGCTGCTCGATCTCAAGCCCTATTTCGCCTCGACCGATTCGATACCCGACGCGGCGGTGGGCTGGCACGCCGGGCGCGACCGCTGACCCTCTTCTCCGGGCAAGCCGGGGTGCCGAACACCGCCGGGGCCCGCGGGAGAGGGATCCGTAGACCGCGCGAGTAACGATCAAAACAGCGCCGGCGCATCGCCGAGCGGCAGCATGCCGAGATAGATCGCGCCGTCGGAAAATCGCAGCGGCAGCACGATCGCCGGCTTGTGGTCGATCTCGGTCGGCTCACCCATCTTCTTCAGGTTCTCGATCACGCTCGCATTCGCGGTGTTGCGGAGGGTGCCGCCAAGTCCCGGCATCAGCCGGTCGAGCGCCGCAAGCCCCTGGGTCGAGGCGTTGTCAACGCCGGCGAGGCGATCAACGCCGCGCCCGATCAGCTGATCGATCCCGAGGAGTGGCACGATGCGTTCGACACCGACGACCGCGATGCGGATGAGGCCATCAAGCTTGCCATGCGGATTCACGTTGAGCGTTCCCGCGCCGACGACAATGGCGTCGCTGCGCGCGATCCGCAGATGCTTGATTTCAATGCTGCCGCCGGCCGCCTGCATCTCGCGGAAGCGCGCGGCCCAGGATTTGGGGGAAAGATCCGTGAAGCCGCGCAGCACGGCATCGCCTTCGGCTTGTATCGGCTCGGCGACGAGCGGATGCAGCGTCGGCGCGGTGGCAGCCGTCAAGCGCAACTCCGCCTCGATCACCGGATGGTTGCGCGCCGAGCCCGCGACAACGCGTCCGTGGAACTCGACGTGTTCGGCCCTGAACAGCATTTCCCCGACGTCCGCGGCCGCGCCGGCACCGCCGGCCCGGTCGAGGCGCGGCCGGTCGAGCATGAACGACACGCTGTCAGGATCGGGCGGCAGCCCGCGCACGCTCACCTGCGCCCTCGACCAATCGGCGACGAGGCGCGGCGCCTCGTTCGATTCGAACAGGCTGAGCGGCCCGGTCACGTCGCCCACCAGCAGGGTCGGACGGTAGACCCGGGCCGTGAACGTCACGTCCTTTGCCTTGACGGCAAAAGGAGGATGGTAGCTGTTGACCTGAGCTTCCGCGTCGGCGCAATGCACCTCGATGCGCAACGGGAATCCGCCGACCGCCTGCGACCCACAGGAATAGATACGGCCCCCGGCAGCTTCCCGCTCGATCCAGCCGGCCAAGGTCCGGTCCGCGACGGCGGCGGAATAGTACCAGCCCCAGACCCAGCCGGGGACGAGCGCGACGACAATTGCCACCGGCACGAGTATCCGCCACAGCGGCCGGCGCCGCGCAGGAGCAGCGGCCGAAGGCTTGGCCTTACCGGCCACAGGCGGCGCGGCCGCAGGCTTGTGTAGCCGCTGGCGCGAAGGCCGCATCATGCTAAGGGGAGATTCGCCCGGCATTGTTCCTGTTTCGCGCGCACAGTGCGGCGTTTCAAAGACGAGACCGGTTCCCTCTGCGGTCTTGTCGACTTTCAGGCCAACCGAAAATCGGGCCGCGAGTCAACGCAAGGAAACGACGCAATTGAAAACGAGGGGGATAAAGCCCACCGACACGAAAAACACCGGGGACCTCTGGGTGTTCGGCTATGGCTCGTTGATGTGGCGGCCCGGGTTCGAGTTTCTCGAGCGGGTGCCGGCGCGGCTTATCGGGCTGCACCGCGCGCTCTGTGTCTATTCGTTCGTCCATCGCGGCACGCCGGAGCGTCCCGGCCTGGTGCTCGGCCTCGATCGCGGCGGCATGTGCCGCGGCATCGCCTTTCGCGTGGCCGGCTCCGCACGCACCGAGACCGTCGCCTATCTGCGCGCCCGCGAGCAGGTCACGACCGTCTATCTCGAGACCGTGCGGAGGATCGAGCTGGAAGAGCCGGCGCGGCGGCAGGTCAGGGCGCTCTGTTTCATCGTCGACCGCAGCCACGTCCAATATGCCGGGCGGCTGACGCTCGCCTAGTGCGTGCATCATGTGCGGCAAGGTCACGGTCGGTCGGGCGCCAACCGCGACTACGTGGTCGAAACGGTGCAGGCGTTGGAAGCGCTCGGCTATCGCGAGACCGACCTGCATCTCGTCGCCGAGCGGCTCAGATCGGATGCCGCGCATCGGAAAGCCGAAGTGGGAAATCAGAAGCCGGAAATCAGGAACAGGAGATCCGGAATCAGCAATCTCTGATTTCCGATTTCTGATTTCCGACGTCAGCGTTGCTGCTTCCTGCCTTCGGCGACGAGCCGGGCGGTTGCCTCCTCGACGACGCTCCGCAGCCGCGCCAGGAATGCCCGCTTGTCGAGGCCGGGAGGGATCGGGTCGAGGATCTCGACCAGCACGGTGCCGGGCAAGCGGAGCAGCGATCGGCGCGGCCAGTATAGCCCGGAATTGAGCGCGATCGGCACGCAAGGAAGCCCGATCTCGCTGTAGAGATACGCTACGCCAGGCATGTAGCGCGGCTCAGCGCCCGGCGCGCGGCGCGTGCCTTCGGGAAAGATCACGAGCTGACGTGAGTTCGCGAGCTCCCGGCGCGCCGCCGCCGCCATTCGCCCCAGCGCCGCCACGCGCGCGTTGCGGTCGATCGGAATCATACGTGACTTTTGCGCGAGCCAGCCGAAAAGCGGGAGCCACATCAGCTCGCGCTTGAGCACGTAGGTCGGATCGCGCAGCACTTCGAACAACGCGAAAGTTTCCCAGAACGACTGGTGTTTGCAGGCGACGATGCACGCCCCCGCGGGGATCTTCTCGCGGCCGCGCCATTCGACGGTGACACCGCAAACGACCCGCAGCAGCCAAAGGCTGCTCCGCGCATAGCGGCGCAACACGCCAAGCATGAAGCTTCGGGGCAGCACGATCGTCGGCAAAGCCACGATCATGCGCACGATGATGTTCACATAGAACAGCAGATTGAACAGCAACGAGCGGACGAACAGGGCAGGGGAATGCGACAATGGGCGCTCGATCGAGTGGAATCCGTTGCCGGCGCCGGCGCCTCAGCGCAGACGAGCGTCGGAGACGCGATTGTTGGTGGCCCCGGCGGTCACGGAGTCGAACCGCATGCGCACCTTGGCGAAAAGGTATTTGAAATATTCCGACAGTACCAGCCGGGTGGTCGTGCTGTTCGACCACCACGGCTCGACGCGCAGGCGGTCCGCGACCACCGGGAACGGGATCAGCACGACGTCGGGGAGCTGGTGGGCGATCTCGGCGAGCGCGCGCGGCATGTGGTAGGCCGACGTGACGATGATGAGCGAGTGAAAGCCGCGGTCGATGACCCAGCGGCGCGTTTCGACCGCATTGCCGAGCGTGTTGAGGGCCGAATAGTCGAGATCGACGCAGCACGACAGGAAGCGGCTGTATTCGGAAACCTGATGGGCGATGTCGCTCGTGGTGGTCCCGGGATTGACGCCGCTAATGAGCAGCCGCTTGCCTCGACCGGCGGCGAGCAGTTCGAGCGCATCGGTGACGCGCGAGGTGCCGCCGGTGAGCACGACGATGCCGTCGGCATTGCGGTCGAGCACGATCTCTTCGTCGGGCACCAAGGAGACGAAGCCGACGAAGCCAAGAACGATGGCGATGCCGCAGAGCAAGGAGAACCTGACGGCAAACGACCTGAGGCGCCGCGTGGTGACAGCGGAGTTAAGGCTGAGCATCGCCGCGCGCGTCCCCCGCGCCAAGATTCCTTGCGCCGGCCCCTTTCGGCACCGATGGTGCGCGATCATAGCCGTGATTCCGGCGGCAAGTTGGTGCTGATTTGCAGCCTCAGTCCATAGTCTCCAGGGTACGGTTAACCGTCCGCCGCGACGCGAGCGCCGTCACCATGGCCATCAGTATGACCTGGGTGAGGATCGCGAGGTAGCCGGAAACACCGATGGAGACGTTGCCGAACAAGGCGGCGGCCTGGTCGCCGCCCGCAGTCCCGGCAAGCCAGGCGTTAGCCGCTTCCGCAGCGCCGAAGAAGAAGATCGCCGCCCCGCCGCCGATGGCGCCGCCCTTGAAGCCGAGCAGCAGGAAATGGCGCTGGAACTGCCCGGCGATGAAACCATCGGTCGCGCCCACATAGTGCAGCACCTCGATGATCGGGCGGTTGGTCGCCATGGCGCCGCGCGTCGCGAAGGTGACCGAGAGCACGGTGACGGCGAGGACGAGGGCAAGCACGGCGACGCCGGCCGCCACTGCCGTTCCCGCCATGGTGCGCATGCGGTCGATCCAGCGGCGATGATCGTCGAGGGTGGCGCCGGCGACCTGCGCCGCCAGGGCCCGGCGCAGGGCCTCGAAGTCGGGCAGCACGCCGGAGGCGAGCTTGACCACGATCAGGCGCGGGATCGGAAGGTCGTCGAGCGAGAGCCCGCCGCCGAGCCAGGGCTCGACCAATCGCGCCGATTCCTGCTTCGTATAGGCGCGCACGTCGGCAACGCCCGGCGTCGCGCGCGCGATCTCGGCCGCCTTGCGCACGTCGGCTTCAACATCGCGCCCCGGAGCAGGACGCACCTGGATGGTGACCTCGCGGCCGACATCCGATTGCCAGTCGCTCGCCGCGCTGACCACCAGCATCACGGCGCCGGTCGTCAGCGCGGCGAGGAAGGTCATGATGGCGACGACGGCGGCGAGCGAACGGCCGGCGATCGAGGTGTTGGGGACGATCGGCGTCGCAGCGGGCGGCGCCAGCGCGAGCGGCGCCACCCCTTCGAAATCGTCCCACGGCTCCGCCATGGTCTCGATGGGCTTAGTCATAGACATGCAGGCGGCCTTCGTGCAGCACCAGCCGGCGCGCGTCGTATTCGTCCATCAAGGCGATGTCGTGGGTGGCGATCACCACCGCCGTGCCCGACTTGTTGAGCTCGATGAACAGCCGCAGCAGGCGCTGGCCGAGATTGGGATCGACGTTGCCGGTCGGCTCGTCGGCGAGCAGGAGTTGTGGGCGGGCGATGACCGCGCGCGCGATCGCGGTGCGCTGCTTCTCGCCGCCGGAAAGAACCGGCGGTAACGCGCCCATGCACTCGCCGAGGCCGACCCATTGCAGCAATTCGACGACCTCCGGCCGGTACTGGACCTCCTCCTTGCCGAGGACGCGCAGCGGCAGCGCCACGTTCTCGTAGGTGGTCATGTGGTCGAGCAGCCGGAAGTCCTGGAAGACGATGCCGATCCTGCGCCGCAAGGTCGCCCGCCCGTCCTTGCTAAGCGTCGCCGCGTCATGATCGAACACGCTGATCAGGCCGCGCGTCGGCCGCAGCGACAGAAACATCATGCGCAACAGCGAGGTCTTCCCGGCGCCGGAGGGGCCGGTGAGGAACTGAAACGAACGCCCTTCGATGCCGAAGGTGACGTCGCGCAGGACCTCCGCTCCGAGCCCGTAGCGCAAGCCCACATTCTCGAACCGGATCACGCCGTCCTCCGAAGGCTCCTGCCGCGAGGGCAACCGGCGGCAGGGGCCGTGACTGATTCGAGCCCCCCGCAAGCCTAACACCACGGCGCCGCAATCTCTCTGCCGCGTGGCTTGGTTTCCAATCCGTTAACGGATCGCCTGCTACGGTCGCGGGGAAGGTGCCGCGCTGCTGATTCGCCGATGCTGATCGTCTGCCCGTCCTGCGCTACCTCCTATGACGTGGAGCTGGCAAGGCTGGGGCCACTCGGACGCCAGGTGCGCTGCTCGCGCTGCCGCACGGTTTGGCGCGCGGCGCCGGCCCATGCCGACAAGCTTCTCGCCGCGGCGGAGGCGATCGCGCCGGCGCCGGTCGCCGAACCCGTACTGGAGGATGCCGGCGCAGCGCCGCCGCACGAGCCCGCCGTGGAAGCGCCCACCGAAGAAGTGAGCGAAATCCGGCGGCGCATTGCCGCCATGGACGAGCCGGAAGGCGAGGATGAGGAGGCGGCAGAGGGCGAAGCGGTCGACGCGCCGGCCGCCGAGCATGAGGACGCGCCGACAGCCGAAGGCGCCGCTTTGCCCGATGAGCCGATTGAAGCCGCCGAGGTAGAATCGCCGCCCATCGTGCCGGTCGACCTCGATGAGGGCCGGCCGCCGATCGACATCGATGCCGCCGATTTCGCGGAGCGCAGCATCGCGCCGGGCGCGGATGTCGAGAGCGTCGCCGCCCGCCGCTTCCGGCTGGATCTCGGAAGCCGGCCGCGCTGGCCGCTGTCGCATCTGCAAACTTTCATCCTGGCGCTGGTGATCGTCGACGCGATCGTCGTCGGCTGGCGCAACGACTTCGTCCGCCTTTTCCCGCAGACTGCCGCGTTCTACGCCCTGACCGGGCTGTCGGTGAACCTGCGCGGCGTCGATTTCGCGGGCGTCACGACGATTGCGGAGCAGCACGAGGGCGTGCCGATCCTGGTGGTCCAGGGCAACATCGCCAACACGACCCGCAAGGTCGTCGACGTGCCGCGGATCAAATTCATCGCCCGCAACGCCGCCCGGCAGGAAATCTATTCCTGGACCGCCGCGCCGGCGCGCACCGTGCTTTCGCCGGGTGAGGTCATCCCATTCCGCAGCCGGCTCGCCTCGCCGCCGACCGACGCCCAGGACGTGCTGGTGCGCTTCGTCAATCGCCGCGACGTGCTCGCCGGAACGCGCTGAGATCGGGTCCGTCCATGGCGCGCATTCTCATAGCCGAAGACGAAGACGCCCTGCGCGCGCTTTGTGCGCGCGCTCTCGCGAGCGAAGGCCGCGAGGTCAAATCCGCTTGCGACGGCAGCGAGGCGCTCGATCTGCTGGCGGGCGAGCAAGGTCGCTTCGACCTCCTGCTCACCGACATCCGCATGCCGCTCATGGACGGCATTGCGCTCGAGCTCGCCGCGGCGCGCGACTTTCCTGATCTGACGATCCTGCTGATGACCGGCTATGCAGACCAGCGCGAGCGCGCCCACGGCCTCGACGCCATCATCCATGACGTGATCGCGAAGCCGTTTACGGTCGGGGTGCTGCGCGCCACCATCAACGAGGCGCTGGCGGTGCGGGCGCGTTTTTAAAGCGCGCGTAGTCGATTGCTGGCCGCGAAAGGACCGCGCTGCGCCCGCGTTCAGCTGTCATCCGACAACGCATAAGGCCGAGGCAACGGCTCGACCGGCAGCTCAGGATGCGGGCGGCCGAAATCAGGCGCCGCCGAATCCTGTCCGATCTCGACGATGCCGCGGCGGATCGCGCGGGTGCGGGTGAAGTGGTCGAACAGGGCGTTGCCGTCGCCGCGGCGGATCGCGCGGGTCAGCTGCGAAAGGTCTTCGCTGAAGGTGCCAAGCATTTCCAGGACCGCGTCCTTGTTGGCGAGGAACACGTCGCGCCACATGGTCGGATCCGAGGCAGCAATGCGGGTGAAGTCGCGAAAGCCGCCGGCGGAGAATTTGAGCACCTCGGAGCGCGTGACTTCGGCCAGCTCGTCGGCGGTGCCGACGATCGTGTAGGCGATGAGGTGCGGCAGGTGGCTTGTTATCGCCAGAACGAGGTCGTGATGCGCCGCCGGCATGGTCTCGACATGGGCGCCAAGTGCGCGCCAGAACGCGGCGAGCTTTTCGACTGCGGCGGGGTCGGCGTCGTCGGGCGGCGTGAGGATGCACCAGCGCCCTACAAACAGTTCGGCGAAGCCGGCGTCGGGGCCGGAATTCTCGGTGCCGGCGACCGGATGGGCGGGGACGAAATGCACGCCGTCCGGGAGATGCGGAGCCATGTCGCGCAGCACCGCGGCCTTGACTGAGCCGACATCGGAGATCGTGGCGCCGCGCTCAAGATGCGGCCCGACCTCCTCGGCAACGGCGCCGCAGGCGCCGACGGGAACGCAAAGGATGACGAGGTCGGCGCCGGCGGCCGCTGCGGCGTTGGTCTCGACGACCCGGTCCGCGAGGCCAAGCTCGACGACGCGTCGCCGCGTCGCCGCTGAGCGCGCAGTGGCGACGATCTCGCCCACCACGCCCTGCGCGCGCGCCGCCCGCGCGATCGAGGAGCCGATGAGGCCGACGCCGACCAATGCCAGGCGTCCGAACAGCGGAGCGGATTTGGTCACAGCGTCACGCCGCCCTTGCCAGGAAATCCTTGAGCGACGCCACCGCCAGGCGGTTCGCCTCTTCGCTACCGACGCTCATGCGCAGCGCGTTCGGTAGCTTGTAGGCGCCGACCTGGCGCAGGATCAATCCGCGCGCGGTGAGAAAAACATCCGCGTCCTTGGCGGTGCGGCCCTTCGCTTCCGGAAAGTGGATCAGCACGAAGTTGGCGACGCTCGGGGTCACCTTCAGCCCGAGCTTCTCGATCTCGGCCGTGAGCCAGGCGAGCCAGTGCGCATTGTGCTCGCGCGCGCGCTCCTGGTGCTCCGCGTCCTCGATCGCGGCGATGCCGGCGGCAATCGCCGGCGCATTGACGTTGAACGGTCCGCGGACGCGGTTGACGGCGGCGACGACATGCGCGGGCCCGAACATCCATCCGAGGCGAAGGGCGGCAAGACCGTGGATCTTGGAGAACGTGCGGGTCATGACGACGTTCTCGCTGGTGGCGACGAGCTCGATGCCGGACTCGTAGTCGTTGCGCCGGACGTATTCGGCGTAGGCGGCGTCGAGCACGAGCAGTACCTGCGGCGGCAGGCTGCGGTGCAGCCGCTTGACCTCGTCGAAGGAGACGTAGGTGCCGGTCGGATTGTTCGGATTGGCGAGGAAGACCACTTTCGTCTTCCTGGTCACGCAGCCGAGGATCGCATCGACGCTCGCCGTACAGGCGGTCTCCGGCGCGACGACCGGCGTAGCTCCGGTGCCGCGCGTCGCGATCGGATAAACGAGAAAGCCGTGCGTGGTGTGAATCGCCTCGTCGCCGTCGGCGAGATAGGCGCGCGCCAGCAAATTCAACAGATCGTCGGAGCCGGCGCCGCAGACAATGCGGTCCGGATCGAGCCCGAAGGCGCGCCCGATGGCATCGCGCAGGTCGGACGCCGCGCCGTCGGGATAGTCTTCAAGGTGCGCGCCCACCGCCTTGTAGGCCGCGACCGCACGCGGGCTTGGCCCGAGCGGCGTCTCGTTCGACGACAGCTTGAACACCTTGGCGACGCCCGCCGCGCTGCTTTTGCCGGGCACGTAGGCCTCGATGTCGAGCACGCCGGGCCGGGGTTTCGGGTATGCGTTCATTGTCATTCGCTCGTGTCTTCTTGTCCGCCTCCGCCAAGCGCGGGGAGGGGCGGCTGCATGAACTCGTGCGCAAGCCTTGACTGATCCCGACCGGCGCGCGGAGCTTGTCACCGTGCCGGCCACTCCGGCCCGGGACTCGTTGGTTCGCCACCTCCCCCGCGAGCGGGCGGAGGAAATTATTGTTTCGGCGGCACCGTATAACGGGTCGCGTGGCTGCCGACGAGGGCTCTCGAGCGGATGGAGGCGCCCGTGCGGAGGAGGGCATCCGCAACAGGGTCGATCCCGCCCTGGGCGACCGAGACGAGCAAGGCCGCGCCGTCGAAGGCGCGGTCGGGGACCGCGATCGCGTCCGCGAGCCCGGCCAGACTGTCCACCGACGCCGCGCTCCAGCCAGAGACGCGCACGCTCCAGACCTCGGTCTCAGTCACCATCGCGTCGGCGGCGACGCGCGAGATCACGAACACCGGCATCCCAGCCGGGTGATCGGAACGCTCGACGAACGGCAGCCGCGCGATGATTTTCGGCGCGGCGGCGAATTCCAGCGCCGTCCACCACGGCCCGGCGCCGGCGATGGCGAAGGCGGGAACGAGGCCGAGATCGCCTTTCGATTCCGAGACCGCCTCGACGACGCTCGCCGCGCCCATGTGCGCAACGAACGGCACGGTGAAGCCGAAATGGAAGCGCGCAGTATCGCGCATGAGCGCGTCGCCGGCGGAGAGGTCGGCGCGCACCGCGAACGGCGCCTGCACATAGGTGAAGGTCGAGATGATGACGCGCCAGATGCTTTCGACCGTGTCGAGCGGAAGGCTGCCGTGGTGGCGCTGCACCAGCCGGCGCATCATATCGGCCTCCCGCGCCGGGCGAAACGCCGAGCCGGATTCCTGGGTCTTCTTCACCGCGATCAGGCGGTCGATGATCTCGCCGCGCTCGATCAGGAGCGCGTGCATCGCCTCGTCGATGCGGTCGATGTCCCGGCGCAGATCGGCAAGCGACATTGGCTGCTGGTGCGGTGGCTTCGGCATTGGTCCGGCTCGGCGCCTCAAAAACGCGCTGATTGATAGGAGCGGCCAAGGGTGAAAGCAAAGGAAAATCAAAGACCAATCGAGTAAATCGTTGACTCCGCCGGCGAGCGGCCTATTTACGCCCCTTCGACCGCCAAAGCGGCGGGGCGCCACAACGCCGGGAAGCGCCATGGCTGAAGCCTACGCCACGCTCGATCGCGCCGACCGCAAGCGCGAGGCGGACCATCCGCATTCGCTGCTCGTGCGTTTTCCCGCCAACAATCCGTTGCGGCTCGATGCCGGGGTCGACTTCGCCCCGCTGCAGATCGCCTATCAGACCTACGGCACGCTCAACGCCGCACGCAGCAATGCCGTCCTCGTCTCCCACGCGCTCACCGGCGATCAGCATGTCGTCAACGAGCATCCGGTGACCGGCAAGCCGGGCTGGTGGGACACCATGGTCGGGCCCGGCCGGCCGATCGACACCGAGCGCTATTTCGTCATCTGCCCCAACGTCGTCGGGGGCTGCATGGGCTCGTCCGGCCCCGCCTCCACCAACCCCGCCACCGGCATGCCGTGGGGCCTCGACTTTCCCGTCATCACCGTGCGCGACATGGTGCGGGCGCAGGCGATGCTGCTCGACTATCTGGGCATCGACTCGGTGTTCGCGGTTGCCGGCGGCTCGATGGGGGGCATGCAGGTGCTGCAATGGGCGGCGAGCTACCCGCGGCGGGTATTCGCGGCGCTGCCGATTGCCGCCTCGACCCGGCATTCGGCGCAGAACATCGCCTTCCACGAGGTCGGCCGCCAGGCGGTGATGGCCGATCCGGATTGGCGCGCCGGCCGCTATTTCGCCGAAGGCACCAACCCGCGCCGCGGGCTTGCCGTCGCGCGCATGGGCGCGCACATCACCTACCTCTCGGACGCCGCGCTGCACCGGAAGTTCGGCCGCCGTTTCCAGGACCGCGACAACCCGACCTTCTCCTTCGACGCCGACTTTCAGGTCGAATCCTATTTGCGGCACCAGGGCATCACTTTCGTCGAGCGCTTCGACGCCAATTCCTATCTCTACCTCACCCGTGCCATGGACTATTTCGATCTTGCCGGCGACTACGATGGCGTCGTCGCCAATGCGTTCCGCGGCGCGCCGACGCGGTTCTGCGTCATCTCGTTCACCAGCGACTGGCTGTTCCCGACGACGGAATCGCGCGATATCGTCCACGCGCTCAACGCCGCCGGCGCGCGCGTCTCATTCGCCGAGATCACGACCGACAAGGGCCATGACGCCTTCCTGCTCGAAGAGCCGGAATTGTTCGCCATCGTCCGCGGTTTTCTGGAAGGGGCCGCCAAGGCGCGCGGCCTGCCGCCGGCGCGGAGGTGAGCGATGCTCACGCGCCTCGAGCATGATCTCACCATGGCGGAAGCCGCCCGCGGCCGGGGCGGCTCGCGCGTCGATTTGCTCGTCGTCGCCGACATGGTGCAACCCGGCGCCCGCGTGCTCGACGTCGGCTGCGGCGACGGCGAGCTGCTGCGGCTCTTGGAGACGCGCGGCGTCGACGGCCGCGGCATCGAGCTCTCGCGCGAGGGCGTGAACCGGTGCGTCGCCAAGGGCCTCGCCGTGATCCAGGGCGACGCCGACACCGACCTCGAAGACTATCCCAACGACGCCTTCGATTTCGTCATCCTGTCGCAGACGCTGCAGGCGACGCGGCGGCCGCGGGTCGTGCTCGAGCACATGCTGCGCATCGGCAGCTACGCCATCGTCTCGTTCCCGAACTTCGGCCACTGGCGCATCCGGCTGCAGATCGCGCTCGGCGGCCACATGCCGCACACCGACAATCTGCCCTATGCCTGGTACGAAACGCCCAACATCCATTTCTGCAGCATCAAGGATTTCCGCCAGCTCTGCGGCGTCGCCGGCGCCGAGATGGAGGAGGCGGTGGCGCTCAATGCCTGGGGCCGGCGCATGCGGCTGAAAATGCCGTGGTGGTTCTGGAACTTGTTCGGCGAGCAGGCGGTGTTTTTGCTGAGCCGGCGGGGCTAGGCCCAGGCGCCACCTCGGCGCCGTTGCGCCTGCGCCAGCCACGGAGGTGACGCAGCAGCGGCTAACATGCGTTCTCGACGGGCACGAAGCGGCGGGCGCGAAGGCTCGCATCCGCTCGCCAGGCTTCGCGGGATCGCCCGCGTCTCACGTCCGGTTGTTGGTGCAGGTCGCGATCATTGCCCAACGTGAACGACCGGCCGCTTTCACTTGTCCCGGGCTGCGGTGGACGCATCAACAGGCGATGGCATATGGTGGCGTAACCTTCATCGTTCAGACGGTCGTGTGTTTGAGTTGCGATGAAGCCGTCCGGCCGCGCGGGTGCGCGGGTGGCGCGGGCCCGTAGCTCAATGGTCAGAGCCAGCGGCTCATAACCGCTTGGTTGGAGGTTCGAGTCCTCCCGGGCCCACCACCCATTTTTTATGT
>Ga0210409_10002135_pt1 | contig 24031 bp, 19 predicted proteins | sample IncBWH17MmetaG_FD_161649 | JGI IMG/M metagenome (GOLD analysis project Ga0210409, IMG submission 161649) | Forest soil microbial communities from Barre Woods Harvard Forest LTER site, Petersham, Massachusetts, United States - Inc-BW-H-17-M | ecosystem: Environmental > Terrestrial > Soil >...
GCCGATGGCGTTCACCCGGTCCCAAATGCATACCGCAACGCAAGAACCGAGAATCAGAACGACGGATTCTCCTTGGCCCGAAACGAATACCTGACCCGCGTGCAGAAAATGAGACTTTGAAGCCATTGGATCGTGAACTCTCACCAGCGGCCGGGCCAGCGAGTAAGGGAGAGCTGTGTTTCTGAGGCGCTGCGTGCCTCATGGTGCTGTCTGCTCTTGCTGCAATGTTTGAAACTGCAGGGCCACTGCTCCGTACTCTTCCAAGAATTTCAGCAGTTCGAAGTCGACCCACTCGAGGCAGCTCTTTTGCGGGAGTAGGCCAAGGATGGCGATGACTCCGACGACTTCGTGGTTCGATTTGAGAACGACGCATGCCGTCAAGTTTTTCTCATGTGACAGGAGCGCCGTATTCAACTGACGTTCCGGAAATTGACTGGTTTGTCCAAGCGCCGCGCGGCCAAGAAAACCGGCGCCGGATCCAAACCCACGCAAGATGTCGTCTTCAATGCCGGTAGACCACGCCAACCTAAAGGTCCGTACCAGGGGAAAATAGTGGAAAATCGCGACTTCTTCCGAGCCGATCAAATTGGCAATAATTTCCCCGATGGCTTCGCAGACGTCCTGCTGTTCAAATGTTTGAAGAAGACGCACGCTTGCTGCGTTAAGCCGCTCCAGCAAAAAATGGTTCCGTTCAAGTTGCTCGCGCAGCGAGAGCTGGCGCACTCGCAGGTGCAGCTTTTCCGTTCCAGGGGAAATCGCGGTATCCCCACTGGAAGGTTCCATCTGGCCCCTCGCAATTGCGGGCGGCCGGTTTCCGTTTCCCGTGCCTATCATCTTTGTTCCTCGCTACTCCCGATTGAGTGCTCCATACTGTTTGGTTGCCTGGAATTACTCGCCCAAATATGCTTTCAGCAGGTCGAGAAGTTCGGAGTCATTTACCGGTTTCGTCAGATAGTCGCTGCATCCGCTCGCGTAGCCTTCTTGCACATACTTCTCTTCACCGCGAGTCGTGAGCAGGATCACCGGAATCTTTTCTGTCTCTTTGTCCTTTTTCAGGACCCGGCACGCTTCGAGCCCGGTCATTCGCGGCATTACGATGTCCATGAGGATCAAATCTGGCTTTTCCTCTCGCGCTCTTTCAACCGCTTCTTTCCCGTCGACGGCGCTGACGAGCACGTAATTGGTTTTCTGGCTGAATATCATCCTGTTCACCAGTCGCGCGGTGCAGGAATCATCCACAAGCAGTATTTTCTTGGTTGCCATTACTTTTCTCCCTTTGCCCTCACCGAGTCGGATTCCCTTGCGGGGTCTCGCCCCCGGTCACACCAGCAGCGCCATGTGTCCAAGGCTAGAATCTGTGCATTGAACCCGGACTGTTGTGCCGGGCGCATCGTCAATCACGCGGCGGCATTCGGTCGTCCGTGGAAGATCCTGAAGCGTCCGCGGCACTCTTGGCAGGAAAATCTATGGCGGGAAAGGTCCGTCCATCTCTTCCCGCATTTTGGGGAAGAGCCTGCGAACTTCCTCCATAAGTCTTTCTGGCATTCGACTCTTTTCCACAAAGCCATTGGCGCCACATCGCACGCACTCCGCCTGCAAGGAAGGACCGTTCAATTCCGTGACGATGAGAATGCGCAATTCCGGAAGGGACTTGCGCAACTCCTTCGCCGCTTCAAGGCCAGTCATTCGGGGCATGCTCAGGTCGGTGAGCACCAGGTCCGGACGAAAGCGTTCGGCCTGGTGCATGACCTGCAGACCATCACTGGCCGTCCCGACGATTTCAAACTGCCCTTCGAATTCGAGGTACCCGCAAACGGAAAGCAGCGCGGTTCGCGAATCATCGCCAACCACCACGCGAATCCTTCGTTTGCCAGGTGCCATCCCGCACTCCCGGGGACACTGCGTGCTCCCATTCGTCAGACAGTGTGCATTGCCTGGGGCCGACATGATATTCGGCTGATTCCCTAGGGAGTACTCTGTAGACAGGGGCAGGTGGCCCTTAGGACAGGATGATGTAGAGTGCGAAATTTTAAGAACAGTTCAAAAGTGTTCTCTCTGGATGATTCCCTGAAATCGTTCACCAACATCCCCGGCCTCGACTCTTGCTCACCCCTTGAGAGACGCGGCGTCTATCGCAAGTGGGGTGGTCCCCCGGTGAATCCGGCCAAGTCAAAATCTACACTTTGATGAGAGGGGTTGGTGTACCTATGCGTAGATCGTGCAGATGCATTTTAGGGTTTTTGGCAGGGTGCGGCGCCTTCGCGGGCCATGCCGCGGCGCAATTCAAGAATGGGAGCCAGCCGACGGAGCTGAACATTCCCCGCGTCAGCCAGCGCGGGACAGTGACGCAACGGATCGGGCTGACGGACATTACCATCGTTTATCATCGGCCAGAGGTCGGCGGGCGGGAGATCTGGGGCAAGACGGTGCCGTACGGCAAAGTGTGGCGCAGCGGAGCGAACGAAAATACGACGATCACGTTCTCGGACGATGTCTCGGTCGAAGGGAAACCACTCGCGGCGGGAACCTATGGCTTGCACACCATTCCTGACAAAGATCAGTGGACCATCATTTTCTCGAAGAACGCGACCTCCTGGGGAAGTTTCAGCTACGACGAGAAAGAGGATGCATTGCGCGTCACCACAAAACCGCGCGCAGCGGAGTCGTTTGAAGTTCTGACGTATGTCTTCGACGACGTGAAACCTGATTCCGCGGTAGCCACGCTGCGATGGGAGAAGCTTGCAGTTCCCGTTCATGTTTCGGTGGATGTAAAAGCCGTTGTCCTGCGCAGCATCAAAAACGAGCTTCGCAATGTCGGCGGATTCACGTGGGCCGGTTACGACGAAGCAGCGAACTGGTGCCTGGACAACAATTACAATCTCGAAGAGGCACTGAAGTGGGAAGAAACTTCGATTCAAAATGAGGATCGCTTCGAGAATTGGGAGACGAAATCGCGAATCTATGATGCCATGGGCCGCAAGGACGATGGCACGAAAGCGCTCGCCACGGCTCTCAACAAAGCCACTGCCATCCAGCTCTACGTGTACGCTCGCGGCCTCCAGCGCCAGGGCAACACCAAGCGCGCCTTCGAGCTATTTCCCCAGGTTCCAAAGAAAGATGCGAATCACTGGGTAAGCCATCTGGCGCTGGCACGAGTGGATTCGAATTCCGGCGACTTCACCACCGCAGCCAAAGAAATGACGCTGGCCATCGACGGCGCGCCCGACACCACGAAGCCTTTTCTTCAACCGTTGCTAAAGCGCCTCGAAGCGAAGGATGACATCAATAAGTAGTCCGGCCGCCGCATAAGAGAACTTTTTACGCCGGAAACGCAGCCGTACGAATCTCGCTTGGGCCACGAGAGAAGGTCGTCAGGAGAGAGCCAGCAGGCCACGGGCAATTCCCCGACGGCCTTCTGGCTCTTTTGCGTATGGAGTCAGTCCGCCGATCGGGCCTGGAACTCCAAGCAATCGCATGGGAGCATCACGCGTGGGAAAGTACGCCCTGTTTGCGTTCCACTACGGAAGCCAGCGCGGCCTCAAGGACGTTTAGTCCTTCTTCGAACTGTTCGTCGCTGATCACCAGCGGAACGAGGATGCGCATCACGTTGTTAAATGTGCCCGCGGTGATGGTAATCAGGCCGTGCTCGTAGCAATATTTTGCGATCTCTTTGGTCTCGGAGTCCGCCGGCTCGCGCGTCTGCGCGTCGCGCACCAATTCGATGGCGCACATGCCGCCCAGGCCGCGAACTTCCCCAATCAATGGCCATTTTTTCTGCCACCGGCGAGCACGTGCTTCAAAATGCTTGCCGATCGCCGTGCTCCGTGCAAGCAAACCCTCTTTCTCGACCGTCTCAATCGCGGCCAGCGCCGCGGCGCACGAAGCTGGATGCCCGCAATACGTTCCGCCAAGGGCCCCAGCGCCGGGCGCGTCCATAATTTCGGCGCGTCCCGTTACCGCAGCAATGGGCATTCCCCCGCCCAGCGATTTCGCCATGGTGATCAAATCCGGCTCAATCCCGAAGTGCTCCGAGGCAAACCATTTGCCCGTGCGCGCAAATCCGGATTGCACCTCGTCCGCGATAAAAAGGATGCCGTACTTGCGGCAGATATTCTGCAGCAGCTTGAAGTACTCGCGCGGCGGAACGATGAAGCCGCCTTCGCCGAGAACCGGCTCGGCGATCACCGCAGCTACGGATTCCGGAGCCACGGATCGCTTGAAAGCGTTTTCGAGATAATGAGCGAACGTCTCCGCCGTAGCATCCTTTTCGCCCCGGTACGGATAGGCGAAGGGAATGCGGTAAATGTCGCTGGCAAACGGCTCGAACCCAGCCTTGTATGGATGCGTCTTGCTGGTCAGCGACATCGTCAGCAGCGTGCGGCCATGAAAAGCGTCCTCGAAACAGATTACCGCCGGGCGCTTCGTGTAGGCCCGTGCGATCTTAATGGAGTTTTCGATGGCTTCCGCGCCCGAGTTGAGCAGAATGGTTTTCTTCGGAAAATTGCCGGGTGTTAGCGCATTCAGCTTTTCCGCTACGGCGATGTAGCCTTCGTACGGCGTGACGGCGAAGCAAAGGTGCAAATGCTTTTCCAGCTGCTCGCGAATGGCGGAAAGTACGCGCGGAGAGCGATGCCCGATATTGAGGCAGCCGATGCCGCCGGCAAAATCGAGATAGCGATTGCCGTCTACGTCTTCAAGGACCGCGCCTCCGGCGCGCGCCGCAAAAACCGGCGTGGCATTCGCGGGGCCGCGTGGAATCGCCGCTTCACGGCGCGCCATCAAGGCACGTGACTTTGGTCCGGGAATTTCCGTGCAAATCTGAATGCTAGACATTTTCGTTTTCCTTGCCTGAAATCTAGTACCACCCGATCGGCGTCTCGTCGAGATTGACGAACACCTGCTTGGTTTCGAGATATTCTTCAAGCCCCCAGGGACCCAGTTCGCGCCCGAAGCCCGACTGCTTGTACCCGCCCCACGGCGCTTCCACGTAGGTCGGCTGCATATGGTTGACCCACACAACACCGGCGCGCAGCGATTTCACGACGCGGAATGCTTTGTAGATGTCGCGCGTCCAGACTGCCGCGGCGAGGCCGTACGGCGTGTCGTTGGCGATTCGAATGGCTTCCGGTTCCCCTTCGAACGGGATCACCGAAGCCACCGGTCCAAAGATTTCTTCGCGCGAGATCCGCGCGTTGTTATCCACGTCGTAAAAAATCGTCGGCTCAACGTAATAGCCCTTGCCAAATTGTTTCGGCCGCCCGCCGCCAATGGCCACCTTGGCTTCTTTTTTCCCGAGGTCGAGATACGAGCTAACGCGGTCGTACTGCTCCTTGCTCACCAGCGGTCCCATCTTCGTTTCCCGCTCGAGCGGCGGGCCCAGCTTGATGCGCTTGGCCTTTTCCGTCATGGCTTCCACGAATCTCGAATAGATTCTCTTTTCCACGAGGATGCGGCTGCCCGCCGAACACACTTCGCCTTGATTGATGAAGATCCCGAAAAGCGCGCCATCCACAGCCGCTTCCCAATCCGCGCTCTCGAAGAAAATATTGGGAGACTTGCCCCCAAGTTCGAGCGTGACGCGCTTGAGCGTGTCCGCGGCGCTCTTCACAATGATTTTTCCGACGGCCGCGCTTCCCGTAAATGCGATCTTGTCCACGCCCGGATGCGCGACCAGTGCAGCGCCTGCCGTTTCCCCAAGTCCATTCACAATATTCACTACGCCCGGCGGGAGGCCGGTCTCCTCAAACCAGTTGGCGACTTCCATCACGCTGAGCGGTGTCTGCTCGGCGGGCTTGAGTACGCAAGTACACCCCGCAGCAATCGCGGGCGCGAGTTTCCACGCGGCCATCACGAGCGGATAATTCCAAGGAATGATCTGGCCTGCGACTCCGACCGGTTCGCGCAACGTAAAACTCAGCGCGTTTGCGGGCACGGGATTCACGTGCCCCAGCACTTTGTTCGCCAGCCCGGCATAGTATTCGAAACACGTCGCGGCATCCGCGATGTCGTACTCCGCTTCCACGATCGGCTTGCCCGAATTGCGGCACTCTAGCTCCGCGAGCTGCGCGGCGTTGGCTCGAATTTTTTCTGCCAGTTTGTAAAGAAGGCGGCCCCGTTCTGCCGCGTTGGTTTTCCCCCAAGGCCCGGAATCAAACGCCGCTCGCGCCGCCTTCACGGCCTGGTCAACGTCCGCCGCCGTGCCCGACGCAACATGCGCAATCACCTCTTCGGTCGAAGGATCGTAGACGGAAAACATCTCGCCGGAAGAACTGTTCACCCATTGTCCGTTGATATAGTTCTGACAGGTTCGAACCACCGTTTTCGCACCGCTCGACATCACAGCCTCCCAAGTTCACTTCAAAGCGCGGACGCCTCCGCCAGTTTCCGCGCGGCTTTGCGCCGCCCGTACACAAAAAAGAAAAACCACGCCAGTCCCATAAAAAACAAAGTTCCGGTAAACATCTTGATTTCGAACAATCGGATCGACTCGATCTGGTGGGAAGGAATGAACGCAACGCCCATTCCCAGAATCGTGGTGAGCAGTCCACAACTCCCGGCAAGAAGAAGCGTCCTCTTGCTGTAATACCCGTCCCCGGGCGCGGACAGTACGGCCAGCTTCAGCAACGCCGCATGCATGTACAGAAATGGCACCAGCTGCAGAACCACGGCCAAGTCCAGCATGGTAACGAAGGCTTCCTTCACTCCGGCACGGACAAAACTCATCCCCAGAAAAATGGCGGAAAAGGCGGCATGCACGATGAGGGCGACATACGGCGTCGCGTATTTCTTATGCACTCTTCCTAAACCCTCCGGCAGGTAGGAATCGAGGCCCGCGACAAAAGGAATCCGCGCAGATCCGGCAAGCCAGGCCGAAGCGATGCCCGCAATGGAAATGCTCAATACGAACGCAAAGGGCGAAACGATCCAGGGCACTTTCACTTGCTCGGCCATGTGGCTCACCGCTTGCACGACGCCCTGCAACACGCCGATATCCTGTTTGCTCACAGCCAGCAGCAACGTCAGAGTCGCACCGATGTACAAAATCCCCGAGAGAAGTCCGCCCCACCCAACCGCTCCAGGGAGCGTTCGCCGCGGATCCTGAATTTCGTCGCCCATGACAGAGGCCAGTTCGAGACCCACAAGTCCAAAACAAATCACGCCGAACGAGCCGATCAAACGAATATCACCGGTAATGCGAAAATCGCTCGCGGTCATGGTGGTGCCAAAACGGAATAGCACGACGAGCCCGAGACCAATCAGAGTCGCCGCTGTGATCGCCGTACCAATCCCGCCCAAATTGTTGATCCACTTACCGACGCCCAGGCCGAGCACATTCAACGCCACGAGCAAGACCAGAAGCACCATCGATGCGCCGAGCGCGAACCAGGTATTGTCGGCCAGCGTCCGGGCGCGCGGACCCGCCACATAGACAGAGATGCCAACGAAATATAGGAGCACCGTCGGCACGTAGAAAATATTGTTCGTCCAGTAGCACCAGCCCGAAAGAAATCCGTGGAAATCGCCAAACACCCGTTTAGCCCACAGATAGACGCCTCCCTCGCCGGGATAGCGGTGCGCCAGCTCGATGACCGCGATTCCCTGCGGCCAGAAAAACAGCAGCAGCGCAAGTGACCAAAGCCAGACGGTGACGCCGCCGTTCGACGCAATCGTCGGAACCACATTGAGATTGACGATCGCGACGACAAAAAGCAGAACGAGGTCCGAGCGCCCCAGAACCCTGCGCAGATGCGGCGCGTCCTGCGCCACCGCCGCCTCCGGCGATATTGCGACCTCGTTCGGCAAGTTAGTTCTCTCCTGAACTTTCTATCCGTTCCGGTTAGTGGCCCGCGGCGCCAACAAAGGCGGCGCCCCGCTCCTGCTGTGCTTTCGCAAGTGCCGGCGCGACCTCTTCGAAAACCGCGAGATGCCTGTCAATGTCCGCGTCGGTATGCTGCACCGAAATCGTCCACTGCTCGTCCCACCAATACGGCTGCGCCAGCACGCCGCGATTCACCATCGCGAACCAGTAGTGCCGCCACAAATCCACATCAATTTTGGTCCAGTCGCGGTAGTTACGAATTTCCTGCGGATACAGCATCAGCGCGCCGTTTACGCCCGCGCTGACCACGTACGCTGTCAGCCTCGATTTCGCCACGATGGCGCGGTACCCTTCGGTGAGCTTCGTGCTGAGTTTCCCGACGCGTGCGTAGTTCTCGCGCGTCAGCACTTCGCGGAACGTCGCCAGTCCCGCCGCCATCGCCACACGGTTCGTGTTGTACGTCCCGCCGTGGAATACCTTGTGCTGCGAGATCAGATCCATTACCGCGCGGCTCGCGCCAAAGGCACCGAGCGGCAGTCCCCCGCCGATGGATTTCGCCAGGCAAATCATGTCCGGCTTCACGCCAAAGAATTCGCTTGCGCCGCCCCACGCAAGCTTCGCGCCCGTTTTCACCTCGTCGTAGATCAGCAGCGCGCCATTGTTCGTGCAGATGTCCCGCAGCCCTTGCAAAAATCCAGGCTGCGGCATGCACAAACCGACGTTCATCAAAATGGGTTCAAGAATAACCGCGGCAATCTGCCCGGGATATTGCTTGAAGCGGTTTTCGACGCTTTTCAGATTGTTGAAGCCGGCGACCACCACATTCTCAAGCGAGTTTTTCGGTATGCCTCCGCCCCCGGGAACGGAATTCGGAGCGTCTGCATCGCCGTAATCTTCCGCCTTGGGTTTGACGCTCACCAGAGCGGTGTCATGCAAACCGTGGTAAGAGCCTTCGAACTTCAGGATTTTGTCGCGGCCCGTCGCCGCACGCGCGATGCGGCACGCGTGCATGGTGACTTCCGTCCCGCTCGAGCCGAAGCGCACCATCTCCACCGGATACCGCGCGCAGATTTCCTCCGCCAGCTCCCACTCCTGGTCATGCGGCATCCCAAACGTCGTTCCTTCATGCAGCTTCTGCTCCACCGCCTTCACCACCGCGGGATGGCAATGCCCCGCCATCAGCGCCCCAAAACACAGGTTGTGGTCAATGTATTCGTTGCCGTCCACGTCATGAATCCTGCTGCCCTTCCCATCCTTCACGAACAGGGGATATGGCTCGTAATGCCGGTAATTGCTCGCGACTCCGAGGGGAATGCGTTGCAAAGCCCGCTTGTACGCTACGGCCGATTTCGGCGTGCGCTTCTCGTAGGTGGCAATTTCTTTTTCTAGTGCGTCGTGCATTTGCGTGCTCCATGGGGGTTGGCCGTTTGGCGGTTACCCTGGCAGGTCTGTTCCCTGCGGTCAGTCTCAGATGGAAAACCTCTGGAAATTCGGGGATCTGTTCTCGACTTTTACTGACGTGCGAAGGCGCCCCGGTCTGATCGGGGCGCCTTGGTTTTTGCAGCTCCTTCGAACTTTAAAAAATCAGTTTCAGCGCAAATTGGAACAAACGCGGATCGCGCACCTTCTGCGGCTGGCCGAAGGTGGAGCCCTGGTTTCCAGAGTTGCCATCCACAGCGTAAAACTGTGCGTGGTTGAAGACGTTGAAAATCTCCGTGCGGAATTCCAGGCGAGTCTTCTCTCCAATCGCAGTGTCCTTAAATAGGCCCATGTCCCAGTTATTGATGGGCGGATTGCAGCAGAGGGTTCGCGGGGCATTCCCAAATTTGCCGAACGTTATCGCCGTGGGATCCGTCGGAGGACCGGTGCTCGGGTCATATAGAGTGTTATCGAATTGATTGGGATCGAAAACGAAACCGTCTATGCGCGGATTGTGGGTCTTAAATGTACCGATCAAATTCGGCTTCCCTGGACATTCAAACCCCAGGGTGCTGCCCTCCAGCTCGCTGTCATTACAGTTGTTAATCAGGATCGGAAAACCGCTCTGATAAGTGTAGATCCCTGAGGCCTGCCAGCCGTTAAACACTTTCCCGGCAAATCCCTGCATCTTCGGCACAGGCAGTTCCCAGACGTAGTTGAACACAAAGCGGTGACGCGAATCGAAGAGCGACGGTCCATAGGTCGCGTTGAAATTGGTGGGATTCAGAATTTCCTCGAAGCTCGAGGCGTTGTCCAGCGATTTGCTATAGGTGTAGGACGCTTGGAACTGCAAGCCGTGGGAGAATCGCTTCTCGAAAAGCGCTTGCAGTGAATTGTAGTTTGAATGAGCCACGGTATCTTCGGCGAAAATGCTGTTGAAGATTTCATTCCCGTCTGCGGGGCAGCCAATTCCGGTTAACGGCTGGCAGTTCGGTGAAGAGAAGGGCCGCAACCCAACGAGAGTGATGGGGTTGCTCAGAGTTCCCGCGGGCACAACCAGGCCACCCGGACCCGCGTTATACGGCAAATGGAATCCGCCCAGAGGGATGACCGTTCCGGCCGGAACCGTGTATGAACTGTCCTCGCCAAATGCCCCGCAAGTGCCCGATCCCAGCACGGTGTTCAGATCGAGACAGGTCTGCGGATTCGCCGCATTCTGATCGTGAATCGCCAGCAACCGGTGCCCCTGCGAACCGACATAGCCGATCTGGAAAAGGATGTTGCCCGGCAGTTCGCGCTTGATCGTCAAGTTGTATTGCGAGGAATACTGCGTGCGCAGAGTCGTTGGAAATTGTCCGAATAGCAAAATCGGGCGGTACAGCGACCAGTCCACCGGCTGGTTTCGCGGAGGGTTCAGAAACCCATTCGAAACGTTCGGCTTGGTCGTCCCGTCCTGGGTCACAAATGGCGTGCCAAAGAGCGGATTGGACACCCCATTGCTGATTCCAAAGGGAGGTTCGGCCACGAACTGCTCAAGCACCAATTGTTCAATCGGGTTGTAGAAAAGGCCCCATCCCATGCTGACGGTGGTCTTGTTCGGGCCACCAGTCAGTTTGGCGAGTGCACCATCTTTCCAGCTTGGACTCCAGTTGAGACCGAGGCGCGGCGCGAATGCCTTGTAATACGTATTAAAGAGACCGCCCGGAACTCCCTTGTCTCCCGGCACCACGAGTCCTGTGGGTGTCACTCCTTGGTTGTCGCAAGTGTTTCCAGGAGCGAACAAGTTGCTTGCCGAACTCAGCTGGCAGGGGTAAACCGTGGAGTTCTGCCCGGGATTAAACCGCTGGACCTTTTGACCAACGTCCGTCAGCGGAGTGTTCATCTCCCAGCGGATCCCGTAGTTCAGCGTCACATTGGATTTGAGCTTCCAGCTGTCCTGTGCAAAGAGATAAAGGGACGTGCTGCGCACAAGCTCCTTGTTAGCCGACCCTTGCGAGTAGGAGGTCGGCAAGCCCAGCAGATAGTTCGCATAAAAGTCACTGGCCCCGGTATCGTTGGGACCACCCGACCCCAGAATGTACTCACCGTTCACGTTGAAATAGACCGTCTGGTCGAATTTCTGGTAGCGGACGTCCGTGCCAAACTTGAAGCTGTGATTTCCCACGATTTTGCTGTAATTGTCGCTGAACTGAAAGGTGTTTCCTGTTTGCGGCAGCTGGCCTTCGAAGTTGTTTCCGAACAGGCCCACTGTGCCTCCCAATGTCACAAAAGGCACGCCCTCAAATTTTGATCCGAGCCCGGGGTGAATCCCGCACCCAAAACCGGGACAAGCCGGCGTGTTTGTAAGCGGCACGGCGTTGAACGTTGTGGGATCGGTCGTAAAGAGATTCGTATCAGCGGTGCCTGTAAAGCAGAAAGCGGAGACAGTCCCGCTCCCGCAGGAAGCCGTTACGGCATTCGTCACCGTTGGCGTATAGAACTGTGGTTCGGCTTCCCGGAACAAGGTGAACCGAAATTCATTGACCGCCGTCGATCCAACCGTCCACGTATGGCTGGCGTTGATCTGTTGTACGTGAGAGATGATCCGGCCGGGAAAATTACCCAGTGAACCCCCAGCCAATTGAAAAATCGCGAATGGGTCGAGAGTGTTGTCGTTATTGTAATAGTAATAGAGAGAGAATTTCTGGTCCTTATTCAGAATTTGATCGAAGCGCAGCTGAAACTGATCCCCGCGGTCTGTGGACTTGACCACATCCTGAACCTCCGAGCTTGTGCCGCCGGCGCCGGGCATAAACCTCAACAAGCTGACGGCGACAGGGTCGTAACATTGCGTGGGGATCTGTTGATTCGGAAAGATATCCGCGTACGGAACCGGACCTGCTTTGCCGTTCAATGCGAGCGCGGCCAATTCTGCCGGGCCATTGGTTCCTGCGGCAGCCGCGGCAGCGGCGATTTGGGAACCGCAGCGCTGCTGCAGAATGTTCGCTACTGTGGTTGTTGTGACGCTCCCTGGGAATTGACTCGCTCCCAATGGCGCACCGAAATTAAAATCCCCGGGCGTCGTCGCGCTTCCAAGCTCGGCCCCAATCGGCACAGGGACCTGCTGTGAGACGATTCCGCGCACGATGCGGCGTCCTTCATAGGCGCCAAAAAAGAATGATTTGTCTTTTTTGATGGGCCCGCCAAACGTTCCGCCAAACTGGTTTTGCTTAAAGGGTGCTTTCGGCGTCTGCTGAAAGGTGTAACCGTGGGCGTTGAGGACGTCATTCCGGAAGAATTCGTAGACGCTTCCATGAAGATCGTTCGTCCCGGACTTGGTGACCACGTTCACGACCGCGCCCGAGTTGCGTCCGTACTCCGCATCGAACGAATTGGTAATCACTCGAAACTCTTCAATGCTGTCCGGTGACGGCTGCACGGCAGGCAGGTTGGCAAACAGATCGTTCCCATCGCCGCCGTTTACGGAATAGTTGTTCGCGCGGCCGCGGCCCCCGTTCACCGTAACGACGCCGGGCTTGTCCGACCCGTAGAACAGGTTGTTTCCGATCTGCGACTGCACGCCGGGCTGCAATTGCAGCAATTGATAGACGTCGCGCTCGTTCAGCGGCAGTTGTGTCGAGGAGCGTTCGTTAACGACCGCGCCAAGCTGCGTCGAGGTGGTATCGATGACCGGAGGGGCCCCGGTGACTTCCACCACTTCCGTGGAGCCGCCAACCTGCAACGTGAGGTCCACGGTGATGACTTCGTTCAGATCCAGCCCAATTCCCTTCCGTGTGGACTTCTTAAAGCCCTTGATCATAACGTCGATTTCATAGTTGCCTACCGGCACTTCCAGAAAAATATACTCTCCGTTCGCGCCGGACTGGACGTCGCGGGTCGCGTGCGTCGCTGCATTGATCAGCGTGACCGTCGCGCCCGGAATGGCCCCGCCGCTGGCATCCATCACCGTGCCGCGGATGCGGCCCCCGGTGCTCTGCGCGCCCGCAAAAGGCGCTGCGAGCAGAAGCGCAACCGCCAATAGAGTGCCGGATAAAATCCTGTGGCAACAGACAGAACGAATCTGGCGGAAACGTGCCTCACCGCTCATAACCTCACCCCTTGCCGCGAAGAATTTTTCGAGGACTCATTCTTCGTGGTTGCTGCGCCTTCGAAACCTTACTATAATCCAGTAAACTTAGAGAAAGCCGGGATCCGTGTCAAGCAGAAAGAATTCATCCGAAGAATTAGCGCGGCGCGGACCCCTTCGCCGCTTGCGCATCAGCGAAGTGGCCCGCCGCGTCGGCATTTCCTCTTCCGCCCTGCGCGCCTGGGAAGCGCTCGGTTTGGTCTCTCCGCAGCGCACCGAGAGCCGCTACCGCCTCTATTCCAAAGCCGACGTGCGCTTGTTGCAGCGCGCCATTTTTCTGCGCCGTGCGCGCGGCCTCAACCCCGCGGCCATTGTTCACGTTCTCAAGCGGCAGGGAATCGTCCCGGCTCTTGCGGAACCGTCCTCGCATCCCGGGCAGCATTTCCGCCGTTTGCGGACCCGCCGCGGCCTCTCGCTCGCGCAAGTGGCCAAGTCCACCGGTGTCTCCGTCGGGTTCCTCAGCGCCCTCGAGCGCGGCCAAATGCGTTCCTCGATCGCCACTCTCCGCCGCATCGCCCGCTTCTATCGCACCAACATTCTTTCCCTCTTCGAAACCGCCGGTGACAATCCACGCCTGGTGCGGCCCCGCCAACGAAAGGTCCTTGAAACCACTCCGGATGTCCGCATGGAATTGTTGGCTTGGGGGAACACCGCGATGGAACCGCATCTTTTCCGTATCAAACCCGGGGGAGGGAGCGGTGAATCTTACGCGCATGAAGGCGAGGAGTTCCTGCACGTCCTCCGCGGCGACTTTGAAATCTGGCTGAACAGCAAAGAGCACTACCGGCTGAAGCCCGGGGACAGCCTGTATTTCGAAAGTTCGACTCCCCACCGCTGGAAAAATCCTGGCCGGAAGGAAACATGGCTTCTATGGATCAACACGCCTCCCACCTTCTGATTCTCTGGACCTCACCGCGATGAGGACTCTGCTGATTCCTCTTTTCGTACGCGTACTCCTGCTCTTCTGTCTTGCTGCCTTCCTCACAAAAGCACAGGGAGGGGCCGCTGAACCGGCTGACGTCCTGGTAGTTCACGGGCGCGTTTACACGGAGAATCCCCGGCAGCCCTGGGCTGAGGCCGTGGCCATCCGCCACGCCAGGATTGTCGCTGTCGGCAACGATTCCGCCATCGAGAAACTGCGCGGGATGGGCACGAAGATTATTGATGCTGGTGGCAAGCTTGTGCTCCCCGGCTTCGTTGACTGTCATATCCATTTTCTCGAAGGCTCCATGAAGCTTGGCTGGGTTCACCTCGAAGATGCGAAAAACCTCTTTGATATTCGCGCAAAGTTGCGTGAATACGCAGCTCAGAATCCCGGCGACGGATGGGTGCTCGGAATCGGATGGAACTACGGCATGTTCGGGCCGGAGAAACTGCCAGACAAAAAAGATCTCGACGACATATTCCCGAATCGCCCCGTATCTCTCGAGGCCTTCGACGGCCACACCTTCTGGGTCAATTCGAAAGCTCTGGTGCGCGCGGGAATCAACCGCGCAACCCCCGACCCTCCCAATGGCGTGATCGTGCGGGATCCGGCAACGGGCCAGGCCACCGGCACTCTGAAAGAGTCGGCTACCGATCTTGCCAGCGGCGCGCGTCCCCCGATCACCCGCGCCGAAAGACTCATGGCTCTCCGTGCCGGCATGAAATGGGCCAATGAAAATGGCCTGACGCGCGTCCATGCAGCGGGCGGGCATTTCGAATCCGGCGATTTCGAGGATCTTGATCTCTACGACGAGATGCGCCGTCGCGGCGACCTCTCTCTGCGCATGCAGATCGCTTACTTTCTTGATCCTCCAGCGCTCCGGCCACAGGACCTCGTTTCGATCGACGACGCCCGGAAGAAATATTCGAATGACTGGATTTCGGCGAGCGTCGTCAAGCTCCGCCTGGATGGCGTGATCGAATCGCATACGGCGGCCCTGCTCGAGCCCTACAGCGACGATCCCTCGACGAAGGGCGCGCTTTTCTGGGATCCGGACAAATACAAAGCAGCCGTGTTCGAGCTGGACAAGCGCGGTTTTCAGCTTTTTACTCACGCCATCGGGGACTACGCCGTGCGCACGGCGCTGGACGCCTACGAATCTGCTCAAGAGCGCAATCATCACGGTGATCCCCGTCATCGCATCGAGCACATCGAAACGGTCTCTTCCTCGGACGTCCCCCGATTCGGCAAGCTCGGCGTTATCGCCAGCATGCAGCCGCTGCATTCCTATCCCGACGCCGATACCCTCGATGTGTGGGCCCACAATGTCGGCCCCGACCGAGCTTCGCGTGCCTGGGCCTGGAAGAGCATCTCCCTCGCGGGCGGACATCTGGCCTTTGGCAGCGACTGGCCCGTCGTCACGCTTAATCCTTGGGAAGGAATTCAAACGGCCGTCACCCGTCAGACCGCCGAAGGCAAACCGGAATCCGGTTTTCTTCCCGAACAGCGATTGACTGTTGCACAAGCAGTGGACGGTTATACCCTGGGGGCGGCCTTCGCGGGACGTCATGAGAAGACCGAAGGCTCCATCGAAGCAGGCAAGCTTGCGGACCTCGTCATCGTTTCGCAGAATATTTTCGAGGTCAACCCGCATGAAATCGGGCAAACCAGGGTGATCGCCACAATCGTCGGCGGGCGCTTGGTTTATCAGGCCTCTTCAAAGTAGAGGGGGAAGCGATGAAACACCGCGCACTTTTTCTGGGAATTCTCGCCTGCACTCTTCTCGCGAGCGCGTGCAAGAAAAATGCCGAGTCGCTCAGTCTCCTTGTCTGGGAAGGCTACGCCGATCCTTCCTTCGTCCAGGCCTTCGAGGAGAGTCATCACTGCAAGGTGACCGCCTCCTACATGGGGTCCAGCGACGAACTCGTCGCCAAGCTGCGCGGCGGCAGCGCCTCCAACTACGACGTCATCTCGCCCTCCAGCGACGTCGCCGCTTCCATCGCCCGCACCGGCCTTGCCGCGCCTCTCGATCTTTCGAAATTGCCTTCCTACGCCCAGCTCTCCCCGAGGCTTCGCGATCTTCCCCTGGTCAAATCCAACGGCCAGATCTTCGGCGTCCCCTTCATGTGGGGACCCAATCCGCTTCTTTACGACACCACCGTCTTTCCGCAAGCCCCCGATTCCTGGGCGGTCTTCTGGGATCCCAAATACAAAGGGAAACTCTCCGTTTGGGATGATCTCTCGACCGTCTACATGGCCGCGCAAATTCTCGGCTACGACAAGCCCGATCCCTCGCAACTCTACAATCTGACCGATGAGCAGCTCGCCGCCGTCAAGAAAAAACTGATCGAACTGAAACCCAACATTCGAAAGATCTGGTCCACGGGCGGAGAGCTGACCAACCTCTTCCAAAATCATGAAATCGTCCTCGCCATGGGCTGGCCGCTGAATACGAACGACCTCCGAAAACTGAATTTCCCGATCGGCGAAACCATTCCAAAAGAAAACACCACAGGATGGATCGATCACTTGATGATCACCGCCGCCAGCACCCGCAAAGAACTCGCGCAAGCATTTCTCGAATACATGATCGAGGCCAAAACGCAGAAGCTCGTCACCGACAGAACCCACTACACCCCGGCGAATCCCGGCGCGTCGCAGTTCCTCACTCCCGAAGAAATGAAGGGCCTGCATCTCGACAATCCAGACGCCTACATGCAGCGCATCTATTTCTGGCAGGACGTTTCTCGCCGCGCGAAGTACAACGAAATCTGGAACGAGGTCAAAGCCGCCCAGTGAGTTCTGCCGTCCTCAACTCGCCGCCGACGGATCCCGCCACCCGCGGCGTGCTCCTCGAACTCCGCGGCGTGGCCAAGCGCTTTGGCGCGCGCGAGGTTCTGAAAAGCATCTCGCTGAACATTGCCTCCGGAGAATTCCTCACGCTGCTCGGCGAAAGCGGCTCCGGCAAGACCACGCTTCTGCGCCTGATCGCCGGCTTCGAACAACCGAGCGCCGGAGAAATCTGGATGGGCGGCGAACAGCTGGATAGGCTCCCGCCCTACAAACGCCGCGTCAACACCGTCTTCCAGCACTACGCGCTGTTCCCGCACCTCAGCGTGCGAGACAACGTCGCCTATGGTTTACGCGTGAAAAACACGCCCGCGAATGAAATCGCCGGCCGCGTGGACCAAGCTCTGCGCATGGTAAAAATGGAAGAGTTCGCCGCCTCCCGCCCCTCCAAATTAAGCGGCGGCCAGCAGCAGCGTGTCGCTCTCGCCAGAGCTCTCGTCAATCGTCCGCAACTTCTTCTCCTCGACGAGCCTCTTTCCGCGCTCGACGCCAATCTCCGCAAGCAAATGCAGGGAGAACTGAAGTCCCTCCAGCGCGAACTCGGCATCACCTTTCTGTTTGTCACTCACGACCAGGAAGAAGCCATGGCGCTCTCCGACCACATCGCCCTCTTGCGCGACGGCGCGCTCGAGCAGGTCGCCACCGCCCGCGAAATCTACGCGCATCCGGCCACCGCCTACACCGCCCAGTTCATCGGCCAAACCAATTTGTTGCATGGGGAAATCCGCGGCAGTATCGCGGCGTGCGGCGTTCTCCGCTGGCCTTTGGACGCCCCGGACGGCCTTGTCATATTCTCGCTCAGGCCAGAAGCGATCCGGCTCTCGGCTGACGGCAAGCGTCAGGTCACCGAGGTAAAATTCGGCGCTTCCATCCGCCAGCAGCTTTATGGTGGTTCGAGCGAACTGCTCGAAGTGGATTGCGGCGCGGGGCAGTTCTTGCGCGTACGAATTCCTGTGCACGGCCCGCTGTCGGGTAAACGTGACTTTGTTTTCTCGATCGCGGACGCCATCCGTGTCCGGGAGTGAATATGAGCGAAGGAGGTCCAACTCACTAATCACGTGATTCTGTGAAGCAAGCGTTCCGCGCGCCCGGACGATTTTCACGAGTCACCAGTCACGTTCGCCATGTTCTCCCGCGCCTACAAAACGCTAGTCTCGCTCCCGCCCCTCCTCTGGGTCAGCCTCTTCCTCCTGCTCCCCTACGCGCTGATGTTCGCGCACAGCTTTTGGGCCGTCAAAGACGGCCTCCTCATCCACCAATGGAACCTGGACAATTACAAAACTCTCCTCGCAAAGCCCGTCTATCTCGAAGTCCTCCTGCGCACCATGCGCATCGCCGCATCGGTGACGTTCTGCTCCCTCGTCCTCGGCTACCCGCTCGCCTATTACCTCTCGTTTCATTCCGGCGCACGCAAGGAATTGCTCTACCAGCTCGTCATCGTTCCCCTATGGGTCAGCTATCTCGTCCGCGGCTACGCCTGGAAAACCATTCTCGGCAGCGAAGGCGTCCTCAACGGCTTCCTTCAATATCTTCATCTGACCCACGAACCCGTTTCGTTCCTGCTCTACAGTCCCTTTGCCGTCGTCCTCATGCTTACCCACATCTATACGCCATTTGTTTTTCTTCCGATCTACGCCGCCCTCGAGCACATCCCCCGTCCGCTCGTTGAAGCCTCCCAGGACCTCGGCGCCGGCTCCACCGAAACGTTCCTCCGCGTCATTCTTCCGCTCTCGCTCCCCGGCATGATCGCCGGCGCCACCTTTGCCTTCGTCCTCTCCCTCGGCGATTTTCTCGCGCCCCTCCTCGTCGGCGGCGCCTCGGGCACCATGATCGCCAACGTCGTGCAAAGCCTCTTCGGCGCAGCCTACGACTGGCCGCTCGGCGCCACAATTTCCGTCTGCATCCTGCTCGTCGTCCTCTCTCTTCTCTTCTTAACCGAGCGCCTCGAAAAGCGTTGGTCCTTTAAATGAACGCCACGGCCCCAACTCGCCGTGCTCCCCTCCTCACACTGTATGCAGTGTTCGTCTTCGCCTTCGTCTATCTCCCCATCGTTGTCCTCATCCTTTATTCATTTAACCGCGACGGCGTCGGCGGTTTCCCTCCGCGCCATTTCACCTTCGACTGGTACCGCCAGCTTTTTGCCGACGGTCCCATCTGGGACTCCGTCCTGAACAGCCTCCTCGTCGCCGCCGGCAGCGTCGTTCTCTCCCTGACCCTTGGTCTGCTCGCCGCGCTAGCGCTCGACCGCGCCAACTTTCCCGGCAAAGCGCTCTTCCGCCGCCTCGTCCTCTTGCCTCTCATTCTCCCCGGCATCATCACCGGCCTCTCCTTATTAATGTTCGCCGTCTTCGTCCACGTTCAACTCAGCCTCTTCACGGTCTTCCTCGGCCACGGCACCGCTCTCATCTCCGTCGCCACCACCGAGCTCTTCGCCGGCCTCCAAAAAATGGATCGCGCCCAGGAAGAAGCCTCTCTCGATCTCGGCGCGACTCCCTGGCAAACGTTCTGGCGCGTCACAATGCCAAATCTCAAGCTCTCCCTGATCGCCGCCGGTCTGCTCATCTTCACCCTGTCCATGGACGAAATCGCCGTCACTTTCTTCCTCATCGGCCGCGACAATACTCTCCCGCTCGAAATCTGGGGCCGCCTTCGCCGCGGCATCACCCCGGAAATCAACGCCGTCTCCACCTTGATCTTCGTCGTCTCCGTCGCCCTCATCATCGTCTGGTACCGCGTGCGCACCCGCGGCCTCGGCGCCGAAGCGCAAGAACGGATCGAAACACCCTAGGAGGATGCATGTCGTCGTCACGCCGTGAGTTCATCAAATTCGTCGTCGCCGGTTCCGTCGCCGCCGGCTGCCCCATAGACAAAACGCTTCTCGCCGCGCCCGCTTCCGATTCGAACGCCGCACCGCTCGTACACGGCGAACATTTCGAAATCTGCCACCAAATCCGCGACGGCCATCAATTCGAACATCCCGGCGCCACTCGCAAAGCTGATGTCGTCATCGTCGGAGGAGGCGTGGCCGGCCTTTCCGCCGCCTATTTCCTCCGCGGCAAAGATTGGCTTCTCCTCGAAAAAGAAGACCACTTCGGCGGCAATGCCTTTCAGGAGGAGTACGACGGCCAGCCCTTCGCCACCGGCTCCGCGTACGCTTTCAAAGGGGACTATGGCGACCAGCTCGCCAGTGAAATCGGTGTCAAGCTCCCGTTCGTCAACAACCCCGACCCCACCATCGTCAACAAGACCTTCGTCCCCGATACCTGGAAAGCCGGCCTCGATCAATTGCCTTATCCAAAAGAAGTGCGCGATAGCTTCAGAAAATTCCGCGACGACCTGATGAAAATCAAAGTCTCCGAAAAAATGGCGGAGCTCGACGCGCTGCCATTCACCAACTTCACCGCCCCATACGCTCCCGAAGTCGCCCGCTGGTGGGACGGCTACGGCCCTTCCAACTGGGGCGCCACGAGCGAAGACACTTCCGCCTTCGTCGCTATCTCCGCCATGCAGGATTTGGCAACCGGTGCCGACAGTAAGCGTGTGATTCTCCCCGGCGGGCTCGGCTGCATCACCCACAAACTCGTCGAAGTCCTGCAGCCGAAATACAAGGAGCGCATGCTGGACAACGCCGCCGTCGTCGCCATCATTCAGGACAAGGACGTCGTGCGTATCACCTACCTCCACGAAGGCAAGCTCACTACCGTCGCCGCCAAAATCGTTCTCATGTGCACTCCCAAGCACATCACCTCACGCATCGTCCTGAATCTGCCCTACGAACAGAAAACCGCCATGCGCCACTACCGCTACGCTCCCTATCCCGTCGTGAATGTCATCTTCGACAAGCCCGTCTACAACCGCGGCTACGACAACTGGTGCCCCGGCAACTCCTTCACCGATTTCATCGTCGCCGACTGGACCGTTCGCGACAATCCCGGCTACCAGCAGAAGGACAACATCCTTTCCTTCTACACGCCCCTCCGCGAAAACCAGCGCTCCACGTTGCTCGCGGAAGACGACTGCAAAGCCCTCGCCGCCCGCGTCCTAGCCGATTTTCAAAAGCTCATGCCCGAATTCAACGTCGATCCCGTCGAAGTGCGCATCTACCGCCGCGGCCATCCCATGTTCGTCGCCGCGCCCGGGCAATACACCAAGACTCGTCTCGCCGCATCTCATCCGATGGACCGCATCTTCTTTGGCAACGCCGATTCCGGCGGCCCCGAATCGCTCACCAGCGAAGCCGTGCGCTTGTCCAAAGTTGGTGTCGAATGGGCGGACCTCATTCTTGCCGGCAAACCCGGCGCGAAAGAATTGGCGGAAAAAGCGCTAGCCGCCACGTCTGATTAACGCACCGCACAAGGACATTGCCACAGCCTGCCTCCTAAATACCGCGAAGATGAGCAGCGCTAATGGCGAATCCGGCAACAAGCCGGAGATCGTAAGTCGCTGATTTGAGGCCGAATCCATTTATGAAAACACGCTCTGAAGATTTTGGTTCATAATGCTGGCGCCGTCATTGTGCCCGACTGCCAATTCCCCCGGAGGATTCATGGCTGATCGTCTGGACGACTTTCAGAAATTTCGCACCAACTTGAACGAGGAAATTCTCGGGTGCGGCCATCTCGGCATCAAACGCTTCTTCGCTCTCGACCATCAGGCTTACGAACCTGGCCCGCTCGGCACCAAAACCAAGGAATTGCTCGGCCTGGTCGCCTCCGCCGTGCTTCGTTGCGACGACTGCATCACCTATCATTTGGTTCGCTGCGGCGAAGAAGGCTGGAATCGCGATGAAGTCATTGACGCGCTAAACGTCGCGCTGATCGTGGGCGGCTCCATCACCATTCCGCACGTGCGCCGCGCCTTCGCCCGCATGCACGAAATCACCGGCCTGCAGCCTTGAGCCCTCGAATCAACAGGGAGTAAACTCTCTGCCAGAAAGCAAAGATGAGCACGGCCTCCAGCCCGGCAAATTCCGAATCGCAACGCAGCGCCACGTCTCTTCGCGAGGTCCTCATCGGCGCGCTGTTCGCCTTGGTCTTGCTTATCCCGAAACTTCTCCATCTTCGCCGCAATCCGAAATCATGGATGTTCTTCCGCTTTTTCTTGGGACTTGTCGGAGCATCCCTGGTCATCGTGCCGGTTGGCATGGGGAATAGCTTTTTTCTCTCGCTCCTCGGCCTCGCCATGTTTATCGGCGCCATCCTTCTGCCGCCCGCCAAGCCGAAGTCCAACACGGACCACAAAGCTCGCGAACTCGGAGCACTGGTCGTCGTCAACGGCGGGCGATTCAAGTTGGGTGAAGCGCCGTCCTTCGCTGCGCAACTCTTTGTCGGTCCGGACCACGTCTCGGTGCTCGATTCGGATTTTCAGTCTTATTTAGAAATCCCCGTCAGCGAAATGACCTCCGCGCGCGCCGAAGAATCCCACGGCCGTTGGTATTTGCGAATCGAGTGGACAAAGGAGACCGCCACCTTCCTTTATCGCGGTGTTTTCGCCGAACACCTCGCCCGCGTCGCCGAATCCACTCTTCACGGCGTCATGCGCCCCGCTCTCCCCGTCATCCCCCAGCGCCGCGCCGCCAGCGCTTAGCCGCGCGTTACTATTGTTGCGCTTATTCCCGCACGATTCCCCCAAACTGTGTCAAACTTTAGCTATGGCCAGAGGTTGGGAAAGCAAGGACGTCGAGTCGCAGGTCGCCGCGACCGAAGCCCCGCAGCAAAAATCGCCCCACGGGGCTAAAACTCCCGAACAGCTCAAACGCGACCAGGACCGCAAGGACTTGGAATTATCCCGCATCCGCATCGCCAACGACCTCGCCACCGCCACCCACCCCAACCACCGCAAATCCCTCGAAGCCGCCCTCGCCCACCTCGACAAAAAAATCGCAGACCTCGGCTAGTTCGACGTGCCTCATGATTAGGACCCTCGACACCTCCGCTGCAGGAGTTCAGCAGAATCGTCTTTGGTTCTCTTCGGTCCTGACCGCTCTTAGGTCGAATTCACATCCAAACCGTTGCAAGCGCAAGTTTCGGATGCAGGGTATCAATCCCTCAGGGCTCGCGCTGGATCGGTGTGCGTAGCGCGCCAGGCTGGCAAAAGACACGCCACCGCCGCGGTGACGATCATCACCACAAATGCGGAGCCGAAGGCCGCCGTGTCGCGTGGGCTCACTTTGTACAGCAGGTTCCCGAGCAGTCTCGTCAATGCGAGTGCCCCCGCGGCACCAAGCAATACTCCGCCTCCCGTTAGCGTCAAGCCGCGCGACATTACCAGCCGCAACAGATTGGATGCGTTCGCGCCAAGTGCCATGCGCAGCCCCAGTTCTCGGGTGCCCTGCGACACCGCATACGACATCACGCCGTAGAGCCCGATGGCGGAAAGCAACAGCGCCAATCCGCCTAATACGCTCACCAAAGTTACGGCCACCAGTTGCGGCGAAGTCGAGCGATCCAACTGCTCCTGTAGCGTGATCACCTCGAAGAGCGCCAGGTCCGGGTCCAGGGCATGCACCTCGCGTGACAGCGCGGTTGCCATCGTCTCCGGGCTCAGCGGCGTTCGAATATACAAGCCCGCCCCGCGGGAGAAATTCTGGCGCAGAGGCACGTAGAAAAAGGGTTTCGGCGCCTCCCGAACGCTCTGATACTTGGAATCTCTTGCCACACCGACTACCTGCATCCATCGTCCCTTCGCCTGAACGCGCTCGCCAATCGGATTCTTGCCGCGCCAATACTGCGTGGCCATCGTTTCGTTTACCACGGCTACCAGAGCGGCCTTTTCGTCGTCCGCGCGCGCGAATTCGCGGCCGGACACCAAGGGGATACCCATGGTCGCCAAATAATCCGGTCCCACTTCGTTGTACTCCACGGTGGGCTGCTCCTCGGGCGGAGGTTGATAG
>Ga0210409_10002136_pt1 | contig 24009 bp, 20 predicted proteins | sample IncBWH17MmetaG_FD_161649 | JGI IMG/M metagenome (GOLD analysis project Ga0210409, IMG submission 161649) | Forest soil microbial communities from Barre Woods Harvard Forest LTER site, Petersham, Massachusetts, United States - Inc-BW-H-17-M | ecosystem: Environmental > Terrestrial > Soil >...
TTAAACAAGGGCAGTCAATGACAAGGCATCTTGCATCAACATGTCGAGAAAGCGGTGAACCGTGAGCCTGTCGCAATTTGATGACTTTTTTCAAGTCGTCACGAAACAACCGTCGCCCTACGACTACCAATGTCGCCTTGCGTGTGGTGAACGCAATGCCCGTCCCGAAGCCGAATGGTTAGCCGCCGGCACGGAATGCCATTCTCGGCTCATCAACATCCCAACTGGTCTTGGCAAGACCGCCGCCGTCGTGCTCGCTTGGCTTTGGAATCGTGTTCAACTTCAAAATCCGAAGTGGCCACGCCGTCTTGTCTATTGTCTGCCAATGCGGACGCTCGTCGAACAGACGGAGGCAGAAACTAAAAAATGGCTCACTGCTCATGAACGTGTTTGGGATGGGAAGCCGGAAAACCGCAGAGGGAAAATCGGTGTCCATGTTCTGATGGGCGGCGAAGATGCAGGCGAATGGGACATTTACCCCGAAGAGAACGCCATTCTCATCGGCACGCAAGATATGCTCCTGAGCCGGGCGCTCAATCGCGGCTATGGCATAAACCGTTATCGCTGGCCGATGCACTTCGGCTTGCTGAATAATGACGCGCTTTGGGTCTTCGACGAGGTCCAACTCATGGGTGCGGGACTTCCGACGACGGCACAACTCACAGCTTTCCGCGCTCGCCTTGGAAGTTGCAGCTCGACCCATTCGTGGTGGATGAGCGCAACGAGCGAACTGGACTGGCTGCGAACGGTTGATTTCGATCCGGCTACTCTACCTGAAGCGATCAAACTGGAAGACCCCGACATCAATGCGGCGTCCGTTAAGAAGATTCGTTTGGCCCAAAAGCCCGTAGCCCGTCGCGCTAAGACCAGCAACGATACCAAAGCACTTACCTCCGAGATTCTCGATACGATCAAAGCCCGCGATGGCCTCACGCTTATCGTCGTCAACACGGTGAGACAAGCGCGGAGCCTCTACGCCGAAATCAACAAGCAACGAAAGGACGCGCCAGAGGATGAACGCCCTATCCTACTTCACTCGCAGTTCCGCCCAGAGGATCGGGCGAAGCAGTTGAAGAAAGTTACGGACGCAGAGGGGAAGCGCCGCCTCGTCATCAGCACGCAGATCGTTGAGGCGGGAGTGGATATTTCCGCCGCGACCTTGTTCACAGAGATCGCCCCTTGGTCTTCGCTCGTGCAGCGATTTGGCCGATGCAATCGTCGGGGCACAGAAAAAGACGCCCGCATCGTTCTCATCACGCCGGAAAAATCACTGCCTTACACCGATGAACAACTCGCTGCGGCAAATGCGGAAATCGATAAGCTTCTCGCTTCCGGTGCCGACGCCAACCCTGCATCGCTCAGTGCCGTGCCGATCCCAGCGGTGGACCGCCCGCCCGTCCGCGACGTCATTCGTCGGAGGGACTTCATCGACCTTTTCGATACGACGCCTGATCTCGCCGGACAGGACATAGATATTGATCGCTGGGTTCGGGAAATCGAAGACCGCAGCGTGCAGATCTTTTGGCGAACCTGGGACGGAGCCAAAGGCGCGCGCCCTCCAGTCACCGATTTTCCCCAAGCGCATCGCCGGGAACTTTGCCCCGCTCCAATTGGCGCAGTGAAAGAGTGGTTAAAAAAGAAGAAGCTGACTCCGTGGCGTTGGGACTACTTGGAGAGTGAATGGGCGAAAGTGCAAAAGGACATGGGCGAATTCAGTCTCGTCCCCGGTCAGATTTATCTCCTCGCATCGGAAGCTGGGGGCTACTCGCCGGAAACGGGATTCGACACCTCCATTGCATCAAGCGTTACACCGGTTCCGCCTGCCGCATCAGTCACCGGCGATGGCAACGAGCAAGACCCCGCATCCAAGGGAAATTGGCAGTCCATCGCTCAACACACCGACGATGTGTGCGGAGAACTGCACGCCATCCTGAAGGAAACCTGGGTAGTTTGCGCAGCTCTGCCCATCGCTGCCCGCTGGCATGACCTCGGCAAAGCGCACGAAGCCTTTCAGTCGAAGATCAAACTCGACCGGCGCCTCAGTGCCGATGGCAAAGCCCACACCCCCATCGCGAAAGCGCCGAACGGGGCATGGAAGCCTCACCGTGAAAGAGACGCCGAAGGTGAAACACTCAAGCGGCGCAGGCATTTCCGCCACGAACTTGCTTCCGCCCTCGCGGTCCTCCAGCCGGGCGTAGGTGGCATCCCCGAAGAACTCCGAAACCTCGTTGCCTGGCTCATCGCCGCGCATCACGGGAAAGTCCGTCTTTCCATTCGCTCCATGCCGGATGAGGGCGTGCCGCCGGGGGAGAAGAGGTTTGCCCGTGGCGTGTGGGATGGCGATTTACTGCCGGATGTTCCTCTCGGCGACGGCATCATGTCGCCATCCGTCACGCTTTCGCTGGAGCCGATGGAACTTGGCCTCTGCACGGAAAAGCCATTCGAGAACTACCCGAGTTGGGTCGAACGAATGCTCGCCCTCCGCGACGCCGCCGAGATTGGCCCTTTGCGCCTTGCCTACTGGGAAACGCTCCTGCGCGCCGCCGATGAACGCGCCTCGGCTAAAAACCACACCACAACCATCAAGTGAGCGCCGTCACTAGCCACACCATCCCACTCCTCGGCTGCACGCCGGAACCGCTGATGAATTACCTGAAGGCGTTGGGGATATTGAGGATCGTCGCGCGGCAAAGAGACCCCACTGCTACAGGAATGTGGAATTCCGGTATTTTCACGCTCACTTCCACGCTTGATGAGCAGGGCCTTGCCGCCTTTTTCCTTAACGAATACGCCCCCTCTCCAATTATGGGGCCGTGGGCGGCACGTTCAGGATTCTTCAAGGGCACATCTGAACAGGCAGCACGTGGAGCGCTCCAAAAGGTGAGTCGGCTCGCGCGAGGAGGAAATCTCGGAAAGCGGTTTAAGGATTTTCGACACGTGATGGCAGACTTCAAGATTCTGCTGCGCCGACAGGGCATCACAGAAAAGGCGAGTGACGAAAAAAAGCTCCGTCTGCTCGCGGCCTGCCGCAGTTCTGCATCTGAAGTCACGCTCAGTTGGCTCGACACCTGTTTCGTTTTGGTGGGCGAAGACCGGAAGTTCCCTCCTTTGCTTGGAACCGGGGGAAATGAAGGTAGCGGCAGCTATGTGTCTGGGTTCGTTCAGCAACTCGTATCTTGCGTGATAGATCGCGAGCATGACGAGGCTATCGAGGCTGCGCTGTTCGGCAAAATTGTGCGCGGTGTTTCTTCATCGCAAACGCCCGGCCATTTTTCGACGTCGGCAGCGGGAGGGCCGAATACCACGCAAGGCTTTGAAGGGGATTCGAGGACAAATCCATGGGATTACGTTTTGGCTCTTGAGGGCACGCTGCTATGGGCTTCTAGCGCCCACCGCCAGCATGGCTCCTCCGGCTCTGGTGTCGCTGCGTTTCCATTCACTGCAAAGGTTTCATCTGTTGGAACCGGTAGTCTTGCCGCATGGGAGGACAGTAAACCGAAAAAGGCAAAACGTGAGATTGCTGAGATGTGGTGTCCTCTCTGGGAGAGGCCAACCGGTTTGAGGGAACTGATGAATCTGCTTTCTGAAGGGCGCGTGTCAGTGAACCGCCGGTCGGGCAGAACAGGGCTGGACTTTGCAAGAGCAGTCGTCGCGCATGGCGTCGATCGAGGAATTTCAGCTTTTAGCAGATATGCTTTTCTCATGCGAAACGGTCAGAGCTTTATGGGAGTTTCGTTGGGCGAGGTTGCGGTTCACCCTCGCCCGGAAGGCAATTTGTTGAATGAAGTGGAAGAGTGGCTAAATCGTTTCAGATCAGCGGCCACGAAGAAAAACAAAGAGGACGATGAAAAGCGCGGCTCGGCCCGTTTCCGCTCCGCACTTCGCCAGATCGAGCGCGCCATCTTCGACTATTGCCAGAATGGCGGCGCCGGGATGTTCCAACGCATCCTCATTTCCATCGGACGAGCGGAGGCGCTCATTGCTTCTGCTCCGCGCTTCCGGGATGAGGCGAAAGGACTCCGCCCCATCGCTCCGCTCTCCAGCGCATGGATCGAGGCCGCGGATGACCAGAGCGACGAATTCCGCATCGCGCTCGCCCTTGCGTCCATCTTTGAGCCGGAGCCGAAAGTGGGTTCCATACGGCGCAATTTGGAACCCGTCGAGGCCAAAGGACGCTTTATTGCATGGGCGGAGAAGGACCGCTCCGTCGTTTGGACTGCCGGCGATTTGCCCGGCAATCTTGCCGCCATTCTCACCCGTCGCTCGATGGATGCCGACCGCACAGGCGGCAAGGCCCATGCCTTGAAAGCCAGTCACCATGCGCCGCTCAGTGCCGTCTGCTGCTTCCTCGCTGGTTCGCTGGATGAGAGTCTCATCGCCGAACTCCTCTGGGGCCTTTCTCTTTGTGATTCGCGCAACTACCGCCCTGTCAGTCAGGAAACTTCCGACTCTCAGCCGCTCCCAAGCTGCTACTCGCTTTTGAAGCTCCTATGCCTTCCTCCCGACCGCGATTCCTATACAGACAAAACCAAAGCCCCTAACGCTCCCGATACCCGAGTCCTCGCTCTGCTCCGTGCCAACCGGCTTGCCGAGGCGTGCCAACGGGCTGCGCAGGTTCTTCGCAGTAGGCGACTCCTCGTTCAGCCACAGGCAATGCACGGCCGCCCTGGTCGAGATGGCGAATGGGCCGAAACCCGCTGGCCCGCCGCCACCGTAAACCGCCTCGCCGCCGCCCTGCTGATTCCAATTCATGCCCTCGCCGTTGATTCCCTCAAAACCCGAATCCTCCGGCCGGCAAAACCTGAAACCGTCTGATTTCTATTCTCATCGAATCCAACACCCAACCCAAAACACCACATGGCTATCAACTACACCGCGCTCGAAAACCAACCCCGCCTCCTGATCGAAGCCGCTTTGAAGCCGCTCCAAGGCGAGCGGTTTCAACCCACGGGGTTCGCCGACCTCGGCCCCGCCGTTTATAAATTGCCCGACGACTCCCAGCACCTTCTTCTCGAGTCGGCGCAATCTGTCGCGAACTACTTGGAAAAAGCCTGTTGGGATGACGGACAAAACGACCTCATCGCGCCTCTGAAAGGGTTGCCCTATGTGAAGATCGACTGCGGTCGTTTTGGCACGACGACAACCCTCCACGAATTCCACCGCCTTAATTCACCGTATTTGTGGAAGGGTGACGACAACGATAAAGCATCAGCCTTTCGGAACGCCTTTTGCGGCAAGCTAGGGATCAAGGTTCCCAGTGCAAAGAAAGGTGACAAAAATTCAGACGAGGAGGGATCAAGCAGTGTTCCCGGTGTTCTCAATCGTCGGAAAATGACGGATGCCATTTTCTGGTTTGATCCGTGTAGCCTCATTCACGGGGTTTTTCTGGAGAAGCTCGACGGGCGTATGAGAGTCACACGAGCACTTTCTGGCTTCATTGAGGCGGCGAAGGTGCGACGAGCCGAAAGCGGCGGCGTGAAGGTGGACCATGTGTTGCCCTCGCCAAAAAAGGCGGGCCTCGATGCCAAAGGAGGATTTGGCAATGTGCCGTATCCGAAAACGGAATTCGTCGCGGAGAAGATCACGGCCTTCTTCAACCTCGATCTCGCCTTGCTCCGTGGCTACGGGCTTCCCGAGGAAGGGTTCAAGCTGATGGTTGCCGTCTCTCTTTTGAAAATCCGCCGGTTCCTCGAACTCGACCTTCGCCTTCGCGCGGCGTGTGACTTGGAAGTTGTAGCTGACGAGACAATTAAAGATGGGCTTCGAGTGACACGTCCAAAAGCGGGTTTCGCTATCCCTAGCCTCAAAGAGTTGGAAGAGGAGTGTGAGGCTTTGATAAAAGACTGCGCGAAGAAGAAACTCTTTGCCGAAAAACCTGCTGAATCTGAATTCAAGCTGGCTCCGAAGGATGTCACGATTGAGCTACCAAGTGATTCGGCAGCTCCAGTTATCTCGCCTGAGCGGAACAAGGAAAAGCTGGTGACCTTATCCACCGCAAAGGGGAAGAGAACGCTAAAGATCAAAGCCAAGTTGCTCGAATCTGTTGAGCCTGACGCACTGGCCGCCGAGCTATTCCCGGATAATGACAAGCTACAGAAGCTGGTAGCCGATAAATGCGCGGGGACCGATCTCGATGAAGCGGAACCCGAGGATCCCGCCGTATGATCTCGATTTCCCTGACATTTCTCGCCGGGCGCTTCCATGCGACTCCTTGGGGCCACCATGTGAACGAAGGTGTCCCCGAGTGGCCGCCTTCCCCTTGGCGACTTCTGCGAAGTCTCGTCGCGGCTTGGAGGGGAAAGCTGGCGGATAGAATTCAACATGACGATGCCGCCCGCATCCTTCGTGCATTGGCCGAGAAGCCGGAATTCGGATTGCCTAAGGCATCTTCGAGCCACACGCGGCACTACCTGCCTTGGAACAAAAAGTGGACGCCTGCAAAACCCCACGTAGCCAAAACCCTAGTCTTCGACACCTTCGTGGTCGTGCCGCCAGAAAGCGAAGTCCTACTGGTGTGGCCCGATGCGCAATTAACCGAGGAGGACCGCGCCACGCTGTCCGAGTGGCTAAATCAACTTGGATACCTCGGGCGTGCGGAATCTTGGTGCGAGGCTCGGCTTGTGCCGGACATCGAGACGGAATCCCGCATTGGCGAAATCAACGCACGACCTCTGGGAACTCGCACTGCGGAACAAGGAACGGAAGTCGTCCGTGTGCTTTGTGCGGACCCATCCACCGCCTTTGACGGCACACACACGCCGAAGACTCCACTTAAGACAGGAACCCCGCACTACGATCCTGACTGGCACCTGTGCGGCGAGACGCTCTGGCTGCACAACGAGAAGTGGTCAGAGCCACCCGGTAGCCGATGGGTCCGCTACACTCGTCGGGCGGACTGCTTCAAAGTAACACCGCAACGCCGTTCGCATGTTTCTTCGCAACCACGCCCGCAAGTCATCCGCTTTGCCTTTGATTCCTCAGTGCTACCACTCTCCACACACACGCTGCCCGTGGCAGAGGCTGCGCGGCGGAATCTTATGGGCATCTTGGGCAGACAGCTTGAGCGCATCAACGGATGCCGAGGAAACTCGCAGCTATTCTCCGGCAAGTCCGACGCTGGAGCCGTGGCCACTGGCCACGGCCACGCCTTCTATCTGCCAACGGATGAGGACAACGACGGGCGGCTCGATCACCTTACTTTGGTGGCGTCCGACGGCTTTGGCCCAGATGAACTCCGGGCCATTGACTCGTTGCGAGAAATAAAGAGCCACGACCGGGAAGAATCAGGACACCAACTCCGTGTGATGATGCTCGGGATAGGAAGCCTCGCAGACTATCGTTCAGGGTATCATGGCCTGGTCGGCCCTGCGAGAGAATGGGTCAGCACGTCGCCATTTATCGCGCAACGGCATCCAAAGAAGAGAGGCACCCAGCGCGACCCCGCTGGGTGGTTGACTTCACCAGATGCGTTTGTGACCGCTATGCTCCGCGAAGAACTACGCCGCCTCATCGAACGACATCCTGAACTCGCAAGCGTTGATTTGGACTCCATCGGAATCGCCCCAGAAATGGAAAACGGCGTCTTCCGCCTCGGCCCACAAAAACGACGCCCGCTGGAGTTCAAACGCTTCCGCCAAAAACGCGGCGACGACGGCGGACGCCGTCTTTGCGGTTCCTTTCGCCTCACATTTCCAAAATCCATCACCGGTCCAATCTCCCTTGGCCATTCCTGCCACTTTGGTCTCGGCCTGTTCGTGCCGATTGCGGATTCGAGGGGCGCGCAACCTGACGAAGGCGACTCCGACGTGTCCATCCGCAACCGATCAAAATTATGAATGACAAAGACCCATCGACTCCGTCCGAAAACCGTTTGAGTGAACCGGAATCGTCACTGACCCCGAGAGGTCTTTCGCCCAGAATTTCCGGGGCGAAGCTAGGCGGCGACCGCCAATCGCGCCAGTCCACAACCGAGCCAAAGCAACTGAAGATTGTGGTCCACGTCGCACCAGCCGAAACCCCGTCGAACGAAACACCGAAGCCAATTGCTGAAATCTCGGCTCCGCCAGTCTTGAATTCCCCGCCGTCCCAAGACGGGGATTTGCAGACCCCCGCGTCGCCGGAAACCTCAGAACGCAAAGTGCGCGCGGAAGCCGAACCCCAGCAGATTCCCGCGCGGATGTTGAACGAGTTCGTTTATTGTCAGCGGTTGTTCTACTACGAATTCGTCGAGGGCGTGTTTGTTGAAAGCGCGGATACGTTGCGTGGCGGTGCCATTCACCAGCGCGTTGACTCCGGCACCGGTGCTTTGCCCGCGGCCAAGAAAAAGGCGAAGGCAGAGAAGAAGACGACAGAGGATCAGCCAGCGGCGACCGTTGACGCTCCAACCAAAGAGTCTGAAGCGCAGGACAACGAACCCGAAACAATTCATTCGCGTTCCGTGCAAATGGGTTCAGAACGATTGGGCGTCGTTGCGAAGATGGATTTGGTAGAAACCAAGACTGACAAAGAGGATTTGTTCGCCGCGTTGGAAGTTTGCCCGGTTGATTACAAGGCGGGCTCGCCGAAAGAGAGAGAGGAGGCCAACGAATTATGGGACACCGACAAGATGCAGCTTGGTTTACAGGCATTGATTCTGCGCGACAACGGTTACGCCTGCAATGAGGGCGTCATCTATTACCGCGCCACGAAGCAGCGCGTTCGCCTACCCATCACCCCCGAACTGGAGAATTGGATTCTGCAAAACATTGCCGAAGCCAAGCGGGTCATTACCGGACCGATTCCCGCACCGCTGGTTCATTCGCCGAAGTGCGTGCGTTGTTCGCTCGCGCCGGTCTGCCTGCCGGACGAAACGCGGATGCTGGCGCAAACCACGTTGAGGGTTGAAGTGAGTGTCGGGGAGAAAGCCGGCACACCGATCACAGAGTCCGAAGACTCAAAACAAGTGGCAGGAGAGCCGCCGCGAAGATTGATTGCTGCGCGGGACGATACCCGTGCGCTGTATCTGAACACTCCAGGTTATCGCGTCGGATGCAAGGACGAGGTGTTGGTTGTCAAAGAAAAGGACCGGGTCATTGAGGAAGTGCGAATGCGGGATGTCTCGCATGTGGCATTGTTCGGCAACATCCAAATCTCGACACAGGCCATTCAATCTCTCTGCGAACAGGAAGTTCCGGTCACGTACTTTTCAATGGGCGGCTGGTTTTACGGGATTACTCGCGGTCACGGGATGAAGAACGTGTTTCTGCGCATGGAACAGTTCCGATTGGCGCGCGATGAAACGACGTGCCTGTCACTTGCGCGGCAGTTTGTGCACGGAAAGATTCGCAACCATCGCACGCTGCTGATGCGAAACCATCTGGAACCCCCGGAGCCGATCATCATCAAACTCAAGCGAGCGTCCGAGGATGCGCTGGCCGCCGCTTCCATCGAAGAGCTTCTTGGAATCGAAGGCGCCGCCGCGAGCCAGTATTTCCAACAGTTCAGCGGCATGGTGAAGATTGAAGACGACCTGCCCGGCCTCGAAACGCAACGGATGGATGACAAGCAACTCGCATTCAACTTCAACTTTAGCAACCGCAACCGTCGTCCGCCAACCGATCCTGTCAACGCCATGCTCTCCCTGGCTTACAGCATGTTGTCCAAGGATTGCACGCTGGCCGCACTGGCGGTGGGTTTCGATCCTTACCTGGGATTCTACCACCAGCCGCGTTTCGGGCGACCGGCGTTGGGTTTGGATTTGATGGAGGAGTTCAGGCCGCTAATCGCGGAGTCCACGGTATTGAGTTGCATCAACAATCGCGTGGTCACGGAAAAAGATTTTGTACGTGCCGGCCAGGCGGTGAACCTCACTGCACCGGGACGCAAACGTTTTTTCCAGACGTATGAGCAGCGCATGAGTTCGTTGATTACACATCCATTGTTCGACTACAAGGTCAGCTATCGTCGCGCACTGGAGTTGCAGGTGCGGTTGTTGGCGAAAACGCTGACGGGCGAAATCGCGGAATACATTCCCTTAATGACGAGGTGACCCATGCGCACGACTTACTTGGTTTGCTACGACATAGCCGACGACAAGCGACTTCGAAAAGTGTTTAAGACCTGTGGTAATTTTGGCGACCACCTGCAATTCTCGGTGTTCGAGTGCGACTTGAACCCATCGGAAAAGATTGAATTGGAAACCGTTTTGAGCGACATCATTAATCACGATGAAGATCAGGTGATTTTTGTCGGGCTGGGGCCGTCAGAAGGGCGAGGTGACCGGGTGATCACCGCGCTTGGATTGCCCTACACGAAGCTGGATGCGCCGTGTTATGTGGTTTGAGACGCTGGCGATCTTTGACAATTTAACCCGCGAGCGGTGAGGTGATGCGGAAAACCCCGGTTGCGCTCGCATGGCGTAACCGCCCTAAAAACAAGCAACTTATGAGGAAACTGCAAGACAGCATGAACACGACAGCAACAGAAACGACGCAGGCAATCGCAATTGAAGTATTGCAAGCTTGTGCCAGAAGGGGTTACAAGAGAGGCCATTCCGCGCCCGCGCGGGCGCGGCCCCGTTGAAGCGGGTATTTCTGCTTCAGGGCGCCGATGGCGGTATTGAGCATTCCGCGCCCGCGCGGGCGCGGCCCCGTTGAAGCGATGGTCTTTGACCCCGCGATGAATGCTTTTAACGGCATTCCGCGCCCGCGCGGGCGCGGCCCCGTTGAAGCCGCCTACCCGGTGCATGAGCAGATATGGGCGAGAACATTCCGCGCCCGCGCGGGCGCGGCCCCGTTGAAGCTGCGACTGGCGTAGTCTGTGCAAAGATTTGCGAAGCCCATTCCGCGCCCGCGCGGGCGCGGCCCCGTTGAAGCATCTCTTGCGGGCGTTCGCGCAGAATTGTCTTAAACCCATTCCGCGCCCGCGCGGGCGCGGCCCCGTTGAAGCGAAAACAGGTTGCGGGATCTTGACTCGCAAATTACGGCCCATTCCGCGCCCGCGCGGGCGCGGCCCCGTTGAAGCATCTACAACCCGCACTTGACCATCGCGTATGTCCTACATTCCGCGCCCGCGCGGGCGCGGCCCCGTTGAAGCTCTGCCTGTGCGGCGGCGGCGCGCTCATGCACGTTCCCGCCATTCCGCGCCCGCGCGGGCGCGGCCCCGTTGAAGCGGCATCGGCCACGGGTGAGATGGGTTCGGCATCGGCCACCATTCCGCGCCCGCGCGGGCGCGGCCCCGTTGAAGCGACCAGCCCGCACCATGCCCGCCCGTCGTGGTAGCGAACATTCCGCGCCCGCGCGGGCGCGGCCCCGTTGAAGCGCGGCAGCACCGATTGCAGACGGGGGGTTGGACGTGACATTCCGCGCCCGCGCGGGCGCGGCCCCGTTGAAGCGTGATACTTGTCGCCTGCCGCAAGGCCTCGTTCGCATTCCGCGCCCGCGCGGGCGCGGCCCCGTTGAAGCGGCTCGAATCAGAACAGCGAGGTGATAATGAACGCGGGCCATTCCGCGCCCGCGCGGGCGCGGCCCCGTTGAAGCCACGCGACGCACTCCCAGGTATTCGGCATTGTGTGCCATTCCGCGCCCGCGCGGGCGCGGCCCCGTTGAAGCGGAGTACGGCCGGGACGCTGAACCCAGGCCAAGTAACATTCCGCGCCCGCGCGGGCGCGGCCCCGTTGAAGCTTGAGTTCATCGGTGCTGATTGCTCCCACCATGTGTCATTCCGCGCCCGCGCGGGCGCGGCCCCGTTGAAGCTCTTGTTTTGGATTCCAGACCGCAACGGCGGATGGGCATTCCGCGCCCGCGCGGGCGCGGCCCCGTTGAAGCAAATGGGACTCGTCTGAGTTTGAGAGGGCGCTGGAGGATCATTCCGCGCCCGCGCGGGCGCGGCCCCGTTGAAGCAGCGATACGGCGGCTGGTAGGCTGCTTTATCTGTCGCATTCCGCGCCCGCGCGGGCGCGGCCCCGTTGAAGCATTCGCCTATTCGCGGGGCCGGGCCGGATTACCCGGGCGAGCATTCCGCGCCCGCGCGGGCGCGGCCCCGTTGAAGCAACTGAGCCGTGTTGGTTCCCCCAATCTGCGTGACATTCCGCGCCCGCGCGGGCGCGGCCCCGTTGAAGCTTCGTTCGGAGGTCTGGACGACGTCAGGGGATATTCAGGGGACATTCCGCGCCCGCGCGGGCGCGGCCCCGTTGAAGCAGGCATTCGGATACTTAACCAACGCGTCGTGGATGACATTCCGCGCCCGCGCGGGCGCGGCCCCGTTGAAGCTTAGCCAACCAACGCCCAGACCTCCGTCTTGTTGCCGCATTCCGCGCCCGCGCGGGCGCGGCCCCGTTGAAGCCAGGTCATGAACAATGGGGGCAGTATCGACGAGACTATCATTCCGCGCCCGCGCGGGCGCGGCCCCGTTGAAGCAAAGCCGGTTGTACCGACACTTCCACCACTGGATCCATTCCGCGCCCGCGCGGGCGCGGCCCCGTTGAAGCACGGCATCGGACGAGAAAACTGCCCTGGCACTCACCATTCCGCGCCCGCGCGGGCGCGGCCCCGTTGAAGCTAAGAGAGTTCAGGGCGAAAAGTTTCGCCTTCATGTTGCATTCCGCGCCCGCGCGGGCGCGGCCCCGTTGAAGCAGGGATGAAATGCGAAACTCTCCGACTTTACTCATGCCGCATTCCGCGCCCGCGCGGGCGCGGCCCCGTTGAAGCGTCTGGTTACCGTTGACATCGACGTTGAGCTTTTTGACATTCCGCGCCCGCGCGGGCGCGGCCCCGTTGAAGCAAGCCCGTGCTATAGCTGGTCTAACACTATCTCGTGGACATTCCGCGCCCGCGCGGGCGCGGCCCCGTTGAAGCTCGGCTGGCCTTCGAGGCGGTTATTGAGAATTTGGACGCCCTCCGCGATTGCTGGGGGAGCGTGAGAGTGTTCAAAGGGCACTTTCAGTAGCCTGCCGCGTCAGCGAGACGAAATTCTTGATCCAACACGGCTTTTCTTTGCCGCTCGTCGTAACGCACGGTCATCCACTGCGCACCACCTTGCAGGCTGAGAATCAACACACGTCCGTAAACCGGATGCTCTGCGTAGGTTTTCGGCTGCTCTCGTGTGATTTCAAAGGCAAACTTCGGATCAGCCAGCAAGCCGCCGTCATCGCACTTGCGTCCCTCGATACCAATTACAAAATCAGGATAAAAGTTTCGCCCGTCGTCCAACACTACCGAGACACTCCACGGCTTGAGCGGCGGATTACGATGCCACCAGCGCACAATCATCTGGGAGTCGCGATCAAGCAACTCAGCGAAGGGCCGCTCCCAACTGTTTAGACCCGGAGGTATGACCCGATAGATATTCAGTCTTGAAGTCGTCAGCGGGTATTCGCTCTCCAATGTGGGCGGCAAGCCTTCTTCCGTCTGTTCGACCTCGCAATGCGCCGCCAGTGCCGCTTTTTGTGCCTGATAAAGCAGTTCTGGACGCGCGCACAGAATTACATTCAGCATGTGACTGACTTGCTCTTCATCGTCAGCTTGATCCAACGCCAGTTCCTTCAACGTCGCTTTGAGCTTTCGCAACAACGACCATCGTAACTCGCGTGCGTCGAACGACTCATTTTTCGTCAACACCTTGTAGGCAATCCGCGCTGCGTGGTCTGCATCCATCGCCGCGTTCGTGAAATCCATTTCAACCTGGTGCGTGAAAACTTCGAGCGTCTTCCGCTGAACCTGAACCTTGGCCGCAATGGCACGAAGGATTTCGCTCGACGAGATCATGAACTTTTGCGCGCAATCTTCCTCCGTCACCTCGTTGTCGGGTGAAACCACTTGCGTTTTGAAGCGGCGTGGCACGTCTGCGCGAATCGTGTAAATATATCCGCGCGAAGTTCGAACCGCCGGCGTGCTGCCCACAGGCAATGAGGGTCTGGCTTGTTCCGGCACTAAGTCTTGCGGCGCATAACCGCCGGTCAATAATTCGAGGGTGAAGCCGGCGTAGTTTTCAGGAGTAGTCGCTCGGCTTTCTCCACCAGCGAATGTTTCGGGCGAAGGTATTGGGAAATCTGGAGGTGTCGTAACCGGCAAAAGTTTTATTTGCCCGTCTGCACCCAAAACCTGCACATACGGTTTCGCTCCCAGATACGTTATCGCCGTGGTCGGGCTGACCTTGGCGTATTCCGTTTGCAGTTTGTTAATTCTTTGTCCGGCGAGGTCAAGCCCCGTCTGCGCTTCCGCGTCCGCAAGGAAGACATAGCCATATCGCATAGGTTCCGGCAGCGTCTTTGCACGGGCGCGCCCCTGAAGCTTTCGATGCACGCGCAAGATTCGACCGACAAGTTGGACGCCGAAATCCTCATCACGTGCGGCTCGCATGGACACAAGTGTCATTGCACGCGGTGCGTCAAAGCCAAGCGCCACTGCCATCTTGAATACCAGCACTTCCCGCGCTTCGTCATTCGCCAGAGCGAGCAAGCCACTGTCCGGCTCTTCTGCCGTGTGAACAGCGATTTGTGTTTCGGTAAATCCCAGCCCCAGCAACCTTTCCTTGGCTCGCTCAACGCTCTTGTCTTTGGAATCCACCTGCACCAACATCAGCGGCGTGAGTTCAACACGCAGTTTCTTCAATTCTTCCTTCAACTTCTTGTGCAACGCCACGCCGTCGCGCAAAGCAATGTCCTCGTAATCCACCAGTGCTTCCTGTCCCGCTGGGGCAAAGTAGGCCACGCACTTGATGCCCTCCTTGATCAACCCTTCGTCAACCGGCTCGCGGCGGCTGATCGTGATTCGATTGAGCCGAGTCAATCCGAGTGATTTCTGAAATCGCTCAATGTCCGTGTCATCCGGCGTTGCTGTAACCAGCACCGTGTATTCCGGTTGCAACATTTCGCGGAAAAATTTCATCGCTTGGGTTTCTGCGCCCGCGCCAAAAAATCCATGATGTGCTTCGTCCACCACCACCCCGATGCGGAGTTTCTTTTGGCGTAACGCCGCGACGAGTTCTTCGATGGTGAGATTTTGTTCACCCGGACGATGGACGTTGCGACTGTCCTTCACTTTTGTTGCCACGGTTTGCCACGTCGTCACGAACACATCGCCCGTCCGGCTGTCCGCCGCCTGCCGGTCTTCGGACAACTCGCGCAAACGCAGACCGGGCAATTCGGCGCGCAGCGCGGAAGCCGTCTGGCCGGTTACGCCTTTGAAGGGTGCGAACCAAAACCAAACGACCGATTCGATTGCGGAAAACTGTTCGACGATATGCCCCGCGATTAAAGTTTTGCCTGCACCCGTTGGCGCTTCCAACATCAGCTTGCCATGTTGCGAAATCGCCGCCACGCGACTTGCCGCTTCATCCTGCGAAACCTCCAGCAAACGCTTGCACTCCGCAAAGATTTGCAGCCCGCTCTCAACGGCGATTAGCTGGAATGGTTTGGGTGTCGTGCGGCTCATGCGGGCGTGAGCGTCAGGTTCAACCCAAACCGGCGTGCGAGAGTTTCGGAAACGGGCAGATGCGTCACATTGCTGTCTCGAACATGCTGCTTTAGCGTCTGCGGCTGCCATGAGTAAATCGTGACAGTGGCCGCAGAGGATTCTTTTACCTTGCGTCGCAACGGAGCGACAAACTCACGACGAAAACGTGGCACGTAACAAATTGCCGACTCTTCGTTTCCGGCCCAAAGAAACGGCACGTTTGCATAAGGTGTAAAGCTGTCGAGGTGGGCGAGTTGCAAAGCGATCCAAACTTGAGCGTGTTCGATTTCGAGCAATTTACCTGCTTGAATCCGATTGCTGCGCAGGTAGGCGAAGTTACCGCCAAGTCCTGGCACTTCTTTCAACCCTTTTTTTGTCGGGTAGTTGTAACCATTGATAGCCTTGGCCAGACGCTTCTGTGTGATGTCCCGGCAGACATTTTTTTCAGGCTGCTCGGCGGTGGCCTCTGTCGTCGAAACGAGGATGAAACGTCGTTCGCAATCATCCTCGGCGTTTTGGGCCAAGACAGCGTGCGCAGTCGTGCCACTTCCACCGAAGAAGTCGAGGACGATGTCGTCATGGCTCGTTGCTTGCGCAACAAGCGACTGAATAAATTGCAATGGTTTCGGAAATGGAAAATCTGAATTGCCGAGCATTTCTCTCAACAAAGACGTGCCGTCCGACGTGTAGCCCGTAATCAGGAAGGTGGTGTCTGGTTGTTCCGCAATCAGTTCATCCATATCTGGTCTCTTGATGGCAGCCGGGACGACCCAAGTTGAAATCGGCTTCTCCAATCTCTTCAACTCTGATTGATGCTTCTTGTAGCGGGGCATGTTTCGCCCGATCTGTTTGCCAACCCAAAAATCCAAATCCGGCAATTCAAGACGAAAGTTTTTCGGAGCGACACTTTCGGCGATTGCGCTTTTCAGGTCATTCAACGATTTATAACAAACTGGGTTAGGTTCTTCGGGCCAAAGAATCTTTTCCTCTCTAATTAACTGCTCGATTGTTTTGCTTCTAAGCTTTTGGCCCGGCTCGACGCGCGATTCCGATGCGAAAGCCCAAACTCGTTCAGGATTGCACGGATACCAAATGCCTGTCTGGGGGTGCTGTATTGGATAGTATGCTCGTGGGCGTTCCCTGATACTGTGTGCTTTCGTCAGATCTCCGCTTACCCACGGCCCACGTGGGTCGTTGTCGGGATTGCTGTAATCTTTGAGACCCTTTGTGCTGCCGGCAAAACTGAACCCCGGATTCGCATAGCAGAGCACGTATTCGTGATCAAGACTGGTGAAGTAGTGCTTGGAATCGTTCGAGCCGCTGCGTGTGCGCCAAACAAAAGTTCCAACTTTTCGTCCTGGAAGAACCTTGTCCAGCAGGCAACTGAGTCGATGCATTTCTTCCTCGCCAATGTGAACAAAGAGAACGCCATCTTCGCTCAGGAGGTCGCGCGCCAGAGTCAGCCGCCGATACATGAATTCCAACCAAGTCGAGTGTCGCCAAGAATCCTCTTTGGCAACGAAGCGATCATTGTAAATGAAATCGTTGTTTCCCGTGTTGTAAGGCGGGTCAATCAGGATGCACTTTACCTGACCGGCGAACGCCATGCGCAGGTAGCGGAGAGCGTCAAAATTGTCGCCCTCGATGATAAGATTGCTCCACGGCCCAGAGCCGACGCATTGCTCGCCCACGAGGTCGAGCGCCACAAAATCATTGTTCAACGCCTTGTCGCGCTCAATCTCATTGGCTTCCCATACGAGCCCGAAGCGCGTGCGTTGATCGCGTACTTCAAGGAGGCGGAGCAGTTCTTCCCGGTTAAGATGTTCGTAGCGTGAACCCACGTTGGCTTGCTCGCGTACTGACGAACCAACGGGAAATCTAAAAAAGAAGAGGCGCGGACTTGTCGCACCCTGGTCCGAGGCACCGCGAAGCGCCTGTTACACAAGCACGCCAAGCCGCGCCCGATTGGGCGCGTGCTCGGCCGATTGTGTAACGGGCTTGGAAAATTCGCGGTTTTCGGACCAGCCCGTAGCCGTAGCTACGCTAATTTTGAATAAAGTTTTAGTTGATCATCGTTCTCAATGTTCCGAACGCCGTTGAGATTAGCGGAAACCCCAGCACAGCGACAATGTTGAATTGTGCTTGCCGATAAATCGCCATGCGAATTCGTCGGCGAGACCGTTACGACTTGCGGGCTCGTGGTTGAGCAACGCACGCACCATCAAATCACGGGCGGGCAGATGAAGTTTCTCGGCCTCGCCGAGTGGACAGGCATCGTCGAGACTGAGCTGTTCGCACAGACCCACAAAAGCAACGGCCTTGCAACGATTGGATACCCGGTGCTTGAAGTTGAGGCCAAGGTGGAGCCGTTTGAGAATTGGCGAGCGTTCCCGCTGCGGGTAGTCAGAACCGGGCGTCCCCGACGTCTCTAACTCAGGGCTCGCGGGCGCGCCGTGTTTTCCGGCGGGGATGCTTCGTGGAGACTTTCAGGCGGAGCGAAGGGTCGAGTTTCTTCAGATCAAGTCTGGCAGGAAATAAATCAATGACTGCTACTCCGAGGACTTTGGCCAGAAATAATAATTCACAATCTGGCGCACGGCGGAACTGAGCCTCCAATTTGGCTACAGATTCACGGCTGACGTCCCAACCTTCCATTTGCAGCCTGGCCGCTAGTGCTTCTTGGGTCCAGTTCTTCTGATTGCGGAATTTCCGCACTGCGGGGCCGATTAGGTTTAGCGGGGCCGTCATCCGGCCATTGAAACTAAAGTCGCACGGTCTGCTTTCTGTTCTTGTAAGAGAACAGCCTTGATTCTGGGTTGGAATCGGTGGACAATGTAGTGTCAGAGAAACGTCGTCTCTCCAACGGCAAGCGTTCTATGCAACAGAAAAAAAGAATATGCCGAACCATTGGGCGGAGCGGAGTGGAAAGTCTTCCCAAGACGGTTTGGACTTGGTAATCGTTTGAGAGATCAACCGCAGATTTTGTATGGAAATCGTTACACTCGGGTTGACAGGTTCATGCTATTCACATCCGCAATGATGACGCAATCTCATGAAACAAAACGTCGGTAGAACCTCACAACTTATTGCGGCAGATGCCAGAAATGAGCACGAGCAACTCATTGTCCGACTACTAGCCGACCCCACCAAAAGAGAAGCGATGGAATGGCTCAACGACGACCGAGGCGGCGGGAAGCGAACCGTCGGCAGTTGCGCAACGAATCAGGATTCAATGAAATTTGTCCGGGAGATTTACGACTTGGGCGCAACGGAAGTTTTTGTCGTGAATGTCCATTCACGTCCAAAAGACGCAGGCGAACGCACGGGAAAATTGGTCGTGGCGCTCCCGCAGAACCCAAAGCATCGGCGCGCCATTTTTGACTGGTGCAAGGGCCAGGGCGATTCGTTGGGATTCACACCAGATCCCGACCGCGGTGAAAGCCATCTTTTCTTACTGCTCGACTGACGCAGTTGGTTTCGAATCGGTCTTTTGAACGCCGAGGAACCCGCCGTTACCGTCGACGGCCAGAAGTCCTCTGCCATCACCACCGGTCAGCAAATCCGTGGAGACGGCATCCCCGACCAGCTTTTCAATGGCATCTCGCATGGGGCGCGCGCCCAGCTTGGAATGAAAACCTCGCTGCACTAAAAACGGCAACACGGATTTATCCGCCGTGAGCGCAAATCCCTTGCCGCACAAGAATTCCAATTCGTTGTTCAAAAGCAGATTTGCGATTTCAAGTTGATCGTCATAGCTGAGGCGGTTGAAGACAAGTTTCTCGGTAATCCGGGCGAACATTTCTGGGCGTAAGGATTGTTGGGCGCGGGTCAGAACATGGCGCTCCATTGTTGCGTGCGTCGAATGCTGAATGTGCAGGATTTCCGCCGCGCCAATGTTTGAAGTCAGGACGATGTAGAAGCCCGAAAAATCAAGCGTGTCGCCGCTGGCCATCGTCACGCGGGCCGCGTCCAGAATTTGGAGAAACACATCCAACACGCGCGGGTGCGCTTTCTCAATTTCATCGAAAAGCAGCGTGCCGAGCGGCGACCGGTCATAAGCCATCCCCAGCGTACCGCGCTCGCCAAGTTTCGCCCCCAGGAGCAGTCCAAGTGATTCCTGTGTTTGGTATTCGGACATATCGAAGCGCGAAAGCTTTTCCTTCCCGAAAAGGAATTCAGTGAACGCGAGCGTGATTTCCGTTTTGCCGACGCCCGTGGGACCGAGAAGCAGAAAGCTGCCACGCGGACGGGTGGGCTTGGTTAATCCGAGTTCGCCCCGTTGGAGAATGGAAACCACTCGCGGGATCACGTGATCTTGGCCGCGAATCCGCTGGTGTAGAAAGTTTTCCAGCCCATGAAGACGGCCATGCAATTCGTGTTTTGCTTTGACACTGCTCGATATGGTTTCCATGCCTCCACTGAACCAGAAGACCGAACCAAAAATTGTAATGATTTCATTACAACCTCATGCCGGGAGCAGGTGTAAAAAGGTCAACATGAAAAATATTTTGCTCACAAAATTCGGCGGGATCACTCCCATTCTGGCACAGGCAGCCGGTGGCACCACTCTTACATCGGCTGCTTCATCGGCGCTGGGTATTGTTATGCTCATCGGATTCATATTCGGCACCATCTGCGTCGTCAGCGGCGGCTTCGCCATCCGGCGCGGCGATGCCGATTCGGGCAAACTCGCGATTGTTGGCGGCCTCATCATTGCAGGTGCGCCCGTCATCGTGAAAGCCCTTTTCACCGCCTTCGGCATCGCCAGTTCCACCGTTGATGTCGGCTCCTTCCAATGAACACGCCGGACATGAGGTTCACCGAGACGAATAGCGCCGACGATTCCGCAGGCAGGACATGGGGCTTGGACGGAAATCTGTTCTGGTTCATCGCCGGCGGGGCCTTCGCCTCCGTCATCATCCTGCTCGTTTGTTTCAGCGCGATGAGGATGAGCCTTTTCACTTCCCTCTTGATAGCGGCGCTGCCGCTGTTGGTGTGCGCCATTTACGTCTTTGCGTTTCGGCAGGGCAAACCAGCGGGCTACGACGTGGATTGTCTTGATTTTTGGTTGAGCGGAGCAGGTTTTGGCCCGAACCCGCAAAAGCAGCCTCAACGTCCTTTATGTTTGAGCAAACGCCCAACGGATATTTCCTCAATGATTTGATCGTTTTCAACTCGTTGAAGGAAGGCGGATACGTCTCCAAGGGCTTCATTTTTGAAGCACCGGACCTGATGAATGCACAGGTCGGCGAATTGAACGACTTTCAGGACCAACTCTCGGTCATGCTCGCCTCGCTGGGCGAACATCAACGGCTCCAAATCCAGTTTTTTTGCGACTCCGATTACCGCCAGGAGTTGTTGCGGTATCAGGAGGAAACACTGAAGGCGACAAATGTGTGGACTCGCCGCTCCCGCAACCAGCGGTTCGAGCGGTATTGGCAAATGATGGCCGAGCGTCGACTACGGCGGCAACGGTTGGTTTTCTACATTTCGCGGCGCATTGAATCGTCACCCAGGGGAATTCAGTCAAAGGCGGCGCTCACCGAATATTACGAACAGCTTTTGTCGCAGTTGCGGGCAGAGTTTGAGCACGTCCACGAAATGCTTACGGGCATTTTCGCCGGCCAAGGGGCGAGGATCATTCCGATGAAGGACGCTGACCATTATCGGCATTACATGACGTTCCTCAATCCCTCGTTGGCGGACCGATTTGATTACGACCCGATTGACGGTTTCGACCCGCAGTTGTCGATTCAGGAGAATTGTTGGCATTCCGAGGGAAACGGCCAGGCCGATTTCGGATTTTTCATGGATGGGCGGTATCACTCGATCATCGTCCTCTCCCGGTGGCCGAAAACGACCTACCCCGGAATCATCCACCGGCTCACCAGCCTGCGGTTGCTCGATTACACGATTACCGTGAATCTCGACCCGTTACCGGTTCGCCGCGAAATCTCCAAGGAGGTAAAAGAGCACGACCGCATCGCCGGGGATTACGCAAGCGAGAAGAAGCTCTCGCTGCTGACAGTGATGGAAAAGAAGCAGAAGAAAATCGCGGCATTAATGCAGGGACACACTATCCCGTTTCATGTCCTGTTTGCAGTGCGCGCCTGGGACAAAACCAAAGAGGGGCTGATTGCCAAAACCACGGCTATCAAGAACGCCATCAATGGCATGAACAGCGCCCAATATTCAGAGAGCACGTTGCCCAGCACTTCCAAAAGATTATTTTTCGAGACTTGGCCCGGGTGGACTTGGGGAAACTACGGGGCACGAAAGCTCTATGGAGAAAACCGATATGTCGCGGACATGCTGCCGGTGGTTTCAACGTTCACCGGCCATCTTGACTCAGCCGAGGCCATTTACGAAGGCCCGTACCAAAATCTGGTTGGAATCAAAACCTTCTCCGGTTCGGCTGGCAACCAGTCGCCGCAGCATGCCGTTTTGCTGGGCATGAGCGGCGCGGGAAAATCCGTCACCATCTGCGATCTGCTTTCGCAGACCGAAGGCTATTTCGCCTACACCGTCATTATTGAGGAAGGGCTGTCCTACGGCATCTACACTCAAACCGTTGAACCCGGCGCGAAACCCATTGTTATTCAGCCCGATGGCGACACCACCCTCAACTACCTCGACACGCAGGGATTGCCCGTCACGCCGGACCACCTGAGCGCCGCCACCGCGCTCGTGGCCCGCATGGTTGGGTTCAGTCAGAGCGAAGACAAGCAAATGCTCCGGCAAGCGCAGATCGCCAAATACATCAATCTGCTTTACGAGGACGTATTCCAGGACTGGTCCCGCAAGCACGACGACCGGATGATGGCAATTGCACGCCGTGCCCATGCGTTGAACCGCTTCCGCAAAGAGAAAATGCCGGCGGGGGCAACCATGCTCGAAGCATTCGCCGACTTCCGCGATTGGCTTGGATCGAGTGAGGATGAAGCTCTCACCTTTGAAAACCAGTCACCCGAAACCGATGTGCTCCGCTTCTTGAAAGACCCGGCAACCAACAAGGAGGTTCGCAACGTGGCGTTCGCATATTTCAAGCCGGACGAACATCCCACGCACCGGATGTTGCAGGAATTGATGTCCTTGGACGCCAGCGGAGCCGAACGCGACCAAATCGTCGAAATTGCGACCCTGCTGCTGCCTTGGTGCCGCGATGGAAACTATGGCGCGCTGTTCGACGGTACCAGCAATCTCTCCCTCACCGGCAAAATCGCTCATTTTGAATTGGGTTACATTCCCGATGCGGCCAAGGAATTGCGGGCCGCAGCCGGTTTCCTCATCACAAACCACGCCCGCAAGCATATCATCACGCTGCCGCGGGCATTGCGGAAACGAAACGTGTATGAGGAAGTCGCCCGTTTCCTGGACATTCCGGGCGGCGAGGAAATCGTCAAGGAAAGCTACGCCCAGCTTCGCAAATTCAATTGCTGGAACATTTCCATCGTTCAGCAGTACGCCCGGTTCAAACAAAGTCGGATTCGCTCCGCTGTTTTCGGCAACAGCCGCCAGTTCTATCTCATGCGCCAAAACGACCGCGCCGATTTGGATGACATTGCGCATGACATTGCGCTGCCCGAAATCACCAAGCATACGATCATGAATTATTCGCTGCCCGACCATCAAACCGGGCAGAAGTACTGCGCGTTTACCTATCTGCACGTTGATTCCAACCGGCCCATTTGCGGCACGGCGCACAACATTGCTTCCGAGGAAATGCTCTACTGCTCCAGTTCGAGCGGAGAGCATTTCGAGAAGCGAGCGAAGGAACTGCGAGCTTCCACCAACATCGTCGAGGGAATTTTGACTCATTGCCGTAAACCCGAACTATTGGAGACCACATGAAATTTATTTGCCTCATTATTCCTCTTTTCCTCATGGGTTGCAGTGCGGCCCGCCCAATCGCGGACGTTGCCGCCGCTGGCGGCGGAGGCTATCTCGCCAACGACCTTTCCCACGGCGACCCTGCCATCACGGCGGCGGGCGCTGCGGGGGGAGTCGTCGTGAGCGAAAGCGCGTTTTACCTCAGCAAAAAGCAATCCGACAAGGCATACGTCAATGGCTACGAAAAGGGACGGAGCGACGCCGTGAAACAGCAATACTGGCTCCAGGTCAATCAGCAACGAGCCTCGCCTCAGCGAGATGATGTTCGCTTCTACGAAATCCCCGTCCCGGAACAGACGATTGATGGGGTGATCCTCAAACCCACAAACAAATACCTGCGCATCGAAGAATGAAGGAAAAGATATGAAATCAACACTCGCACTCGCCATCGCCGGGCTACTCACGGCCCTGCCGGTTCGCGCTCAATGGATTGTTTACGACCCGACCATGAACGTGCAGCAGATCATTGACCAGGCCGAGAACATCGCCAAGTACGTGGAGATGGTCAACAACCAGGTGCAGCAAATCCAGCAATTGACCGCGCAGCTTCAGCAGCTCCAGCAATACAACAAGGCCTTTGGCGACCCCTCCGCCATTCTTAACGTGATCGGAGTCAATGCCCTGGTTTCGGATTTACAGCGACCCGTCGTGGGGCAGAACCTCGCCACATTGGAAGTCGGTTCCGATG
>Ga0210409_10002137_pt1 | contig 24005 bp, 19 predicted proteins | sample IncBWH17MmetaG_FD_161649 | JGI IMG/M metagenome (GOLD analysis project Ga0210409, IMG submission 161649) | Forest soil microbial communities from Barre Woods Harvard Forest LTER site, Petersham, Massachusetts, United States - Inc-BW-H-17-M | ecosystem: Environmental > Terrestrial > Soil >...
GCGGCACCTGGAGGAGAATCCCAAGGCCGACGACAACCACGAACCCGACAAGTATTTTGGTCTTTGCCGAGAGACGTATCATGGTTAGTTTTCTCCGTCCTGGCCATCACTATAGGCCGCAGTCGCTGTCGAACTGCCCCAGACGATGCTGTTACCCCAGACCACGCTGAAACCTGTGTCCACGGTATTGCCCCAGACCACGGAGTTTCCCCAAACCACGGAGTTCGCATTGATAACCGAGCTGCCCCAGATGATTGAGGTGCCCCACACCACCGAGTTTCCCCAAACCACGGAAGTGCCCCATGTCACGGAACTGGTATTGACGATGGTCACGGTGTTGTTCGCAGAATTGTAGCTTGCAGTTGGAGACAGAGCCACGCCGTTAGCGACATCGGTGCTGGCCAACGCCGCATCGACGTCAAGATATCCTGCTCCGTAGGTGAAAAGGTCATATTCGTTGCTGTAGAGATTGTTGTAGACGTCGTAAGAGTTGCAATAGACGCCAAACCCCTTCCATGCTGTCTTCATGATGCGAGCCTTCACCGTGTCCGGCGTCAGCGTGGGATCCTTTTGCAGCATGAGCGCAACAGCGCCACTCACTACGGGCGTGGCCATGCTCGTACCACTCAACCGAAAATACTGGGTAGAGCAGGTACCAGTGCAAGTTCCGCTCGGCGCGATCTCCAGAGTCGGGAACTCAGTGTCGAGTGTGCTTTTCTTGACAAGCAATGACCCAATGCGGTTGCCGGGAGCGACGATGTCCGGCTTAACTACGTGATCGAGCAAGGTTGGCCCCTTCGAGCTATAGCTTGCGATGGCATCGTCTACCCGCGTGGCGGTCCCCATTGTCCTGGTAGCGCCAACTGTGATCACCGCGGGATCGTTGCCCGGCGCGCCGATGGTGGCGAAACCGCGGGTTCCCATCGAATTGTCTCTTCCTTCGTTTCCGGCGGCCACCACTACCACGATGCCCGCGGCCCAGGCTTGTTCGACCGCCTGGCACAGAGGATCCAGGGTGTAGCTTTCAAACACTGGCCGTCCCAGTGAAAGATTGATGACGCGGATGTTGTATTGAGCCTGAAGTTGGATGGCTCGCTGAATGGCGGCGATCACCTGGCTGTCGGTCCCCGCACCGTTTTGATCAAGTACGCGAAGGTTGATGATGTTGACATTCGGGGCCACGCCTGCGATGTGCTGTGCGTAGCCGCTACCTGCGCTAGAGGCCGTGCCATTTCCGCCCAGGATGCCGCTGACGTGAGTGCCGTGTCCGTAGGCATCTACCGCGGATGTAACTCCCGGAATAAAGCTCTCGCTGTGGAGCACGCGGCTTCCACCTGCAGTGTGAAAGTCAGAGTGATCGGCGATTCCGCTATCAATCACCGCGATCCCGACTCCGGTACCGTCAAGTCCGTACTGCTGGGCAGCTACGTCCGCTTCCACTGCCGATGCAAAGCTCTCATAACTATTGCTCAGACTAACCGGGCGATCCGGCGACACGTACAGAACATCAGGATCTTTCTCCAATTTGGCCAGCGCCGAGACCGAAAGCGTGAAGGCCGCAGCCTTGATGCTGTGCAGTCTGGTCTTTACCACGGCGCCACGGGCAGTCATTCTTTTGTAGTGCGCGGCGGTGGGAGTGACTCTAAACTGCACGATGACGTTGACCAGATCGCTGGGGCGGCGACGGTCGATGTCGTTGGCAATCTTTCCAGCGTGACGCGTCACGCTGAATGCACGGTCGAGAGGTTGTGAGGGCGACGCTGCGAAACTGGCGGTCGCGAAGAGTGCCGGCATCACAAGACGCAGCAGCGTCTTCCGGATACTCTTCCATTTCTCGGTTTGTGGTCTTCGTGGCTTCATTGGCGGCTTGCTCCAATTCTCCCAGGGCGTGTCATTTCGTTTAGCTGCCCCAAACGGCTGACGCCATGAACGAAATAGCGTTGTTGAAAATCCTATGGGGAATAATTTGGATCACTGCATAGACCAGCACGGTTAGCAGGGCCAGCCTTCCGACTTGATTCCGTTTTGACACTTGAACGCACCTCACAAAAGTGTTCTTCGGTAGGGTTAGGTGCAGGTCGAGTGCCAAGATTCCAGCTCACTCAACCGCCTTAAAATCAATGCTTTAGAGTGCGTTCTAGGGATGATACGACTGGGACAGATTGGCCTCCCGCGCTTGGAGATATGGCGTATGCGTCTGAAAATAGGAGGGATGGCGCGTTCGCCCGCGGGAGGGACAAGTTGTCCCACCCTCTGCCTGTCTGGGGTCGACACAATTGAGTTCCGATCGCCTACGATCGCGCCCTATTAATTTTGCCAGTCGTACGACTTCATTGCGTCAGCTACAAATTGTGGGATCGCATCCGCAACCAATCGCAACTCAAGATGCTACGATCCATGCTCCCGCATCTCTCAGTTCAGTGGTCGATTCTTATGAGCGCGGTCGAGTAACGATGTTGATTCAGATAAGGAGGAGTCAATGAAGAGCTGCAGAGTTGTGCTGGCCATGTTCGGTACGTTGTGCGCTTTGGCATTCACGACGTTGACCTTGCATTCCCAAGAGAAAGCCGCTCCTGGGGTCCAGGTCCACATGGTAATAACGGATGAAGCGGTTCATGAGGACAGCGAGGCTCCATCGCTTCAGCCCGGAGACGTAAAGGTAAAACAGGGCAAGACTTTCCTCAATGTCACCCAATTGATACCGGCCCGCGGAGATAACGCGGCGCTGCAGTTGTTTATCCTGATTGACGACACGCTGGACTCGAGAATTGGAAACAACCTCAACGACATTCGCGATTTTATCAACGCACAACCCGCATCGACGGTGATCGGCGTCGGCTATATGGCGAACGCAACCGTCAACATTGTCCAGAATTTCACTGCCGATCACGCTCTCGCCGCCAAGGCGGTGCGTCTACCCCTGGGAACACTCGGGGCCATGAATAGTCCGTACCTATCGCTCATCAGCCTGGTCAAGAGCTGGCCGCAGCAGAAGGTCCGGCGCGAAGTCCTCATGGTGGCAGACGGAATCGACCGGCTGCGTGGCGAAACGCCAACGGTTAACCGGCTGGGACCAAACTACGGGACCGTTCATCACAGCATGCCGACGATGAGTCCCGACGTCAACTCGGCCAGTGAGATCTGCCAGCGCTACAACGTGATCGTTTACTCGTTGTACGCCACGAGTATCGGACGAGCCGCACGAAGCTCATGGGATCAGCAGCTTGGTCTCTCTGGACTGTCGAAGCTGTCCGACGAGACCGGCGGGGACGTCTTCTCCCTCGGCATCTCAAATCTGGTCAGTTTCAAGCCCTACCTGGACCGTTTGCAGAGGTACTTTGACAATCAATACTACGCGGTGTTTCAGGCCATTCCGAGGAAGAAGCCTGGCCTCCAACGCGTCAATTTCATGACCGAAGTGCCGAATGCTGAGATAGTAGCTGCGGACAATGTCTGGGTTCCTGCGGGAACGTAATACGTGTATTCCACGCGGAGTCGTTAGCGTGCGCCTTCCCCTTCGGGCGGCCCGCCAGTTCCAAAATCCCACGCAAAACCGGCGAGAAGTGAGAATAAGTGCTGTCGATTCTCGGAGTGACTTACTGATTTTTGGCCACTTCCTGGCCGTCCGGCACAATGAAGGCGTCCACTCTTAACCCGTCGGGCAACCGCGATCCTGGATCAAGTTCTACCAAGGTCTCCAGAATTTTCGTGTCCACTTTCTCGGTCGGCTCGTCCGTGCGCACATTCTTTGGCCCCAGTTGCTGCCCCACGCGTACCACGTGCCCCCAGAACTTTCTTCCGCGGAATGCATCGGCGGTGACGTACGCTTTCTGTCCCTCGTGTACCTTGCTGACGTCGGTTTCATCCACGTCGACCCGCACCCGCAGGGTTTTGCGGTCGCCAATGGTCAGCACCGGATCCGGAACCGTCGATGAGTTCGAAACGCTCTCGCCGCTGCGATGATGCTTGCGCAAAACGTTCCCCTCGATCGGCGATCGAATGAATGTCTTCTCGTACCGCGCCTGCGCTTCCGAGAATTGCGCCTGAGCTAACTCGACGTCCGCTTCGGCAAGTGAGCGGTCCTCTTCGCGTGCATGGTCATCGACGAGTGCATGCTGCTGCACGGCTGCGTCATACTTAGCTTTGGCCACATCGGCCTCGCGAGCGTAGCGATCGAGTTCCTCCCGTGAAACGACACCGGCCGCGAATAACTCCTGCCGCCGCCACAGTTCCGACTGCGCGTCCGCCGTTACGGCTTTAGCCTCGATCACTGAGGACCACGCCTCGTCGCGCTCCTGGCGCCGGGCGCCGTTGATCACCTTGCGCAGTGTCGCTTCCTTCGCCACAACGTTGGCGCGCGCCGATTCGACCTGTGCCCGGTAATCGGCATTCTCCAACTCGGCCAACACCTGACCGCGATGGATCGCGTCTCCTTCCTCTACGTTCACTGATTTCAACCGTCCACTCAGTTCCGACCCGATCTTGATGTCTTCCGAATACGGTTCAACGCGGCCGGGGCCGGAAATCAATTCCGGCTCGTGCCTCGCAGCCGCTGTATTCGCCGCCGCTGATTCGTGCGCTCTGCTGCGCGATGCCACCACCAAAGAGGCTGTCAGTAAAAAGACTCCAAGGCCAACCGCCCAAAAAAGGCGGCTCTTCAGCAGATTCTGAATTGAGAAATTCCCTTTCATAAAAACCTCTTCCATCAAGTGGTAGTACGTCGTTAAGCCAGGCCTACAGATGCCTGGAGTAAGTTCTGCGCCGGTAGCTCAGGAAGCACGTGGTGATCTTCGCTGCTGTTGCCGGCAACGACTCCGTCTTCAATCCTCACAATGCGATCCGCAAAATTCAGCACGCGCGAATCATGCGTCACAATCACTACGGCTCGCCCGCGCTGGTGCGCCAGGTCGCTCATCATCTGCATGACATTTCTGCCAGTGTGCGAATCCAGCGCCGCAGTCGGCTCATCGGCCAGAATGATTCCCGGATCCCCTGCGAGGGCACGTGCGATGGCGACCCGCTGCTTCTGCCCTCCGCTAAGATCCGCAGGGAAGCTGCCGTACTTTTCGCTTAGCCCGACCTGCTCCAGCAACTCGGCTGCGCGCTTTTTGGCCTTCGCTGCCGAAACCCCCTTGAGATCAAGCAACAATTCGACGTTCTCACCTGCCGTTAGCGTGGGAAACAGATTGAACCCCTGAAAGACGAATCCGATATGCCCCAGGCGGAGCGCGGGCAACTCTTTTTCCCGCAGCCCGACCACTTCCCTGCCCGCGACCCGCACGCTTCCCGAACTCGCCGTCAGGATGCAACCCATAATCGACAAGAGCGTGGTCTTGCCGCTTCCGGAGGGGCCCATCAGCATGAGCAACTCTCCGGCATGGACGTCCAGATCGACGCCGCGCAAGGCCAGCGTTCCCGAAGCCCCTTCCTCGTATCTCTTCGTAAGCTCTCGAACCGCAATTGCCGGATGCATATAATTCCTCACCGCGCCTTTCGGGTGCTCACTTATGGCCGGTTTTGCCAGAAGTGAGGACTTATCCAAACTTCACTCCGATACGAACCTCACGCTTTGAACACCATCGCCGGATCAATCCTCGTCACTTTGTTGATGGAAACCAACGCGGCCCCGGTACACATCGCCAGAGTTAGAAAGAACATCCCGATCGCCATTGGTGTCGGCATCAAAATCGCCGCTCCGCCCTTCTGACTGGCGCGCACCACGAACATGCTGACGAACATTCCCAGGACGTAGCCAATGACCGCGGCGATCGCAGCCTGCTTCATGATTACTTTGTAGACGTAGCTGTTAGGAGCGCCCATCGCCTTGAGCGTGCCAAACTCGCGGATGTGGTCCACGGTCGTGGCATAGATTGTCTGCGCGACTACCACGAAGCCCACCACTAGCCCCAGCACCGCCGCGATCAGCACAGCAACACCAGCGCCGGTCGTGAACATCCAGTAGAACGTGGTCATGTGGCTGAACTCACCCGTGGTGAAGACCTCGACGTCTTTCACCCGGTTCAGCAGATCCCGGCGCACCTGCTGCACATCCGCGCCCGGACCCACTTTCACCAGGATGAACAGCGTCTGGTCCTCGCGCAGCCGGGTATAGTCTTGCGCGTTCTTGAAGCTGGTGAACACATACGGCGATGTCGTGAACGACCGAATGCCACGCGTGAAACCCACCACTCGCGCCCGATAGCCGCCGATCTCGAACACCTCACCTACACGCGTCACGCCTAACTTCTGCTTGTAAAGTTCGTCGAGAATGACCGCGTCCGGAGATTTCAAATCCTCCACGCGCCCTTCGACCAGATTCCAGGGCCGCTCGAGCGGATCATCGACATTGATGCCAACGATTTGCACCGACTCCTCGCCACCATCGTGCCGTTTCCACTGCGTCCAGTGCGCGATGATCTTCTGCGCGTCCGTAACGCCGGGAATGGTTCTTACCTGATTCAATTTGCGTTCGCTAAAAGCCACGCCCTGCTCGACGTAAGGCACGTTTTTCGAGGTGATCCACAAGTCCGCTCCCGAGTGGTCGATCAGATTGGAAGTCGCAGTCGTGAATCCGATGAAGAGTCCGAGTTGCACCACGATCAGCACGACGGAGAAAACAATTCCCGTCAGGGTGACCGTTAGCCGCACCTTGTCGTGAAACAGATTCCGCTGCGCCAAAGGAGGCATAACTAAAAGCCCTCCTGATTGCCGGGTGTCCTGGTTCTCGCATCTTTTGAGGGAAGAGGCGATTTTTCCAGTCCCCGCAACGTTAAATCCAGCATCATCGCGGATCGCTCGGCCAACGGACGCCACTGGACCCACTCATCGCATCCCTTCGCAATCTCCAACGCGATCACTCCGTGCACCGACGCCCACAAGGTCTGCGCAATCGCGTCGGCGTCGTCCATTTCCGGCCGGAAGCATCCCGCGTCGATCGCCTGCTGCACCGTCCATTTCAAAAAGGCGTAAGCGTCTTTCTCGGGATCGCCCATCACTTCCCGGTCGACCTCATCCAATTCATGCCTGGGATGTGGCGTCATGAACATGAATTTGTAGTGGTTGGGATATCGGGTTCCGAAATCTATGTAAATCTGGCCAATCTGTTTCAGCCGCTCCATGGGCTCGCTCGACATCACCGAACTCTGAAAGACCTCGGCCAGCCGTGCATAGTCCTGGTGACAGAGCTCGCGAAACAATTCTTCCTTGTCGGCAAAATGGACGTAAATGGCGGTGGGCGAGTACTCGATCTTCTCGGCTACCTTCCGCATCGAGACGCCTTCGTAACCCTCCGTGACGAATAACTCGCGCGCGGCGTCGAGAATCTTGTCCCGTGTCTCCGACTTCTCGCGTTCGCGTCTTTCCTTGACTCCCATGAACATCAATCCTTGATCAACACTGTTAACTTAACGGTGTTAATTTAGTTCCCTGCGTTCACTATTGTCAAGTGGAATTTCACAAGAGTTGTGGATTTCATATGTAACTTAAAGATAAATAAGCCCTATTTTTTGGCCTGATTGCAGATCGATCAGGCGCACCGGGAAGTTCATTCCGTCTGGAAGCCGGCTTTTGCGATGTTTCACTACATGGGTCCCGAGAAACGTCCCACTATCTAGGAATTATATTAAGGTAATTGAATAGATGAGCATTGACCCGTAGAGGTCAGGAGTTCGAGTCTCCTCGTGCCTATCATTTCAACCGGTCAGCAGCAGACAGTCGAAAAACCTTAGGCAACAATCCAAGCCCACATTTTTATTGCACGACTCCGATTGAATCGAGCGCTCGCAGGAATTGTTCCTGCAGCCCGGGCTTCGTCGCTGTCTTCCTGAGTATGGAGATCCAGCGTCGTCTGAATTCGGGAGTGTCGGAGTATTCCTTTCACAGCCGTCGAAAAATGCTCCACCGTATCGATCACATCAGTCCGACAGGTGCGTTTGCGAGAAGAGTTATTTTCGCGCCAGAAAAACGCCCAACTTCAAGGGCGCCAGTGCCGATTTAGAACGTAAAACCCGATTCAGGTTCCCGCACCGGGAATCGCAAGAGCAAAGCCCATGAACCAACTTGTAACCCGATGAGCAGAAAGGCAAGCACAACTCCAACAAGCGCAGTGGTGATGGCAGGGCAAGTGCACGCGAGGACGTGGGCAGTGGCTTCAAGATATGAAAATTCTAACCGAACCTTGCTAAGCGGGGCTAGCGAAGCTTCACTCGGAGGGAAACGTAAATCATGCAGACGGATTTCGCAGCAAGACAACAAAAGACGCATGGGTTGGCTGCGGCTCTGTCCTTTTCCGTGAACTGGTTTGCCGCCTACACCAACTCGCATCACGAGAAACGTGTGGCCTTGCACTTTTCTGAGCGCCAGATTGAATCGTTCTTGCCCCTGTATTCGACGACCCACGGTTGGAGGAATCGTTGCACGATGATCATCGAGCTGCCACTGTTTCCAAATTACGTGTTTGTGCGCATCGATCCCCGGGAGCGCGCACGAGTGCTCGAGGTGCCGGGTGTGCTGTCGTTGGTTGGTTTTGGACGAACCCTTGCGTCGCTCCCTGATTTTGAGATCGAGGCGCTTCGCAGCGGTCTCGGACAGCGAAAACTTGAGCCCCACGCCTACCTCGTAATCGGGGAGCGGGTCCGCATCAAGGCCGGACCCATGACGGGAATGGAAGGTGTGCTGGTGCGCAAGAAAAACAACTTTCGGGTCGTGCTGGCGCTTGACGTGATTATGCAAAGTGTGGCCGTGGAGGTCGATGCTGACGATCTGGAACCGGCGGCGAGTAGACCGGCTGCCTAGTCCCGCCGCCTGACTTCGCGGGCGCCCAACCAGCCCGGAATGCACTCTCCTCTAGAACATGCTTTTTTTTCGCAATTTCCGGTTCCATCTTTGCCAACCTGTGACTGTGGCTTTACTGGGAGTTTGGGGAAGCACGGGATGGGCATCCAATCACGAGATTCAGAAACCCTGCATCCGCCAAACAGACAGCCATTCGGCGGAGCTGCCCAGATCGGATTCCGCTGAAAGAAATCGCAAGAGAGAAAAAGACGCGGCGGCCAATTTTTGTCGGGCGCACTTCGAACACAGTTTTGCATCGGATCAGAAAACGATTTGGACCAGTCCGTTGCATCTCCATACGCAAGACGCAAACTGGCTCGTGCCCTTGGGAGTTGGCACCCTAGGCGTGCTGGCGGCCGATCACGCCGTCATGCGGCATTTCGCAACCACGCCGGTTTCCCACAGCAATGGTTTTGGCAACTACGGACTCGCCTCCATTGCCGGTAGCGTTGCAATCCTGTACCTGCGCGGGACTATCACCAGCAACGATCACAGCCGAGAAACCGGGTTACTGGCGGGCGAAGCGGCGATGAACAGCGTAATCGTCGGCGAGGCCATGAAACTGGTTTTCGAGAGACCGCGTCCCAACGCAGCGAACGCCGGTAGCTTCGGAACAGGCGGCGCCTCGTTTCCATCGGAACATGCCCTGGCCGCATGGTCGATCGCCAGCGTGATGGCCCACGAATATCCCGGACCGCTGACGAAGCTGCTGGTCTACGGCGCGGCTTCGGGAATCAGTCTTTCACGGATCACGGCCCGGGAACACTTCCCCTCCGACGTGGTCGTGGGCGGCGGCCTGGGTTATCTGATCGGAAGGTATGTGTACCAGGCGCATCACGATCCGGATTTGCCGGGTGCGAGCGAGAACGTTTTCGAAGACAAGGAACCACAGCGTGCGCGTAGTTCGGCCGAACACGGATCGCCGTATGTTCCCCTGGATAGCTGGGTCTATCCGGCTCTCGGGCGCTTGGCAGCGCTGGGTTATGTGCAGACCGCCTATCTGGGCATACGCCCATGGACACGTATGGAGTGTGCGCGACTGTTGGAGGAAGCTGCCGAGACTATCGGGGATGGAACTGTCGAGAACCATGAAGCGAACCAACTTTATTCGGCGCTGGCGGGCGAATTCGCAGGCGAGAGTGCTCGATCTGACGGCGCGGCTAACTTTGACGCCAGCCTCGATTCCGTTTACTCGGGTGTTACTGGAATTTCCGGTACACCCTTGCGTGACGGCTACCACTTCGGGCAGACCACCATCAATAACTACGGACGGCCTTATGGCGAGGGTTTCAACGCAATCGATGGCTTCTCGAGTCATGCGGTAGCCGGTCCCCTGTCCTTCACGATTCGGGGCGAATACCAGCACGCGCCAGCTGTTATTTCGGATGCGCCGGGGGTGCTGCAAGCCACCGCCACCGCCGACGGTACGCTGCCCTTAGCAAACGGGACAGCCCCGGTCAATCGATTCACCGTGCTCGAAAGCACGATTGGGCTCACCTTTAACAAGGTTCAACTCTCCTTCGGCCAGCAAAGCCTCTGGCTCGGACCGAGCGAGGCTGGCTCATTCCTGTTCAGCAACAATGCTCAACCGGTCACGATGCTTCGAATCGACTCGGTTAGCCCGTACAGAATTCCTTTGCTCTCTTATCTCCTGGGTCCGGTGCGCTCGCAATTTTTCTTAGGACGACTCTCGGGTCAAAGATGGGAGGCATCCCCGACGCTGTTCGGACCCAATCTCACCTCTCAGCCTTTCGTTCACGGAACCAGCGTAAGCTTTCATCCCACGGCAAATCTTGAATTCGGCTTCGGCTTCACCGCTCAGTTCGGGGGCCAGGGGAATCCCTTCACGTGGTCAAATTTCTTGCGAACATTTTATTCCCATCGAGCGGACCCTTCGGCAAACCCCGCGAAACGGCTCTCCGAATTTAACTTTAACTACCGTGTTCCGGGATTGCGCGACTGGTTGCAGGCATACGTCGATTCGATGGTAATCGATGAGTATTCGCCGATTGGCTCGACCCGGCCCGCCATCAGTCCTGGACTCTACCTTCCGCGCCTGCCCAAGATGCACAAGATGGAACTTCGCATCGAAGGCATAACCACAGATTTGAACTACCCGCAACACTTCGGCCCGGGTGCATTCTATACAGACGGAAGGTACCGGTCGGGCTACACCAACAATGGGAACCTAATCGGTGATTGGATCGGTCGACAGGGCCGGGGCGAACAGGGCTGGCTCACTTATCGCTTTTCTTCACGAACTTTCATTCAGACAGAATACCGGCACAATAGTGTGGACAAGGAATTCCTGAGCGGTGGCCAGGTTCGAGATCTCACGCTGCGCGCTGATGTGATGCTCACCCAGGAATGGAGTGTCTCCGGATATGTGCAGCAGGAAAACTGGCATTTCCCTGTCTTGTTTCCAACCGCAAAATCGGATGTCGCAGCTTCCCTCCAATTGACATTCTGGCCACATTGGAAAACGGGCAAAAGCAATCACACCTCGCCAGCAAGCACAATAATAGTGACCCCGAAATGACCCAGAAGTAATGACTCCGGAACAATCGATCTCGGAAAGATGTAAGTCGCGTATCGACACACCCGAGTTGGCCCCAAGGCACCGGCGTGCCATGCTGGCCCGCGGGACGCTGACGGCGCTGTTGTGCCTGCTCGCGTCGCCCCGCCTCGTGCGGGCGCAGGCCACTCTGCAAACGCCGGCGACTGACGATCCGGAATGCGTCGGGAACGAGTGTCCGGCCGACCGCAGACCCTCCGCGAGCATGGCAAATCCGGCGCTCGGCAAAGGGGGAAATCAAACGGTCAGCGCGCCACCTCCCCTTGAAACTTTGCCCGACAACGGGGAACAGGAGCGGGATGCAGAATCGGCCCGACATCCAAATCGGGGTTTTCCCTTGACGCGGAATGCGATTCCGGAAACGCGGCCCAATGAATTTCAGGAATTTGTCGCGGGTTCGGTCGGACGCAAGTTGCCGATTTATGGATACAACCTGTTTGATGGCGTTCCCACCACTTTCGCTCCCGACGACCGGATTCCCGTGACCGACGATTACCGCATCGGATCGGGAGACGAGATACTGATCAGGGCGTGGGGTCAGATTGATCTGGACGGCAAATTAGTGGTCGACCGTGGAGGCGAAGTCTTCCTGCCCAAGGTGGGCACACTTTCCGTGGCCGGATTGAAATATCAGCAACTGCCGGAGTATTTCAGGACTGCGATTGGAAGAGTATTTCGTAATTTCGATTTGACGGTCAGTCTCGGACAGTTACGGTCCATCCAAGTACTTGTCGTGGGACAGGCCCGGCGACCCGGAACTTACACCGTCAGCTCTCTGAGCACGCTGGTTAACGCCCTGTTCGCCTCGGGCGGCCCATCGGGCAGCGGGTCCATGCGTCGCATCCAACTGAAGCGGAACAACCGCGTAGTCACGGAATTCGATTTCTATGACCTGCTCCTGAAAGGTGACAAATCGAAAGACGCCAGACTATTGCCGGGGGATGTCATCTACATCCCGCCCACCGGACCATCCATCGCTATCGCAGGCAGCGTGAATGTTCCCGCAATCTACGAACTGCGGGAAGAGATGAGTCTGGGCAGCGCGATCGAGATGGCAGGAGGGCTCACGACCACAGCGGATGGACAAAAGGCGGTGGTCGAACGCATCGAAAACCATGACATCCGCCGGGTCGAAGAATTCCCGCTGGACGGACAAGGTCTGCAGCGGGCAGTGAAGGATGGGGATGTGGTCCGCATTTTCTCGCTTTCACCCCGGTTTCAAAACGCTGTTACCCTGCGGGGAAACGTGGCCCACCCAGGGCGGTTGGAATGGCACAGCGGCATGCGCCTGAAGGATGTGATTCCAAACCAGGATGCTCTGGTCACGCGGGACTACTGGCGCGCCACCAACTTGGTTGCGGACGCGGATGCGAGAGGCGGCACCGGGACCACCAAAGAATACGGCCGAGTCATCGGCTCTGTTGCGAACCCAGGAGACAGGGACAGCTCTCAGTTCGAAAGGCAAGCGGGGTCAGCCAAAGCAGCTACCGAGCGAACAACCTCGGAACTGCGAAACCAGATCACCCGCAATGCGCCTGAGATCAACTGGGATTATGCGGTCATTCAGCGGCTCAACCCGCAGGATTTGACGACGCGGCTGATCCCATTCGATTTGGGCAAACTGGTGCTGCAGGGAGATCAACAAAACAACCTCGCACTCGAGCCCGGCGAGGTCATCGTTGTTTTTTCGCAGAATGATCTGGCGATTCCACTCGACAAACAGAGCAAGTTCGTGCGCTTGGAGGGGGAGTTTCAGACCGCAGGTGTCTATCAGGCCGAAGCCGGCGAGACCCTCCGTCATCTCGTCGAACGCGTCGGCGGATTTACCCCGAGCGCCTATCTCTACGGGGCTGAGTTTACCCGTGAATCGGTGCGTATCAACCAGCAGAATGGGCTGGATCAGCTGATCGTGAGGCTCGAGGAAGACATCTCCCGTAATGCGCTGGCGCCCTCTGGAGTCAGCCCCGATGAAGTTGCCGACAACCGCGCCAAACTGGAAGCACAGCAGCGACTGGTGGAGAAGCTCGGGGAAGTAAGGGCGACCGGCCGCGTGGTCCTCGATCTGAGGGCGAACTCGACGGGGGTGGGCGATCTGCCGGAAATCGCACTCGAAGACGGTGATCGCTTCGTGGTTCCGTATCGCCCGTCGACGGTCGAGATGCTGGGTGCGGTGTACAACAAGAATTCGTTCCTGTACCAACGCGAGGAGCGGGTGGACGACTATCTGAAGCGCGCGGGAGGGCCCACCCGGGACGCGGACACCGGACGCATGTTTGTAATTCGGGCCGACGGCTCGGTCCTAAGCAAGCAGTCGGTTAACGGATTGTGGAATGGAGGGTTCGCCTCGCTCCGCCTGATGCCGGGCGATGCCATCGTGGTTCCGGAGCGCCTGTCGCATGGCTCTTTTCTCAGGGGCCTGAGAGATTGGAGCCAGGTCTTCGCACAATTTGCTCTGGGCGCGGCGGCTGTGAGGGTCATTCAATGAACAGCATGATTGCGGCCGATTCCGGAAGGCGCGTTGGTCACGAACGCCTGGAGAGTCGGGGGGACGTTGCGACCGCCAAGAAGATGGCCATTGACACTGTGGACGATGACTCTCGGGACGATGATGACCTGAACGCCGACACTCTGGAGGCTGAAACCCTTGATTTGCAGCCGGCAAACATTGCCATCTGCAACCGGCCACAGTCCGACATGCTTGATCTACTGATCATCCTGTCCCGGCGGAAGCAGATCATCCTGCGGGCCACGCTGGCTGCCACAGTCCTGGGCGGTATCGTTTCGCTGCTGTTGCCCAATCGATACACCGCTACCGCCAACATTTTGCCTCCACAGCAAAGCCAGTCCCTGGCAGCCTCGATGATCGGGCAATTGGGTGCCTTGGCGCCGATGGCGGCGATGGCGCAGAAAGATCTTGGGCTGAAGAATGCCAACGACCTTTATGTGGGAATGCTGCGCAGCCGCACCGCAGAGGATGCTTTGATCCGCCGCTTCGATTTGCTCCGGGTCTATCGAGACAAGAGAATGTCGGATGCGCGCAAGGATCTGGAAAAGGCCAGCAGCATCGTGGCCAGCAAGGAGGGTTTCGTTACCATCTCGGTCGAGGACAAAGACCGCAGCAGAGCGCCCCTAATAGCCAACGCCTACGTGGAACAGTTACGCAAACTGACGCAAGAGCTGGCGGTAACTGAAGCCGGACAGCGGCGCGTGTTTTTCGAGCGGCAGTTGGAGCTTGCCAAGAACAATCTGGCCGATGCAGAACAAGCGCTGAAAGCGACCGAGCAGAAGACTGGCCTGATCCAATTGGACGGACAGGCCAAGGCCATTATCGAGTCGGTGGTGAAACTGCGAGCCCTAATGGCCGCGAAGGAAGTGGAATTACACGCCATGCGGTTGTTTTCCACCGAGCAGAATCCTGACATCTTGCTAGGCGAACAGCAACTCTCCGGCCTGCGCGCGCAACTGGCTCTGCTCGAAAAGCAAAGCGCCAGCGCGGGCGATGTCCAGGTTCCGGTCGGCGACGTCCCGGAAGCCGGCTTGCAGTATGTTCGCAAGCTGCGGGATGTGAAGTACGCCGAGACCATCTTCGAGCTGCTAGCGAAACAGTATGAAGTCGCCAAACTCGATGAAGCGAAAACCGCCGCCGTGATCCAGGTCCTCGATCCCGCGATCGAGCCCGACCACAAATCTTCGCCGCACCGGGCTTGGATCATCGCGATCGCAGCCCTGTCGGGGTTTTTCGGTTCCTGTATGTATGGGCTGATGGCCGAGGCCTTGCATACGGTGCGTCTGAGGCCCGAATCGAACTTGCGTTTGGTCGCGCTGCGGACGGCGATTTCGAATCGCGACTGGCTGTAAGAATGTCAGTCTTCACCACTCCAGCTTCGGTTCCCGCAGGCCGAGTCGGCGATCAGGGCGCGCTTGTTTTGCGCCCTGGCTGGCGCATCCGCTTCAAGCATTCCGTTGGCCTTGATCGGGCAATTACTTACACGGTACTGGCTCGAAGCTGCCAAGCTCTCGGTAGCGCGGGAACCGTGCTCCTGATTATTCATTTTCTAACCCCTGCCGAGCAAGGCTATTACTACGTGCTGTGGAGTCTGGTTTGGCTGCAGACGGTCTTCGAGCTGGGTTTCTCCTTTGTCATTCTGCAACTAGCCACACACGAACGCTCCCGCCTCACCATTGACGGGAACGATCAGATCGCAGGAGACCCGATCGCCCATGCGCGCCTAGCCTCCGTTCTGCAAGTTGCTGTGCCCTACTACGCCGTGGCCGCCGTGCTCATGGCGATGGTCTTTTTACCAGCAGGCTCGTATTTTTTTTCTCACCACCCGCATGCGGGGGTTGAGCTGGCATGGCGGTGGCCCTGGACCCTGGCGGTGCTGGGCTCCGTGATCACCTTCCAGATCGATCCGGTTTTCTCCTTCCTGGAGGGTTGCGGGCGGGTTGCCCAGGTAGCTGGGCTGCGGCTAAGCCAAGCGATCGTAAGCGCCCTGCTGGTCTGGGCGGCAATGATCACCCATCACGGACTTTTTTCGCCCGCGCTCGTCATTGCCGGACAAGCTGTACTGGGGTTGCTCTTTCTTTACCGCCGCCGCCGGCTGCTGTGGCCTCTGATGCGCCGTCCGTTGGGCGTGCATCGAATCCGGTGGCGCTCGGAAGTGTGGCCCTTCCAGTGGCGGATTGCCATGAGCTGGCTCTGCAGTTACTTCATCTCCCAGATGTTTACGCCGGTGCTGTTCGTTTTCCGCGGGCCGGTAGAAGCCGGACAGATGGGACTCTCCATGAGCATGGTTACGCAACTCGGCTGGGTTGTCCTGGCCTGGATGACCACCAAAGCGGCGCCGTTCGGGAACCTGGTGGCCCGGGGAGAGATCCGCCAGCTGGATCGCCTCTTTTTCCGTACCCTATGGCAATCTCTTGCTCTGCTGACGCTGGCAGCGATCCTGTTGTTCGCCGGTTTGATTGCCGCCGGGCGCTTTTTTCCCGCCCTGGCGCTGCGGATTCTTCCGCCGCGCGTCTTTGCGCTATTGCTGCTGACGGTGCTGTGCAGTCATATCGTCCAGAGTGAAGCGCTCTATCTGCGGGCGCACAAGTGTGACCCTTTCTTGATTCAATCCGTCCTACTGGCAATCTTATCGGCTGCCTCCACCATCCTCTGTGCCCGTCTTTGGGGAGCGCCGGCGGTGGCGGCGGGGTACTTCGCTTGTTTGGGAGTTCTAGGCGTGACCTCGGGAACGATTATCTTTCAAAGCAAGCGAAGAGCTTGGCAGCGAGCTGCCGCTCAGGGCTTGTTGCCATGACGATCACGGCTCCTCGCATCTTCAGCCAAGCCGCACCGCGCGGAGTGCCGCAGGCTTCCCGGTGAGCGCGTACTTCGTCATATTCATTGTTCTTTTGTGTGCTGTCATCGCCGGATTCCAATCAAAACAGTCGATCCTGAACCAGAGTTGGTACCTATTGGCCGTGATTCTGCTGATCGCCTGCGCGGGATTGAGGGCGGAATCGGTTGACCCAGATTATGGCGCATATAAAGAATATTTCAAAGCAAGCCCGGATACGATTGGGGTTGGATTCTTCGGGCAATGGATAAGCACGATGCCGGCCGTGGACGTCGGATACGTTTATTTGAATTCTGTCATCAAGATAGTCGGCCTTCCTTTTGAGGCTCTGATATTTCTACTCGCTCTGGCTGCGGTTGCGTCGTATGCCTTGTTCTTCTGGAAGCACACCCGGTTCAGTGCCGTCGCATTGATGCTGTACTACTCCCACGACTTCTTTCACCGCGAAATGATTGCCGTGCGAAGCGGCGCGGCCGCGATACTTATCTTATGGGGATTTCACTTCTGGGCAAGCCACCGCAAGCCCATCGGGATCGCGCTGGTGGTACTCGCTGTCTTGACTCACTTAGAAGCGGCAGTCGTCATTTTTCCACTTCTCACGGACTGTTTGAAGATCAAGATCACCCCTAAGTACGTAATCGCGACCTTGATTGGCGCTGTCATCGTTGGTAACAGCCTGGATTCTTCCCATTCCCTATTCGCGCTCATTGACAGGCTGGCGACTTATCAGGGATCCGATCAAGCCGCAACTCTTGGCATCTTCTCGAACCCAGCAACCATCAAGCAGTTGATGATTCTTGGCGTGCTCTGCTGGCTTATGAATTCGCGGAAGGATAAGTTCTCGACTCCTATTCTTCAACTGTGTGCCATCTCTTATTGGATCGCTACGCTGTGGATGATCTCCTTCAACCAGTTCGGAATTTTAAGCGCCCGGGGTTACTCCTTGCTTGGAGTCGGGGAAGGACTGATTGTGGCTCAGATGGTTGCCATCGTCTACGAAGATCGGCACCTTCGGCGCTATCGCCGCCTGGTGTCCACCGCGGTCGTGTGCTACGCGCTGACTACTTTAATCATCGACTTGCAGGTCAAGAACCTGGTCGACGATTACAGAACCACCTTCAGCTGTGTTTCTCCGTCCTTTGGGCGCGATGGGAAGAATGGACCACCGTCAGAGGCGATTCGCGAGACGCCCCCGGCAACGTCGCTGACCACAATGGTCGAAGGTTAGAACCGTGAGAGTCGCATATATTCTTCCCGCTCTTCAGAACCGCGGCCCGGTTATCTTCACCCGAATCCTGATAGCTGGCTTGCAGCATCAGACGGAATTGGAAATGGAAGTATTCTACTTAAGCAAACGCAAAGGAATCATAGAATTTCCCGTCAAATGCAGCCAACTCACGATATTCAATTTCTATAAACTTTTCCGCTTCGATCTAGTTCATTCCACCGGGTTTCTTCCGGATATTATCCTGGCTCTATTGCCAATTTCCAAGAATCGAAAAATCACGGGCCTGCATGGTTTTATTTCCGATGATATGACTTATTCCTATCCCAGATGGAAGGCCAAGATCATCATCCGATTGTGGTTTTTGGCCTTGCGATTCATTCCGCATTCAATCTATTCCAGCACTTTCATGGCGAACCACTACCGTTCGCTGGCTGGCGCAAGGAATGACGCAATCATTCACTACGGTATCCTTGTTCCCGCCGCCCTGCCTATTGAGTCGTCTGATCAATTGATTTTTGACCAATACAGGGCGCGTTCCCTGAAGATCATAGGAGCGGTTTGTTTGGTGATCAAAAGGAAGGGCCTCGACCAGCTTGTCCGTGCCTTGGTTCAATTGACGGATTGCGCGGTGGTGATCGTCGGAGAAGGAGCGGCATCCAACCTTCTTTTGGATTTGGCGAAGAACCTCGGTGTTTCCGATCGATTTACCATTCTCGGATTTCGCGACAATTCTTCTCGTTACAATTGTCATTTTGATCTGTTCGCCATGGTTTCCCGCTCTGAGGGCTATTGCTTGGCCATGCTCGAAGCCATGGGTTGCGGATTGCCTGTGGTGTGCTCCCGGCTTCCGATCTATGCCGATTTAATTCGCGAAGAGGATTTGGGCTTTTTCGAATTGGACAATACCGAGAGCCTGGTTCTAGCCATCAAAAAGGTAACCTCCAATCAGACCAATTATAGAACCTCCTCAAGAAGGTTATTTGACGAATCCTTTGTGCTAAGCGCAATGGCGGGCAGGCATATCGCCTATTACCGTTCTTTGATGAAGTCTCCCGCTTGATCATTAGTAGTGGGAAGTGGTTGCAGGTCTCCATGAGCTCCTCCGCCTCCGAACAATGTCCGCCAATAAATCGATCTGTCTAGCAGCCCCCATGGCTGTTCGGAACAGGTCTCACAAGAAGGAGGAAACGCGAGTGAATGACGACGCAGTTAGGTTTCAGGAATACTTTCAATACCTCAGCCGTATTAGCTTCCGGGGACGGTTCTATAAGAGGTTTATTTCGTCTCCGATATTGTTTCTGTGCGCCCGCGCTTTCGGGCCACGTCTGGTCGAAGTGGGATCGGGGACTGGCGCCGGCGTGCTAGGCGCTTTCCCGTCCCGCGTGGTGGGTTTCGAGATCAACCCCTATTCCGTGGAATACTCCGCGCGGGCTGGCCTGCGAGCATTGTTGATTGAGGAGGGAGGTCCCCTTCCGGCGGTCGACGGATCGTTCGATGCCTGCGTTCTCGATAACGTGCTGGAACATATTGCAGATCCACAAAAGGTCCTCGATGAGTGTTGGCGGGTCACGGGTCCGAGAGGCGGGCTGGTGATTGCCGTGCCCGGGTCCCGCGGCTTTGCGGCAGATCCCGATCATAAGGTTTTCTACGGGGAAGAGCAATTGCGGACGCTGGATCGCCGCTGGACATTGGGAAAGCTGTTCTCCATCCCAGCCCTCTTTCGAAATCGGGCTCTTTCGCGATCTGTCAGGCAATATTGCCTCGTCGGAGTTTATACAAAAAATGCGGTAAACGCAGCGTGATCGCGACGCCGTTCCCGCGCCGATCTTTTCGAAACTTAACGAAGCCGAACTTAACGCTCAGGAGAAATAGAATGGAAACTCCGTTGGACCTTACCGTCATCATCCCTAGCTACAACACCAAGCGCTTGCTGGGCGATTGTATTTCTTCAATTTACCAGCACACGCGCGGCATCACCTTTGAAGTTATTTGCATCGATGACAGCTCCCGGGACGGCAGCGCGGACATGGTTGCTCGAACGTTCCCCGACGTCATCCTCGTCCGGAACCTGACCAACCAGGGCTATGTCAGAAACACCAATCTTGGGATGCGCATGTCGCGGGCGCGCTATGCCTGCCACTTGAACAGCGACACCCTGCTGATCAGCAATGCGTTCCGCGCGTTGGTCCAGTACATGGACGACAATCCTCGGGTGGCTGCCTGCGGTCCGAAGCTGCTGAACCCCGACGGCTCGATCCAGCACTGCATCCGTCATTTTCCCGGTCCCGCCACCATGATTCTGCAAGCCCTCAACTGGCACAAACTCTTTCCCAGGAGCCGGCTGACGGATCATTACTATGCCACCAGCTTCGACTACGCCAAAGCGCAGCCAGTGGATAGCATTGGCACGACCGCCTATATGGTCCGGCGCTCGACTTGGGAAAATGCGGGTATGCTGGATGAACGCTTCCGTCTGTTTGTCTCCGATCTAGCCTACAACTTCATGCTCAAACAGAAGGGCTACCCGGTTTACTACACGTCTTGCGCGGAGGTCATTCACTTTGGGAGTCAAAGCGTTAATCAGACCCCGCAAAGCTCGCTCCGCGAGCTGCACGATGCGCTGATCGCTTTCAATGAAGCCTATGACTACTTTGGCAAAAGCCGCGCCAGCAAACTGCTGGTGCGCCTCTCGGTGAGGGCGCGCGATTATTTCAAGCGCGCGGAATACTGGCTGACTTCCGACAAGCGCGTGATCAAGGGACCCGGCGCGCCTCCGAAGGTGCCGGCTTCCGCTTCATAGCCCCCCGGATTCTTGAAACCAACTTCCCCAGAAACACTGCCTTCCGGCGAAAGCCGATCAGAGGATGGATCGCCTCTTTCTTCCTATGGCCACGACAACCGCGGATCTTTCCGCATACCGCTTGCCAGCATGGAAGCGCGGCATCGACCTTTTTTTGGGGGGAGTATTCGTGATCCTGTTCAGCCCCCTCTTTGTGGTTTGCTGGGCTGCCGTGCGGTTGACTTCTGCCGGACCCGCGCTCCATTGGTCAAAGCGCGTGGGAAAGGACAATCGTCTCTTTAGCATGCCCAAGTTCAGGACGATGCGCATGAACACGCCGCAGCTGGCGACGCACTTGTTGCCACAGCCGGAGCGCTATCTAACCCCGATCGGAGCCCTATTGCGTAAGACCAGCCTTGACGAATTGCCGCAACTGGTCAGCGTTTGGAGGGGCCATCTGACCCTGGTGGGACCTCGTCCGGCGCTCTTCAATCAGGACGATCTGGTCGCACTTCGCACCCTCCACGGTGTGCATCGATTGGTTCCCGGGATCACCGGGTGGGCGCAAATCAATGGCCGCGATGATTTGGAACTTCCACACAAGGTTCGTTACGACGCCGAATACCTGGAAGCGCAGTCGCTTCCTCTGGACCTGAAGATCATGACGCTTACCCTGTGGCGAGTGATCAAGGCAGAAGGAGTACGGCACTAGACCCTTCGTCCGTCTCCAGAAGCCATCCACAGCACCTGCTTGAACTCTGAAAGTCAAACCGAACGACCGTCCAAAACCAAGAAAGTGATCTTCCCGGGCTATGAGAAAACTCAACAAAAAGTCTCCTGCGCTGTTGCGTTGCCGGTCCCTGCTGGCGCTGGTATCGCAAATGGCGCTTATTCTTTGCTCTCTGGTATGCGCCTGGCTCCTGCGATTCGAGTTCCGGATGCCAGACCAGACCCTGCTGTGGACAGCGGCTCCCGTCCTCTTAGTCGTCCGCCTGGTCGCCATGCCATTCTTCAATCTTGCGCACGGTTGGTGGCGCTATACAGGGATCAGCGACGCGTTGGACGTCTTGAAAGCCATCCTTGCCGGTTCGTTCGCGTTTGCCGCAATCGTGCGCTACGGGCTGGGACTGAAAGCCTTCCCCATGTCGATTTATGCTTTAGAGGCACTGATCACGTTTACGCTCTTAACCGGCATACGCGTGCTCTCCCGCATGCTTGCGGAGACGGTGCGGACAGACTCGGCCTGCAAACGATTACTGCTTGTGGGTGCAGGACATGCCGCTCAGATGATCATTCGCGAAACCCAGGAAGTGGAGACCGGCTATTCGGTAGTCGGTTGTGTCGATGACAACCCACTAAAAAAAGGACTCAAGGTCCTGGGCGTGCCTGTGCTTGGCCCGGTCGAGACTCTGGCAAAAGCAGTCAGGCAGCGAAGGATCGACGAAGTCCTGATTGCGATTCCATCGGCTACCCAGAACCAGATGCGTCGCCTGGTCAAAACCTGTGAAGAGGCGGGAGCTGCCTTCCGGACCGTCCCGGAAATGGCGGAATTGATCGCGGGTCAAGTAATCCTGCAGCAGGTTCGAGAAGTTTCACTGGTGGATCTGCTGGGGCGTAATCCCGTTGACCTCGATCTGGAGGCGGTGCGCGAGCATATTCGCGGTCGTATCGTCGTGGTTACCGGGGCTGCAGGTTCCATCGGTTCCGAACTATGCCGGCAAATCAGGACGTGCCAGCCGAAGCTTCTTCTGTGTGTCGATCAGGATGAAACCGGGATCTATAATTTGCAGCACCAGCTTGCCCCGCACGGACCCGACGAGCGGAACGTATTTTGTGTCGCCGACTTCTGCAACCCGGAACGCATGCGCAAAATATTTCTGACCCACAACGTCGAGATCGCTTTCCATGCTGCTGCGTACAAACACGTACCCATCATGGAAGCCAATGTGGAAGAAGCGGTCAGCAACAACGTTTTCGGCCTGCTGTCACTGCTGAACGTGGCGCAGAATTCGAATTGCAGCGCCTTCGTGATGATTTCCTCCGACAAGGCGGTAAATCCCAGCAACGTCATGGGCTGCACCAAGCGGGTGGGAGAATTGATTCTCGCGGCCTGGCCCGGGGAGCAGCTGCGCTGCGTCTCCGTCCGCTTCGGGAACGTCCTCGGATCGAACGGCAGCGTGATTCCGCTGTTCCAGGAACAGATCCGACGAAACCAGCCAATCACAATCACTCATCCCGAAATGACCCGCTTTTTCATGACGATCACGGAGGCGGTAAACCTGGTGCTGCAGGCTTTCGCGATCGGCAGGCATGGCGACATTCTGGTGCTGGACATGGGGGAGCCAGTTCAGGTCGCAGAACTGGCGAAGACTCTGGCTCGGCTCTCCGGCAAATCCCGCCCGGAATTCAAGTTCATTGGCCTGCGTCCGGGCGAAAAACTCTTCGAGGAGCTTTTCTATCCCGACGAGCGGGTTTTGCCTAGCGCCTGCGAAAAGATAGCCTGCACTGAAAGTGTACGGCTCGCTTGGCCGGCTTTGAAGCGAGGGCTTGACCAGCTTTATGTCGCGATGTCGCTCGGACAGCGAACTTCCATTCTGGCCCAACTCAAACAGATCGTACCGCAATTCAGCTACACGGATCATGATCGCGGTGGGAACGCGGAGAATATGTCGTCCAGCCCGACCGCTGCCGCGCCGCTGCATGAAATCCGGCCGCTTGTGGATATTCCGGGATTACCCTATCTAACCGGGCAGGCGACCCCATGGTCGGGCCCGGTGGGTGACGGTCCTGGCGACTAATTCAGTCTGTGACGGTTTGTCTCCGGGATCCGTGGTTGCTTCGCTATAAAACTTCCGCATATCTCGTGGACGTCCCGAGTGCGGCCTCGCTCTTCGAAAAGTTCCACCACCCACAATCAACCCAAGAATGAGATGTCTCGTACGACGTCCGCGTGTTTTGGCAATCCCCACGGTCTTGTAAGTCGTTGTGAAGCCCAGAGACTCATATGAATTTTCCCCTTAGTCTGTAGTCTGTGCGAGCAGGACCATTCGCAGTCTCTTGGTTTTAGTTTGCGGGCACCAGCACCGGAGCGCCTTTGTCCTGCCGTGCGAGAAGTCATTGACTGGGCGCACGGCTGCATCAAGGGACAAAGTCAGTGTGCTTTAAGAATGGCGCCGCAATAAGCCGCCACTCCCTTTTCGAGGACTGCGCCGATTGCCGGGATTATGGTGTTACCCGTGACGCCATCCC
>Ga0210409_10002139_pt1 | contig 23960 bp, 22 predicted proteins | sample IncBWH17MmetaG_FD_161649 | JGI IMG/M metagenome (GOLD analysis project Ga0210409, IMG submission 161649) | Forest soil microbial communities from Barre Woods Harvard Forest LTER site, Petersham, Massachusetts, United States - Inc-BW-H-17-M | ecosystem: Environmental > Terrestrial > Soil >...
CTGTGGTACGTTTTCACGACCGACGGCGAGGCGATCATCGAGGGTTCGGAGAGTTGCCGACCCGCTGCCAAGTACAATGCTAATAGGGCGCTTTTCCAGCTGCTGCTTTGCGCGCCCTATCGAACGAGATCGGCCCAGAAATTCCCACGGCGCAAGCCGCTCGGCCGCACCGTGCGGGCCATCCGCGGATGACGTTGGACGGAGAGGGAAACGCCAATGAATTCCACACCGAATACAAGGGATGACTTGATCTCGCGCGCCGATGAACAAATCGCACGTGCCTACGAACAAATCGCGCGCGCCGATGAAGAGATTGCGCGAGTTTCTGAACAGTTTTCAAAGATTGAGCGCGGTGCCGCACACGATCCTCCGGTTGGATCCGCCGCGCAGGCACCGCATGGGAGGCTTACGCGGCGTGGCCTCGTCGGCCTGCTGTCGGCGATATGTATCGTCGGCCTCGTCGTCGTCTTCGTTTTGCAATCGTCTCATGGCGGCGTGATGCTGACTGGCGCCCAATGGGCGCCGCAGCTCATTTCAACGCCATCCCTGCCATCGAAAAACCCGCCGTTTCCTGCACAACCCGATCCATCGCCCGTTCAAGTGACCGCGGCGGAGGCAGCGCCGTCGCAAGCAGCACCGTTGTCCCACACTGGACCGCAGGACGCCGCTGCGGATGCCTCGGCGGCTTCAGAGCTGACACAGTTGCTGCAAAAGATGACGGGCGAGATCGCAAATCTAGAGCAAGCGATGGAACAGCTTAAGGCGAAGCAAGACCGAATAGCCAGCGACAATGCAAAAGCCATTGAGCAGCTCAAGACGAAGCAGGAAGACATGGCGCGCCTGCTCGCCAAGGCTTCCGAGCAAAGCGCGTTGCCCAAGACGTCTCCGCCTTCGGCAGGACCGACCCAGTCGCCGCAAGCCAGAATGCAGCCGCAGAGGCCACCGCCGCGCCGGCAGCACCCACCGGGGTGGCAGTACCCACCGCGGTTGCAGTACTACGACGACGAATGGTAATCGCAGTAAACGTAGCGATCGTCGAAGTCTGCCTCCATGCGGCCGTCCCGTCTTCAGGCCCGCTGGCTTCGGTCCGCTCGTGTCCGCATCGGGTCATTCGGGACCAAACCAGCCGGTCCTACCTGCCATTTGATGTCCGCTCTAATCCCCGAAAGCAGAACATTTCAGCTGCTCGCCCAGCACCATTCCGGTGAAGCCGCTACAGCCCGTCATCGACTGGAAAAAGCATTGCGTCGGCCGGCCTGTATTGCGGCCGAAAGTCTGAAAACTAGACATCCACCAATGGTCGATAGCCCCAAGCCGATCAAGAGCAGAGCGAGTCCCATGCGAGGGGGATCTACCGCGGTCTCCTCCCCAGAAAACTCCGCGACGTGTTCCGCTTCGGTGGCTTTGGGTTCGGGCAGCGACTCAGTCCGCGATTCGATCCTTGCTTGCCCATCGATGGCTCTGGTCTCGCTTGCCAACTCGCCAGTGTTTGGGGCAGGAGACGTTTCCGACGGGCTAACATCTCGCACGACTTCGGTGATTTTATCCGGGCTCAACATTCCAGCGGGGCCTAACCACTGTGGTGGTTCTGCGGATGTCGTTACAGGTGTCGTTGCGATCGGCAGTTCGGCGTGGGCATCTGCAAGCGATGTTTGGGCTGCTTCCGTCTGTCGCTGGGGAAGCGGTGGGGAAGAAGCAAGCGGTCGCGGCGATCCAGTCTGGCTGACCCGTTGGCCCTCATCTCCTAAATACCAGCACTTGCGGTTATGATCGAAGCGGTAGTACCAGTGGCCTCCGCGGGGAGTTTGGTGCTTTGGTTCGCTCAGGCAATCGTCGGTGGCGCGTGGCGCAGCGACGCATGGAATGGTCGTCGAGACCACACTAGCGAAAAGCATCGCAAAGACTGGCGACGGGACCGTTTTGATTCGGTTCGACATTGTCACCTCATGTCGCCCCTGATTCCCCAATTTGATTCTCTACAAAAATTTGGGTCGCAATGAGTCCGCAATCTCGCGCAACGCGCGACTTAATTCGGGCTCGCTTTTGCAGATCGTCGCACGTCCTCTTGAGGAAACCGTTTCCCACGGCGCTACAGTGTGCAGCAACATTCAATGACTGCTTTGGGTCACGTGTGGACGGCGCCCTGGCAAGAACTTTCTGACGTTTTTGCAGCATCGGTCGGGTGCGGTCACGTGTCCGGCCTGTCAATGCGGCAGGTGTGGCCGCTGGCCCTAATGCTCTGCGCGGATCGGGGCCCAAACAAAAACACGCACTTTACGAGAGGTGCGTTGACCCAAGCGGGTTCTCCCGATTGCGGCATTAACACATTGGTTATTTCTTTGCGGTCATTTTCGCGCTTCCACTTATCAGGGAGGCACCCATGACTGACGTCACCATTCCCGGCGGCAAGATTCGCGCGTTCGTCGAGCGGATCGAAAATCTTGACATTGAACTGCAGGAACTGAACGAACAGAAGAAGGAAGTGTTTGCGGAGGCCAAAGGCGAAGGGTTTGACGTGAAGATCCTCAAAGAGATCATCAAATTGCGAAAGCAAGACCAAGAAGAGCGCGATGAGCGCGAGAGTCTGCTCGATCTCTACATGCGCGCCATGGAGCATCTGGACCGGAGAAGGTCGCCAAGGCCGCATGAGAAGTATGGCGGGTTAGCGACAGCATAACCCGCCAACTGTCTGCGATTCTCCTTGAAACAGATGGTCTTTGGTCCGAAAGTCGTAGATATCCAGCGTCCTCGCGTGGCGGTCGCGGCTTGTCGTTTCACAACGTAAGCCGAAGCAGGAGATCACGCGCGAACTGTGAAAGCGAATCGTCGCGGGCTCCCATGACCACGATGCGGTCACCACGACGGGCCAACTTGACTAGGCTGTCGCCGCACGCACTCCGATCTGGAAGGGCCAGGGCCTTTCGACCACGTCGTTCGATCTCGCGAACGATGTCACTGCTGCCGACGCTGCGGTCGACCGTGCCGCCGAAATAGATGGGCTCGGGCATAAGCAGAACATCATCACCATGCAGACGGTTCGCAAAGCAGTCCACCAAGGCGTCCCTCATTAAACGAATCGGGCCATAACCATGTGGCTGAAACATCACCAGCAGGCGGCCGGGAAACGCGTGCATGGTCTCGAGCGTGGCCGATATCTTGTCAGGGTTGTGGGCAAAATCGTCAATCACCGTTATTTCATTTGCGGTGCCCACGACCTCCAGTCGCCGACGGATGCCACTGAATTCACCGAGATAGGCCGCGGCGTCTGCGAGGGCAACGCCACACGTCTTTGCTACACCCAGCGCGGCGAGCGCGTTGGCAACATTGTGCAGCCCCGGAACTTTCAGATTAACCTCGACGACCTCACCTGTATCGCGGGCCTTTACTTGAAACCTGATCCCGGTTGGCGACCGGACCGGTGAAAACGCGAGGAAATCGGCTTGCGCAGCAGCCAGACTGTAGGTTGCCGCTCGACCCGGCTTCAAATCGGGCAGGAGAGCCGCGGTTTCCGCGTTATCGAGATTCAGCACTACTGTCTCCGCCTTAGCGATGAAGCCTCGGAATAGGCTGCGCAGTTCGTCCAGCGATTTATGGTCCAGGGAGATGTTGTTCACGATCGCAACGCGCGGCTCAAAAAACGCAATTGAACCGTCGCTCTCGTCCACCTCACTTACGAACGCCTCGCCCTCGCCGATCTTGGCGCTGGCGAAAGGTGAATCCACCGCAACGAAGTTCTTCATATCAGCGCCGTTCATGATCGTAGGGCTCTTTCCAGCGGCATGCAGAATCCAGCCGATCATGCCGACCGTGGTGGACTTTCCGCTCGTGCCGGCAACACCGATGCTCAAGGCGGCGCCGTTGAAGAGTGCGGCGAGAAGCCTCGCCCGCGTGGTAACGACGGCGCCGATACGGCGCGCGGCTTGCACGTCGCGGACCGTCTCCTCGACAGCGGCGGAGGTGACTAAAATCTGATCGGCCCGGCGAACACCACTGCCATCCTGAGGATGGAGCAGCACACCACGCGCACGCAGAAAATCAAATCTTTCGGCACTGCGCCCTTGGTCGAGCGCGCGGTCAGAGCCCTCAACCCGCCCGCCCCTGGCTTGGATGATCAGAGCGAGGGGTGTCATGCCACTACCGCCGACACCGCAAAAAAAGTAATCTCCGAGTCGGGACATCGGCGGAATCTACGAGCGTAGCCGATGAAGTGCAACTCGGACGAGGCGAGGCGCTTGGATGAGTAAGGCGAAGTGCAGGATCGGCGTAGTTGCACCAGCTTCGCGCATGTCTCCGGAAGTTCCTGAAAAAGTGCGGACGTTGGCCGGGTCGCTGTACCCTGACGGGACGCCGGAGATCTTCTTCCACCCCCAATGCTTCGCCTCGCACGGACATTTCGCAGGCGATGACGGAACGCGCGCACAGGCCTTCCTCGATATCGCTAATGACGAGAGCTACAACGCGGTGTGGTGCGCCCGTGGCGGTTACGGCTGCTGCCGCGTGGTGGAGGCCGTCATGTGCGGGTTGAGGGAGCCGTCTCGACGAAAGGCCTACCTGGGCTACAGTGATGCGGGCATGCTGCTTGCCGCCATGTACCGGGATGGGTTCAAGACGGTGGCGCACGGTCCCGTGGCGCAGGACATTCTCCGAAACGAGGGTGACACGGCGATTGGGCGAGCGCTCGCCTGGATGGTCGATCGGGCGCCCGACACGTTGGAGCCGACGGCGAGGGGCGCGATGAAGACAGCGGCGTTTAACATGACGGTCCTTAGCCAGTTGCTCGGCACGCCGCTCCAACCTCACCTCGACGGACATGTGCTCATGTTGGAGGAGGTGGCGGAGGCAATGTATAGGATTGATAGGTCGTTATTTCACATCACCAGTAACTACGAGATCAGGCGGGTCGCTGGCATCATGCTTGGCCGTTGCAGCGAAATCACCCCGAACGAACCGGACTTTGGAATGAACGAAGAGGAAGTCGCCCGCTACTGGTGCCGGAGGTCTGGCATTCCATGGTTGGGCCGTGCCGACATAGGGCACGACGTTGACAACAAGGTCGTGCCCTTCGGAGGCACCGTATAAGGCTTGTATTCGCCGAGTTCGAGCACGCCATGATCGTTGAGCGCGTCAATGCCGACTCGACAGCTACAACACCTCGTTTAAGTTCTCATGCCATGTCCGGTTTGGGTCATTCGTTCGCGATACCGCGTTAGTCGGTCCTGCCCGCCACTTGATGTCCGCTTCTCTCCAAAAGCGACCTAATTGCTGCGCGGCCGCGAAATGACGCGAAGGGCCATTTCCGGACTCATGCACCGCAGCAAGAAGCGGCTATTCGATCACCTCGTTGGCGAGCTGCTGCAGCTGCAAGGGCACCTCAAGGCCGAGCGCTTTGGCTGTCGCGAGGTTGATAATCAGATCGAATTCAGTTGGCTGCTCTATCGGAAGCTCCGCGGGCTTGGCTCCGCGCAGTATCTTATCCACTAGATCGGCGGCTCGCCGCCACATGTTAGGCCAGTTCGGTCCATAGGACATCAGAGCGCCCGCTTCGACGTATTCCTGAACGAGGCATAATGTTGGTAAGCGCACGTCAAGCGCCAAACTAGCGATGCGTACCCGGTTGGCAAATAGCAGTGGCACATGCAGAACATACAACGCGTCTGTGCGTCCCTTGAGCGCACCGAATACCGAATCTATTTCTTCGGGCCGTCCGATTTCGAAGCTCGTCACCTCAATCCCGAGTGTGCGCGCCGCATCTTTGGTCACACTAAGATCGAATGCAGCCCAGGGATTGCCAATGTCGGCTATAGTCGCCAATCGGCGGAGACCGGGAACGGCTTGGCGCAAGAGTTCGAGTCTCTTGCCAACAATATCGGAAGCCTGACTCGACAACCCAGTTACGTTGCCGCCCGGTCGGGCTAAGCTCGAAACGAGACCCGTCTCAACTGGATCGCCAGCCGTTGCAAACACGATCGGGATTACCGATGTCGCGTGCTTTGCTGCAAGGGTTGGTGGGGTGTTGTGGGTGAGAATAATGCTGACATTGCGCTGGGCGAATTCGGCTGCGATCTCGGCGAAGCGTTCCGTGTTTCCTTCGGCCCAGCGATATTCGATGATGACGTTGCGCCCCTCCGACCAACCAAGCTCTCGTAGTCGTTGCACAAAAGCAGCGGTCATGCGGCTCTGTGATGCCGCGTTGTCGACGCCCATCAGTCCTATGACGGGGAGCGCTGGCTGCTGGGCACGTACCGCGAAGGGCAATGCGGTTACTGCACCGCCGACTAGCGTGATGAACTCCCGCCGCCTCATTGCCCCTCCCGACCCATGGCGTGGTGGCGGCTCAAACTAGCACAGTCAAAGGCGGATGCCGATGTCGCAGTTGGGTCATTCGCGACTGAGCCAGCGGGTCCTGCCTGCCATTTGATGTCCGCTTCCCTCCGAAAGCGACCGAAGCGCTTGCCAGTGCGCCGTCCACTCGTGGCCCGAGGCCGACCCAGCCACCCCGAAGGCAAGAGCTTGCGCACCACCAAAGCGCAGTGCCTTCTTTGCATTCAGGTGGGCGGTCTTTGTGGACCATCAAGTTCTCACCGCCTGAGACGGATCCGTGATGCGCTTGTTCTCATACGCCTTCATGCGCGCGATCGCCTCCTGGCTCCCGCATAGATCCATGAAGAGGTTGCGTTCAAGCTGCAATCCCTCATCCAGCGAGGTTTCCAGAGCGCTTCGAACCAGCCGCTTGATGTGGCGTACAGATTCCGGCGTATGGGTTGCGAGCCGCCGCGCGATTTCCAGAGCACGGTCGAGCGCGTTGCCGGGAACGGCTTCGTGTACCAAACCCTTTTGGGCGGCTTCAAACGGCGAGAGGGTCACGCCCATGAGGATGTGCATTAACGCCGCGGCTGTGCCGATAACTCGCGGTAGGCGTTGCGTGCCGCCGCCACCCGGCAGAACGCCAATGTTGATCTCGGGTAGCCCGATTTGGAAATCACCGAGTTGGGCAACTCTTACGTCGCAGGCGAGCGTGAACTCGAACGCGCCGCCCATCGCGGAGCCGGAGATCGCGGCGATCACCGGCTTCGGCATTTGTTCGGCGACGCGCATGGCGCTGGCAAAACTGCCGGGCTTGTAGGGTGTGTCCTCCGCCCATTTGCGCCCCGAACTCTGCAGCTGTTCACCCGTCTTCACTAGTTCCGCCACCGAATAGTGTCGCACGAAGTAGCCGGGCGCGCCGCCGGTCACGACGACGACGCGGACAGCCTCATCATTTGCAAGAGCGGTAAACACTTCCAGCAGGGCGTCGCTCATTTCGGGATCGAAGTAGATCCGCTTGGGACTGCCCAAGGTCACGACAGCGATGCTGTCCTCAATGTGCGTTGAAAGTACATCTGGATTCGCCATTGCTCACCTCCGTGGCTTCTCCCGCCAAATCCATGAGCGATAAAGATAAATACAACCAAGCCCCACCTACCAATTTTGCGACGTTTTCTTCAAGGGCCTAAGCATGTCGGCTTTGCTTTCGGAAACAGACATCGGAGCCGTTTTCCGTCACTTCAGCTTCGGTCGCCAGATGCTGACGTTTCTTGGGCCACAACGGTGGTGTAACTGCACGCATGTCCCCCGAAGGATCAGCGCGTCATTCGCAATCCGCGCTTCGTGAAGATGCTCTTGATCCATATCAATACGAACGCGCCAGCCCGCGAACTATCCTAAATCCAATACTGCGGATGGGATTGTAAGGCGCAAGAGAAAAGTACTGTGCTCGCGTCCCAATCCTCTGGCGGCTTTCGCCATCGGAAGCGCTGCCAGGACTGCAGCAGGCCGGATCGACACTCATGAGTTACAACCGAGCTGACGGGCTTAGCTCCATACCGACCGCTACCGGCGGAATTGCCCGCCTCGCTTGTGTACGGCTGCGCGAATTTGGCAAAGATGCAGGACCCATTCTCGCCCAGGCGGGGGCGACCGCCGAGCAGTCTTACAATGACTCGATACGTCTTGAGGTGTCCAAGGAAATCAGGATCTTGGACCTCATTGCCCAAGAACTCGGGGATGAACTCTTCGGATTTCACCTGGGCCGTGATTTCGACTTGCGCGAAATTGGACTGGTTTACTACGTGATCGCGTCGTCTGAGCGGCTTGCGGATGCGATTCGCAATGCCGAGAGATATAGCGGCATCATGAACGATGGCATCCGCTTGCATTTCCGTCAGGACGATCGTGCGGCTGCGATTGCTCTTGACTACGTCAACGTCGACCGGCAATCGGACCGCCATCAAATCGAGTTCTGGCTGGTGACGGCGATCCGAATTTGCCGGCAGATTACCGATACCCGCTTGGCACCGCGCCATTTGAGGGTCAGACACAATCGCGACGCGATACCTGCGGAGTTCAGGAAATTCTTCGGGATAGATGTAGAGTTCGGCGCGGGCGCCGACGAGATCGTCTTTCCCGCGCCTGTGGCTTCGCTGCCACTTGCCAAGCGTGACAATTATCTGAACGATCTGCTCCGGCGATATGCGGACGAAGCGCTTGCTGGCCGACCTCGACATCTTGGGCGCTTCCGTTCAGCCGTTGAGAACACACTTCCGCAACTGCTCCCCCACGGCAAAGCCAGCGCTTCTAAAGTGGCGCAGCGCCTTGGCGTGAGCGCGCGAACACTGGCGCGCAAGCTCAATGCCGAGGGCGTGGCGTTTGTGGACATCTTGGACCAATTGCGGTCCGCGCTGGCGCAGCGTTATCTTTCGGAACGCGCGTTGCCTATTTCTGAAATCAGCTGGCTATTGGGATACAGCGAGGTCAGCTCTTTCACTCACGCATTCAAACGTTGGACTGGAAAGACGCCAAGACAATTTCGATCGGAAGACACAACAGACGCGGCAGCCTAGCTCATGACCGCGCAAAGCGGGCTTCGGCGCTAGCGAAGTCAGCTACAGGTCAGGAGCGCCGCCGTTTTCCGTAGACTGCCGCGCCTCGACTTCCGCTATACGCCGTTAGCGACTAAACTCGCGCAGCGCCGCAATATGTCGCGATGGGCCAAAACCGGACTCATGCGCCGCAGCAAAGGAGATCATGCGCTTTTAGCTCGGCATTCGAAATCGAGCAGATCTCCACCGGTAATTTATGCTAACTAATTGATATTAATATCAGATTACTCCTAGCGCTGCCGTTATGCCCTATCAACCGCCCTAATGCTCGGAGCATTTTTGGGCCAGCGGTGAATGGTAGCGCGTTCCGTCACCTGCGCGACACTATGGACGCGCAGGGTCTCGGCTCCAAGTGCACTCGGTGTTGTGCGGACGCGGAACAGCGCGGATATATTTAGTTGGCGATAACGAGGGGATCGATTTGTGAAGACGAAAAAGTCAACGAAGTCTTCCGAGGTAGTGCTGTTTCCGCAGCAACCCGCCCTGCGACTGATTTACGACAACGCGCCGATTGGGCTCGCCTGCCTGTCCCTGGATTGCCGATACTTGCAGATTAACCAGCGCCTCACCGAGATCTGCGGGATTTCAGTGGAAGATCATCTTGGCCGCTCCGTCCGGGAATGCGTGCCGGCACTTGCGGATTCCGTCGAAGCGATCGTGCGCTCGATCATGGAGACTGGTGAACCGGTGATCGGGATCGAAGTCGCCGGGCAGCGCGCTGACCAAGTGGAGGGCCGTTATTGGGTGACCTATTGGCACCCGCTGCGCACACCCGGCGGCGAAATCGTCGCGGTCAATGTCGCGGCTGAAGAGATCACCGAGCGCAAGCGCGCAGAGGGACGCCTCCGCGTGCAGCACACGGTCGCGCAGATCTTGGCTGAAGCGGCCACGATCGAAGAGGTCACTCCGAGAATACTGCGGGCTATAGGCGATTGTCTGGGATGGGATGTGGGCGCGCTCTGGCGCGTGGACCGGGAGGCCGAGGCTCTGCGTTGTGTCGAGCTTTGGCATAAAGCGTCGATCGAAGTCCCAGAATTTGAAAGAGCAAGCCGGGAGTTCACGTTCGTTCGGGGTCTGGGACTACCGGGCCGGGTGTGGTCCAGCCTTGAGCCCGAATACATTCCCGATGTCGTTCCTGATGAAAACTTTCCGCGCGGACACAGCGCCCAACGCGAAGGAATACACGCGGCCTTCGCTTTTCCCATCCTGCTCGGGCGGGAAGTCTTGGGCGTGATCGAATTTTTCAGCCGCGAGATCAGGCAGCCCGATCAGGAGCTGCTCAACATGCTGGCTACCATCGGCAGCCAGATCGGTCAGTTCATCGAGCGCAAGCGCGCCGAGCGTGAGGTTCATCATGCCCGCGACGCAGCTGAGACTGCGTTGCGGCGTCTGCGCGAGACCCAAGATTCGCTGATCGAAGCCGAGAAGCTTGCGGCGCTTGGCCGGATGGTAGCAGGCATCGCCCACGAGGTGAACAGCCCCGTCGGCATCAGCCTCACCGTTGCCACCTCGCTGCAACAAAAGGCTGCCGAGTTTGCAGCCGAAGCCGCGCGAGGAGACCTCAGGCGTTCAAGTCTGAACGCGTTTTTGGACCTTGTGCAGGCTGCAACAGCCCAATTGGTGAAGAATCTAGGCCGCTCAGCCGAACGGATTCAATCCTTCAAGCAAGCAGCGCTCGATCAAAGTCAGGCGCATCGGCGGGATTTTGACGCGAGCGAACTGACTGAGCAGGTTCTGTCCCACCTCACGCGGGAATTGAAGCAACGCGCCATCGTGCTTAATCTTCACTGCGAGCCCGGACTGGTGATGGACAGCTATCCTGGTCCGTTTGGACAAGTGCTGACCCATCTTGTCGTCAACGCCATGACGCACGCATTCCCCGATGGGCTCGACGGAACGATCGACGTTAGAATAAGTGCGGCAGAGCCCGACCTTGTCGAGCTGCGGGTCGCAGACAATGGCTGCGGCATGGCGCCGGAGATCAAGCGGCTGGCGTTCGATCCGTTCTTCACCACCCGCCGCCATAACGGTGCAACCGGCCTTGGGTTGCACACTGTCTACAACATCGTCGCGGAACAACTGGGGGGGACCCTAAGCCTCGAAAGCGAACCGGGCTTGGGCACGACTGTTCAGCTCATATTGCCGAGATCTGCAGCGCGGTGATCAACGTGGCGAGATTAGCACCTCACGGCGCGGCCAGCCGCGACAAGCGCGCGCTAACTCGGAAAGTCCGATATGGGTCATTAGCGACTTTGCAAGCCGGCCCCGCCTGCCACTTAATGTCCGCTTCTCTCCGAAAGCGACCGGGCGACTTAGCGTGTGCAAAATGTCGCGAAGGGCCAAAAGCGGTCATTCGATCACGCTATCGGCAAGCGCAATAAGCTTCTCGGGAATTTCAAGGCCATGACTTTCGCTGTCTTGAAATTGATCCAGAATTCGAGCTTCGTTGGACGCTCGACCGGAATGTCGGCTGGCTTGGTACCCTTGAGTATCTTGTCAACGAGACCCGCCGCACGACGAAATAAATCGGTTGTGCTCACAGAGTAGGACATTAACCCCCCCGCCATGACGGCTTCTCGGTAGGGATACATTGTCGGTATTCGTTGCGTGGCCACGAACTCGATAATGAGCTGTCTGTTGGCGTAGTTGACGGGGTGATACGCAACGAGCAGCGCGTCCGTCCTATCACGGACAATCTGGACGAAAGCCTCGGAATAATTGTCCGGGGAATGTTCGACATGGATCAGCCGCAGGCCCAGCATAAGCGCCGCATCCTGGGCTTGCTTGCCAGTCGGGCTTTCCCACACTTGCTTCATTGCAAGGTAGGCGACGCTGGTCGCGTTCGGAAGAGCTTCCTTCAACAACTGGAGCCGTTTCGTCTCAAACTCGGGACCGGTGTAAGCGACAAATCCGGTGACGTTGCCACCGGGATGCGAGAGGCTTTCTACAAGTCCCGCCCCAACAGGATCGTCGCCATACGGCGAGATGATCGGTACGGTTTTCGTCACGCGCCGCAATGCTTGAGCCATAAAATCACCTCCGCCCGTTATGATCACCTCGGGATGGAGACCCACGAGTTCCGCCGCGAACCTGTCAATCCGCTCAAGCTTGCCTTCTGCAGATCGGCGGTCCAATACCAGGTTCTGCCCTTCGATGTATCCGAGATCGAGCAAGCCGTGCACGAATGCGTTGCTGACGGGATCGACTGGGTCAGAGCCGCTCATGTCCTTGAGAGGAACCGCTGCAAATAGCCAGCCGACCCGGTAGACCTTGTTTGCCTGCTGCGCCCGCGACGCGAAGGGACAGGCCACCGCACCACCGAGCAGCGCTATGAACTCGCGTCGTTTCATCAGAAGATGAGCCCCAGGAGTTGGCGATCCTAGCATCATCAAGCTAGCACGGAACGGGCCGGTCGAGTCCCTGTAACGAACTAGGATTTTCATATCCTTGATGGGCGTTCTGAGTTCGGCTCAGGGTCAGCCGCTACCGAAATGGGCAGTCCCCGCCGTGTCGGCTTTCCCCCCGACAGCGACCGTATAGCGGACGTCGTGGATTGGCAGCTTCGGGCCACAAACGGACTCATGCATCGCAGCAAATTGCGTATTCTATTCGATCACTTCGTTGGCGAGCATGCTGAGCTTGTCCGGAATATCAATGCCGAGCGCCTTCGCCGTCCTGAGGTTGATCACCAGCTCGAACTTGGTCGGCTGGTCGACCGGCAGATCGGCCACTCTCGCTCCCTTCGCTATGCTGTCAACGTAGTCGGCAACCCGTCGGAAAATGGCGGGAAAGTCCGGACCGTAGGACACTAAACCTCCAGCATCCGCAAATTCGCGCGCAGCGAACATCGATGCAATTCGATGCTGAAGGCAGAATTGCGCCAGGCGCTCTCGGTCGCGGTAAAACGCGGGCGCGATGGGTATGATGAGGGTCCGTCGATGATCCTCTGGTACGCTCGCCAGAGCGGCCTCATAGTCATACGGCTGTCCCGTCAATTCTACACCAGCGAGCCGCAATCCGAACGGCGCAGCAATACTGCTGGTTGCCTGCCATTGATATTCCGACGGTGAGTCCCAAAACATCGTTGCCGCCTCGAAACTTGGAAGGGCGTCCTTCAACAGTTGGAGACGCTTCGAGGCGAGCTCGATTTGCTGCAAGAATACACCCGTGACACGCCCGCCAGGTCGAGCCAGGCTCTTAACGTATCCACGCGCAAGCGGATCATATTCAGTTCCGATCATTACGACCGGCACGGTGTCGCTGGCCGCAATTGCTGCCTTCACGGTGCTCTCGTAGGGAGCAACGATAATGTCGACTTTCCTGCGGAGCAGCTCCCTGATTGCTCCCGGAACACCTTCAGCCTGCTTTTCCGGGTTCAGATACTCGGTGACGAGATTTTGGCCTTCAATATAGCCGAGTTCTCGCAGGCGTTGGTCGAATGCCGAATAGATCGGTGTCGTCCGTGATTGGATTGTGACGATGCCAACGTGCAAACTTTTCGGCGACTGTGCTCGGGCCGCGAAAGGTCCCGTAGCCGCTGTTACCAGAAGCATGATGAATTCGCGTCGTCTCACGGCTTTCCTCCCGCTGAGACCTCTCCGCGACCTGAGGCTATCACATCCCAGGGCCATACCGAATATGCGTCACAGCGAAGGGGGATCAATGTCTCCCACGGGTCATTTGCGACTGACCCGAGACACCGCACGCTGATGCCATGACCCTAAAGGCAAACGCCTACACCTCGCGAAGCACGCTTACATGAACCTTACGAGATCGGTATATGTACAGAAGCGGCGAAATCATTTTCCGTCTGCTGTGGGTCATTCGCGACCGAACCGGCCGATCTTGCCTGCCAATTGATGTCCGCTTCTCTCCAAAAGCGACCTAATTGCTGCGCGGCCGCGAAATGACGCGAAGGGCCAATGGCGGACTCTCGAATTACGGAATTACGCGGGCCTTCGCATCATTGTAAAATCGGTCACACGCCGATTGTCGCGTGATAACCTGCACGACGTTGCGAGCCGCTATGAGCCCGTCTGCGGAGCAGATCAAATGGCAATCGGCATCGACAAACGTGGGTTCATAGCCGGACTCGGCGCCACGGCGCTCGCGTGGCCTTTTGCCGTACAAGCGCAGCAGCCGGCAATGCCAATGGTCGCGGTTATCGGCGGCGGATCGGCCAATACCGCCGCGCGTCTTGTGACCGCGTTCCGCAAGGGCCTCAACGAACCCGGCTATGTCGAAGGGCAAAATGTGACGGTCGAGTATCACTGGCTGGAGGGTCATTACGATCGCCTGCCAGCACTCATGATCGATCTGCTCCACCGACAGGTGGCCGTAATCGCTACGCCTGCCAGCAATGTCGCCTCGCTGGCGGCCAAAGCAGCAACTGCGACGGTCCCGATCGTGTTTGGTGTCGGCGAAGACCCGGTTCGGCTCGGTCTCGTCGCCAGTCTCGCCCGGCCCGGGGGCAACGCGACCGGGATCAATGCCTTCAGCCAAGAGGTGACGGCCAAACGGCTACGGCTCCTTCATGACTCGGTGCCCAAGGCTGTCCGCATTGCTGTGCTCGTTAATCCGGCCAATGCGTCGAACGCTGAGAAGGTCTTACGGGAGGTGCGGGAAGCCGCCACAATCATGGGGCTGCAAATCCAGATATTCGAGGCTACGACAATCGGCGAGATCGATGCGGCCTTTGCCAGCCTTGCGCGCGAGCGTCCCGACGCCCTCTTCGTCGGTGGCGACTCGTTCTTTAACAGCCGCGCCGTTCAGTTTGCCATCTTGACTGCGGCGAACAAAATTCCGGCGACTTATTCGCAGCGTGATTATGTCGTGGCCGGCGGGCTGATGAGCTACGGAAGCGACTACGCGGAGACATTTCATCAGGTCGGCGTCTATACCGGGCGCATACTCAAGGGCGCGAGGCCCTCCGATCTGCCGGTGTTGCAATCGACAAAGTTCGAGTTTTTCATCAATTTGCAAACGGCACGAACGCTCGGCATCGAGGTGCCGCCGGCAGTGCTTTCCATCGCCGACGAGGTAGTTGAATGAAGAGCCGGATGTCAGCTTCGGGTCATTCACGACTGACCCAACCTGTCCGGCCAGCTATCTGATGTCTGCTTTGTCCCTAAAAGCGACCCAACTTTTTGCAGACGCACACCAGTTACGACCTCGATCGCATCGTGGCTTGTATCCACTTCGCTCGAAAGCGCTCTAATGCCCTCCGCCGATTTGGATCGGCACCTCGTCCGATATCCCTACGCGGTACCAGACAAAGACCGCCAACAACGCGACCGGGATGCCGATGAGCGAGGTCCAGATGAAGAACCAGACGAAGCCCGTATGCTCGATCACGAAGCCCGAGAACCCAGCCAGAATGCTGCCCGGAAAGGCGCAGAGGGAGGTCAATAGGCCGAACTGGCTTGCCGCATGCTCCACTGACGCGAGCGTCGACATGTAAGTGATGAGTACGATCGACGCGAAGGCGTAGGCAAAGCCTTCAACGCCGACCGCCAGCGCGAAGGTCCAGAACGCTTTGCCGCCATCCCCGCCATGCGCCGCAAGAAACGCGAGCGCGAGATGCGATGTCGAGCCCGCGACCGTGCCGACGAGGAGGCTCGACATCATGCCGATATGCGGGATCAGCCACCCGGCCATGAAGGTGCCGCCAAGCGCGATCCAGAAGCCGAAGACCTTGGTGACCGTCGCGATGTCGGTATTCGTGAAGCCCTGGTGCTTGAACAGCGGCACCGCCATCGCGCTCGCGATGTAGCCCGGCATGCGGAAGCCCGCGACAAGCAACAGGATCGCGACCGCCATCGGGCCGAGCCGCTTGAGGAGGTCGTGGATAGGCGCCCAGATCGTCTCGACGAAGCCGGCATGCGGCTTGTGGACCTCCATGTCGGAGGGTGGTTCGGGTGCGAATAACGTCGCTACGATCCCCACCAGCATCAGGACCGCCATGCACAGATAGGCACCCTTCCAGCCGATATGATCGGCGAGGTAGAGCGCTCCTGCGCCGGCCGCGAGATTGCCGACGCGCCAGCCGATCTCGGTCCATGAGGACAGCACCGCCTGTTTCTCCGGCGGGCGTACACTCGTGATACGCCAGCCGTCGAGAACGAGATCGAGCGTTGCGCCCGCGATCCCGAGCGCGATTGAGAATCCGACCGTCCACCAGATCCAATGGCCCGGATCGCCGAAGGCAATCCCGGCCAGCATGGCTATGACGGCGAGAATGGCCACGAGCAACCAGCCGCGCCGCCGCCCGAGCACACGTCCGATCAACGGCGGATCGTATTGATCGAGAAATGGCGCCCAGACGAACTTGAACTTGTAGGCGAGGGTCAGTTCGCTAAGCAGGCCGATCGTCGCCAGCGGCACCCCCGCATCGGTCAGCCAAGCCGATGGCGTGGAATAGGTCAGCAGAAACGGCATGCCGGACGTGAAGCCCAGGCCCAGGGCCGGGGCCATTCGCCTGTCCCTGATAAGGGCCGACCAGAACGGGACACGTTCGGCATCGGTACTCGTGATCGTCGCCTGCATCCCGGGGGTCCTCGCATTAATGGCCGGCCTGCGTCGGAAGCCTATTCCCACGCCCACGTCTCTACGGCTTCACAACGGCCTTCGACCGAAACGCCTAAACCGCCGTTCGCGTCGATTTGGCCGAGTACTTTGCTAGGTCCGGTTTACCGGGCGCTCTCCTCGAAAGAGATGGCGGATCAGACGCGTTCCTAGCCAAAGAAAGAAGATGACCACGCCTAAGGCGGCAAGCGGCGCAGCCAGAGCCAAGAGGGAAACCAGAAGCGCGCCCACGAGCTCCGCAGTCGAGAGGACCATGTTTCCAACGCCACCCGTCAGGATGGTAGATTTCGCTCTAAGCAAGGCCGTCACGCCTTGCGTAAGGCCAGCCACGCCGCCTCCCGCGATGACAGCCGCCGTCCATTTCACCATCGGCGGCACATCGGTCATTACCGCGGCCGATACGATTGTCCCTGCGACCAGCGCGGCTGGCGTCGCCAAGGTGTCGAGCAGATTGTCGACGGCCGGAACATAGTAAGCCAGGATTTCTGCAAGGGCTGCCACACTCAACATTGTCAGTGCGGATGGGGTTACGAGCCACGCAAAGCTACTATCCAACGGCACATGACGCGAGTATCCCGCTATACTCACAATGAGCATCGGCAAAAAGATTCTGAAGCCGGTTGCTGCGGCGAGGCCGACGCCCAGCACAATTGAAATTGGAAGATCGAGGTTAGACATCGAACCACGCAGCAGAAATTACCAACCGGATCTGTTTTAGCTCATTCCTTCTTGGCATGGTCTTTTATGTAATTACCAAATTTCACGTCGTGGCTCGCTGATCGCGGCCGGGAGTTGCGAAACTCTATCCCCCTAGTGAATCGGGACGCTGTTCTCGGCCGCTCGATCATCTTTCCAAAATTGCTCACGATGAACTCTCATGCGCGCTTCGATGTGAGCTCTCGCAACGAGAGGGCTGCGTTGGCTCGGCCCATGCTTTAGGTCCCGCCAGCATATCAAAGCTGTTGTGCCTGAAACGTGTTACAGTTCGGGACCTCGCCTGATTTGAAGCCCGTCATGAACCATCGCGTGCGCTGCGCCGACGTGCCATGTGTAAAGGCGTCCGGAACGACGTAACCCTGAGATTGTCGCTGCAATCGATCATCACCGATCGCGGACGCGGTCTGCATGGCTGCCTCAACGTCACCTGGCTCGATAAATTGCCATTTCTCCTGGGCGCGATTTGCCCAGATGCCGGCCAGGCAGTCCGCCTGCAGTTCTACACGGACTTGCAAGCTGTTGGCCTCCGCCTTGTCCATCCCACGTTGCTGCTCCTGCACCTGGGGCAAAACTCCCAGCAGGTTCTGCACGTGGTGACCGATCTCGTGCGCGATCACATAAGCCTGCGAGAACTGACAGGTTTTGCTGCCCACATCGCAACCATGAAAACGCCGCTGGAGGTCCTGGAAGAAGCTCGTGTCGAGATACACCTTCTGGTCAATGGGGCAATAGAACGGACCCATAGCGGCCAGCGCAGACCCGCAGCCGGACCGGGTGGCTCCGGAAAACATCACCAGAGTTGGCGGCTTATATTGCTTTCCGGCTTGAGCGAAAACGTCGGTCCACTGGCTTTCCGTGCTGCCGAGCACTGCGGAAACGAACTGGCCCATCTCATCGGATGGAGCCCCGGTGCTCGTTTTCGAGCCCGCGTCCGATTGTTGTTGGACCTGATCGTTGCCCGATATTGTTTCGGCGCCTTCGATGAGGACCCGTGGATCGATGCCTAAGGCCCAGCCAATCAGGCCAAGTACAACGATAGTCCCGATCCCGATCCCGCCGCGCCCCCCGGGGATGCCGCTCAACCCGCCACGGCGATCTTCAATTCGGTCACTTCTTGGCAACTCATCGATGCGCATTGCCTTGCCCTCCTGGGCGATCGAGGAAAGCTCCTATCCCATGTCAGACAACTCTGCTGCGGTCGGCAGCCGACCCCGAGGAGTCAGCTTGTCGACTACACCAGGAAGTACCTCGGACAACTTCTTGTTAATTTCCTCTTCGGAGAAACCAGAGCGTTGTACGAGCGTCTCGCGCCACCATTTGATTTCAACTGGCGGATACAAAGTGAATTCAGCGCATCACGCAGCAGATTCCGTTGATCTGCATCAATGCCGCGCTACCAAAATTCAAGTTAGTCCGGCAAGAATTTAAATCGTCTCGACACGCACGCGCTTCAGTTTGAGAGGCGATCCGAAAGATCCTGGATCAAGCGCTCCTCAGCGAGATAGCGGGTAAATGGGATGGCAAAAAGCGTCGCAGACGTGCGGCGATTTGTCGGAAGGCCCACAAAAGCTAGATCAACACACTTGCAATCGCTTGGATAAACGCTATCGCGAGCCTGAACTTCGTTTACGACGACTTGAAGCGTGACACGCGATGAGGTGCGTCATGTTTGTTTTTGTTGATTCCGGAACAGGAGAACGCCATGTCTGACAAGACAAGTTTCACGAAGGATGAATGGGCACTGCTTTTGCGGAGTCCCATGAATGCTGGAATGGCCATTACTGCAGCAGAACCGAGCGGGCTGTGGGGCCTTCTGAAGGAATCGTTTGCCGGCAGTGCAGAACTGGCCCACGCGGCCACTGACCCCAACGCCAACCCGTTGATAAGGGCCGTGGTCGCCGATTTCATGACAGGCGAAGGCCGGTCCGTGGCCCGTGATGGGCTCAAGGCAGAATTTGCCAACAGCAAGCCGGCTGAGATCAAGGGTAAGGCGATCGCATCATTGCGCGAGGTTACGTCCGTTCTTGCTGCGAAAGCTCCGGGTGATGCTGCAGCTTTCAAGGGCTGGCTGCGTCAAATCAGCCAAAAGACAGCTGAGGCCGCATCAGAGGGCGGCGGCTTGTTTGGCGGAGGTGTTCAGGTCAGCGATGCCGAGAAGGCGACGCTTGGCGAAATCTCCAGCGCGCTTGGCATCTAATTTTTGATGGACCGAACGGCAGCCGTTCCGCGCCGTCGATCTGCAGCGTTGGATGCGATGGCAAGGCGACAGCCGGCACATGCCGACAAACTCATCGCCTTCGCGTGACGGAGATAGGGGGCCGGAATGGCCAAGGCTTCGAGATATAAGACCTGGCCGGTTCGCGGCAGGCTGCAAGGCAAGAACGGCAAGAAATCCAAGGACGTGAGCGGGATCGATTGTACCACGGCTCGGGGCTTTCCGCGCGCCGGCCTCGTCATCGACGACAACATGCAGGAGGCGCAATTCGTCACCGTGAAGGACGGAGAAATCGTGGCCGGCGATATGATTCCGCTAATCGACAACAGTTTTGAGGGCATACCCCTTGAGCTTGACGGCGAAAGCATCGCCTACGCCGACGGGTTCTATTACGTGATAGGCTCGCACGGTCATCCCCGCGACAGCAAACGCAGGCTCGATCCGGACAAAGATGCGACCCGGATCGCCGCGCAGATCGCGGCGAGCAGTCAGATCGTGCGGTTCCGCTCGGATGGCGCTCGCGCCACCGGACCAATCGAACGGACAGCAAAGCTACGCGCACTCATCGCGCTGCAGCCGGACCTCAGAAGCTATCTGGACCAGAGACTTGAAGATAACGGGCTAACGATTGAAGGGATTGCGATCCGGCGCGGGCGTATTTTGGTGGGATTTCGGGGACCGCAACTCAAAGGCGGTCGCGCCGCTGTGTTGTCGGTTGCGGTTAACGGCGTCTTTGGCAAGGCGGCCCCGGCTTCCCGCCTCTACCGTCTGCCCCTGGGCAAAGGAGCAAGCGTGCGTGACCTCGCGGCATTTGGTGACGACATTCTTGTGCTCGCGGGGCCGGTCGCGAGTGGTCCCGGCCCGTTTAAAATCTACTGGTGGGATGGAGAGAGCGACAATGCAAGGCTTCTCAAAGACCTTGCCGACGTTGTTGGAAAGAGTGGGAAATGGAAGGCGGAAGCGCTGCTGCCTCTAGATGAGGACGCGTCCGGTTTGCGCATTCTAGTCCTGTTCGATGGCCAAAAGGAAGCCGCGCCGGTCCTAGTAACTGTCCCACGACCATGATGGACGCCCGCAAATTTGGCCCGCGCGGCGAGCGGGCAGCGGTCATACCCCGGCAGGTACTAACTCTGAAAATCTACCGACGTGGGCTTTGCGGGTGCCATCAGCGCCCGCGTCCCGTACGAATTAACTCCAGAAGGAGACCAACATGAGTCGACGTGCCGCGCTCACGCCGACGACCATGACACTGCTGTGCTTGACTGTCTCGGACACCACAGCGATCGCTCAAAATGACCTCCCGGTTTGTCCGCTGATCGCCACGGGTGGGACAATCGCCATGAAGATTGATCCGGTAAAGAAGGCGCCGGTGCCAGCCATCTCCGGCGAAGATCTGGTGGCCACGGTCCCGGACGTTTCCAAATATGCCAAGGTCCAGGTCAACAATGTTTCTAACGTGCCGTCCGACTACATGGACCCGCCTCGGTGGGTCGCGTTGACCACCGAAGTCAACAGTGCACTCGCCCGCCCGGAAGTAGCTGGCATCATTATTTCGCATGGGACTGACACGCTTGAGGAGACAGCGTATTGGCTCGACCTCACAACGAATTCCGAGAAGCCAATTATTCTGATCGGTGCGCAGCGCAATGCTTCTGAACCCGATTTTGACGGGCCCCGTAATCTCTTGAATGCGGTGCGCATTTGCGTTGATCCTCAATCGAAAGGCAAGGGTGCGATGCTTGCTATGAACAACCAAATCAACGCGGCCCGCGATGTGACTAAGACTCATACGTCGAGCGTCGAAACTTTCAAGTCAGGGGATTTCGGCTTCCTCGGCATTGTCGATTATGATCGCGTCGTCTTTTCGCGGGCTCCGTTGCAGCGGCAATACGTGCCTATCAAAAGTGACGCCATGCCGTACGTCGAGATCGTTGCCATGTATGGTGGCGCCGACGGCCACCTCATAAGAGCAGCGGTTGATCATGGCGCCAAAGGCATTGTGATCCAGGCCCTAGGATGGGGCAACGTGAACCTGCCGATGTTTGCGGCGATCAAGGAGGCGATTGCAAAAGGAGTGCCGGTCGTCATCACTTCGCGCGTGCCTAACGGCCGCGTCTTACCAAACTATGGCTGGGAGGGCGGCGGCAAGACCCTGGTGGACGCCGGTGCTGTGATGGGGGATGACTTGTCCCCGCAGAAGGCGCGCATCCTGCTTATGTTGCTTCTGCAAAATGCAACGAAGGGGCAAAAAGAACTGCAGGCGGCCTTTAGCGGTCCGTGAAGCCACACGCTGTTTAGGTTTGGACCTTGGGTGCACAGCTGCGCACGGAAGCCGGCGAGGATTGCACTCGGCGGGAGAGGCGTTGGTGTTCACCGCGAGACGGTACCATGACTCTTTTTGGAGCACGATTTTTATGAAAAGTGATAAATCAAAAGAAGCAGTTGCAGAAATCAAATGCCCTGCCTGCGACGGGACGGGATTTTCCAAGGTGAAGCAACCGGCAGAACCGGGCCATAGGATTTATCCTCCGCCATGTAAGGAGTGCGGGGGTAAGGGGCGAATTACGTTGGCGCATTCATGAAAACGCGCTCAGGCTGCGTTCGAGTACCCCTTGGTGCAGCAAACCTTTAAGCAAACACAACGGCGAGAGCCATCGAAGCGGCTTTCTGCGTGGGGGAATCACGCTCTAGTCTTCGTCCGGTTCACGCACGACCGGCGGTTCGTCGTCGCGGTCCTCTTCCTCTTCGTCGTCGTCCTCGTCGTTTTCATCAGGGTCTCGGGGCGGCACCGTGTTGCCCATGACCACCAAGGGAGTGCAGTCGATCAGCCTGATAGAATATTCCTCGGGAATGCGTGGGGTCATGTTGTTGCTCCTCCCCGGCAAGGCATCATCGAAGCAGTCGCGCCGTATTGGCGAATGGCCTCAGCTAGCATTGCATTCAACCGCGACTTGGTGAGTTCCTTAGGCTGGCTCACTACTGGTTTGCGCGTAGACACGATTTTATGAACCGGGCGAGCACAGGCCGCCAACAGGCCTCATCATCGAAAATCGGCGAACGCGGCGAGACAGCGCCATGCTCCTTTATTTCCTGGTCCCCTGGATTCTGGTTACCCTCTTCTTGGCCTCGCCGCTGCCCGATATACTCCGCGGCTGCAATGGAACGTTCTTCGCATAGGCTAGATAGCCGGAAACGCGGTCGTGCAGGCGACATCAGGCTGGGGATAGTGTGCATTGCTCCTGGTTCCGACTTGATCCGTCGCACCCGTGCGTCAAGCTGCTCCGGTCATGGGCGGGAGGACAACGTGAGGTTTGTTCTTTTGATCGGGTGCCTGAGCTTGAGTGCCTGTGCGGCCTTGGTGACTATGAGGCTTCCGAACCTCCATCGCAAAGTTGCTCATTTCCTTCCTCCTCGAAGGGTGACCGCGCCAAGGAGTGTTCGGGCACTCGATTAATGTTTGGCCTCGTATTTCATGGCACGAGACCGAAGAGGACCGGCTGGTCGTAATCCCTACTTCACCCCGGCCAGCCGGTTTCATGGCGGCACGCAGGCATGCACCGTCTTCTCCTTGCGGTCGATCCCTGCGCCTTAAAAATACTTCAGGCAACCTGCTCCAGGATTTTCTCCATCTCGGATGCCGTGTACGCGCGCAATGTTTGTCCGCGAACGTTGCCATTCTTCAGTGTGTTCAAGGCTAACGCCATTCGTTTCGTGTCGTCATCAGACTCCGAGATGACGACCATGTCGTATTGTCCCTGCAACCAGAGTATTTCCTTGACCTTCACCCCATTTGCCGCCGCAGTCTTTTTAGCGGCTTCTGATCTCTTGACCGTGTCCTTGATGGTTTTGAGACCTTGTTCAGTGAAATTAATTAGCGTGACGTAGGTGGTCATGGTTTTTCCTCCAAATGGAGAGTCCTTGTCGGAAATGCTTGCTGCCCTGCCTCCAAACAGGGTGTCGATACAACCATGAGAACCCCGATCGGGCTTTGACTGGGATCAACGCCTCGTCACAACGGCCCCCTCCTCAGGCGCTAGCGCTTGCCTCGAAAGGGCTGTTCAGGGTCCTCCAGCGTCCCGCCTGTCCGAGGTGCGAGGCCCAGATGATGCTCATCAGTATCGAGCCAGTACGGGCGGGGGCCGACTTGCAGACGTTCAAATGCGCGGTCTGTAATTACGTGCTTACGACCCTTGCTGCGCATGAAGATCCTATGCATTCCAAGGCTCTTGGTCGCTGGCTTCAAGGCGATTTGCACTCACCGAGCTAATACCGCGGAAGGCCCCAAACCCTAGCGGCTTCACGGTGCTGACGTTTGGCGTGATCATGGGGCATGCCGCCTGCCATCAGTCGCCCCCCAGAAAATCACGTTCGCCGAACTCCGCGCCCAGGGCGTTCACGGTCTCCTTGTTTATTACCAGGACTATCGCTGTTCGCACTAAATTGAGATCAGCGCGGACCCGTGGCCCGATCACGTTCGGTCATCCGACATCGAGGACCGCTTTGTCTGCACGGCCTTCGGTCGACGC
>Ga0210409_10002141_pt1 | contig 23953 bp, 21 predicted proteins | sample IncBWH17MmetaG_FD_161649 | JGI IMG/M metagenome (GOLD analysis project Ga0210409, IMG submission 161649) | Forest soil microbial communities from Barre Woods Harvard Forest LTER site, Petersham, Massachusetts, United States - Inc-BW-H-17-M | ecosystem: Environmental > Terrestrial > Soil >...
TGAGGTCCTGCCTGCGTACGCGAATACCCACACCGAGAGCTCGGGGACGGGATTGCAGACGACGCGCTTGCGCGAGGAGGCGCGCGAGATAGTCCGGCGGGCGCTCGGGGGCAATGAAGAGACCTGCGTGATTTTCTGTGGCTCGGGCTCGACTGCGGCCATCGACAAGCTGGTGGGCATCCTCGGCTTGCGAATCCCGTCGACGCTCGAAGACCGCTACCATTTTTCTCTCGCCATTCCTCGGGAGGAGCGGCCGGTAGTCTTCATTGGTCCATTCGAGCACCACTCAAACGAGCTGCCCTGGCGCGAGTCGGTCGCTGAGGTGGTTACGATTCGAGAGGATCACGACGGCCACATCGACCAGAACCATCTCGAGAGCGAGCTTCGGCGTTACGAGAAGAGGCCGCTTCGCATCGGCAGTTTCTCAGCGGCTTCCAACGTCACCGGCATCGTGAGCGACACCCGCGCCATCTCGAAGCTACTCCACGGGCACGCGGCGCTTTCCTTTTGGGACTTCGCCGCAGCCGGACCCTATGTGAGCGTTCAAATGAACCCCGACGCCGAGCCGAAGGCGTACATGGACGCCGTCTTCCTTTCGCCCCACAAGTTCATCGGCGGCCCGGGTACGCCGGGCATACTCGCCGTGCGGCGGGAGCTGTGTCGGAACCGCGTCCCGACGATACCGGGAGGAGGCACCGTGAGCTACGTCAATGCCCACGAGCACCGGTACCTCGAGGATCCCGAGCAGCGGGAGGAAGGAGGCACCCCGGCGATCGTCGAGAGCATTCGCGCCGGCCTGGTCTTTCAGCTCAAAGAAGCGGTCGGCGAGGAAGTCATCCGCGAGCGGGAAAAGCACTTCATCCGCCGGGCCATCGCGTCTTGGGAGAAAAACCCCAGCCTGGAGGTGCTCGGAAATCGGCACGCGGAGCGGCTCTCGATCGTCTCCTTCGTCGTCAAGCACGCAGGTCGCTACTTGCACCACAACTTCGTGGTGGCCTTGCTCAACGACCTGTTCGGCGTTCAGGCCCGGGGAGGATGCTCGTGCGCCGGTCCCTATGGTCACAGGCTGCTCGGAATCGATCTCGAACGTTCCCATCAGTTCGAGCGCGAAATCTCGCGCGGCTGCGAGGGCATCAAGCCGGGTTGGGTGAGGGTCAATTTCAACTATTTCATCGACGAGCGCGTGTTCCAGTACGTCGTCGAGGCCGTCAATCTCATCGCGGAGCACGGTTGGAAGTTGCTCCCCGACTATCGGTTCGACCCGGTCCATGGGTTGTGGCGCCATCACATGGGACCCGTGGAGCCTCCGCTCCGACTCGCCGACGTCGAGTATGTCGGCGGCCAGATGCGCGCCCCGCGACACGACGTTCGTGCTCCGATCGGCGAACTGCCACACTATTTGAACGAGGCGCGAGCGCTCTTTGCGAGCCGAACCGGAGCGCCCGACGCGCCCGCCGGTGCTTTCAGAAGGATTTCGGAGGAGTTCGAAGGCCTGCGCTGGTTCTGGTTGCCGGAACGGTGCGTGGCTTAGCGTGGCCGAGGGCGCGTCTGCTCCACACCAAGCGCGCCCAGGAAGATTCGAACTTCCGACACCTGGTTCCGTAGACCAGTGCTCTATCCAGCTGAGCTATGGGCGCTCGCCCTTCTGCGGGGGCCGCGACGATACTCGGGACCGACACTCTGTCAACGCGAGGCAATCCAGGCATGTCCTACTTCCCCCTCTCCGTACTCCGCAAACTTTTTACTCCCACCGCCGGACCGTGACCGTGGCGCCGCTCTCGGCTTTTTTGCGCCGACATCGAGCGCCTGTCGCGCGCGACCACAATGGAGACAAAAGGCAAACATCCAAAGCACTTACATGGGCGCGACGCGTCTTTCGCACGCCCATGGCACGCACGCTGCTTTTTGGGTTGGCGACTTCGAGCATGCCGCTCGCCGGGGCTGCGGTGCGTGGCGTCCCGCCGGGTGTCCTTTCCCTTCCGACTGCTCGGCGAACGCTCGATCTTTGGCTTTGCCTTGCGAGCTTCCTTTTATTCGACCGCTTTCTTGTATTGTCGCTCGGCACTTGGCTAGAAGCTGCTTCTCTTGGCTTGTTCCTTCTTACTCTTGTTCTTGGAACTGACGGCCTTCACGCGGCGCGCACCCCATTTCTAGGGGGCGCGCTGCCGCGTTTTAAGGAGCTTGTCGCAAGGGCCCAGCCCGCCCATGCTTATCGCAAGGCATGGGCACGAGGTTCTCGCCGAACGTAGCGTCCGCCGTCGCGGTCGCCGTGGCCTTGGCGTCGGCAGCCCTGGTGACGACAAACGCATCGGCGCAAAGAGTCGCCGATCATCCGTGGCTCGGCGTTGCCATGGATGCCGACGCCTCGGGGGCAGGGGTGCGCGTTGGACACGTCGTTCGCCGATCACCAGCGGACGCGGCCGGAATTCGGGAAGGCGACCGGCTCCTACGGGTCGGCGACACGACCGTCGGACGCCCGGCCGACGTGGTCCGCGCGGTTGCCGGCGCTGCCGTGGGAGAGGTCGTGGCAATCGTGTTCGTGCGCGCAGGCGCTCCGCAGACGGCTCGCGTGACGCTCACGGCGCATCCATCGGAAGACGACATGATGCGCATGGACCTGATAGGCGCGGTCGCACCTGCGTGGCACGACATCGAGACGGTCAGCGGCTCGTTCCCGTCGTCGGTGGCGGCGATGCGCGGGCGAGTCGTGTTGCTGGACTTCTGGGCAACCTGGTGCATCCCTTGCCGCGTCGTCATGCCCAAGCTGGGCGCGTTGCAGGCGCGCTACGGAGCGCAGGGGTTGAGCGTGCTCGGCGTGTCCGCGGAAGAGGCGCAGGACGTGGCGCTGTTCGCTCAGCGAAGCCCCGTAAGGTACCCGATCGGGGTCGACAAGCACGCGGAGACGACGCGCTCTTATGGCGTCATCAGCTTGCCCACCCTCGTCGTCATCGACAAACGCGGGGTGGTTCGCGACGTGTCGATCGGCTACGACCCTGTTCAGGATACGCGCCTGGAGTCGACTGTTCGCACGCTTTTGGCCGAAACATCGGCGCCCCCTACCGCCCCGTAGCGCGCGGGTGAGAGTCTCTTCATGCCCGATCCGAGCGCTGTCGGCCGCATGCCCGAAGGGTCCGGCCGCCACATCACCGTCGTCCGTGTGCTCGATGAGCTGCTCTGGATGCTCCGCCGAGAGGGTCTTGCTATTTCCACGGCACAAGCCATCGACGTTGCTCGCGCAGTTGCCGCGGTCGGACTGGAGCGGCGCGCCGATGTCGCGGAGGCGGTCGCCGCCGTGGTCGTGCAGCATCGGCGTGATCGCGTTCGCTTCGATGCCGTCTTCGATCGATTCTTCGACGCACAAGCATCGCCGCAGCGAGCGCTCTCGCTTTGGGAGCGCCTGGCCGCGCGCGGCTTTACGGATGGGGAGCTTGAGACGCTTCGCACCCTTCTTCATGGTGGCGCTCATGGTGGCGCGCACTTCGAGTCGGGCGGCGCCGACTTCAGCCTACTCGACGCGCTCCTCGAACGCGGTGCCATGCTCGATTTCGTGCTTGCGCGCTCCAACGTCGGCCGCGAGGTCGATGCGCACAGCGGCCCACAACTCGGTTTTCTCGCCCACCGATTGCTCTCGCGCGTGGGTTCCGGCGGCGCGCACCGCGCTCTCGCCCTGCTGCGAACTCGCCTTGGCGAAGAACTGGGGCCACGTGGCGAGGCGCTCGCCGATGCGCTGCGGCAAGAGCTCGAGCAAACGTACCAAGAGGTGCGCGCCGACATCCGCCGGCGTTACGACGCGGCCGTGGCCGAGCTGGCACAAGCTAGATTGCGGCGTCGGCTCTGGTCGATCCCCTTCGCATCCCTTGCGGATTCGGAGCTCGAAGAGGTCCGGCAAGCCGTTCGTCGCTTCGCCGAAAGGCTCCGGGGTGGGGCACGTGTGCGCGCGAGACGGCGAGCCCGACGCGGACGAATCGACGTGCATCGAACTTTGCGGCTCTCGATGCGCACTGCGGGGGTGCCGTTCCGGCTGGCGCGGAGGCAGCCTCGTCGCAATCGCCCGAAACTGATGCTGCTTTGCGACGTCAGCGACTCCGTACGCGCAGCGGCCGGCTTCCTCCTCGAGTTCAGCTACACCGTGCAAGAGCTCTTCGACCGCACGAGAAGCTTCGTCTTCGTAAGCGACCTGGCCGAGACGACGCAGCTCTTTGCGCGCGAACCGGTTCGACGCGCAATCGCGCTCGCGTGGGGGGGCGGAGTGGTGCGGACGGGCGACAATTCGAACTACGGGCGTGTTTTGCGCATGTTCGAAGAACGCTGTGCACCCGAACTCGATCACCGCACGACGCTGATCATCCTTGGCGACGGTCGCACCAACTATCACGATCCCGCCGCCGACGTGATCGAGCGCCTGCGCGAGCGGTCGCGCTCCGTGCTTTGGTTGTGCCCCGAGCCGCGGGGCCTGTGGGGCCAGGGCGACAGCGCGATGACGACTTACGCGGTCAAATGCACCACCGTCTACGAGGTGGCGTGCGCCGCCGACCTCGAGCGCGCGGCCCGGGCGATAGTGACCTGAATTCGTCATTCGTAGGCGAATGACAGACTCGGGAAACTACAGAGCATCCGTCGGGGGATGGACCATCTGGAGCTTGTGCTCGAGCCGTTTGCTCGTCCACACACGGTTGTGGGCGTCCACGATGACCGCTCCGACGTCATCGAGCGACTCGGCCAGCGCAAGCCCCTTTTCTGGCCCCAAAATGAACACCGCATCGTCGATCTCGTCCGCGAGGAGCGCGGTTGGCGCCCAAATGGTGACGCTGCGTGACGCGGTGGCTGGGTAGCCGGTGTGGGGGTCGATGATGTGATGGTATCGCTTGCCCCCCACGACGTACCCGCGCTCGTAATCACCGGCCGTGCTGAACGCGTGGTCGCTCACCGGCGCCATTGCGAAGTAGTCCCCGTCGGGTCCACGCGGATCGCGAATGCCCGCCAGCCACGGTGACCCGTCCGGTTTGTTCCCCTGCGTGTACAGGTCGCCGCCCGCCTGAACGTAGAACGACGTCAGCCCCGAGTCGGTGAGTACCTTGGCGGCGCGATCGACCGCGTAGCCCTTGGCGATACCCCCGAGACCGATTCGCACGTGGGGCTCGTCCAGGAACACCGTGCGCGCTGCTGCATCCACCTTTACATGGCCGTAACCGACGTACCTCAATCGGGCGCGCACGTCCGCAGGCTTGGGGGGATGCGGATCGAGGTCCTCATCGAATTTCCAGAGGCCGTGCAGCGTCTCGAAGGTGATATCGAAAGCGCCTCCGCTCATTTCACTCGCATGCAGCGCCTCGAGAATCACGTCGAAGGTGTCCTGCCCAACCGTGACAGGTTCCGCGCCCGCCGCCGCATTCACGCGCGAAACCTCACTGCTCGGATCCCACGTGGTCATCAGCTTCTCGAGACGTTGAATCTCCGCAGTGGCCGCGTTGAAGGCAGCGCGCGTGTGGAGCGAGTCGACGCTGGAGGTCGTGAAGGCCGCATACGCGAGATGGGTTCCCATCGCGTGGCCTTCTGACGTCACCTTTTCGGACACGAAGGGTGAGGGGGGCGGTGAGCCCAACACCGAATCCGCGATCGCAGCCGGGGGCACGCGCGGCGCCGGAGGGTCCGCGGCGAGGTGTGCGTGGTCGCGGCAGGAAAGGGTCAACACGGCGACGACGAGCGCGGACGGGGCTCTCATGTGGGGCGCCAAAGGGTAACCTAGGCATCCTACGATGCCGCTGCTTCCCGAGGTCGCTTCCACCATCGACCGCGCCGTGGACGATTGCACGGACGAGCTGCTTCTCCTGGCGCGACGCATCCACGGGCATCCTGAGCTACGTTTCGAGGAGTACAAAGCGAGCGCATGGGTCAGCGAAGTGGTGGCCTCGCATGGCTATGCCGTCGAGCGGGGCATCGCCGGGATGCCTACCGCGCTGCGCGCTCGCGCCGGTGCGAGCAAGGGGCCACGCGTGGCCATACTTGCCGAATACGACGCGCTGCCAGAGATAGGGCACGCTTGTGGACACAACCTCATCGCGGCGGCTGGCGTCGGTGCGTTCATCGCCGCGGCCGGGGTTGCCGAGGCCGCGGGCGGCGAGGTGATTCTCCTCGGGACGCCCGCCGAGGAAGGCGGCGGCGGAAAGATCGAAATGATCAAGGCGGGCGCCTTCGACGGCGTCGACGCCGCAATGATGTTCCATCCGTTCGACCGAGACCTGCTCGCTCACCCGGCGCTCGCCTCGCTGTGGCTCACGTTCGACTTCCACGGAGTCGCTTCTCATGCGGCCCTCGCTCCCCACGCGGGGCGGAGTGCTCTGACGGCGTGCCTCGATGTCTTCCGCCTGATCGATGGACAGCGAGTCCACTTCCGCGATGGGGTTCGCGTCCACGGTTTCGTCACGAACGGCGGGCAGGCCGTGAACATCATCCCGGAGCATGCCGCATGCGAATTCAGCGTGCGAGCGCGAGACGTCAACGAGCTCGAGAGAGTGCGTGACATCGTCGAGCGCTGCGCGCGGGCGGCAGCTATGTCCAGCGACGTCGAGGTCCATATGGCAACGCGTCGCGGCTACCGAAACCTCATTACCAACGTGACGCTCGCGCGCCACTTCGGAGCGCACCTTCAGGCTCTTGGTCGCAGTCCACGCGAACAGGATGATCGCGTGGGCACCGGCAGCACCGACATGGGCGACGTGTCCCACGTCGTGCCGAGCATCCACCCATGGCTCGCAATCGTCAGCGAGGGAGCCGCCCTCTGCCACGAGCATCGCTTCGCCGAAGCAGCCGGGACCGATGGCGCCGGACGCACCGCCATTGTTGCGGCGAAGGCGCTCGCGCGCACCGCCATCGAGCTCATCGTCGACCCGGAACTGCGCGCAACCGTCAGCGCCGAGTGGCGCGATCGAGCACAGTGACGTCGATCCGGCGCCTGTGTGCGTGCTGCAGCACCAGCTGCAAGAGCTCGCGCGGACTCGCCACGACGGGCAGCTTTTCAAAGCTTCCGTCCCACAGCTCGAGAGCGATACGAGTGCCATCGATCACAATGCGAAGCACTTGCGGCCAACCCCAACGCCTTGCCTTGGGGATGCCGAGCGGGAGCAGATACCGAGCCTCGATCCACTGATCGCTCACGAGGACGCCGCGCATGTGCGTTCGAATGACCGTGGCGAGAGCGCTCACCACAATCACTGCGGCGAGGATGCTGGCCGATACTGGACGATCGCGATCGCCTTCGACCGCCCACATGAATACGCGCGAGCTCGACGGGGCTAACGTGTACGCGTAAAGGACTGTGGCGCCAAGCGCCAGCGCGGCAAGCAGGTATGCGGCCGATGGGAGCCGTGAACGCAGCGGGGGACCGAACTTCCTGCGCGGCACGTCCCTCGGGGGCGAATAGGCCATCTCGAAGTGAGCGACGGTCCCGTTCACGTCCGTGATGCTGACGCGGTCGCCATCCTCGTCGATGATGGCGTCGCCGGGGCGGCTCTCGGCCGGAAGCGGCGGCTGATTCGAGGCAGGGTTCACGGGGCGCGCGCGTCCATCCTGACACATTCCGGCTGTCGTCGCCTTTCGACACCCGGGTAAACGACGAACAGAGTACGGGAATGGGAATGCGCAGCGGTCGCAATTTTCGCGCCTGGGCCTCCGAAACGGGCGGGTGTGGTAGCGTGCCCTCCCACTCATGTCGTCTGCACTTCGCTTTCCCTCAGCCGAGTGGTGCGCTGCGTACAAGGACGCGATCAACGCAAACGCTAGCTACCAGGCAGCGGGAAAAGATTGGACTCACGGGCCGGTCGCCATGGTCGTCACCGCGGAGCCATCCGTCGGACTGACCGAAGACATGGCGATGTGGCTCGACGTTCGTCAGGGTCACTGCAACGACTGCCGCCTCGTGTCGCGCGAGCAGGCCGAGCGCGCGCCCTTCGTCATCGTGGCGAGCTACGGGCGGTGGAAGGAAGTCATCCGCAAAGAGCTCGATCCGACCAAGGGCATGATGCAAAACAAGTTGAAGCTGACCAAGGGTCACATGCCCACGATGGTGAAGTACGTGAACGCCTCCAAGGAGCTCGTCGAGTCGACCTCACGGGTGCCCACCGAGTTCCTGGACGCACCATCGGAAGACAGAACTTGACCAACGCACACAATTTCTTCGATCATTAGCCTCGTGAACGCGAACGCGGCGCCTGCGGTGGTGCTGGTCGCTGATGACGAGCCGACGATGCTCGAACTCGTCGCACGCCACCTGCGGTCGATGGATCAGCCAAAATTCGAGGTAATCGAGGCGTCCGACGGCGACGAAGCGTGGCGACTCGCGCGCGAGCGACTGCCCGATCTCGTCGTGCTCGACGTGATGATGCCCGGCATGAGTGGCTGGGAAGTGTGCCGCAAGATTCGCCAGGATGCCGCACTCGCCCATACAGGGGTGCTGATGCTTACCGGAATTGGCGAGAGTCTGAACGAGGCAACGAGCCCCTTGTTCGGAGCTGACGAGTATATCGACAAGCCGTTCGACTTCGACAGGCTCGACGAGAAGATCAACAACGTCCTCCAGAGGCGCGCGCCTCAGCGCGAGGCCGTGCCCAGGCGGGCCGGAGGCGAATCGAGTCCGGAAGTCTCGAACGGCAACGCGCGCAGTGGCGGTCACGGCGCGGAGCCGGCGGCGCGGCCCCTCGCAAGGGCACTGACCCGACAACTCAAGAGAAGCAAAACGAAACCGAAAGCAAATGGATCCGCGAAGGCGGAGAAAGGAAAGAAGAAAATGGCTGCAAAGAAAGGCGCAAAGAAGGGCGCAAAGAAGGGTGCGAAGAAAGGCGGGAGGAAGGCGAAGAAAGGCGCCAAGAAGGGTCGAAAGTAAATTGGGGCCTGTCCTCCAAGCGGACAGGCCCCTTGCAGCTTGCCTCGCGCCGCGCTTCGGGTAAGGCATGACGATGGCCATGCCGAGCCCCTTCTCCGAGGAGCACCAGCAGTTCCGGAGCATGGTGCGCCAGTTCTGTGAGCGGGAACTGGCGCCTCATGTCGCCGAATGGGAAAGGGACGAACTCTTTCCCAACTGGGTGTTCAAGCGGGCCGGTGAGCTGGGGATCTTGGGCGCTCACTACCCTCAAAGTGTGGGCGGTTCGGGCGGGGACTACTGGTTCAGCGTCGCCAAGAGCGAAGAGCTGCCTCGTTGTCGCATGGCAGGCGTGTCGATGGGGCTCCTGGTTCAATCGGACATGGCAACGCCGGCCATCAACGACCTCGGCACGAACGACCAAAAGGAAGAATTTCTTACTCCGGCCATTCGGGGAGAGAAAATTGCCGCGCTTGCCGTGAGCGAGCCGAACGCCGGAAGCGACGTCGCCGCCATCGAAACCGTCGCCCGGAGCGACGGCGGCGACTACGTGATCGATGGCTCCAAGACCTTCATCACCAACGGCACGCGCGCTGATTTCGTCACTCTCCTCGCGAAGACGGATCTGAACTCCGGAGCCCACGGCTGCAGCTTCTTTCTCGTGCCGACCAGCACCCCAGGATTCCACGTCTCGAAGAAACTTAAGAAGATCGGCAACCACTCGAGCGACACCGCCGAGCTTCACTTCGACAACATGCGCGTTCCCAAACGCTACCGGTTGGGCGAAGAAAACATGGGGTTCATGTACCTCATGCAGAATTTCCAGAGCGAGCGCATCATCGCTTGCACGAGTGCGGTGGCGGGCGGCGACCGAATGCTCGAGGAAGCCATCGAATATGGCCGCAGCAGGAGCGTTTTTGGAAAGCCCATCATCAAGCGCGAGTACTGGCAGCAAAAGGTGGTCGATCTCTTGGCCAAGCTCGAAGCGGCGCGCGCACTCTCATACCGGGGCGCGGAGGGCTACAATTTCGACAAGTACGTTAGCGCGGGCCCGATCTCGGTTTCGACGGTGAAGCTCATCAGCCTCGCGAAGGTGTTTGTCGGCGACGTGATGTCGGAGATCGCCGACCAATGCCTACAGATGCATGGCGGCTGGGGTTACATCGAAGAGTTCCCGATCGCGCGCGCCTGGCGGGATCAGCGCTTGTTCCGCATCGGCGGCGGGACGACCGAGACGATGCGATATTACGTCGCGAAGCTCCTCGGCCTTTAAGTGGGGCAGCCGCAGACGCAAAGGGGCCAAGGCGCGATGCGCGCCGAGAAGATGGGGGGCGGGCTAAACGGGAAATTGCTCGCGAAAGGCGCGGATCGTCGCAATTTCGTCGTACTGATGGACAAAGCCAGTCTTGTCGCCAAAAGGCCGCGCGTCGATGACCACCGGGTACTTCAGGTGGGCCAGCGCGCCAGTCGGCAATCGCGGGAAGCCGAAACGCCCGAGCATGCCGGCCAGGACGAATTCTGGAAGGCGCACCGGCATCCTGCCTGCTTCGCGCACGATGTTGGACAATGGCAGCGGCTGCGGCCCGGCCACATTGAAGATGCCACGGGGTCATCTATCGATTGTCAGAGCCAGCGCGATCACGACGTCGTCCTCGTGCATGAATTGAAATAGCGGGTCGAAACCGAGTACTAGCGGCACGCGCCTGCCTCGGAGAAAGCCGGCGAGCGTTCCCGCGCCGCTCGGGCCGAGCGTGTAGCAGAGGCGCAGAACCGTCGTCGTCAGCTCGGGGGACCGCCACAGCGCCGTAGCGGCATAGAGGTCGGCCGCTACGAGATCGGAGAGCTCGGGAAAGCGATTGAGTTCCTGCGGTGGCTCGTCTTCTTTATGGAACAGTGGCGAGTCGGGCCCTGCGCCGTAGAACGTGTGCCTTCCCGCGAACACACAGTGCTCTACTCCGTGCGCCCGCGAATATTCGAAGACCGCGCGCGTGCCCCCGAGGTTTATCGCATGGCGCTGCTCGCCCCCAAGGTCGAGTGCGGAAACGGTTGCCATGTGGACGACGACTTGTGGTCGCGTTTTGCGGAAGACCTCTTCCGCCGCGCGCTTTCTGACGTCCAGCTGGTAGAACGTCAAGGGCGCGTCGATCCAAGGACGCCGGTCGATGCCGATCACCTCGTGTCGTTCGCGGAGCAGATGGCGAGCGAGCTTGCGGGCGATTGCTCCGGACGCGCCCACGAGAAGCACTCTCACCGTACGCTGTCCGTTTCGGAGCGCTCACCGCGGCGGCGCGTCGCTCCCGAGGCCAGCATCCCGGCAATCGCGTCTTTGACCTTGCCCACGTGCCTATTCACGATGTCGTCATCTTCGTTTCCCGTCCCCGAGAAGCGGAGCGGGGTGCCGTAGTCGATCTCTATTTTTGCTGGAATCGGGAGCGGAACGCCATAGGCCACGATTGGGAAATAAGGGAGCCCCAAGAGGCGCCCTAGACGATACGCATTCGCCACGGTGGGAAATGCCTCGCCGCCGCCGAGCACCGCGAACGGCACAATCGGCGTATTCGTTTTGAGCGCCAGGCGCATGAAACCCGTCCCGAAGTCGACCAGCGAGTACCGATCGCGGAACAGCTTCGCCGTGCCACGCGCTCCTTCCGGAAAGACCAGGAGCAAGCGCTCATCGTTGAGCAGTCGTTCGGCTTGCTCGGGGAGTCCAGGAAGTTGACCGACGCGGCTGGTCCACGAGCCCATGAACGGAGTCCGGGCGATGAATTTCTCGGCCATTCCCTGTGCAAGACGCGGTGGGTCCATCTCGAGGAGGCATGAGACGACCACCATCGCGGCATCGATTGCGATACCGCCCGAGTGGTTGCCTACGAGCATCGCTCGCCCGCGCGCCGGGACATGCCCGATTCCGCGGGTCCGGACTGAGAAATAATGGCGGTAGAACGCGGTGAAGATTGGGATCGCCGTTCTCAGATGAGACTTCGAAAGACCATACGGATCCACACCGAGCGAGTTGAAGGGAATCTCAAGACGGTCGACAAGCTCGGCCACCTTCACGAAGGCCCAGTCTAGGTTGTTGGGCGTTTCGCGCGAACGGCTATCGAGCGAGGCGGAGTTTCTCTTCTTGGCCGACGTGGAAGAATCGGCGCAGTTCAGCATGCATCTGGCCGTAACGCGCCGGCCTCAGGTAGTCGTCCTCGAGCTTGCGGATGAACCCGTGCGCCGCATCGTTCGCTACGCGGTAGCGCTCGCCCAACTCGCTCTCGCCGTCGTGTTCGAATGAAACGTCCTCGTAGAGGCGAGCACGAAGCGCCGCGCTGTGAAGGGCATCGAACCCCTGCACGGATGCTGCGAGCACGACCCATTTGTCGACCTCGGCCTGGACCTCTAGCTCCAGTTGCGTCGTTGCCCGTCGCACACGCGCACGCTCCACGACGTAGACGAAATGGCTCACGCCTTCGATGATCTGACAATGCGCGTCCAGACTCCCTACGGCGAAATCCGACGTCGGATCGGCCACGGGGGAGCCGCAGGTCTCGAGTCTCGGAAGGCACAGAGCAACCTCTAGAGCTCCGTCGTGAGCTTCGCGCAACAGCAGCGCCTCGCGCTCTCCCTCCTCCGCCCCCTGAAGGTAGTCGCCCACGTCCGCGACTCGATCGAGCCGGTAGACCCGCTCCAAAGCGCTTTGGACGTGCGCGGCGAATGCGCGTTCGCGCACAAGGGGTGCGCCGTTGCCGGCAAGTCGATGCTCCCTGTTCATTGCAACACGCCCTTGGGGCCCCGCGTCGGCAAGACGCCCCGCGAGGTTAGAGCGGTTGCAAGCCGGTCGCTGCCGGTCCGTAGCCATCGTTCATAGACTTTGAGCAAACCGCGCGAGCTGGCGACGCCCATGGCGATGGTGGCGTCGGCCACATCGGCCACGACCTCAACGAAGAGGTCGAAGTTCTCGGAAAGCTCCGCGAACAAGTTCGGCCCTTGTTCACCGGCGTTTTGCCACAGCATCGCGCCGGCCGCGCCGTACGCGCGTGTACCGAGGACGTGCAAATAGTGCGGGTCGACTCCGCGGGCCTCGAAATGGTCGCTGAAGAATCCGCAGCCGTAGAGGACTCCGTCCCCGATGCTTCGCAATCGCTCGAAACGCTCCGCCGCGTCGGGCACCTGCAGAGCCTCATTGAGCAGCAGGGTGAGGGGGCGTTCCAGAGCTTCCCCGGCGCGAGTATCCGGGTGCGCGTAGTCGGCCAGCAGGCACACCAAATAGTGCGTCGCGCCATCCGTGGCGTCGACGTGCCGTGTTCGCATCGCGTCCTCGACAACCTCGCCGAAAAACCCGGTGACCGACCGAGCGGGTACGATGGCCGTCATGCGGGAATGCCTCTCTTCTTCGGCCCCATCCCCTTTTTGTAAGTGATTACCGAGAGCTGCGCAATTTTCGAAACAAGCGCGGCGGCGCGGATCGAGGAGCCGTCATGGCAGACCACGCGTTCGAGTGCTTGCCGGACGAGCAGTGGAGCCTGAACAGGCGGTAACACCGCAGTTACCGCTACTTGCGAAGACTAGAAGGACCCCTTGACGCGTGCGGCGAGGAGGTTATCTTCCGCGACGACCGTTGGCACTCGGTTGACCCGAGTGCTAGCAATCGACCTGCTCGCAAGCCCGAGCGCATGCAAGGGGACGGGCATCAACACATCGCAGCCGAGCCGGTGCGGTTTGGCTGCAACGGGACATCCCGCCTCAAAAGAGGAGATGCAACATGGCCAATATTCGTCCACTTCACGACCGCGTCATTCTCAAGCGCGTGAAGGAAGAGGAAAAAACAAAGGGTGGAATCATCATCCCCGACACGGCGAAAGAGAAGCCGATCGAGGGAGAGGTCATCGCCGTCGGAAACGGGAAAATCCTCGAAGACGGGACGGTTCGCAAACTCGACGTGAAGGTCGGCGACCGAGTCCTCTTCGGCAAGTACAGCGGGACCGAAGTCAAGGTGGATGGGGAGGATCGGCTGATTCTCCGAGAAGACGACATTCTTGGCGTGCTCGAGAAGTAGCCGCCACGCAAGACTTGTGAAAAGAGGGAAAAGCCAATGGCTGCAAAGGAAATCGTTTACACCGAAAATGCGAGAAATTTGATCCTCGCGGGCGTCAACGCGCTGGCGGACGCCGTCAAAGTCACACTCGGCCCAAAGGGCCGTAATGTGGTCATCGAGAAGAGCTTCGGCTCGCCGACGGTGACCAAGGACGGCGTGACCGTCGCGAAGGAAATCGAACTCGAAAACCGCTTCGAGAACATGGGCGCACAAATGGTGCGCGAAGTCGCGTCCAAGACCAGCGACGTGGCTGGTGACGGCACGACGACCGCGACCGTGCTTGCCCAGGCCATCTACCGCGAGGGCAGCAAGCTTGTCGCGGCAGGCCACAATCCGATGGAAATCAAGCGCGGCATCGACAAGGCAGTCGAAGCGGTCGTCGAGTTGCTGAAGAAGCTCGCCAAGCAAACGAAGGATCCGAAGGAGATCGAGCACGTCGGAACCATCAGCGCGAACGGCGACAAGGAAATCGGCAAGAAGCTCGCCGAGGCAATGCAAAAGGTCGGCAAGGAGGGCGTCATCACGGTCGAAGAGAGCAAGACCGCAGAAACGACGCTCGAGGTCGTCGAGGGCATGCAGTTCGACCGCGGTTACCTCAGCCCGTACTTCGTAACGGACCCTGAGCGGATGGAGGCCGTGCTCGAGGACGCGTACATCCTCATCAGCGAAAAGAAGATCTCCAACATGAAGGATCTTCTGCCGGTGCTCGAGGCCATCGCGCGCAGCCAGAAGCCGCTACTCATCATTGCCGAGGACATCGAAGGCGAGGCGCTCGCCACGCTGGTTGTCAACAAGCTTCGTGGCACGCTGCATTGCGCAGCCGCGAAGGCCCCCGGTTTCGGCGACCGCCGAAAGGAAATGCTCAAGGACATTGCGACGCTCACCGGTGGTCAGGTCATCGCCGAGGAGCTGGGGCTGAAGCTCGAGAACGTCACCATCAGCGACCTCGGCCGCGCGAAGCGCGTGACGCTCGACAAGGACAACACGACGATCGTCGATGGGGCCGGTGACAAGAACAAGATCAAGGGCCGCATCGAGGAAATTCGCAAACAGATCGAGACCACGACCAGCGATTACGATCGTGAGAAGCTGCAGGAGAGACTCGCGAAGCTCGTTGGGGGCGTCGCGGTGGTTAAGGTCGGCGCGGCAACTGAGACCGAGATGAAAGAAAAGAAGGCTCGTGTCGAGGATGCCCTCCATGCGACGCGTGCTGCCGTCGAGGAGGGGGTCGTTGCCGGCGGCGGAGTGGCTCTCCTTCGCGGACAACAGGCGCTCGACGGACTGAAGGTCGACGAAGAGCAGCGCTTCGGCGTACAGATCATTCGTCGCGCGCTCGAGGAGCCGCTGCGCTGGATCGCGCAAAACGGCGGCCTCGAAGGTTCAATCGTCGTCAACAAGGTGCGCGAAGGTAAGGAGGACTTCGGTTACAACGCGCAGACGGATCAATACGGCAACCTGTTGCAGATGGGTGTCATCGACCCCGTGAAGGTGGTTCGCACCGCGCTGCAAAACGCAGCGAGCGTTGCCGGTTTGATGCTGACGACCGAGTGTCTCGTCGCTGAACGCCCGAAAGAGGATAAAAACGGCGGAGCAGGCGGGCACGGACACGGGCACGGCGGAGACTTCTAAGCGTCCCACTAGGGGGCAGCGGAGATGGCGCGCGGCATACCGAGCACTCGTCGGTTGCCGCGCGCTTCTTTCTGGATCGCAGTTGGCGTCGCTTTGCTCGCATCGTCGCGGACGGCACTCGCAGTGGAGACCGATCCGTGGATCGCCCGCGACAAGGCGCTTCACTTCGACGCGTCGGCGGGTCTGGCGGCAGTCGGGTACGCGGTCAGCGCAGGCTGGCTAGTGGACGCCCGCTGGAAGGCTATCGCGGTGGGGGGCGGCATCGCGATGGCCGCCGGAGCTGGAAAGGAACTGCTTGACGCAACACACGTTTTCGGCGGCGATCCCTCTTGGAAAGATTTCGCCTGGGACGCAATCGGAACAGTCGCCGGCCTTGCGCTTGCGTGGGGAGTCGATTTGCTCGTCGGCGGCGTCAGCGGGGAGCGACCCGCTTTGGCACCGGCACGCGCAAGCACATCGGTGGCCGCCATCACGGTCGGATTCTAAGTCGTCCGCACGCCCGAGCGACAGCGAGGGAACGGACGATAGACTTGGGCAAGTCCGCACGCCCGAGCGGTAGCGAGGGAACGGACATAAACTCGAGCAGGTCCGGAGCGAACGTCGACCTGGGAAAATTGCGCTACCCGCGAACGCTTGCCGCGCTGCGCCGGCTCCGCAGTGACTACACATAGCCACCATATTCGGGATTTGTAGAGCAAGGCGAGCGTGAGTTCCCCTTGTCGGATTGGCGGGAACCTAGATTAGGTCTACATTTCTACCCGACACGATGACGGTCGCTCCACAGCCGAGCTGGCCGCCTACTGTCGGGCGTTATCTGCTTTATGCGGAGATCGCCTCGGGCGGAATGGCGACAGTGCATTTTGGGCGTCTCCAGGGCGCCGCCGGCTTTGCACGTTCCGTCGCCATCAAACGCCTGCATCCGCAATACGCGAGAGACCCTGATTTCGTCGAGATGTTCCTAGACGAGGCCCGGCTGGCGGCGCGCATCGCGCATCCGAACGTGGTGCCCACCCTGGACGTCGTGGCGCAGGGCGACGAGCTCCTTCTCGTCATGGACTACGTGCGAGGCTCGGCCTTATCGCGCCTGCTTCGAACGCTGACCCAACTGGGAGAGCGCATGCCGGCACGCATCGCGGCTGCCATAGCGGCGGGCGTGCTGCGCGGCCTTCACGCGGCTCATGAAGCCACAAACGAGCTCGGTGAGCCGCTCGAGATTGTGCACCGCGACGTGTCCCCTCAGAACGTGCTCGTGGGTACCGACGGGATTCCGCGTGTGCTCGACTTTGGTGTTGCGAAAGCAGCCGGCCGTGTGCAGACGACACGCGAAGGTCAGCTGAAAGGCAAGCTCGCGTACATGGCGCCGGAGCAGATCACGACCGGCTCGGTCACGCGGAAAACGGATATTTACGCGGCTGCCGTCGTCCTGTGGGAAATGCTGACGGGGCGGCGGCTCTTCAGAGCGGACAATGAGGGAAAACTCTTGGCGCTGGTCCTCGATGGGGACGTGCACCCGCCGAGTGCCCTTGTCGAGGGCCTGAACGAGGGATTCGATCGGGTGGTTCTGCGCGGCATGGATCGCGATCCGGCCAAGCGGTATTCGACGGCGCGCGAGATGGCGATCGACGTGGAGTCGGTCGTTGGCATTGCACCTTCCGCGGAGGTGGGTGAATGGGTCGAAGCGCTCGCCGCCGACGAGCTACGCGAGCGCACGGCTCGAATCGAGGAGATCGAGCGCAGCGTTAGAGGTTCGTCGCCGCCCAGCGGCGGGTGGTCCGACTCGTTGACGAGCAGTGGCGTCAGCCGCCGAACCGACGAGGCGCCGACGGTCAACCACGGGGGACGCACAAGCTCGCGTGCACCGATCCCGCCGCCGAAGCCGCCCGAGCCGTCGCAGCCGACGATGCGGCACGGCGTGGGTCGCCTGAGTTCGCGGGTACCGGTCGCGCCCGTGTCCTCCGGCGACGTGCTGAAACCGCCCCCGCAACACGTCGTCTCGCAAGTGTCGCAGGTATCGCACTTCTCCGTTTCGCACACGGATCCCCCTCGGGCTGCCAAGAGGCGGTCCGGTGGGTTGGTTGTGGTTGCCGCCGTCGCGCTCTGCGCGACAGGAGCCGCGATCTTCGCGCTTCGCCCATCGCACTCGAGGGCGGCTGCTTCCCTCGCGGCGACCAACGTCCCATCCGCGACTGCCGGGGCCGCCGGGCCATCCGCCAAGGTGGCGCAGGCTCCGGGGCCCGCGGCATCGTCGACGAGCACCGCCAGCGCCGCTTCGGCGCCTTCTGCATCCTCGGCGCCGAAGACCGCGGTGTTCGAGGATCTTCCTGCCCCTGGGGCCAGCATCCCGAAGATGACCAACGGACAGCATCCGAGACCGCAATTGTCTTCCCAGCCGCCGCAACCGGTTCCGGTTCAGGGTCAAGGCGTAGCAGCACAGCCCAGACCGCCGCCTCCTGCATCGCCTGCTCCGCAGGCTCCTGCTCAGGGCCAAGTCACGCAGACGCCCGCACCAGCTAAGCGGCCCGCCGCGTCCGACTGCAATCCTCCTTACACGACGGACGAGAAGGGCCACATTCATTTCAAGCCGGCGTGTCTCTGAGAGTTCGCGGCATGCGCTTTCGGAAGCCCCTCCACTCACGACTTCTTCTGCTTCTAGCGGGCCTTGGCGCGACGTCGTGGTCGCGCGCTAGTCAAGCTGACGAAAAGCAGGTTTGCCTTGCGGCGGCCGACTCGGGTCAATCCCTGCGCGACGACGGGCAGTACTTGATCGCTCGCGACCAGTTTGTGACATGCGCTCGCGACGTCTGTCCAAAGGTCGTGCACGATCAGTGTGTCGCCTGGTTGCACCAGCTCGATGAGACCACCCCGACGGTCGTCTTCAGCGCGAAGGACGACCGTGGCAACGAAGTTACCGCCGCTCGCGTCATCTCGGATGGCAAGCTCATTACCAGCACCCTCGACGGCAAGCCCGTTCAGCTCGACCCGGGCGCGCACGACGTACGCTTCGAGCGCGACCCCAGCGGGGCCACCACCGTGCACGTCGTTCTCAAGCCGGGGGAAAAGAACCACGAGGTCGCTGCGACGTTTCCCGCCATGGAGGGCGAACAGCCGCCCGCCGCCACGGAGTCCCCGGAAGCCGCGGCGCACCCCGGGGGGGAAGCGGAGACGAAATTGTGGAATGCGCGAAATGTCACGTCGCTTTCGCTCGTCGCGGCGGGAGTCGTCGCTGTGGGAGTGGGCGTGTATTTCGGGCTGCATTCGCAGAGCGAGAACAACAAAGGCGGGACGATAACCGATGGCCTGATGAACATTGGTCCGAACGCGACTCCGGTCGTCGGAGGTGCGAACAAAACCAATGGCTGCCACGATTTCCCGATGCAGTCAGGGTGTGCGAGCCTGAATGCTGCGCGAGATGCGCAAGACCGAGACGCGGTGCTGAGCGATGTACTTTATGTGGCGGGAGGCGTGCTCGCCGCGGCGGGCGCCGCGACGTGGCTTTTCTGGCCCAGGAAAGAGCCGGAGGTACCTGCTGGCACGGCTTGGCTAGCGCCGACCCTCGGCCCGGGTAACGCCGGCATGGTCGTACACGGAAAGTTCTGACCAGCCCGACCCCGCGTTTACCCGTGCTCGAGATGCCGGTGCATCAGCCGCGCGAGCCACATTCGAAAGCGACGCGGTCCGCGGGGATCGCGGTCTGATTGCGCGCTTGCAGGGGTTACGACCGACAGCGACAGCAAGGCCAGGGCAGGCAGGAGAACGGTAAAGTACGTGTCGTCGAACGACGGCGTAGCTTTTTTCCCGTGGAGCGCTGTCGACGCACCTTGTGGAGCGCTTCGCCGACGTGGTGGTCCGGGCTCAAGCCGGACCGGCGCGCTTTTGATAGCTCTGTAGACAGGAACTATCTACAAGATTGTCGATATTCGATAGGAGGTCCTCGTGCTCCAATCGCTACCGCTCCCCCGCTACGAGTTCGCGCGCGCTGCCCGCGCCTTGTCGGCCGTGCTGCGCAATCCGGATGATCTTCCTGAGGTCTTCACCCTCATCGAATCGATCTCGGGCACCGCGCCGCATCGATTGCTCCTCGGCTTCAAACGCACGTCGAGCGGCGCGCGCATCCTGCGCGATCGGCCCAACATCGTGCCGCTTCTGACGGACCGCGCGGCGCTCCGAACTCTTCCCGAGGGGTCGCTCGGTCGGGCCTATCTCGCCTTCGTCGAGCGCGAAGGCATTTCGGCCGAGGGGATCCGCGACGCCGACGTGGAGAGGAGATCGGAGCGTCGGCGTCCGGAGATTTTTGCGTATCTTCACCTGCGAATGCGCGACACGCACGATTTGTGGCACGCGGTGACTGGCTATGGTGGAGACGTAAGGGGTGAGCTAGGGCTCCTTGCGTTCCTGCTTGGGCAGCATTGGAACGTGGGAATCGCGCTCATTGTCTTGAGTGCGTTGCTTCGAGGGGGACCCGACGAATGGGACCTCGTGCGCGAAGGGTTCCGTCGAGGTAGGACCGCCGCCTGGCTTCCGCCGCAGGACTGGGAGTCGATGCTGGCGCTTCCGGTCAAGGAAGTCCGCGCGCGATTCGGGCTGCGTGAGCCTCCTGCGTATACACCGCTTCGGACCACGGAACTGAGAGCCCAGGGGCTCCTCTGAGAGGCCGGAAACTCTCTGAGCGATCGCCCGCTGTCGAAGGATCGGAGCGGGCTATTGCACCATGGTTGGCCGCGTGGGACGGCGGTCCGACGTTCTCAACTGCGTTTGCCTTCGGTGTCTGCGTGCTAGAGCTCTTCCCACGCGCCCGTAGCTCAGTTGGATAGAGTAGCGGCCTTCTAAGCCGGCCTTGGGCGTAACCCAAACACGTGCAACGGCGCGTGCTTCCGCGGGGTTACGTGCAGGATCGCTGCTCTCTCGATGACACTTCACGACCCTCTTTGGACCGGGAAAGTCGCGAGTGCGTGGTAACAGCGTGGTAACAAACGTGGCGGCCCGCCTGTCCTGCTACTTGTCCGATCCGCGCGTCACGAGCGCGTCATGCGACGCGAATGCGTCAAGGCGGCGATCGGCTCCGTCATAGCGAGACTCGTCGGCTAGACCCGTCGGCCGGGGCCCCCGCATGACATGAATAGAAATGACTCAGGCTTTGACCGCGCCGATCGTAACCGAAAGGGACGGAAGCAGATTGGCCGCTCCTTAACGCTGCCGCGCCAGCCGACCAGTCTTCAGCGATCGCCGGCGTCGTCGAGCCAAGCGATGCGCTCCTCGCGGAGCATGACGCGCCGGAGCAGGTCGCGCGGGGTGTCGCTGTCCTTCACCACTCTCTCCAGAAACGCGCCGATGCGCCGGTCCACGTGCTTGCCGCGCACGGCGTGCGCGACGCTGCGTGCCTGCTCGGCGAGCGTCTCGAGCGCGCTCGGCCCGAGCTTCGTGACTCGGATGGGGCGAGCCCTGAGCAGCCGGCGCCGCAGCATGGCCACGTCCTCGCTCGGCAAGTGGGTCGCCTGCTCCTCGATCTCGTCGAGCAGAGCGCCCGCCTCCTCGCGCAGCGCTTCGAGCGTATCGGGCGTTACGGCGAGAACGACCGTCGCGCGCGGTAGCGCCCCGCCACAGTAGTGGGCGAGGGAGCGCAGCGCGGTTCGACGTTCGGCACGCGAGACGCCCACGCGGTACAGGTTCTCCGCCTCGTCGAGGATGAGCACCGGGCCGGCGCAGCCCTCGAGACGCTCGAGGACGTCGAGCCACAGGTGCAGGCGCGCGTACGCGTCCTTGCGGTACGAGGGGCTGCTCGGCTTGTCGACCAGGTCCAACGCACCGAAGATCTCTCGCACGGCGTCGTCGTCGACCTCGTCGTCCGGAGCGCCTGCGACGGCGCGCGCTGCCGGCCGTGCCGTCTCGTCGTGGGCCTCGAAGACGGCATCGAGCGCGTGGCGCAGACGCTTGCGCGCGGCCGGCTTCGCGAGCCACGCGTCGAGCCGCTCGAGAAACCCCATGGGTCGCTTCCCCGGAAACATTGCGCTCTCGATGAGACGCCGCAAGTGCCGCTGCGGATTGCCGAGGTCCTCGTCGAGGCGCTCGACCGCGAGCCGGAGGACGGGCCGCCCCTCGTCGAGTGCGCGCGCCTCGAGGTGCAGCAGGTGATGTGTCTTGCCGGCGCCGTACTCTCCCAGGAGGACGGCGAAGACGGAGCCGTCGTTCGAGGCCGTCTCGAACAGCTGCGCGATGCGGCCGTCGACCTCCTCCATGCCGACCGTAAGGTCTGGGATCGCCTCGAGTGGGGGCAAGCCTTGCGTGATCCTCACGAGGGCGGCGAGCTGCGACGCATGGCGCTCGCTCGTCTCGAATGGCTTCGGAACGGGAGGGAGTGGCGTGGTCGGATCGGCGGGCGACAGCGCGATCCACGTCTGGTGTGGGATCGGCGGCCCGGGAGGCACGTCCGCGACAATGCGCGTGGCCAGCGCCCGCTTTGCCGTCCGTGCCGAGAGCGGGCGGAGGTCGTCCGTCTCACGCGCGACGTCGCGCCCCCCGAGCCACGCCTGGAGCTTGCGGGCCGGGCCCGTGCCCGACGTGGAGGCAATGTGCTCGCGCGTGAGCAAGTAGAGCTCGCCGCCAAAGGCCTCCTCGTCGGCACTCTCCTCGAAAAGCGCCTCGGCGCTGCGGCCGTGCGCCCTCGCGAACGCGTCGAGCGCGGCGATGACGCCGTTTCGACGCCCGGCATCGACGTGCGGTGTGCGCATCGACGCCGCGAGGGCGCCGACAACGGCATGCAGGTCCTGAAGGCCGTGCTCGGCGAGCGACGTCATAGCGACCACGAAGCCGTTGGCAAGCGCGGAATCCCCGAGCGCGTCGATGACGGGTGTGGCGTCTCCGTCCCCCGCGATGACGGCCACGGTACCCATGCGAGCCACGGCGACGTCTCCGATGGTTTGCAGGCGCGACCCGACGATGTGATCCACCCACTCCACGCGCTCGGCTCGAGGCATACCCCGGGCGAGATTCCGCCGGGTCGAGGGCGAGCGTCAAGCATTCAAGGGGTGAACGCGGGGCCGACTGGCACGTGGCCTAGCCCTGGAGATCGATCTACTTCGTTGTCGGCAAGAGCTGCCGGAGACGCGGATCGCGTAAGAACAGGCCTCCCCACAGCATGATCCCGATGAAGAGCGGCACCACGAAGATCGCTTGCCCGGCGCGAACGTGCGTGGAGATTGCACCCCCGAGGTATCCGGTGAGGAGGATGGCTCCGAGTACGCGTGTCGCAGGTACGAAGTAGAGAAAGACGCAGGAAAGCTCGACGATGCCGATGGGCCGCGCCGTCGCGGGCGGGTAGGTCTTCGACCACTCCGCGAGGAACTCGCCCGGTTGCACGAGCTTGAACGCCGCGCTCGGAAGGAAGGCGAGCAACGGAAGACAGGACAGGATCCAGCCTGTCCGCACTTGCCATTTAGGAATCGCGACAGCTTCGGGGGCGGCCATGGGCGAAGTACAGCACCGATGCGCCCAGGAGGCCATTTGCAGGCGACATCGGCGGCGGCGCGTTGCTTGGCGCTGTGCGCCGCAGAAACTCGGTGCGGAGTCCGGGGTGAAGGGCCACGGACGATCGCGACGTTGTGCGCATCCACAACCCATCGTCGACGGTCCGCGCGCAAAATGCGTGATGGCTTCCACCGAGGGGTCGGGCATCGCTTGGCGCTCGACTCTGTGCTGCGCCCGCGCATCGTGAACGGCTCGAACGCGATCCGCTTGATGCGGGCGGTCGGGATCGACGTAACCGACGGCTGGCCCCGGAGGCGGGGCACGCCATGCTACGAAGCTGCGATCCGATGCCCACGCCCCCGCGCCCGCGCGCCGTCCTCGTCGGCATTCAGCTTCCGAACGTCACGGACGCGGAGCACGCGTCCGGCCTCGCCGAGCTGGGGCGCCTGGTCCACACGCTCGGCTATGACGTCGCGGCGACCATCACGCAGCGCCGCGACGCGCTTGCCGCCGCCGCCGTCCTCGGCGAGGGCAAGCTCAAGGAGCTCGCGGCGCTAACGGGCGGCACCGGGATCGTCCCCACGGGCGCGCGCGAGGTCAAGACCAAGGCGCGCGCGCAGGATGGATGGGAGCCTTCCCCCGGCAAGGCCCGCGCGCCGGGGGACGGAGGACACGACGACGAGCGCGAACGCGAAGGCGACCCGGCCGGGCCCGCGGAGAAGGCGGGCTTCGTCGTCGTAGACCACGACATCACCCCAAGCCAGGCGAGAAACCTGGAGCGCGCCACCGGGGCCGAAGTCCTCGACCGTACGGGCGTCATCATCGAGATCTTCCACCGCCACGCCCGCAGCCGCGAGGCCGGCCTCCAGGTCGAGATCGCGCGCCTCAACTACGTCGCCCCGCGCATGCGCGAGTCCCGGGCGGCA
>Ga0210409_10002142_pt1 | contig 23944 bp, 23 predicted proteins | sample IncBWH17MmetaG_FD_161649 | JGI IMG/M metagenome (GOLD analysis project Ga0210409, IMG submission 161649) | Forest soil microbial communities from Barre Woods Harvard Forest LTER site, Petersham, Massachusetts, United States - Inc-BW-H-17-M | ecosystem: Environmental > Terrestrial > Soil >...
GGAAATCTCGTCGATATCGTAGGCCAGCGCCAGCGTCACCACATCGGCTTCCAGGCCGTCGATCACCGAGCGTCCCTGCTTGCCCGAGCCGCCATGCGAAGCTTTCAGCGTCACGTTGTCGCCGGTCTTGTCTTTCCAGTACTTGGCGAAAGCCTTGTTGTACTCCTGATACAGCTCGCGTGTTGGGTCATACGACACATTCAGCAGCGACAGATCCGCTGCGTGCACCAGTTGCGCGCTCTGGGCTACCAGGGCGATGGCAATGACCGATCTGACGATTTTCTTCAACATATTCTTCTTCCCTTGTGAATGTTTTTGTTTTGAGGAATACAGATTAATGACGCGGCCTGGAAAACAGAACGAATACTTTCTTCTCTCCTTATGCGGAAAACAGATATACATGGATCGGGCCGATGAATAAGGAGACCCGCTATTCCAGCCGATTTGGCATAAAGCGGGAACCATGAATGTAAGGAATCGCTCACTGGGCCGACTAGCAAGGGTAGCTGCACTTAACCAGATCCTCAGCGGAGAGCGCCTCATTAAAAAAATTCTCGCCTTGTTCTCTTCTCATGTGCTGGCGCTTGCCATCGGTTTTGGCGCCGGCGTTTACTTCCTGCCGATACTCACTGCGGGCGGTGGCCCCAGCGCGACGGAACTGGCGCAAGCCGCCGGCAAGGCAAAATACACTGCGATATTCAAAAAGGATTTGCCGGGCAGCGACTTCCTGCATTGGGCGCAGGGCACGGTGGCTGTCAGCGAGAGCACGATCGCGTTCGAGGGCAAGATCGCCCCCGGCCCGGACTACAAGGTATACCTGACGTCCGGATACGTCGGCAGCAAAGAAGAATTCCTGAAGATCAAGGAGCGTGCCTTGCGCGTGGGCGAGGTAAAGACCTTCGAGCGTTTTATCGTCGACATGTCGCAGCAGCCCGTCGACCTCTCGCGCTATAACACCGTGGTGATCTGGTGCGAAACCTACTCGCAGTTCATCAGCGCGGCGCAGTTTCGCTAGCGCGCCCCACGATTCCCAAGCGAGCGCTGGCCGCTACCAGCAGCAAGGCGCAACCAAGCCCGGCGAATGCACTGCTCAAGCTGCTGGCATGGGCGACGAAACCGATCAAGGCCGGGCCGGCCAGGATGCCGGCATAGCCGATGGTGGTGATGGCGGCAATCGCCAGGCTGGCCGGCATTGCGCCTTGCCTGCCGGCGGCGCTGAACAGGATCGGCACGATGTTGGATGCACCCAGTCCGATCAGCACGAAGCCGGCCAGCGCCACGCCGGCATTCGGCGCCGAGACGGCGACAAAGAAGCCGCCGGCGGCGCACAGGCCACCCAGCAATAATATGCGCTTGGCGCCAAAGCGTCGCACGATGTGATCGCCCGTCAGGCGGCCGCAAGTCATGGCGATAGCGAAGGCAGCGTAGCCGAGGCCGCCCTGGCGGGCATCCAGTCCGCGCGTGGCGGTCAGGAACAAGGCGCTCCAGTCCAGGATCGCCCCCTCTACCAGGAATACGATAAAGCACAGCACACCGATAAAGATCACGGCGCCATGCGGCAGCACGAACAGCGCGCCGCGTTCGCCCGCCTCCGGCTCACGCAGCAAGTGCGGCGCCGCCGCCAGCAATAGCGCTGCAACCAGCAGCGCCGCCAGCACGCTGGCCATCGATGGACTCAAGCCCAGCCACAGCAACAACGCCATGCCGCCGGCGCCGACAAAACCGCCGACGCTGAACATGCCGTGGAAGCCAGACATGAGCGCGCCGCCGCTGGCCTTCTCCACCATTACCGCCTGCACATTCATGGCGACATCCAGCGTACCGACGGCCGCGCCGAAACAGAACAGGCCTATGCCCAGCTGCAGCGGACTGGCGGCCAGAGTCAGGCAGGGAAGCGCCAGGCAGACCAGCGCGCCCGCGCTCAGCACCACGCGGCGACAACCGAGGCGCGCCGCCAGCATGCCGGTCACCGGCATCGATAGCAGCGAGCCGACACCCAGGCAAAGCAGCAGCAAGCCAAGCTCAGCCTCGCCGACCCCCAGGCGCGCTTTCACATACGGCACCAGCGGCGCCCAGGCCGACATCGCCAGCCCGGCGCAGAGAAACGCCAGCCGCGTGGCGTAGCGCTGTTTGGGACCGATAGTATTCATCGCATTGTTTCCACTTGCTTGATCATACGGCCTCGGCATACAGCAGTTGCACGCCTTGCCGGCCGAATTGCGCCGCTTGCCTGCGGTCGGTGCCGGACTCCAGCACCAGGTACGTCAGATGCTCAGGCGGCAACACCGCAAACGGCGCCGCCGTGCCGATTTTTTCCCTGGTGGCGGCCACCAGCACCGCCTTGCTGGCGGCAGCCAGGCTGCGCTTGAATTCGGCCTCTTCATAGTTGAAGCAGCTCAACCCTGCTTCAGCATCGACGCCACAAGCGCCGAGGAAAAAGATGTCCGGCCGCATCCGCTCGGCATCGCGCAGGGCAGCGGCGCCGAGGTTGGCGCCGCTGCGGGCATCGACCCGGCCGCCGACCATGATCAGCTCGATCTCCGGTCGCGGCAGCAGCGCCAGCGCCACTGCCGCGGCATTGGTCAGCACCGTCAGCGGCAGCTCTGGCAGCGCAGCCGCGATGGCCAGGTTGGTTGAACCGGCGTCGATGAACAGCACGTTGCCGGCGGAAACCAGTGTTACCGCCGCCTGCGCCAGCCGTGCCTTGCGTTGCGGCGCCAGCTTGCTGCGTTCGGCCAGCGGCGCAGCGACAGGCGCCGGCGGCAAGGCGCCGCCATATACCCTGGTGCAGAGGCCGGCCGCCGCCAGATCGCGCAAATCGCGCCGGATGGTGTCTTCAGAAACGTTCAGCTGTTGCGCCAGATCCAGCGCCAGCACCCGGCCGTCCGCCAGCAGCCGTTGCCGGATCAGCGCGTGGCGTTCCTTCAGCAGCAGATTCGCAGTATTCATATCAGCTCACATCACGCATAAACACGTACAAATATACACAAACGTGCAAACATGGGCAAGTTTTTGCTGCCGGAATACTTTCCCGGTACGGGCAAGCGCTTGGAATCAGGCCAGCAAAGGGTAAAGAATCACTGCCCAGGTAGCCACGGCCAGCACGCAAGTCAGCAGCACTGCGGCGCTGCCGAAATCCTTGGCGTTCTTGGAGAGGGGGTTGCGCTCCAGCGAAACCCGGTCGACCACCGCTTCGATCGCCGAATTGATCAGCTCGATGATGATGATCCAGATCAGCACCGCAATCAGCATCAGCTTTTGCAGCGCCGATACCGGCAGCAGCAGCGCGACGACGATGCCGGGCACCACGATCAGCAGCTCCTGGCGGAATGCATGTTCGTTCTTCCAGGCGGAGCGGAAGCCTTCAGCGGAATAAAAGAAAGCTGAAAAAATTCTCTTGAAGCCGCTGGTGCTCTTGAATTCGCTGATCGGCTGCGGCTGGGGTTCCTGCGTTGGCGACGACGGCGTGGATTGGGATTTTTCGCTCATGCTGTGCTGATCTTGGAGACAAGGCTGGCCTGCCGTGATGGAAATGCAGATTGCATGCATTTTGATCCCGCCATTTTAACAGCCTTGTCGCAGCAGACTTCTTTCGTAAGCTACTTTCAACTGAAGTTGACTAGTTAATTAGTGCCTCTCTGAAGTTCACTGCACTTCCGCGCGGCTGCGGCTCTCGGCACGATCTTGGCTGGTTCACCATAGAAGAGCGATTCAGAATGGCGCAGTACATCCTGGAGGATAAGGCAGCTTACAATGGCGCCCCGCCAAAACTCTTCTCAATTGCGAGCGCCACCGCAAGCGCCCGATCCTCGCGCCAGGGAGCGGCAATTATCTGAACGCCAATCGGTAAGCCGCGGGACGACATGCCTACTGGCATGGATACCACGGGATAACCCGCCAGGCTATACGGTGCGGTGAAAACAACGCTCCCCTCATTCTCTCCAGACAAGGCCGCCGTCCGCTCAGCAACCGGACAGATAATGATATCGACGCCGCTCATGAATTCTAGAAGCGAGCGCCGATATTTGTCCCAAGCGAAAAGATGCTGTTCCACCTGATCCGCGCTCAGCGTTGATTTCATGCCGCCGACCTGCCACTCATCCCACGATCCGGACTCCGGCCGCGCCCAATAATCGCGCGTGATGGACATCGCTTCGCCGGCTAAAGGCGGCGACAGCTCCTGAACATGGCAACCGGCTTGCGCCAGGTACTGAGCTACATCATGCACGGCGGCCACGATCTCTTCATCAACGGAAGCAACATTCAATGCCTCGTCAATAGAGGTATAAAACGCCACCCTCATGCCGCGGATAGACACCTCCGCCGGCGAATTTAATGCGACAGGCACGACGCTGGGATCGACACCATCCTGTCCCGCCATGACACGCAACGCCAGCCACAGATCCCCGACACTGCGCGCCATAGGACCTATTACGGTTCTGGGATCAGCCAAGGGATTAATCTCAGGAAAATGCCCGGTCAGCGGCACTCGCCCTGAAGTTGGCTTTAACCCCGCAATGCCACAGTATCCCGCTGGCTGGCGAATCGAACCGCCTGAGTCGCTACCGATGCCAAGCGGACTGGCATAGGCGGCAATAAGGGCAGCTTCGCCGCTACTTGAACCTCCCGGACTGGCGCTGGCCTGATGAGGATTGACTACGCGGCCATACACTTCGCTCTCAACCAGTACAGCACTTTTCGCCAGAACGATGCCACCAGCGTCCTTTAAGCGTTGCACCACTGTCGCATCGCGCAGAGGAATCCGCTGCGCATGCTTGATGTCGGCGCCTGCACAAGGCATCCCTGCAACATCAATCCAGTCTTTCACCGTAAAAGGAACGCCATGCAGTATCCCTTTCACTTTTCCTCCAGCAAGCTGACGATCAAGTGCGCGCGCATCCTCTAGCGCATTTTCCCTATTGATGCAGGCTGCCGCATTGAGCGCCGGCTGAAGTTGCTCCATACGCTCCAAATGGGCAAGAACCACCTGTTCCGAAGATATTTCGCGACGTGCAATCAGCAGCGACAACTCAGACGCTGATTTTCTAAGAATGGATTCGGGCAGTATTTTTTCCACTTGCATGTCATTGGCTTTCATTGCATTTTTGATAGGCTCCGAAAGGAGTCTACTGCACGGCGGCGCTTTCAGCGTGCTTTCCAGGGATTTTCGTTGGCAATATGTGATCGTGGCAGCGCTCTAATCGATGACAATAGCAATGCGCCACTTTTCACATTATGATATAAAGACTCCATTGCAATGCACCATTAAACCAATGAAAACAGCTTCTCCCGACGACGCCGACAAGATTTCGATCCAGGTTATCGAGCGCATGATCTCGCTGCTGGATACGCTGGCGCTCTACCCCGATCCGGTCAGCCTGAAAGAGCTGTCCGCGGTAACCGGTCTGCATCCGTCGACGGCGCACCGCATCCTCAACGATCTGGTGGTCAAGCGCTTTGTCGACCGCTCCGAACCGGGCAGCTACCGGCTCGGCATGCGCCTGCTGGAACTGGGCAATGTGGTGAAGAGCCGTCTCAACGTGCGCGAAGCGGCGCTGGATTTCATGCGCGGCCTGCATCGCAAGACCAACCAGACCGTCAACCTGTCGGTGCGCCAAAGCGACGAGATCGTGTATATCGACCGCGCATTCTCCGAGCGCTCCGGCATGCAGGTGGTGCGCGCCATCGGCGGCCGCGCGCCCTTGCACCTGACCTCGACCGGCAAGCTGTTCCTCTCCATCGACGATCCGAAAATGGTGCGCGCCTACGCCACCCGCACCGGCCTGGCCGGACATAACAAGAACTCCATCACCGACCTCAGCAAGCTGGAACGCGAGCTGAGCCTGGTGCGCGCCCTTGGCTACGCGCGCGACAATGAAGAGCTGGAACTGGGCGTACGCTGCATGGCAGCCGGCATCCGCGACGATTCCGGCAAGATGATCGCCGGCCTGTCGATCTCGGCGCCGGCGGACCGCTTGCAGGAAGAATGGGTGGAAGATCTGATCAGTACGGCCAACCAGATTTCCGCCGTGCTGGGGTACGCATCGCAGCAGCAGTAGCAACGCGCCAGCCCTCTGACGGCGGCGCATAAAAAAAGAGTTTATTCAGGGATGAATAAACTCTTTTTCAATTTCAGATGCCGGCTGGCGCCGGTGGACAATCAGATTCAGCTTTGGCCGTCGGCGATCTTCACGCGCGTCAAGGTAGCAGGGTGCGAATCGGCCAGCCATTTGCGGACGCGGTCAGCATCAGCCTGGCGCGAATACTTGCCGCGCGAATCGAGGAACACCATGACGATCTGGCGGCCATCGATGGTGGTCTGCATCACCATGCAGCGCCCTGCTTCACTGATGTAGCCGGTCTTTTGCAGGCCGATCTGCCACTCTGGATTCTCGACCAGGTGGTTCGACGTCGAATACTGCAGCGGACGGCCGCCCGGCTCCACCACGTATTTCGAATCGGTCGAATATTGACGGATGATCGGATGCTGGTAGGCCGCCATCACCAGGCGCGACAAATCGCGGGCGCTGGCAACGTTGAGGTGCGACAGGCCGGTGGAATCGACGTAGTGGGTTTCAGTCATGCCAAGCGCCTTGGCCTTGGCATTCATGGCCATGACAAACGCCGGCAAGCCGCCTGGATAGTTGCGGCCCAGCGCGGAGGCGGCGCGGTTCTCGGAACTCATAAGAGCGATGTGCAGCATGTCGGACCGGCTCAGCTGCGAGCCGACGCGCAGGCGCGAACTGCTGTGCTTTTCGCGGTCGATGTCGTCATCGGTGACGGCCAGCACTTCGTTCATGTCCTGCTTCGATTCAACCACCACCATGCTGGTCATCAGCTTGGTCAGCGAGGCGATCGGCAATGCAACCTGCGAATTCTTGTCCAGCAACACTTCCGAACTGTTCTGGTCCAGCACCAGCGCCACGCTGGATTTCAGTTCCAGCGGATCGCGCGTCAGGTTGAGGCCAGCCTGTTCGCCAGCCGACAATACCGGCGGCAAAGCCGGCACAACCGGCGCAAATGCTATGCGTTGATAAGTGACTTTGCGGCGGCCATGCACCATCACCACTTTCTTCACCAGCTTTTCGTTCTTGTTGAGCGAAGCCACGTTGCTGCTGCGGCCGCGGGCAGCGATCACGGTGTGTTTTCTGGAGCCGGCTTTAGCGACGGTTTTCTTGTGGGAGGCAGAGGCGCTTGCCTTGGCAGCGGCCGTCTTTTTTGCGGATTTCTTTGCGGTAGCTTGTTTAGTTTGGGCTGAAGCAGGAGCGGCGGGCGCGATCGCGAGCACGAGAAAGAGTGACAAAAAAACAATTAACGCGGATTTGCCCATTTGCGGCTCCAATATGCGACGATCTATAACTTTGTGGCAGTGTAGGCAAATCCCGGAAAAATCGCAAGAGAATTAGATAGTTAGCGCACTAAATTAAACGACTTTCGATATCTGGACGACGATTCGCGAGCTAGATTTTACCGCAACTCGACGCCCAGACATTTCCTTTAGCATAGGACTATTTGTAACATTCAAGAAGGACAACATCGATAAAAAATGAATAATCCGTCTGCAAGTCAAAGTAAGCCGACACTTCCGACGGCGCGCTGTCCCACAGCGACCTGATCGCAGCCACCCGCTCCGGCGGGGTACGCATGCGGGCGACCCAGGTATCGAACTGCAGCGGCAACTTCCAGCTCTGCTCCGTTGCCGGCCGCAAACCGGCGTCGCCCAGCAGCTGGCGCCAGGCCGAAACGCTGCGGTTGCGCACATGCGAGGTGTCGCGCAGCAACTCGACCGACTGCAAATAGGTATCGCTCAGGATATCTTCCGGCGACGCCGTATCGATCACGATGCATTTGCCGCCCGGCTTCAGCACCCGCGCCATCTCGGCCAGCGCGCGCGGCAAATCCTTCCAGTGATGCGCGCTGTAGCGGGTGCAGACCAGGTCGAAAGAGGCATCGGCAAACGGCAGGCGGTCGGCGCTGCCCTGCTGCACATGCAGGTTGTGCAAACCGCGCTCGGCAGCGGCGCCCTGCACCACCTCCAGCATTTCCGCCGCCAGGTCGTAGGCAATGACAGTGCCGATGTGCGGCGCCATGGCGAACGCAGCATGCCCCGCGCCGCAGCCGACATCCAGTGCCTTGCCCTGCTTGAATTGCCGGGCATAGTCCGCCAGCTGCTGCAGATCGGCGCCCTGGGCGTGGACGGTGCTGGTCAGGTAGGCGGCAGCGGTGCTGCCGAATTGTTCCGACACGACCTTGTCGTGATTACGTACTGCGCTCATCAGCTTCTCCTCAGAAATGGCTAACCGGCTCTCAATATGAACCGGGGCTCAGGTGAGACTCCAGTTTAATTATTTTTTATCCTGTTACAAGACTAGTGCTTATACTATTACCACAAACAACAGGATAAGGCCCGACATGGATGAGACAGGAAAACGCAAGGCACTGGGCGAATTCATCAGGACCCAGCGCACCCAGCTGTCGGCGGCCGAGCTGCGGCTGGGCGGCAGCACGCGCCGCCGCACCCCAGGCTTGCGGCGCGAAGAAGTGGCGCAGCTGTGCGATATCAGCGTCACCTGGTATACCTGGATCGAACAGGGGCGCACGGTGTCGGTGTCGGCGCCAGCGCTGGCCCGCATCGCCGAGGCCTTGCACCTGTCGCGCGCCAAGCGCGCCTATCTGTTTGAGCTGTCCGGCAAAAAGGATCCGCAGACGCAGGACCCGCAGGCCGCCGACATCCCCGAAGAAATCCTGGCCGTCGCCGGCAACATCAAGACGCCGGCCTACCTGCTCGACCGCCACTGGAACGCGGTGGCCTGGAACCGCGCCGCCAAGACCTTGTTCGTCGGCTGGCTGGACCAGAAAGAGAGCCGCAAGAACCTGCTCGAATATACCTACTGCGCGCCGCAGGCAATGCAGCTGATCAGCGACTGGGAGCAGCGCGCCAGCCGCCTGGCGGCAGAGTTCCGCGCCGACTGCGGGATGTACCAGGATGAACCGGAGATCGCGCAGCTGGTAGCGCGCCTGAGCGGCGCCAGCACCGCTTTCCAGCGCGCCTGGAACCTGCACGACGTCGTCGAGAAAGAAGGCGGCGAACGCCGTTTCAACCATCCGACGCTGGGTCCGCTGGCTTACCGCCAGGTCAACCTGCGCGTCGCCAACCGGCCTGAGCTGAAGCTGGTGATGCTGCTGCCGCTCTGACCGGCCTAGGGCCTGTTAGCACTGTGTTGGGAGTGCGAACGCGCGACAGGCGTTACAGGCCTAGGCACGACGACGCGCCGTAGCGGTGCTACGGCAAGGAGGAGCAACGACGGCATGTAACGCCTGCAGCCGTTCCCGGAGGGTTCCAACACAGTGCTAACAGGCCCTAGCCTATTTTTTCATGACGAAGATCACGCCCAGTATCGCCACCGCCATGCCGGCGATGCCCAGCAGGTTGAAGACCTCGCCAAACATCAGCCAGGCCATCAGCGCGGTGGTCGGCGGCGTCAGGTAGAGCAGGCTGGTGACGCTGGTGGCCGCGCTTTTGCGGATCAGGGCAAACAACAGAAAGATGGCGCCGATCGACAAGGCGAAGATCGACCACAGCAAGGCGCCGATGAAGCGCGGCGTCCATTGCACCGTATCCAGCGCCGGCGTCAGGTGCTCATAATAGATGGCGAACGGCAGCAGCACCACGACCGAGGCGGCGAACTGGATCAGCGTGCCGGTGCGCAGATCGAACTGCGGACAATGGCGCTTCTGGTACAGGGTGCCGACCGTCATCGACAGCAATGCCATCAGGCATAGCGTGATGCTGGTCCAGGACAGGCCCACCAGCGTGATCTTGGCGGCCACCACCAGCCCTACCCCGCAAATCCCCAGCACCAGGCCGAGCCACTGGCGCGGCCTGACCGATTCGCCGATCAAGGGCGCGGCGAACGCCGTCAGGATCGGCTGCATGCCGACAATCAGCGCCGACAAACCGGCCGGCATGCCGAGCTTGATGGCGCACCAGACGCCGGCCAGGTAACCGCCTTGCAGCAAGATCCCGGCGAACGCGATATGGGCGATTTTCCCGCGCGGCCAGGGAGCGCGCATCAGCAGCACCAGCGGCAGCAGCACCAGCAGCACGCCACCGAAGCGCAACAGCAGAAACGTCAGCGGAGGTGCATACGGCAAGCCGAATTTTGCGACAATGAAGCCGGTGCTCCACAGCACGACGAACACCATCGGCATGGCCGCGAGCAAAGGATGCGCGGCCGGCGAAGAACTGACTGAAGACATGGAATTATCCGGGTTGGGTGAGCGGCGCCGCAGCCGGGTGCTGCCGAGCGAACTGTTTGGCAAAGCTTGCCGCCAGCGCGATAGTTTGCACGTGTACCGCTACCGTGTCTTGTATATTCTTGCCGTAGCCGCCGGCCATGCTGACCGCCACCGGGATGGCCAGCCGGCCGGCTGTCTCCAGCACCATGGCGTCGCGTCGCGCCAGGCCGTCGAAGCTCAGCTTCAGCCGCCCCAGGCGATCGCCTTCATGCGGATCGGCGCCCGCCAGGAAAATGATCAGCTGCGGCGAAAAACGCGCCAGCATGGTCGCCAGCGCACCCTCCAATGCCTGTAGATAGGCCTCGTCGCCGGTGCCGTCCTCCAGCGCGACATCGAGATCGCTCTGCTCTTTGCTGAAGGGATAGTTATGCGCGCCGTGCAGCGACAAGGTAAAGACTGAATCGTCATTCGCCAGGATCGAGGCGGTGCCGTTGCCTTGATGGACATCGAGATCGACGATGGCGACCCGCTGCACCCGCCGTTCCGCCTGCATCAATCTGGCCGCAATGGCGGCATCGTTGAACACGCAGAAACCGGCGCCCTGGTCGGCAAAAGCGTGATGGGTGCCGCCCGCCAGGTTGACCGCGATCGGCTCCGGCCCAACCAGCGCCGCGCGGCAGGCGGCGATGGTAGCGCCGGCCGAGCGCCGCGAGCGCTCCACCATCTGCGGTGTCCAGGGAAAGCCGATGGCTTTCTGCACGCTGTCCGTCAAAGCACCGTCGCTGACCTCGGCGATGTAGCGCGGATGGTGCGCCAGCGCCAGTTCGCCGTCGCTGGCGCGGGGCGCTTCTTGGAAATCGATGCCGGCGACGGTCGCCTGCGCGCCTTCGTGGATCAGCCGGTATTTCTGCATGGGGAAGCGGTGGCCGGCCGGCAAGGGCAAGACGAAATGATCGCTGTAGAAGGCTTTCAAGGCGGGCCTGATGGGTGCAATAAAACAACAGTCTAACACTGGTAAATGTGACAGGTGTCACTGGTAAAACCGACAGGTGGCATGATAAATAAACAACCACAAATGGCTTAAACACGTGCTTTCCATAAGCTTAGTCTTAAATTATCTGAAGTTTATATTGCGGCGCACAAAAATTCGCTTGACACCGTTTCAGAATAATTTACAATCAAATTGTTGCGTCGCACAATGCGAATTCAAAGCACTGGCAGACGTAATCAACGGCTAGCAATTAGCCACCCTTAGTCGCCCTACCAATTTCGTTTTTTTACAGTATCGAATCCTAGGAGAAGCCATGTCTACCGTTGCAGAACAATTTTCAGCCGCTACCAAAGCCAATTTCGAAGCTAATCTGGCCCTGTTCACAGATTTCACCACCAAGGCATTTGCCGGCGTGGAAAAACTGATCGACCTCAACCTGAATGCTGCCAAGGCTTCGCTGGAAGATTCGAACGCCACTACCCAGAAATTGTTTGCGGCGAAAGACCCACAAGAATTTTTCTCGCTGAGCGCAGCGCTGGCCCAGCCGAACACTGAAAAAGCCATCGCTTACGGCCGTCATTTCGCCAGCATCGCTTCCAGCACCCAAGCTGAACTGACCAAGGCTGCTGAAGCCCAGGTCGCGGAAACCAAGCGTAAAGTCATCGAATTCGTTGACCAAGCGTCGAAATCGGTTCCTCCAGGCGCAGAAGGCGCAGTTGCCTTCGTCAAGTCGGCCATCGGCAGCGCTAACGCCGGTTACGAACAGTTTGCCAAGAGCACCAAGCAAGCTGTCGAAACACTGGAAACCAACGTCAACAACGCAGTCGACCAACTGTCGCAAGCTGCTACCAAGAGCGTTGCCCGTACTGCCAAGAAGTAATTCTTCTTCGCCGGCGCGCTAGCGCGTGCCGGCTGCAAGTCTCCTCGGTACCTGCAACGCCGGTATCGTTACTTACCCCGGATCACCGGGGTATTTTTTTGCCCGGACGCTTTGCAGGCCTAACCCGCGCTGTAGGGTGGGCACCTGTGCCCGCGCGCCACCTTGCTCGTTCAAGCCCGAGCATCAGCGTGGGCAGAAAAACCTGCCCACGCTACAGCTGGGCCAGCAGTTTCAGCAGGCGCTGCAACGCGGCATCATCCATCGAGGCGGGCAAGTCGCAGATATATAACAGCTGCTGCTCGATACTTTTTACCGTAGCGCCAGCCTTGAGCGAAGCTTGCAAGACTTCCACCTGTAACTGCAGGCGCTCACGCGCCAGCGCTGGCGGGCTCTCGCTGCCAGCCATGATTTCCGCGCGCAGTAATTCCTGTTGCAGCAGCGGCCGGCCGGCTTCCAGCCTGGCGGCATAGCCGTCGCCATTCTGCACGGCACGCGCAAAGCGCGCGGCGAGGACTTTTTCAAATGCCGGCGCCAGCGCCGGCAATGCCTGCCAATCGGACTCGTTAGGCAGCTCTGCGGCATCGCCGCCGGCGATTGCGGCCTCCACCTTCTGGCACAAGGCCAGCTTGGCGCGCAAAGCATCGGCTTGCGCCAATGCCGCTTGGCGCCGCTCCTGTTCCAGCACGGCCTGCACTGCCGCCACGGCGGCCTGGAAGCGCACATTGATTTGGGCTTCAAAAGCGCGCGGCACCTGGCCGCCGCGGTTCCAGTCTTGCTGGGCCTGCTGCAAGACTTTCGCCAATCCCGCCGCAGGCGTGCTCACCGCCGCTTCCAGCGCAGCACATTGCTCTTCGCGCAAGCGCAGATTTTCACGCCGCTCGGTGTCAGCACTGGAAGCGGCCTCCTTGCGCTGGGCAAAGATGGCGTCGCAAGCGCTGCGGAAACGCTGCCACAATTCTTGTTCTTCCTGGCGCGGCAAAGGCAAAGCCTTGGCCAGCTCCTGCCAGCGCGCCTGCAATTCCTTGACCCGTTCGGCGGTATCGCGCTGGTTAGCCGGCAGCTGTGCCGCTTCAGTAATCAGTTTTTCGCGACGGCCGATTTCAATCGCCTGCTGCCCGGCCAGCGGCGCCTGCAAGCTTTGCAGCGCAGCGGAAAAAGCGCCGTCCAGCGCTTTTTTCTCGCTGCGGTTGATCGCTCCCAGGCTCTTCCAGGCTTGCTGTTTTTGCTGGCAGAACTGCGCGATGACCTTCCAGTCCGGGGCGACACCGGCATCGGTCGCCAGCGCAGTTTGCGCATACTGCTGCACTTCTTCGATCAAGGCGCGGGCGCTGACCTGATTGGCCTGGCGCTGTTCGGCCTGCAGCTGGAAATGCGCTGCCACCGGCGCATAGGCAGCGGTGCAGGCAGCGTCGAAGCCTTCCCACAAAGTCCTGGGCGCCGATCCGGAACTGACATCCAGCGATTTCCAGCGCGCCCGCAGGCTGCCTATCTTCTTTGCCAGTTCCGCCGGCGCCAGCTCCTGCGGCGGCAATTCCAGCGCCGCCTTGGTCAGTTCTTCGCGCGAGATATTGCCGCCCCAGCGCGCCCAGCCTTGCAAGCGCGTCAGTTCGCTACGGGCCTGCGCCAGGCGGCTGGCTTGAGTGGCGCTTGGCTTGTGCTGCTTGAAATCCATCGCGCGCAGGGCTTTGTCGAAATCGACCGCCTGCTGCAAGGCGCCGTCTTCCAGCGCCTTTTCCAGGCCATCCAGAGCCTCTGCGATCAGCGGACGCTCGCCCGCCTCCGTCGCTGTCGCAGCAGTCGCAGCAGCCTGGATTTTTTGCGGCTTGACGATGACCGGGGCGTGCTGCTTCAGCAATGCCTGGTAACGCTGTTCCAGGCCATCGTCCAGCAACGCCGCCGGCAATCTTGGCAGGGCCGACCAGGCGCTTCTCATGGCTTCCGGCTGCAGCGCCTCTGGCGCGCCTTCCCAGCTCGCCAGTAGCTCGCTGCGCTCCTGCAGCGCTGCCTGATGCTGCTGCAGATCCAGCAACAGCTTGCGCAGTGCCTGTGCTTCCTGGGCAAAATCGTTGGCCAGATGGCGTGGCAAAGTCGTGGCTTCAGCATGGCTGAGGCGGCTTGCCATCTGGGCTTCCAGCGCATCCAGCGCCGCCGGGGCGGCATCGCTGACGCCGGCCTTGGCTTGCAGATGCATGGCGCGCAGCTGGTTCAGCAGGGCGATGGCATCGTGCTGCAACCCAGCTTGCGCGCTCAGGCGTTCGGCCAGCAGCGCGCGCACTTGTGTGAATTGCTGCTGCAGATCCGCGGGCACTTCCTTGCCTTCCCAGCTACGGTCCAGTTCCGCCACCTGGTTAGGCATCAGCTGCAGCTCTTGCTGCAAGCGCTGCGCCTGCGCAATGCAAGCAACAGCCTTGGCTGCGACCACTTGCTGCTGGCGCAAGCTGTCCAGCCGCGTCTGCATCAGCTTGGCAACGCGACGGTCGGTGTTGCGGCAGGCTTGCAGCACTTGCTCCAGCGCCGGCTGCGACTGCACCAGCTGCGCCGCGATCAGGCGGGCATCGGCAAAGACCGAGCGCGCAATGAAAGCCACCGCGGCGCCCTCCTCGCTCAAGGCTTGCGCCTGCTGCAGCGCTTGCTGCCGGGCCTGATCCGAAACCTGCCTGGCTTCCGCGCGCAACGCGGCCTGGGGAGCAACTACGGGCTGGGGTGCGGCACGCTCTGTGCGTTTGAAGAGAAATCCGAACATATGATGATCAATCAGATGGGAGCAGATCGCCGTTAGTCGCTAACGGCTTTGCGCAGTGGTTTAGAGGGAAGGACTTGGAAAAGTGATGAACGGGATAACAGTCGGATAACTTAAGCGGGCCGGTATTCGGCCTTTAACAGGTCGAGTCCAGCCAGCATCTTGGCAAATGCGGCGGCGCTTTGCACAGGCTCGCCCTTGACGCCGAGATCGATATGACGGCGCACGCCACCCTCGCCCACATGCGGCAGGCTGAAGACCTTGACCAGCGGGAATTCGGCTTCGATCGCTTCCATCAGCGGCGTCAGCGTCGACTCCATCGCTTCGAACACCAGCACGGATTGCTCCAGCTGCGGATTCTGGTGGAACAGGTCGGCGTAGTAAGTATCCAGCACCCATTCAAACATCGGCCAGGCCATGACCGGGAAGCCGGGCGCGAAATGATGCGCGCCGGCGCCCTGGTGAGCGATGGAAAATCCCGGGATCTTGTTAAACGGATTAGGAATGATGTCCGCACCCTGCGGAAATTCACCCATCTTCAGCCGGTGCAGATTGTCTGGCGTATCGTAGTTCAGCGCGACGCCGGCGTCGCGTGCAGTGTCGGCGATCCGTTCGCGGATTTTCTCGCGTGCTTCAGGATGCAATACCAGCGGCACGCCCAGCGCGGCAGCGGCGCATTGGCGGGTGTGGTCGTCCGGGGTGGCGCCGATGCCGCCGGTGCAGAACACGATGTCGTCGCTGTCCAGCGTACGCTTCAGAGTGGCAGTGATGCGCCCCGGATCGTCCCCTATGTATTCGGCCCAGCTCAGCGCCAGACCGCGCGCCGTGAGCATTTCCAGTATTTTCGGAAAGTGTTTATCGACTCGCCTGCCTGACAGGATTTCGTCGCCGATGATGATAAGTCCGATTGCCATGGGGATCGCCGTTCAGCTGAGGATGGATAACATTATGACAAAAATCGTTAACGCTGCGAGGCGTCGGGCAGTTGCTGGAGCGCCTGGCCGTCTTCGCGTTTAGCCATAATGATAGCAGCCTCTGCCGCTGCCCGATATTTCGCCAGCGCGGCCAGGCAATAATATTCAAACCAGAGGCCGGTGAACACGAACACCAGCACATACAGCCAGATCGAACCGGCCGCCAGCAAAGGAAACACCACCAGCCATAGGGCGCCGCCCAGCCACAGCATGGTGGGCGCAGCACCGAGGGCGCCGGTAATGACCCCGATCAGCAGCAAGGGCCAGCGGTGGATTTTCAGGATCGCCCGCATCTCCTCCTTGTCGGCATGCGCGGCCAGCGCTTCATAGGCGAACACGCGGTAAGTCAGCCAGCCCCACAGCACCAGCGGGATCAGGAAGGCGAACGGCGGGATCAGCCACAGCGGCAAGGTCAGCAGCCATAGCACGCAGAAAATGACAAAGGCCGACAAGGAGATCCAGATGCTGCCGAGCAGCGAACCGCCCTTGCGCAATTCGAGCGCGGCAAAGTGGCGCTGGCCGACATGGCGCGCCGTCGCCGGCAGGGCAAAGGCGCCGACAAACAGCAAGGCAGTCAGGATCATCAGCGGCAACAAGGCCCACAGCGCCAGCCAGGGAATGATTACGGTCTTGAGCACCCCCAGGCCGAGCCAGGCCGGGATGTAGCTGGCGATGCCGAGGCCGTCGTTGCCGGCAAAATAATTCTTTTGCAGCCAGTCGATCATCGGCTGCAAGCCCCACCACAGCGCCAGGCCCCACAGCAGCACCGACAAGACGAACGGCAGCAAGGTCAGCATCAGCATGCGGTAATGCAGCTGCGACAACAGCGCCCGGCCGAAGGCTACCAGTACCGGACGCATCAGCGCGACCGCTTTCTGGAAAATTCCACCATGCGCTTCAGGCCCAGCCATTGCTGCACCCAGAAGCCGCTGCCATAGTCGCGCGCCGGCCGTGTGGCCGTGGCGACCTGGTCGCGGATGCCAGTGTGTTCAAAGGTCTGGCCGAAATAGGCGCTGCGAAACAAGATGTCCCAGAAGGAAAACAGCACGCCGAAGTTATGGCCGCCCAGCGTACCGCGGCCCTTGCTTTCATGGCCGATGCCGATCGCATGGTGCCAGCGATGGAAGCGTGGCGACACCAGCAGCGCATCGCCCAGCCGGCCGAAATGAATCCGCACGTTAGCGTGCTGCAGGCTTTGCAGCATGCGCGTGATCGACACCAGCAAGACGTACTGCGCCGGCTCGACGCCGATCGCCAGCGCCACCAGCGCCATGACCACATCGTGGATCACGCCATCGAGCAGATGGGTGCGGTCGTCGCTCCACAGGTTCATGTTTTGCTGGCTGTGATGCAGGCTATGCAAACCCCACAGCCAGCCGACGTTGTGCTGCGCCCGGTGGTAGCAGTATTCGCACAGGTCGAGCACCAGCAGATAGAGCAGGAAGGTCACCAGCGGCTTGTCGGTGATCCCGGGCAGCAGGTTTTCCAGATTGAAGGGATTGATCCCCTCCAGGTGCAGCAGCTCGGTGGCCTTGGCAACCAACGGGACGATCAGGAAAAACAACAGCACCGAGAAGGCGCCCAGGCGATATAGCACGGTGTAGATGAAATCGGTCCAGCGCGCCCGTTTGTCGCTGAAGGCATGCACCGGAATCCAGGCTTCCAGCGGCCGCAAGACGAGGAACAGAACGATCAGTTCGCAGACGCCGATCAGGAACCATTCCGTGCCGTCAAATGCATCCTCCAGGTATTCGCTGAAGCCGGCATGGAACATGAGCGGCTGCACCACTGCCTCGAACAGCCAGGCCTGGACGGTGGCAAACCAGTTTACCAAGGTATCAATCATTATCTATCATCTATCACTAACTTCTGCTGTTCCAGCGATGGCGATTCAAATTGTCCGCCTGTCCCGGCAAATGCTGCGGGCTGTCGCGCAGGGTGGCGAAACAAAATCCCTTTTTCTCCAGGCCGCTGATCAACGGTTCCAGCACTGCCGGCGCCCAAGGATCCTTGCGCGACCAGATACCTAAATGTGCCATGACAATATCACCATCGCGCAGATTTTTCAGAGTACGCTCCAGCAGCAACTGGTTGGGCCATTTATCGCTGGGCAGTTCATCGCCCGAAAAACCGGCATCGGCCCAGGCTACGTGTTTGTATCCGCATGCTCCCCCCGCCTCCAGGGTACGCGGCGTGGTATGGCCGCCTGGCGTGCGCCAAAAATGATCGATATGGCTTCCTGTCAGTTCATAGAAACGCTGATCGACACGTTTGATCTCTTGGCAATATTGCTGCGGGCTCCAGGCCAGCAGCTTGCCTGCATTGGCGCCGAATTGCGGCTTCACTTCGATCTTGCCGTCGGGCAGGTCGCGCTTGGCGTAGACATGGTCAAAGGTATGGCTGCCGAATGCGTGGCCGTCGGCCACCAGCGATTTCCAGAACGGCGCCCAGGACGGATCCAGGGTGTAGTCGCCATTCACGGTCTTTTCATTGGCCAGGAAAAACGTGGCTTTGATGTGGTGTTTGCGCAGGGTCTGGGCGATGTACTGCGCTTGCGACTGGCTGCCGGTGTCGAAAGTCAGGTAGATGGTGCCGGCGCTGCAAGCCTGCGGCGCTGCCGCCGGCTGCGCCAGCGCCAGGCCGGCTGGCGCCAATGCCGCCAGCGTCGCTGCGGCGGCGGCCAGGCCGTGTTTGCCCGAGGACAGGAAGCGCATCACAGATCCGACGCGCGGTTATTGAAATAGATGCCGTGCGGCGAACGGCCCACCGGGATCGACTTGATCACCTTGCGCGTCGCCAGGTCTACCACCGAGACCTTCTTGACCCAGCGCTGGGTGACCCACATGGTCTTGCCGTCTGCCGTGATTTCCATGCAGTCCGGACCGCCCGGGACGCTGATGCTGCCGACGCTTTCCAGGCTGTTCAGGTCCAGCACATTGATGGTGCCGGCGACGCGGTTGGAAACGAAGACGTGGCGGTTGTCGCCCTGCGGACGGAAGTTGTGGGCGCTGTCGCCGGTCTTGATTTTCTTGACGATCTTCTGCGTACGCCAGTCGATCACGGCGACATAGTCGCTGCCCATCACGCCTACCAGCAGGTATTTGTTATCAGGCGTCATGTAAACACCTGCAGGCTGCTTGCCGACCGCCATAGTCCATTTGACTTTTTGCGTCGCCAGGTCGACCGCCGCCAGCTCATCGCTGCCCTGCAGGCTGATGAAAGCCAGCGAGCTGTCTGCCGTGAACGCCATGTGGCTAGGCATCGACGGCAGCGGCAAGCGTTTGGCGATTTTCAGGTTCTTGCCGTCGTAACCGTAGATATCGATGCGGTCAAGGCGCAAGCCATTGGCGATGAACCATTTCTGATTGGGAGAAAAACCGATCTGGTAAGGATCGACGATATCTTTCACCTGGCTCTGGATCTGGCCGCTTTTCGGATCCAGGAAGAATAGCGAATTGCCGGTGGCGGCAGCGACGATGAGTGACTTGTTATCCGGTGTCGGCATCAGGTGGTGCGGCTCCTTGCCGACCGGGAAAGTACCGATTTCCTTGTAGGTCGTCTGGTCCAGCAAAGTGATGGTAGCGTCGCGTGAATTCAGGATGACCACCGTGTTGCCGGCGGCCGCAGCGCTTGGAGCAGCGGCTGGAGGGGTTGCCGCGAAAGTGGAAAATGCTGCTAAGAAACCGAAGGCGGCGACCAAGGAACGACGTACAAAAACGGACATGACTAAACTCTGAAAAGCAAAAACAAGCATTTTACCGCGCATGAATGACACCTATAGATTTAAATAACTTACCAGCCAGAGCGAGGCCTCCCACTAGATTGGCGGCGGGCACAGCTAAGCGGCCGGATTTTCGATTACACTGCACTACCTGAGGCAGCATGGGCGCTTTAACACGCCCGGTTAATGCACTTTGCGGATTGACTCGTTGAATAATTCGCAAATATTTGACCATTTTACAACTTTAGCAAATTTTAAGAAGGATTCTCATGTCGACAACTACTACCGTTTCCGGCCTGCAGTACGAAGAAATCACCGTTGGCGATGGCGCCGAAGCAAAAGCCGGCAACCATGTGACCGTGCACTACACCGGCTGGCTGCAGAATTCCGACGGCAGCGCCGGCAAGAAGTTCGATTCCAGCAAGGACCGCGGCGATCCGTTCGAGTTTCCGCTGGGCGCCGGCCATGTCATCAAGGGCTGGGATGAAGGCGTACAAGGCATGAAAATCGGCGGCGTGCGCAAGCTGATCATCCCGGCAGCGCTGGGTTACGGCCCGCGCGGCGCCGGCGGCGTGATTCCACCGAACGCGACCTTGATTTTTGAAGTTGAACTGCTGGGCGTATAAGCCCCGCCTGAACCCGACGCTGCTGCCTGATGAAACTTTCCAATTTGCCTGACCGGCTCCCCATGAAACGCTGGATGGCAGCATTGCTGGCCACGTCCCTGCTGGGCGGCTGTACGGTAGTAAGCGTCGCCGGCAGCGTGGTGGGGGCCGGCGTCAGCGTCGGCAGCGCGGCTGTCAGCGTTGCCTCTACCGTGGTGGAAGGCGGCGTCAAAGCCGGCTCCGCCGTGGTCGGCGCCGTCACTCCCGACTGATCCGATTTTCTCCCTTCATTCCAAGAGACCTCCATGACACTCCAAACCCAGTTCGCACAAGCCCAGGCCGACTCCAAGACACTCAGCGAGCGTCCTGACAACATGACCATGCTGAAGATGTACTCGCTGTTCAAGCAAGGCAGCAGCGGCGACGTCCAGGGCGAACGCCCAGGCATGACCGACTTTGTCGGCCGCGCCAAATGGGATGCCTGGAACGAGCTGAAAGGCACCAGCCAGGATGATGCCCAGCAGCAGTACATCGATCTGGTCGAAAGCTTGAAAGACTGAATTCCGCTCTGCCAGAAAACACAAAAAGCACGAAATAGATTTCTATTTCGTGCTTTTTTATTTTTAAGCCACTTTATTTACCAGCCAGCGTTACCTTGCCCAGCACTTCCGGATTGAGCAGGTTGGGCGGGTACATCCGATCTTTCCCTGGCAGTAAAGCCGCCAGCAGATTATCCGCCGCGCAATCGGCCATCGCGCGCCGCGTCGGCTCTGAAGCGCTGGCGATATGCGGGGTCAGCACCACGTTCGACAAACCCAGGAAATCGGGATGCAGCGCCGGTTCGTTCTCGAACACATCGAGCCCTGCCGCGGCAATCTTCTTGTCGCGCAGCGCGGCGATCAGCGCCAGGTCGTCGACGATGCCGCCGCGCGCCAGGTTGACCAGCGTGGCGCCCGGCTTCATCAAGGCCAGTTCGGCGCTGCCGATGGTGTGATGCGATTCCTTGGAATACGGCAGCACCAGGATCACGTGATCGGCGGCGCCCAGCAGCTCTTCCTTGCTGACATAGCGCGCCTGGTTGGCGCGCGTTTCCAGTTCCGGCGCCAGACGCGAACGGTTGTGATACAGCACCTGCATGTCGAAGCCCATCGAGCGCCGCGCGATCGCCTGGCCGATGCGGCCCATGCCGATGATGCCCAGCGTGGCGCCATGCACGTCCGCGCCCAGGAAACTGTCGTAGCGCCACTGCTTCCAGTGGCCGGCGCGCAGCCAGTGCTCCGCTTCCGTGACGCGGCGCGCGGTCGCCATCAGCAAGGCCCAGCCGAAGTCGGCCGTGGTTTCATTGAGGACATCCGGGGTATTGGTGACCATCACGCCGGCCTTGGTGGCGGCCGCGACATCGATATTGTTGTAGCCGACCGCCTGGTTGCAGACTGCCTTCAAGCGCGGGCTGGCCTGCAGCAGCTCAGCCGAGATGCGTTCGCTGGCGGTGGCGATCACGCCATCCTTGTCGTGCAGTTTTTGCGCCAGCTCGGCGGCGCTGAAAATGCGGTCCTCCTGGTTGCTTTCGACCTCGAAGTATTGCGCCAGCCTAGTGATCACTGCCGGGAACACCGCCCGCGCCATCAGTATCTTTGGTTTCATCGTCCTGCCATCAGCGGAAAAAAATCAAGGTCATTATGACAAACAGCGGCAACAGCACCACGCAAGCCCAGCCCATGTAGCCGAAGAAAGACGGCATGCGGATGCCGCGCTCTTCGGCGATGGCCTTCACCATCAGGTTCGGGGCGTTGCCGATGTAACTGTTGGCGCCCATGAATACCGCGCCGCAGGAAATCGCTGCCAGCGTCGCCGCCAGCCGGGTCATCAGTTCGCCGGCGTCGCCTGAAGCCGTGTTGAAGAACACCAGGTAGGTCGGCGCATTGTCCAGGAACGAGGAGAGTATGCCGGTCGCCCAGAAATACATGATGTTGTTGGGCTGGCCGTCGGCGCCGGTGACGGCGCTGACCACCAGGCCGAAAGCGCCCTGCTCGCCAGCGCGCAGCATGGCGATCACCGGTGCGATGGTGACGAAAATCCCGGCAAACAATTTAGCCACTTCAAGGATAGGTCCCCAGGTGAAATCGTTGCCTTCGCGGGCGATTTTTGGCGTCAGCCAGAGCGAGACCAGGATCACTACCACCAGCAAGCCGTCGCGCAGCAGGTTCTGCAATTCCACCGTGGTGCCGTAGATGTTGTAGCTGATTCCCGGCTTCCAGAAACCGCTCATCAGCACCAGCAACACGACCAGCGCCAGCAAGATGAAATTGAATTTTCCTTCGAAGCGCAGCCTGGCGTCGTCCGGCGTCGGATCGAGCGACGGCGCAAATTCTTCTTCACGCTTGTGGAAATAAAAACGGTCCAGCAAATAAAAGATCACTAGCAGGGAAACCCACATGAACAAGGTTTCGCCGAAGATGTTCTTGAGGGTCCAGGAGAAATCCACGCCCTTCAGGAAGCCCAGGAACAGGGGAGGATCGCCGAGCGGGGTCAAGGCGCCGCCGGCATTGGCGACCAGGAAAATGAAGAAGACCACGATATGCACCACGTGCTTGCGGTTGTCGTTGGCCCTGATCAAGGGCCGGATCAGCAGCATCGAAGCGCCGGTGGTGCCCATCAGGCTGGCCAGCACCGTGCCGATCGCCAGCAAGCCGGTGTTCAGGGCCGGCGTCCCGTGCAGGTTGCCGCGCAGGCAAATGCCGCCGGCCACCACGAACAAGGCGGTCAGCAGAATGATGAAGGGGAAATATTCCGCGAGGAAGGCGTGCACCACGCCGGCGATCGCCATCGGCACGCCGAAGCCGAGCGCGCAGGGAATCAGGAAAGCCAGCGACCAGGCCGCTGCAATCTTGCCAAAATGATCGTGCCAGAATGCCGGAGCCAGCAAAGGTCCGAGCGCAATCGACAGCAGCAGGCCCATGAACGGCACGCCCCACCACGCGGACAGCTGGGCGCCGTCGAGTTCGGCGGCCTGCGCTGCGACGGGCAGGCAGGCGATCAGGATGGCAAGTATTTTTTTATGCAATGTAGTCTTCCGGATAAGGTGATCGAACAAAAAACGCAGGCCATTCTAATCGCAAACCCGTGTTGAATAAATAACAAAACAACACTATTGCCCAGCCGCCTTGTCCGGCTCTGCTATCTCGAAAACCTGGCGCAGGTAGCTCAGGTAGGGCTGGTCATCGCACATGTTCTTGGATGGCGTATCCGACAGCTTGGCCACCGGCTGGCCATTGCACCGTACCATCTTCATGACGATTTGCAAGGGCGTATAGCCGAGATCGTTGGTGAGGTTGGTGCCGACGCCGAAAGCGACCCGGGTGCGGTCCTTGAAGCGCAGGTACAGCTCGTTGACCTTGGCGAAGTCCAGGCTGTCGGAAAACACCAGCGTCTTGGTTGAAGGATCGACGCGGTTGTCCTGATAATGCTTGATCAGGCGCTCGCCCCATTCGAAGGGGTCGCCGGAATCGTGGCGGGCGCCGTCGAACAGCTTGCAGAAGTACAGGTCGAAGTCGCGCAGGAAAGCGCCCATGCCGTAGACATCCGACAAGGCGATGCCAAGGTCGCCGCGGTATTCCTTGGCCCACATTTCAAAGCCGTAGATCTGCGAATCGCGCAGCCGCGGGCCGAGCGACTGGCAGGCCTGCAGGTACTCATGGGCCATGGTGCCGAGCGGCGTCATGCCGTATTTCATGGCGAAATAAACGTTGGAGGTGCCGACCAGATGCTGGGCAAAATCGCGCTGCAGGGTCTGC
>Ga0210409_10002143_pt1 | contig 23943 bp, 31 predicted proteins | sample IncBWH17MmetaG_FD_161649 | JGI IMG/M metagenome (GOLD analysis project Ga0210409, IMG submission 161649) | Forest soil microbial communities from Barre Woods Harvard Forest LTER site, Petersham, Massachusetts, United States - Inc-BW-H-17-M | ecosystem: Environmental > Terrestrial > Soil >...
TCAGCTTGTGCGGCCTCGCGAAACAAGTCGCCGCGCACTATCCGGAGCTGGACCTCGATCTGCTCCTCACCGCCGCGATTCTCCATGATGTCGGCAAACTCGACGAACTCTGCTACGAGCGCGCCGTCAACTACACCGTGGAAGGCCAGCTCCTCGGCCACATCATGATGGAATTTGAAAGCGTCTCCAAAGCCATGGACGCCATCGAAGGTTTTCCCGCCAACTTGAAGACCGTCGTTCAGCACATGCTCATCAGCCATCACGGCCAGTACGAATTCGGCTCCCCCAAACTCCCCATGATCCGCGAAGCCCTGGCCTTCCACTACATGGACGACCTCGATTCGAAACTCGCCGCCGCCCGCGCCGCCCTCGCCCTCGATTCCGGCGAACCCGAATGGTCCGCCTACAGCGGCGCCCTCGGCCGCAAATTCCTCCGCCTCGACGAATTCCTGAAAGTACCTGTGGTGTCCCCGGGTCAGAAGTAGGTCGGGTAAACCGCGGTCCACTTCGTGAGCTTGAAACGCGCCACCCGCCACCCGCCAAGTTTACTCGGTCGAAGGAGCCGACGCCGTCATCTAATCAGCCGCTTGATGATAAAAACTGTCTTATCGTCAATACGATCTTGCTCGCCAATTTGTCGCAGGCGATCATCGCGTTTTAGAGCATACTCGAGCAGTGAATTGCATATGTCTTTTGCCGGCAGCAGGTGGTGCTCGAGCATGACGTTTTCAAGGTTCTGCCGTTCCTCCTTGTCGCTTCCGTCATAAACCCCGTCGGTGTAAAGGAAGAAAATGTCCCCCGGACTCATCAGCGTCAGCTCCGCCACATCCGAGGATTTTGCCCGCCTCTCCCGGAATTCCAAGGAAAGGTACCTGTTGCGGTCCGGATCATCTTCGGCAAGCTGTAGTCCGAGCGGCAGAAATTGCACCATTTGGCTTTTATCAATCTCCATGAACTTTCGGTATTCGGCGGAGAAGACCAGCGGCGGTGGATGTCCAAAATTCACGAATCTAAAATAGCCATAAGGATGTACTTCACCGTAAAGCATGGTGGCAATCTCCTGCGCGCTCTCTTTCTCGCTTCTCCCGAGGGCATTACGAGCGGTCACGGACTGTGCCAACCGCAAGTTCATCCTTTCGAACAACTCCGGAGTGGTCTTCCCCCGGTGATCGAGTTCGGAAAGCATAAGGGCATGAAACGTGTCGTGAACCGTGGATGCGATTTTCGCTGAAATGATTCCGTGTCCTTCCGCGTCCACCACCAGGACGCCCGCGGTGGTGTAAAGCTGACGCAGATCTTCGGCGACCCGCACCTGCTCCAAACTTCGTGCTTCTCGATATTCGGTTTCCATTTCAGGTTTATAGCCCGGCCTCGATTTCAACCATTCCACTTGGTCGTCCACTGAATTGCGTGGCGCGGCGCCTGCCGGAAGCGGTTCGAGGTACTCCTTCGATCGCTTCAGTGCCCGCTGAATGCGTGCGTCGATGTCGTACCGTTGCTGAAAGTTTATGTACTCAAAGAGATCGCCGCCGACAGTTCCGGCGGGAATAGCATTGCCGTACATCTCGATTCCTTGCACATGAGGAATCGCTCCTTCCACCGGCATCAGCCGCTGGAGGAGATATTCGTCGATACTTGGGGGGTTGTAAGTTTCTGCCATAAGAGAATTCCAGAATGAAGCGAACTCGCTTCTGTGATGCTTTCCGAGGACCCGAGGATGCGCCACCGGCTGGTTGCCTCCTAGAAAACAGCCGACCCTTTGGTCAGGTCCAAATAACAAATGAAGCTGTCACAGTTACTTGGCAGGAGGGATCCCAATGAAGGTCCGATGTGGGCTCAAATCGTTTCATGGTTCAATGATAAAGGCCGCGCGCCCCAGTCTTCCCGCTGTTTTCGCAAGCGCGTCGCTCCTGCTCTGCATGGTTCCTGCGAGCGCACTCGCTCAGCAACAAACTGCCGGGCGCGGGATTACTAGCCGCTCCCTCCCGGATGCACCTCCACGCCATGCAGGCCCGCAGAATTCGGCTCAGCCAACACCCACAGCGGAGGGTTCAGCCAGCGTCGCCGGCACGGTGCTGGACATAAGCGGAGCCGCCGTTCCCGGCGCAAACGTCAGCTTGATGCATGGAGACGGAACGCAATTGCTAACCATGGTGTCCGAGGCGAACGGCGAATTTAATTTTACAAAGATTCCTGCCGGTTCCTACCTCGTGACCGTCAACTCTTATGGTTTTGCGTCCTTTGCATCCGCGGAGTTCACCGTCGCGGTGCGGCAGGCCTATGAGGTTCCTGACATCTCATTGTCTATTGCGCCCGCAAACATGGAGGTGACCGTCCGCCCCACCGATCTGATCGCCGCTGAGCAAATCAGGGCGGAAGAGAAGCAGCGTCTGGCCGGCGTCATCCCAAACTTCTATACCAGCTACATTCGTGATGCCGCCCCGCTCAATTGGAAACAGAAATTCTCGCTGGCCGCACGGAGCGCTTTCGATCCCGTTGTCTACATTGGCGTCGGTTTCGGCGCCGGCATCGAACAGGCGACCAACGCCTATCCCGCGTACGGGCAAGGTGCTGCGGGATATCGCAAACGTTATGCTGCAACGTTTGCGGACGGACGCGTCAGTGACTTCTTGACGAATGCGCTCTTCCCCGCGCTCCTTCGCCAGGATCCGCGCTACTACTACCAGGGCTCCGGCTCCTTTAAGTCCCGCCTCATGCATGCGGTCAGCTCTGTATTTGTCGCACGCAGTGATAGCGGGCGGACTGTACCAAACTCTTCTTATTTGCTGGGCGACCTGTGCTCAGGGGCGCTGTCCAATCTGTATTATCCCCAAGCGAATCGGGGAGCGAACCTGGTCTTCGGCAATGCCGCCGTTGGCCTCGCCGGGCGAGTGGGCATGAATTTATTCCGTGAATTCCTCTCGAAGCGCCTGACGACGAACGTACCGGCTAATTGAAAGACTTGAAGACTCTGTATCACCTGGAAAGGAACGCCAGCGGCGTCCCAAAGGTGTTTTTCGGAAGTAAGACGCGGCCATCCGCCGTGTGTGAGAATCACAGCCTATAATCAACATCGCTCAGCTCCTTTCTTCCGAGTCCTGGTCGTTTCAACGCAACCAAGTCTACTTAGTTAGGAGCCGACGCCGCCATCCAATCAGCCGTTCCAGGCGTTCCGTAGAGCGGGATGCTGGAGAACGGAGTGGTTTTTCTAAAGTACTGTCGGGAAGGAACTTTTGTTCTATTGGTTCGCTGCCGATTCAACTAGTACTTTTGCCATGTCCAATGAGCGCTAAAACCATGGCTGCGATTCGTCGCCACCCGCGTATTTCCTTGCCGCAAGGCATGTCCGTGACCTGGTATGGCAGCGGGCAGCAACAGGTTTCTCGGGTCAAAACGTTAAGCATGGGAGGCCTGTTCCTCTGCGGGTCCAATACGCTGCGGGTAGGCACGAACCTGACCCTCGTATTTGAAGTACCCGGAGGCATGGTTCTGGCGGAAGCGGTTGTCCGAAACATCGTGCCTGGTGAGGGCATGGGTGTCGAATTTACCAAGATGAATCCTCAAATCCGAGAGCTGCTGGAAGGATTGCTTACGCGCTTGTTGCGCTAACGATAGGCGCGTCTTTTCGGGATCGGACTTCGGCTCTGGATCGAGATGCGTTTGAATAAGCGGGTGGTCGTCGGGGTCCAGCCGGACGAACAGAACCCCCTGGCCGGACTGACCGATCCCGTAACCTGAATTCAGAAACCCGCACCCCGAAAACCTTAGGACGCGCCACCCGCCTGCTCAAACGTGAGAGCTGCTTTCACTTTCGTGGATGGACCTTTCCAGGATGTCGCAGTACCGGACAAGTGGTTTTGGGCTAATTTGACTTGTCCGGTACCGCGTCTATCAGGCACTGGTAGCGAAGGGGTTGATGGTAGTGGGATTGCGCTTTCTGGATTCAGTTTTCGGGTTGTTCCTTCTCACCACCGAACCGCGTACCGGTAGGGGTGCCGCAGGCGGTGACGACTACATTGTCCTCGGCATCGAGAATCTCGATTGTTGAGTTCGCCGTAAACTCATCACCGCTGGCTCCGAGTTTCAAGGCAATCTTAGCTCTCTGTGATCCGGTGAAAACGCCGCTTGCGTTATAACGGTAGAACGTGAAGGCGAGCGAGTAGTCTTGCGAGCCGTGTTCGCGCTGCCAAACTCCGTGGCCGGAACCACGCAGAGCCGGACTCAGACCGGGAGCACTGGCATATTCCGACATTGTCCCGCCTTTGTGAAAAGTCCATAGACCTGGAATAGAGCGGACCAGGCCCCCCGTTTGACAGTCAACCGTCGTTAGTGCCATTCGCCAGACGCCTATGATTGTCCTTTCGTGGTCGTCTGAAAACGCCGACGAGTGTTTATCTGGATTGTTGTGACTGGAAACGATAGAAACTGTGATGCTCAAAGCCGTAGTCACTCCCAATGCGAGGACCAATGTTTGTTTCTTGAAATTCATTTTTGTTCTCCTTATTTGAACTGCGGAACAGAGCTACTTACCCACTGGTATTCCTATTTCTGACGGGAACTCAAACGTTCCGAAAGATTTTTGTTACTCGGCCAATTCGAGGTGCAGCGCGGCTGGGCCGAAGAAGTCCGAACTCGGTGGCATCGGCGTCACTGCGTTGGAGAAATGGTGATGTGACAGTCCCCAAAGCATGCACAGCCCCGACCTTTTGAGGCGAACGGCGCTAAATGTCAGGAGTGATTATTTCCGCTGAATGGAGAGCAACCGCAGCAGTTCCGGCCCGGACGGGAGTGCGGGCTCGGTAAGATAAATCAGAAGTGGGCCTGGAAATGTGGCAACCGAGGCCGCGCCGTGCCGAGGATTTGCCTCTCGCCGAGTGGTCCGCACACTTTCATGCTGGGGCGCAGGAGTGGATGCGACAAAATCATTGGAAGTATCGTCGTAGAGGCCGAGCGATTCGGGGACTTCGCTGCAGAATAAGCCCAAGGTGAGCGTGAACACCAAGAGGATGCCGAATCTTTTTAGAAACCGCATCGGCCTTGAAGTACCTTTCTTGGCCAGCACGACATTGGACCTGCCTTAGAGGTTCCGCGAATTATCTCCGGTCCAAGATTCCCCGTCAACAAGGAATTGAGGATGAATCATTTTCAGAGAAAGGGAAACTTCCCGTCTGTCCCTATCTCCCCACAGTCGACATGCTTTGCAAGATTCTATTTTCGGGGAATTTCTATGCAGCTTGGGCGTCTCCACAGCGCCCTGGGTTCTCGGCTCATACGCCCCACCCGCGGCAGCGCGTGAATTCGCAAGCACGTTACCTTGCTATCCGCGACGCATCTAGATATTATCTAGACACGCTCCGGTTCGATTGGGACGAACGGAAAAATAGGGGCAATCGCGTCAAGCACGGAATTTGGTTCGAGGAAGCGCGCAGTGTCTTCGATGACCCACATGCGCGCCTCTTCCATGATCCGGAACATTCCGAGGGGTGAGGACCGATTCATCCTCCTCGGCGTGAGTTCAGCGGGAAGAACGCTGGTGGTCGTTCACTGCTACAGGCAATCCGATTCCTTGATTCGGATTATTTCTGCGAGGAAGGCCACGAAGAAGGAGGTTCGCTCTTATGAAGAAGGAGTATGATTTTTCCAAATTGAAAGAGATTAAGAACCCGTATGCCGGAAAGAAAAAGGCCGTGGGCATCAATTTAAGTCCGCAAGTGGTGGACTATTTCAAAGGACTAGCGGAGGAGACGGGACTTCCATATCAGAAATTAATCGACCTGTATCTTCTCGACTGCGCCAAAAAACGCAAGAAGCTGACTATGAAGTGGGTGGCCTAGCGTCGGCGAACGATTGCGCCACCCACCTTCGTAAACGGGATTGAAAAACAAATGACCGTATCAACGCCCAGTTCGAACCTCGGCCGTCATGTGTTTGGAGTGGCTGTTTTAGCCTATGGCCTCGGCACGCTGGCCTGGCACGACTACAACGGCTCTCATCCACTGCGTTACGTCGTCTACGCCGCATCCACTGCCCTGATCTTCGGCGGCGCTGCGATGCAGCTCCGTCGGACCACAAAAACGGGCGCAGCTGTCCTCGCTGCGGCTTATCTTGTTTTCGCCATACTGTGCGTGCCGGGAATCGTCGCCGCGCCGCGGATCTACAATAGCTGGGGCAACTTCTTCGAACAGTTCTCTCTCCTGACCGGAGCGGCCATCGTTTATGCGCGCTTGTCATCGGCATGGTCGCCGGAAACGCTGAATCGGATCGGCCGCATTCTTTTGGGCATCTGTGCCGTTTCCTTCACTCTCGAACAGGCGTTTTATCTTCGCCCCACCGCCACCCTTGTTCCGAAGTGGATTCCGCCAAGCCAGATGTTTTGGGCGGTAGCGACGACGGTTTTCTTCGCACTCGTGGCCGTCGCTCTTCTTACGAATCAAATGGCGCTTCTCGCCGCTCGCCTACTGACCATGATGCTCGTGCTCTTTGGGCTACTCGTGTGGGTTCCCCTGGTTTTTTCCGATCCCCACAATCATACGAATTGGAGCGAAAACGCTGAGACCTTCGCGATTGCCGGAGCAGCATGGATTCTCGCTGATCTCCTCGGCGAGTCTCGGCTAAATGACCATCGCCCGCAATGACGTGAGCTGTGCCGGCTCACGTGAGGTATTCCATTCAAGAAAGACTATATCCGCCAGATGGATCGCTCATTCTACTCTGCGCGAGAAGAGCGTAACGCGATGGCACGGCCAGCCGTCAGTATTGGAAGAGAGTCCCCAGGAGGAAAGAAACCATGAAACCGCACTCAGTCCTAAGAATCGGCTTGGTCTCCTTAATGCTGGTGGGCACCTTCATCTTTGGGCAACACTACTCGCGCACCGCGGCTGCCCAAAGCACCCAGAAGTGGGAATACCAGATTGTCGGTTGCGGCGTCGGCTGCTCAGGCCAAGTCACCCAGATCAACAAGCTGGGCGACGAAGGTTGGGAGGTAGTCACGCTGAACGCGAGTAATCGAATTCTTCTGAAACGCGCCAAATAGGAATACGAGGCCTCTTCACAATCCTGCCGGGCTTTCTTGGCTGCCATCTTTTGGTCCCAGACGAAACCATGGCAGCCAAATGCAAGTCATCCAAACTGCGCCAGGTCCTGAATAAGTTGACAGTCCCGCGGATCGGGAACAGACTTTCAATGTCGGGACATTCCCAGCTCTGCCCCCATCTCGGTTAATTCGCGTCTGCGCGCTTCAAGAGGGGCAGTGCTATGAACAAGAAAACGGCCCGCATAATTTCTCTGCTGTGCTTCTCTCTTTTCCCCATTCGTGCGCTATCGCAATGCACGGACCAGCTCTGTAAAAATCTGGAGATCATCGCCACCGCCGCTAAATTTGACTTTAGAGAATATAGACAGAATCAATCGACAGGTCCTGACATCTCCACCACTGATGCGAGAGTCGCCTGTCAAATGAGCGCCTGGGCGAATAATGTTCCGATGTATATGTGCTACGCGCAGGTAGCTTCTACGAACGCCGAGAACTGGTATGCCACCACACTCCGCGCGCTACAGCTTCTGGAGCCCGCTTGGCGCTTCCAAATCCGATCGCCCGATGGCGACCATTTTGTGGACGCTGGACCTGAGGGTTGCGAGATTCCCCCCAATCGCGGGCCGTACATCGGGCAATGCCCGCTGCATGTGCAAGTGGTAAAGCAAAAAGATGGAACCGTCAGGCTGCATTACTGGATGAACTCGCTCTCTTCGCCCTATTTGTTTCCGCGTCCACCTGACCCTGCTCCAAAAACCGTCCCCCATCCGGCAACGCCATGATTTCTGCCAGAACCGCAAGAAAGCGTTTGCGGCACCGCGAAGCCGTGTCTGCCTGTTAAGGATGTGCCATCCGCGGGCGCGAGTGGCGTGCTTTTGACATCAATTTTGGATAAGCTACAACCATGCAGTACATCACCATTGGTCTTCCCGAAGAACTCACCGAGGCATTGGCCCGTTCGGGCAGTGACCTTTCCCGCTCCGCTTTCGAAGCCTTGGCCACGGAAGCCTATCGCGAGCGCAGGATTTCCCACGCTCAATTGCGGCAGTTGCTCGGATTTGAGACGCGTATGGAACTAGACTCCTTTCTGAAGGACCGCGGCGTGGAGCTCGAATATACGTATGAAGACCTTCAGCGCGATCTGGAAACCCTCACCCGCCTCGGCGCATAAATGCGGCCGGTTGTTGCAGACACTGGTCCGCTCAACTACTTGATCCTGATTGAATCCATTGAGGTGCTACCCCGTCTTTTTTCTCCCGTTTTGATCCCTGCTGGGGTCAAAGAGGAGCTCTCGCATCCTAAGGCTCCAGCCCCAGTCTCCTCATGGATGGGGCATCCTCCAGCCTGGGTGAATATCGTAAGCCTTGAGTCCCTCCCCCCGACCGACCCGTCCTTCCTGGATCTTGGCGAAAGTCAAGCCATTGCACTCGCGGTTCAGCAACAAGCTGCGATCTTAATTGACGATTATGACGGCGTCTTGCACGCGCGAAGAAGAAACCTCGAAGTAATCGGAACACTCGCAGTTCTGGTCAGGGCGGCGCAGCGCGGTTGGGTTCATCTCCCGGATATGTTTCGCCGCCTCCGCGCGACATCGTTCCGATCCCCGGCCCGTCTTATGGCACGCCTGCTCGAAGAGGACGCTCGTCGAGAGAAGTAGCTAGGATGCGGGTGCCCCAGGTGGCGCTTTTCTACCTGGGGGTTTTGACTTTTCGGGATCGAAGTGTGGGATCTTTCTCTTGCAACTCTGTTTCCCTTTTCTATTTTCTAATTTCTATTTTCTATTTGCGCGGGAAAGTCGAGGACCAGGAGGGTAATGTCGTCCTCTTGCGCGCGCGTGGTGTTGTGGCCGGAAAAACCCGCGATCTTGTCGAGGAGCGCGTTAGCGAAACGAGCGGCAGGGATACCCAGCTGCGTTTCCAGGAATTGTTTGCAGCGTGCCTTCCCGAATTCTTCCTGCGCCGCGTTCTTGGATTCGAACAGCCCGTCCGTATAGAGCAGACAGCGATCTCCGGGACGAACGCGGATTTCCACGGAAGAGTAAGCGGCTTCGGGAAACATTCCCAGCATCAGCCCGTTCTTTTCGATCTCCCGGACGTTACCACCGCCGCGGGACGCCAGCATCAGCGGCGGGTGGCCGGCAGCGGCGTAATGAAGCACGCTCTTCTCCAAATCCACGAAGAGATAAGCGGCGGTGACGAAGTGTTCTTCGAACTTGCCGCAGAGCGCGTCGTTCAACCCGCTGAGAACGCGTGCGGGGTCCTGCGCGTGACCTGCCTGGCTCGCGAAAGCGACCTTGAGCATCGAGGCGATCAGCGCAGCCGGCACGCCATGTCCAGTCACATCGGCGACCAGAATACCCACATGCTTTTCGTCTACCAAAAGGAAATCATAGAAATCGCCGGCCACCGCGCTCATGGGCACGTAGCGCGCCGTGATTCCGAGTCCTGCAAGGGTGGGGACGGCTTGCGGAAGCGTCGAGGACTGAATCCGGCGCGCGATTTCCAACTCTTTGCTGATGGCGATGAACCGCTCTTCGTTCGCGAAGGTTCGGTACGCGGAAACGTATCCGAGGGACGCCACGAAAACCAGGAAACCAAGAAACTCGACGTTGTGCCCGCTCAAGATCTTAAGGCCCAGGAGATTTGCGTGCACCACGAACAGCATCCAAACGAGAGAGCCGGCCAAAAACACGCGGAATTCGTGGCTTAAGCGTTGCCGTGGGCCCGCGCGCCAGGGATTGGCGGCTAGGATGAGTGCGGTGGCTGCGAGTGTGCCGAGCACTACGAAGTTATTCGCGAAGAAGAGCTTCGCCAGGCGCACTCCCAGCGCGGCGGCGAGGATTCCGTAAATCGCGAAAACCGTTTGCGCCGCCAGCACCCAGCGCAGAAATCTTCTAACGTGTTCGTCGGCGAGTTGGTAAAGGAAGAGGCCGAGGGGAAGAATGATGGTGCACGTAATGCCCCAATCGACGTAATCCCAAAACATTCGCGACGCTTCGAAGAGCGCGCGGAACAAGGGGAGAGTAATCAACAACCGGACCGCGTAAAGAACGCACAACACACTAAAGTAAATCAGCGTCAGGTCGCGTGTCCTGCGTCGAAAACAGAAAAGAGCAATTGCCGCGAGAGCGGCAGACAGAATTGCGACGGCAGCCGCAATCGTCGCGAGTTCCCAGCGCAGGTCCGAGCGCGAAAAGGATGCCACGCCTTGAGCCAGGAGAAGCGCGCTTGTGTTCGACCCGTCGGCCATGTGGGATGGAATTGTATCCAAGTTACAACGGATGCGGGCGGGTGGGTCGCGCTTAACTTTCTCGCACTGTTCTGGCTGGCCTTCGATAAGAGCGAAGGCCGCCCGGAGCCGTCTCAGCTCTTAAGGATGCGCCACCCGCCTCATCTTAACGCTGTAACGTACAAAACGACGTGACAGAGGACAGGGCGTTACTTGCCTAGATTTGAGATAAATTCATCACGCAGTCGATTAAATATGGCATACACGGCTTCTGCGTTGGGGTCCGACTTTTTTATCTCCTCTGTAAGAGGCGGCAACGGTGGCGGGATGACAGGAGGGGGAATATGGACTTTCCCATTCACCAACTCATGAGCTTCGAGCTGTCCTTTTAGCCAGTAGACCATGAGCTTGGCTTGTGCCCAAGGCACAGTGATTGCACTGTGTTGTACAACTCTGACTTTTCCTTCGCTTTGATCTAATTGGCCGAAGATTAATTTCAAGTCCCAAGAGCTGGATTCATAGTAGATATTGTTTGCATAGGCTTCGTACACTTCATCAGCAAGCTCAAAACCAACGGGCTTATCTGTTGTTGCCATAATTCCCCCCTGCACCCGCGGCTGCTGCGGCTACCCTTTGCATTGGCAGGTCATTAATAATAGAACCAGGATTGGGCAGTGTAATCACATCAGCGAGCCGGACCTGAGCAGGCAGCGGTTCACCGCGTTCAAATTGTAATTTCATTTGCACACGCTCTCTCTGTACAGGAACCATATTTGTGGTTGCACCGACGCCACTCAATAGGACAGGTATGTTAATTGTTCCAGCGCTTGGGACCCGGCGAGAACTTCGATTCCGCCTCGCACGTCTGCGGACTATTGTTGCTACTGGTTGTAAGAAGTCAGCATCATAACTAAGTTGTGTAACATCGAAAATGTCCTGGCTGTAGTCGTTTTCCCAGCCGAGCATTTCACTAAATGGAATGAATTTGACCATCATCCCCACATTGAGAGTGGCGGCCATCCTTACCAAAGTATCGAGATTAAAATTTACTTTCCCCGGAGTCTCCATTGCAGAGATGCGAGATTGCTTCATATCTGCCAACTGAGCTAATTCGGGCTGAGTTCTTTCTTGTCGCAAACGTAGCGCACGTAGCTGTGAGGGAATGAGTACTTCGAGCTTGGCCCTGATATAGGCAGCGCGAGAATCTCTATTCGTTAGGAGCTTACTGATCAAACTTGACCGGTCGCTCATGAAGTGTACACTCTCCTCTGGCGAGCAGATCCTTCCTTTTTAGCGCAGTATACAAGGCATCAAAGGGCGTGTAATTCCCACCCTTGTGATAGCAGCCCATCAAAAATACAGCCTTTTTTTCTCCGTTGAATATTCCGAGCTATCTATACTGACGATCATCAGCATAAAACCCTAATTCCCAAATTCCCTTTTGTTCGCCCTTTAAGTACTTTCTAAATCCCATCCAGTTGATGGGGATCTCGATCTTGTGGTTGGCCTTAAGCAGACCATCCAGGAGGTCTTGCCCATGTTCTGATAATCCGTCATACCAATCCTCTATTGGCGTGCCGCCACTCAGATACACAAAGTCAAAGAAGCCCCACGTCCTGGGAGGAGGCGGCTTCAATGTTATCACTTTTTTGTTATGCGTCAAGCCAATTTTCCCTTGACGGCACTAATATCACTTATTTATAATACTCGATAGAAAGGCAAAAGTCAGCGGGCATTATCTACTTGATTCACTAGCCTCCTTGGGGACCGTTGCAGAGTGATCTAATGCACCGGACCTAATAATCGTTCCGCAGGTCGAATTCTTGCAGCTCCGCCATTATAGCATCATGTACTTAAGACAAAAGTATAAAAGAGAAATTGTGAAACTGTGGACAGACGGACCGTTTTCTGACATTTGTGACAAGACTCGTTTGGCTCAGAGCGATTAGCGTACTCGCGTGATGTCCTGCACCCAATTGGTCTCCCATGTCTTGCCCCCATCTGGCGAGTAAGCCTGTTCCCAGTGACACGATGTCGGAGTAATCTTGGTCCATAGAAATCGTGCGCGGATCGGTTTCCCGTTGTAGGTATCGTCCCCGTAGAACGTTCCCACACCGTACTTGAAGGTCCCTCTCATGGGTGGATCCAGAGGGCCCAGTAGCGTCCGACTGTCGAGCCACCAGATGGACCACTGCTGGGTCTTCGAGTCGAAGGATCGCAGCGCTACGCCACGATAGGGAGCGCCCGGCACATCGAGCATGAGGTCGTCGACATTGCTGTAGCCCCCCATCAGCGGCTGGCTGCTCAACGTACCTTCGAACTCAATCCACTCGTGACTGTTGGCGAGCCGCTCCTTCAGCTTTCGATGATGAACTCGCCAGCGGCCTACTAAGAAATCGAAGTCATGGACGCCGGAAGTTGCACTATCTATTTGATTCATTCCGTGTCCGGAACCTTGGTTAGACTGGGCAGCTGACACCCCCGGAATGACCAGACTCAAAGTCAGCATCGTCATAATATAGGCCCTACGGCGATAAACCTTCATGGTGACCTCCTACCTAGGGGATGGCCCCGTCCCTCGACGCAGCGCGCATTTTCTACCGCTCGCGCCCTATCAGGCAAACGGAATCATCGCGAATCGGACATCTCCCGTGAGCGGCCTCGACAAATGTCCTCGGCCAGTTGTGTCTTCCGCCAAAACGACGTCACCGGGACCGACTTCTCGGCACTGGCCATCGCTTGTGGTGATGGCAGCACGACCGGAGAGCATGATGACCCATTGCTTCCGCGGGGCAACGTGCGTCTGCCAGTCAGTGGCCTCCTCTGGCTCCTCAACGAACGCAATTCCGCTGCACGCGAAAGGGCCGGATACCACGACCGGGGGAAAACCCTCTAGAACACGTGTCAGGGTCCCCTTCAACTCGACCTCCTCAAACCGGGAGCCGCCATCGTCCCCAGCGTAAACCCTCAAGTACCGCATGTAGTCACCTCCGATCAACGGATCCGTCCTACCGCGGAGTGCCCAGAGTCCAGATCCGCAGGGCGAGTGCTCCCACAGCCACCGCCAACAAAAACGCGGCGGGTCCGACGCCTTTCACATCGCCTACGCGCAGATGGGACACAACCGCGCCCACAAAATAGAGGACCAGGCCGATGCCCGCCGCCACTCCTAGGGATGGCCACCAAATACCGAGAACCAGGCCCAATGCGCCGGCCAGCTCAGCTGCCGCCAGCAGCGAAAGGTACTTCAACGGCACGCCCACGACTTCGCAGATCACGTGCACGATACGCGGATCGCGCCGTATCTTGCCAAGCCCGGAAAACGCCACGATCGCCGCGAAGAGGATTGTAACGATCAGATATGCCATATTCACGGGAAGCCCCCGCAACGCGGAAAATCATACGGCAGAATGCCCCACGAAAACAGGCCTCCCCGCAGGTTTTAGCGGTTGGGATCTTTTCTCTTATCCCTTTTCTAATTTCTATTTTCTGCTGACCTAGCTGCGCGGGAAAAACACCGCAGGAGAAACACGGAATCGTTTGCTCAACTTCTCGATGTGGGTTTTGTTGAGGTCACGTTTCTTGTGCAAGACTTCGGATACGATACTCTCCGAGCCAAAGATGGGGACCAGGTCTTTTTGGCGGAGATCATTGGCATCCATCAGCGTGCGAAGGACTTCCACCGGGGGAGCATCCGGAATGGAATGATGCTCTTCTTCATACGCTTCGATCAACGTCAGCAAGACCCCGGCATACTTTTCTTCATCGCTTGTCGGATTTTCCTTGCTTGCCAGCTTATCCAGGACCGCAAGGTATTCCTCGTGTTGCCGCTCGGATGTGATCGGAGCCGGCGAGCTGACTTCCAGCGCATATTTTTCGGGTACTCCAATCATCACTCTTGCCACTCCTTCTCGTCGTAATCGGCGTGACTCAGAATTCGCCGGATATAAACCATCCTCCACCTGTATTTGATGGCGGCAATCAGTCTGCCGGGTGCCCCACAGGTTGCGCTTTTCTACCTGGGGGTTTGGTGCGAAGGCGGGCGGGTGTCCGCGCCTCAATTCCGAGCGCTCTTCATGGGTTTTCAGGGGCAGCCGCAAAAGGGTTCTCGATGCGAAGTCCGGCAATCTTCTGTCCTGGATTCAAATCCTCCGAGAGGAGACGTTCCGCGCCGCTCTTGGCTGCGACGGCGACGATGAGGGCGTCCCAGAAACCGATCCGAGATTCGTCTTCAATGCGGAATGCCACCGAAAGTTCGGCTGGAGTGGTTTCCACACACCACATTGAGTAACTGCTGACCACCAGGCGGGCCGGCTCTTTTGGCAGGGGAGCGCGAATCTTGCGGGTTACGTTCACGTAGAATTCCTGCAAGACCTGCATGCTCAGAACACCCGTGCGTGCGGCCCAAAGCTCACGCAGAATGTTCTTGGCGGTGGCATGCTTGGATTTTGCATCCACATCGTGCGCGTAAATCAACACATTGGTATCAACGAAGGTTTTACCGTTCATGTAATTCTTCCCGGCTGGTAGGAGCAGCGCCGCCCAAGTGAAAACCTTCGTCGAGGAGGGCCACGGCTTGGCGCTCGGCGCGTTCGTAGGCTTCTTCCTCGCCCACCAGGATTTCAATCTGCTGCGCCAGCAATCCGCTAATGGAGGTTTCCCGCCGGGCGGCGACGATCTTGGCTTTACGAATCGTTTGGCGGTCTAAGCTGATGGTAACATTCTGTTTCATAGCATCCCTTCCCGATCAAGAACACGTGCCCGACGTGCAGCACGTATAATATGTATACCACGTGGGATACGTACGGGCAAGAAGTGTGACATTCGTCTTCCCGTGAAGTTAAAAGCACGCCCTTATGGGGGGTGCGGGTGAGAAGGCCGACGACGGATTCAACCTAAACGGGTTCACCGTGAAGAGAAGGGCGGAGCTTGCCGGAGGCGAGCCCTTCGAGGGCGCGGAGGCGGCCATCGAGTTCGGTGGCGTTCAAGCGGTGCCCGCGGTAGAGCCAGCGCAGAAAATCATCGGCGGCCTTTTCCCCTTTCTGCGCGTTGCATTCCATGCAGCTGGAGACCAGGTTGCGGTAGGAATTGCTCCCCAAGCGCGCTAGCGGCACGACATGATCCAGGCACTGGAACGTTGGCGGCGTTCGGCGCATACAGTAGAAGCATTGGCCGCCTTCGCGCGCGTGGATGGCCTTTCGCAGTGCCATGGTCCGCAGAAAGTCCGCCTCCTCGAGGTTAACCGCCGCGCGCGCGTCCGCGGCTTCTTCCTTGGCGGCCGCCCGGATCTCGATTCGATTCAGCCTCACGGGGCGAATCTCATCGGGCAGCCGTACCTCCACCACGTGCCCCAATTTGCTGCGTTGCACCAGGCGCAAAGCGCCTTGCGCGACGAGGTGGCGCACCCCTGCGCGCACCGACCCAGTGGATAGCCGGATATTGCGCGATAGCCATCGAATCGAAAACCGCAGACGAAGTTTCCCTTCCAGGCGGCTGTGCCGCAGGAGATGCGCATACACCGTGTGCTCTGCGACCGACAGGCGCAGCCGCGGCGCGAGTTGGTCTTCCAATTGTTTCCAGACAAGTTCGGCGTTCGGTTTTTTGTTTTTCATGGTTTGATCCAAAGAGGAAGTTGATAGTCCCGGCAGGGTCGGGATCTGCGATCGAAAGTTAAGAGCCGAAAGAAAAAGAAAGAATTCAATGCAGAGGCCGCAAAGAACACAGAGTGCGCGAAGCCGGAAGGGAAATGCGGCGCAAAAAGAAAAAGGGCGAAACCGCGGTCGAGCCGCAGATTCACCCAGGAACAATTATACCACAACACAAACGTTTGTCAAGTGCCAATTTCAGGGAATTCCATGTACCTGGTTCAGCGGAACATGCATCACGCGCCGTCTTGCTACACTGCGCGGACCAGCCTAAACTGAACCTATGCTTCCGGCGAGCTTCCATATTCGCGACCGGCGGAAAGACCTTCCGCACAACGCCGACCCGGGCCTTAGCAAAGTCATGCCGTTCGGCCGCTACGGAGGCGGCGAATGGACAGGGCATCCTATCGGTCTAGTGATAGCGCTTGGCTTTCTTCTGATGGGGCTGGTAGGAATCCCGCAATTCCGGTGGTTCTTCGTTGGCGCGCTTCTACTAGGTAGTCTCTGGGGGCTTTTGCTCTGGCTGTATCATCGATAGACCAATGATTCCTGCATCCTTCCAAATTCGCGACCTGACCATCCGCCCCGCCGCGGTCCTTGCTCCCATGGCCGGCGTGACGGACACGATTTTCCGCCGCGTCATTCGCGGCCTCGGCGGTTGCGGCCTGCTGATGACGGAGTTCACCAGCTCGGAAGGCATCACGCGGAGCGCGAAAAAGACGCTGCGATATCTGTACTTTCAGGAAGATGAGCGCCCCATCACTGCGCAGCTTTTCGGCGCGAGCCCTGCGGTCATGGCCGAAGCCGCGAAGATGGTCGAAGACCTTGGCTACGACGCCGTGGACATCAATCTTGGCTGTCCCGCGAAAAAAGTCGTCAAGTGCGGCGGCTCCGGACTGCTCCGCGATCTCCCGCTGCTCGAAGACATTTTCAAAGCCGTGCGCGCCGCCGTCAAAATTCCTCTTACCATCAAGCTGCGCGCCGGCTGGGACGAGAACTCCATCGTCGCCGTGGATGTCGCCAAGCTTGCCGAATCCATCGGTGTCGAAGCCGTCGCCGTCCATCCGCGCACGCGCGCTCAGGGCTACGCCGGCGCCGCCGACTGGACCATCATCGCCGCCGTCAAGCAGGCCGTGAAAATTCCCGTCATCGGCAATGGCGACATCAACCGCCCCGAAGACGCCGCGCGCATGTATGAAGAAACCGGCTGCGACGCCGTCATGATCGGCCGCGCTGCCGCCACCAATCCCTGGATTTTTTCCCAGATGCAGCAGTACGCGGAAACCGGCTGCTACGACGCCCCCACCGAGGCCCAGCGCTTTCGTTTACTCATAGACTACTATAAGCAAATTAATGCTGCCCGCCTGCCCGATGGTGTAGGCAAAATGAAGCAGTTCGCGTGCTGGTTTACTCATGGCGTGGGGAACGGCAGCGAGCTTCGTCGAATTGTGCATGCGGCGCAAACGCCCGCGGAAGTCCTCGATAGCGTTGAGCGTTTTTTCGCCGACCGTCTTACGGACGTTCCAAAAGAAGTCCGTCCAACGGTCGCGGAAAACGAGGACTGCGGCGCGGTGAGCGCGAAGAATGTTGGGAGTCAGGCGAGCGCATGGAGAGACGACGGCCAGATTGCGATTGCCCAGCACGCCGGAAATGGTGACGGCTCCGTCGTCGCCAGAAATGAGGACCCCGCCCATGGTCCCTCCGAGCAGCACCTCGCTTGCGAGTCAACGCGCGGAACGTAGGATCGCCGTCCGCCTGCCGCTTCGCGTGCGCGGCCGCGATAAGCGCGGCGTCATCTTCGAAGAAGAAACGTCCAGCGAAAATCTTTGCCGCAGCGGCGCCGCTTTCGTCACCCGTTTCGACGTCGCCATCGGCTCCAACCTCGAAATCAGTATCCCCTTTTCCCACTACGCCTCGCGCCGCAGCGAAGCCGACTTCGAAACTCACGGCCGCGTAGTCCACGTCCGCGATGTGCAGTCCGACGGCGAGCGCATGGTCGGCGTCCAATTCACCGGCCCCCGCTTCCAGCGCGTCTTCCGCTCCGAATCCGCCGCCTGATTTCTCTTTCCTGTTTCTTCCGTAGGCCCGCCTTCTGAGGCGGGCCGTTTTTCACTTTAACGCTTCCAATGCCGTTTGTTCACCTTCCTTAGCTATTTCCCCAAATACGTCAGCTATTTCCCCAAATACGTCGCAATGAACCAGCTATTCCCCCACGGATCTTTCACGCCCGCCGAGCGGTCTCCGTACGGCTTGTCTTGCGGCTCCTCCACCGACGTCGCCCCGGCTCGCAGAGCCCGCGCGTACGCTGTATCCGTATTCGGCACGTACACATGCAGGTGGCACGGCATCGGTTGGAATTCTCCGTAGGCCTCAGCAATCTCCAATGTAGCGTTGCCGATTCGAATCGTGCCGTGCAGCACCGCGCCTTCCGGTGACTTATGTATCCCCAGCGACTCCGCCGCGAACGCCGCTTCCAGGAAGGGAATCATCTTTTGTGCATTATGCAAATGCAGGTACGGTTGCACAGAAGGCACTCCTTCCGGCCCCGGAGTCCACTCGCCGCTTGGCTCCGCGATGTACCAGTGGTTGCCGAACTGATCCTTGACGGCGCCTTGAAGATCGCCCGACGGATGATCGCCCACCGGATAGATCGAATTCGCGGCCGCCCGCAATGCGCGTTCGAACGTGGCGTCCGCGTCGTCCACGTAAAGGTGGATCGCGGCAGGCGCGGCCGGATACTCCGCGTTTCCGTCGCTCACTTCGATCGCTCCGTTGCCGATCGCCATTTCCGCGTGCATGATCGATCCATCCGGCGCCGGCATCCGCATTCGTTCCGTCGCGTGGAACGCGGCTTTCAAAAACTCGATGAACCGCGCCGCAGGCCGCACGACGATGTATGGCGTGATCGCTGTTAATCCCGGCCGCTGGTAGGAAACCGCTTTGCCCTTCGCCACTCCCGTCCCCGCCGGTACCGCTCCCGTTCCTTCGCTCATGGTCGTTCTCCTTCGCGAATCGGATTGTACCGCCGCGCGTCGCGGAAAGCATTGCTTAGATTGCGGGTTGCTGCGCCGGCCTAGTTGTTGGACGAGCGCGCTCGGAAGCGAATTTCCAGCTCCTTGCCTGGGCAATGCAAATACTGGCCGTTGGCTTGCAGTCAGCGCGCAGCGCTGCCAAGCGCAATCCCGATGTCATCCGAGACTTTTACGAGCATAGACCCGTCAGCCGGGAGAAGTTGCGCCTTCTTGAGGATTTCGCCAGCAGTTAAAAAATATGGGAGGGCGCTCTCTCTGCATCCCTCGGCCGTCGAACACTGCACGGCCAGTTCGTTGGCGATTGACAGAATCTTGCGCCGACTATCTTCGACATTTACCTCGGGGTGGTCAGGGCTTTTCACAGCCTCGCCGAGCAGGTTGAGATCATACGTGAATCCTCCCGCGGTATAAGAAAACTGCTCCTCCGAATGCGCCTTGCAAAGCTTGTCTAATTCTACCCGGAGGTCGCGAATCAAAGGTGGAACAGGACCCTTCCGTTGTTCCGCGGGCAAGTTCAAGCGGGTGGAGACTTCAAATGCGAGTTGGATCAAATTGTCGGGGGCTCCCACCTTCCTCAAGTCCCCCTGAAGGCTAAACGCGCAACGTGCCGCCAGGAAGCTCGTTTGCGTCCACAACGCCTCGATCAGCCGCATGTTGAGCCCTATCCTATAAAAGGCTTGCGACTGGGACTTCTTTTCCAATACTTGGGTTCCGGTCGTGACTGGAGTCGAATTGGGGGCGGCGGCGGCCGAGGACGCGTCTGGCATGCTCGTTGTTGTGTTTCCCGGGCTTTTCGTCTGCGGGATTCCAGGAGGGTTCTTGAGCAGGGCAATCACATCGGTATAGTTGTGTTTTACCGCGATGGAGAGTGCCGTGTCCTTTTCCCGATCCTGCGCAGTTACATCCGCTCCTTTCTCCAGCAAGGTGCGCACGGTATCCGTCTGGCCCTGACGGGCTGCTTCGATCAGCGCAGTCCTTCCCATGTCATCCTTGGCATTCACATCCGCACCCTTTTCCAGCAGCACGCGCACGGTATCCGTGTCGCCCGCGTACGCTGTATGGATCAACGCTGTATCGTCATACTTGTTCTTGGCATTCACATCCGCACCCTTCTCCAGCAAGGCGCGCACCGTATCCGTACGGCGCGAAAAGGCAGCCCAGAACAATGGTGTCCATCCCTCATCGTCCTTGGCATTCACATCCGCGCCCTTTTCCAGCAAGGTGAGTGCGGTATCCGTATAGCCCTCTAACGCGGCCTCCATCAGCGCAGTCCTTCCGGTGATGCCCTTTGCATCCACGTCTGCGCCCTTCTCCAGCAAGGCGCGCACGGTATTGGTATGGCCCCTCACCGCGGCACGCATCAAAGCGGTGTTCCCGTAGCTACCCTTCGCGTTCACGCCCGCGCCCTCCTTGAGGAGGCTCTGCACGTCGGCGGTATCCCCGGCCTCAGCTGCTTCCAGCAGCTTCTTATTGAGGGCCTGACTGTCTGAGGCAGCCGGCAAGGCAGGGTGCGGTTGCGGCGGCGGAGCTGGAGTGGGGCCAGCGGCCGGCGGGGACGCAGCCGGCGTGCTCGGAGTCGTGTTTTTCGAGGTCTTGCTCTGCTTTACTCCGGGAGTGCTCTTGAGCAGAGCAACGATGCCAGGATATTTGTATTTTTCCGCCAAGCGGAGGGCCGTTTCTCCATCCGTATCCTGCGCATTCACATCGGCCCCTTTCTCCAGCAAAGCACGCACAACATCCAAATGGCCCATATCGGCTGCGTTCATCAACGCGGTCCTTCCGTCCTTGTACTTTGCATTTACGTCCGCACCCTTCTGCAGCAAGGCACGCACGATATCTGTGTGACCCAAATCGGCTGCGCTCATGAGCGCCGTCCATCCACCTTTACCCTTGGCATTCACCTCCGCACCCTTCTCCAGCAAGGTGAGCGCGGCATCGGTATGGCCGGAAAAGGCTGCCCAGAACAGCGGTGTCCAACCGTCGTTGTCGCTGGCATTCGCATCCGCGCCCTTCTCCAGCAAGGCGCGCACGGTAGCTATGGGGCCCAAATCGGCTGCGTACATCAGCGCCGTCTTTCCGTCCTTATCCTTGGCATTTACGTCCGCACCCTGCCCGAGTAACTTCCGCACTTCCGCAGGATTCCTTGCCTTGACGGCGTTGAATAGCGGTGTATTGAGGTCCTGGCAGCACGTGGATACGGCGAAACACAGGATCACTGCGAGCGTCCGGAGCCGTTTTTTCATGACGACCTTCCGGGCGACTTCGCGGAATTCGGGCTCCACCTCGTGCAAGCCAGTTCGGCAGGGAGCGCGACTAGGCGGAGCATAGTGGCGTAAAAAATAAAGAGATTCGCTTCACCCAATAAGAGTGACATCAACTCTACAAAGCAAGGTCATCAATGTCGAGAAATGAGTTGAATGAGTACAGCCGAGAAACGGTATTCGTGTCCTTCAGTCTACTAAGTCCTTCCGTGAGAGGGGCGGTTAGCAGACAGGGGGCAATCGTCTCCGGCTAGTTGGAGGGTCGGTTTGAATTCGAAAGAAACTAAGGGCTCGTGCGGTAGGCATTGAAGAAAACGTTGAAGGAAACTGGCGCGCCCGGAGAGACTCGAACTCCCGACCCTCTGGTTCGAAGCCAGATGCTCTATCCAGCTGAGCTACGGGCGCACGATCAAGATTCTACACCACTTAGTTTCGCTTCCAATATACCCGTTATTGAACCGTCTTTGCATAGCGGGAAGCGGTCACTTGTCCCGTTTATTCAGGCACGAATGTAACTGTTGGCAACCAACCCGACGGCCGAAGTCCCTTCGAAGTTCCTGCTTGACAAGCTCTGATTGCTCGCCTAGGCTTGCGCACATTCCACGCCGTCCCCCTCCCTTCGTTCAGATAGTGACCTTGAGCACGGCGTAAGGAGGTCCTATGAGCCAGATCCTCTCTATCCGAATAAAGCTTTCCGTTCTCTCTGTATTTGCTCTCTTAGTTTGTGGCGCACGTGCCCAGGCCACTGACATAAGCGGTACCATCTCCACCACACTTACCATTTTCGAGGACAGCGAACTCGCGGGCGACGTCACGTGTATGGTCGCGGGCGCGCCGTGCATAGCATTTGGAGCTCCGGGTATCAAATTGCGCCTGAACGGCTTCACGATCACCGACGGCGCCAACCCTTCCAGCAACTGCGCGAGTTCGAGCTTTTCTGAAGACGGAATTCAAGTAAATGGGCAGCACGACGTGGCCATCCTTGGACCTGGGCTGGTGCATAAATTCGCCGGGCTGGGGATATCCCTGTTAGGATCCACGAAAGTAAGGGTCGAGGGTGTCACCACGTCTGACAATTGCTTCAGCGGCATTTTCCTATTTGGCACTACGGACAGCGACATTGAAAAAAACGTTTCCGTGCGAAACTCGATTGGTTCCCAAGGTAACCCTTGCGGCGGAACTTGACTCGCCAGCAGCCACAACAACCGAGTTCGGTTGAATGTTTATAGTGGGAACGGTTCTGCTCTCTCGACTCTCCCAAGCGGCGCCAGTAATAATTTCGGCGTGGGACTGGTGGGCACAAGCAAAGACAACTTAATCGAGAAGAACAAGATCGGCGGCAACTTAAATGGTGTTTTCATCGCAGCACCTACGCAGGGTGGCAACGTGATTCGCCGAAACATCATTGCTGGCAACCCTCCCGTGCAGGTTTCGAAAGAGTTTGGTGCCTCGATCGGCGCCGATATTCAAGACCTCTCGGCTGCAGGCACGAATACCTTTGAGGACAACCGCTGCCTGACCTATGTGGGTGCCGGACCATCTCCGTGTCCAAACGTCGGGAAACCACAGAACGGAGAGGATACGGAACGAGAGGACGTGGCCGCCTTCGGGCGGAAGCGTCTCGCGTTTCCGCAAGCTCGGCTAATCGACGTTGTCTTCCACGGTAGCCTTCGGCCTCTGCCCAACGATGCGGGCCCCGCCCGACCTGCCCACACCGCTGCGTCCGATTCCGTTACTGTTACCGGCAAAGTGGTCGACGCCGCATGTTTCATGTTGCATGTTGCCGCGGCCACGGCGGAGTCTCACAAGGACTGCGGCGCGGCCTGCTTGGCCCGCGGTGTGCCTCTCGCAATCGCGACCGACGATGGCACTCTGTACTTTCCCGCCGACGGCAATCAACGGCTCAAGAGCCTGCTGAATGCCCGCGTCCGCGCCTCCGGCACTGTTGTAGAGAAGCACGACCCGATGGAGCTGAAAATGCCCGTTGGCGACAAGAATCAAATGGTTGTACGCGTGGAGGGTGGTTACAAGCAGATTACGATCGAAACGCTTGCGAGAGTCTCGGCGAAAAAGCGGTAACGTGCGTAGTTGTGAAAAAATGCGCCACTGATAACCAGCCGACCGCAACATTGAGCAAGAAAAGAGAATAAAAATCCTTGCAAACGGCTGCGCTCTGAGCATTTCGGACGTCTAGCTGAAAACGAGGTTCTGGCCGATTGGTCGGCAACTCGGGAACTATACCAACTCCTTGCGGTTCCTCTTGGAAAGTGGCTGTCACTTGGCATGAGGTTTACAAACCACTGCATGGACCGGTCGCTTGGATTCCCACACGCACCGGCCGTGGCCATGACCTGGAATATAGACCCCGCGTGCGAGTTCTTATGTCAGTTTTTCTTTCCGATACCTGTGTCATTCCAGACCCTGCAATAAGTCCTTCCATGAATCTTGTCGCTGGCAACGTCAACCTGGCGCTCGTGAAGCAGGCCTAGGAGAGCGAGCTATTTGCAGCACGATGGTGTACGTTGGGACGTGGATCTGCAGGCGTCCGAGGCCGCCGCAGAAGCTATGATGGCAATGTACTGAGGCCAACATTATGAGGAAAAAACTCTCGTGGGATTGGCTCGCAGCTGAGTCATATTCAGGAGTCGCTACGACGCTGCGGAGCGTACAGGGTTCAACTGCATGATGGCAGGAATGAGTGTGTAAGCGAGGTTCATTTTATCGAGAAAGGCCGCGGCACCGAG
>Ga0210409_10002144_pt1 | contig 23941 bp, 21 predicted proteins | sample IncBWH17MmetaG_FD_161649 | JGI IMG/M metagenome (GOLD analysis project Ga0210409, IMG submission 161649) | Forest soil microbial communities from Barre Woods Harvard Forest LTER site, Petersham, Massachusetts, United States - Inc-BW-H-17-M | ecosystem: Environmental > Terrestrial > Soil >...
TCCTCTGGGATTTGGGAGAGCCAACGTGTATTGCGACCGCTGTGGACTGAATTTCCTGCCCAAACAGTCCGTGTGCACCCGCTGCAAAAGGGTGCCCACCCGGTACTGGTTTCAATTCATGAGCTTGGTGACGATTTTTGCCGCCGTGCTTTCCAATACGCTCCTGGGGTTGTTCTTATTGCCGCGCCTGGCGATGGCCAATCACGGGCGGATCCTGTTTCGCGGCTGGTACTGGTTTGACCAGCAATTCGCTCTATACGGCTGGGTGCCCCTGGCCATCGGCCTTCTGGTGTGGGACTACTTCATCTGGAAAGAAGCCCGGCCCAAGGTTAAGGGCTGGTTCACCCGCAAGCTGCTGACGTTTTCTCTAGCAGCCGGCGTCGCGCCGCTGCTCCCCTGGTGGATCCCGGCGGGCCAGCCTCCCGGACAATTCCTCGCCATGATCGGCCGGCATCCCGGCGTTCCTGTCATGATGGCCTGGGGCGTCGTTCTGCTCGTGACCATAATTTTGTGCATTGATCCAGAGTCGCGCGACTATTTGCTGGGGCACGGCAGGACGCTGAGCATCGTCAGCACGAGCATGCTGTTGCTCGTGCTGACGATGACAGTCGTCGGCTGGTCCCTGATGACCTACTGATCCAGCGCTTTCCTAACCCATCGCGCCGAAAAATCCCGCTCCATTCTCTTGTCCATTTTCTCTTTTCTATTTTCCACTTTCTGATTCTCTACTGCTGCGTCGCCCGATCGATAAAGCTCGCAACTTGATTGTGGAGGCTTACGCGGTCCTGGTCATGCAGATACATCATGTGGCCCGCGTTGTAGTAGTCCTCCTTGATGTTCTTCTGCAGCGCTTCGGGAAGCCCCAGGTGCTCCATCGTGAATTCCGTGGCGAAAAACGGCGTTGCCAGATCGAAGTAGCCGTTTTCGACTTGCACTAGCAGCCGCGGGTTGGTGATCATGGCCTGCGCCAAGTCTTGATCCACATTGGGAGCACCGGGAAAGAACCGCCGCGGCCCGCCTTCCTTACGGACCCAATTCCAACTGCCGCCGCCTGCGCCGCTGGTGTTGTGATAGATCTTGTCTTTACCAAACTTCAACTCGTCGTGGTTATAGGCATTGATCAGCGCCGTAAACGCGCCTCCCACAGCGGGCCCTTCTGGATCGCCTTGTGCATTTTCCTCGAGCAGATCGTACGTGTAGCCGGTGAACCGCGCGTCAATGCGCCCGGTCGTCAGTCGGGAGCTGCGCTGCAGTTCGGCGCGGAATTGGTTGAGGTTGACGCGCAGATCGGCTTTCATCAGATAGTCTTCGCTCAGACCGGTGAAAAAGGAAACTCTCTTGGCAACCGCGGCCTTTTCCGAAGCGCCGAGTTCGCCGCCCTTGAACAGCGCGGCCGCGTATTCGCCTTGCGCGTACTTGCGCGCTTCTTCCACGAATCCCGCCAAGTCAGCGGGGCGATCCTTCAAGACCTTGTGGTACCACGCCGTGGCCGCATAGCTCGGTAAATAAAAAATGAACGGCCGGTCATCACCCGGCGCGAACGTGAGTGAGGCCAGATCGAGCACCGAGGAAATCAGGACGATGCCGTTCAGGTGCACGGTGTCATGCGATTGCAGGTAATTCCCCAGTGCCGCCGAGCGGAATGTGCCGTAACTCTCGCCGATCAGGAATTTCGGAGAATTCCAGCGATCGTTGCGGCTCAGGTACGTCACGATGAACTGCGCGAACGCTTCCACGTCCTCGTCAATTCCATAAAAATCTTTGTTCTCGGCTTTGCATACCGCGTGGCTGTAGCCCGTGCCCATGGCATCAATGAAAACCAGGTCCGTTTTGTCGAGCAAGCTCTCAGGATTGTCCACCAGCCTGTACGGCGCAGGAGGCGTGAACGTGCCGTCAACCGTGTACACGCGGCGCGGGCCAAACGCGCCCATGTGCAGCCACATCGTCGCCGACCCCGGCCCGCCGTTGTAGAGAAACGAGATGGGGCGCGTATTCAAATCCTTCACGTCGCTGCGCGTGTAGGCGGCGGAGTACATCAGCCCGGTGGCCTCGCCTTTCTCGTTTTTGAGCTGGGTGGTGCTGGCGGTAGCTCTGTAGGAAATCGTTTGGCCGCCGATCCTGATGCTGTGATCGGTAACGGATGATTCTTCTTTCGTGGCCGCCGCGTCGCACTTCTCCGGGGCCTTGGCTTCCGGCGCTTTTGCCTCCTTTTCCGGCGCTTGGGCGCCCACGCGCGCCGCCAGCCCAAACAACAAAAAGCTTGCCGCAACGAACAAAACGGAACTCTTCCTCATGCGATTGCCCCTTCCGAGCGAAGTTCAATGCACTTCCTTCTACGAACGCGCCGAGATTCTATGTTGCCGCGTCCCATGAGTCAAAGGAGCCGCGCATTGCTAAGTAACGCTGCTCCGCCTACGGCCGCCACTCCATGCGAAGCGCCGCGGGCGAGTAACTCGTAAGCGCAATCAGTGCTTCTGGGCCACGCTAGGCGCGCTTTTGCGTGTGCTAGTAGGAATGGACTGGAAATTTGTAACGTTGCAAATGATTCGCCTTCTGACGGACGGCGAAGCGTGCTCTTGGGAACGACCCTCATGGAACCACCAAAGTTCAGCCGGGCGGACTTGGCCGCATTGCTCGCGGAAGCGGTTCTGTGGATTCAGAAGCAGCGAGATATATACCTGCCGCGAAGCAAACCGCTCACCGCGGAACAGAGAGCAAAGCTGCTGCCCTTTTTTTTGCCGGAGAACCTCGATCGTCTGAGAATCGTGGACGTCTCGCAAACTGGCGAAACCATCCCTTATCCCCCATTTTACGAAAGAGTGCGCGCGGGTGGGGTGCGCGTCGTTCCCGATGCGGCGCACATGACCGCGATTCCCTTCATTGACGTCGCGGTGTTCAATCGAGAGCCGACCCTGCGCACTATATTTCACACGCTGGTCCACGTCGTGCAGTTCTCCATGGTGGGACTGGAAATGGTGATCAAGGGCTACTTTAAAGCCCTGGATGAATCGGGTTTGTGGATCGTCGTGCCGTTACGAAGAGCAGGCCTATGGCTTGGATGGTCGCTTCACAAAAGATCCCTTCAATGCGTTTTCAGTGGAAGCGGAAGTCCGCGAATGGATCCGCACCGGAAGGTTTTAGAGTCCAAGCAAAGAGCTAAATAGTCAGCGATCGTCGGGGCCGTTCCCAGTGTCTTGGCAGCCTTCGCTGACAGAGGTAAGGATGTTGCTGGCCGCGCTGAGCGTACAGTTGTATTCGTGGCCGCGAGAATTGGCGGCGTGGAAGTGCTGCGAGCTTTGCTGTCCGGAATGGCCGGTGAGATTGAAAGAAGAATCAAACTGCAGCGTATCCGTGCTGGAGACGCTGTTTTCCACGGCACTGGCAAAGAAGGGGTCCAGGAGATCGTGCTTGAACTTTTGCTCGGAAGTGGTTTGCAGGCTGAGCGTGCCATCGGCGTTGAAAGTTTCGGTGATATTGAGGGTGAGCGGATAGCGGAAAGCCTCGATGCTGGCGAAATAAAGCCCGCGCTCATGCGCGATGGTGCGGGACTCGACACCAGTGGCCTGCGCGATGTCCTGAATATAGTTGGTGGCATTGATGGTGAAATTCTGCGTATTGCTGAAATGGATGGACTGCAGGACATCGGTTTCGACTTTGCCGTGCGAGGTCCGCACGAAGCCGGAAATTTTGAAGCTGCGGTCAGAAGCTACAACAACGGACCCCGTGATGTTCCCGGATAAATCGGTCTGGAGATTCTCGGTGACCGTGGGATTGGGAGCGGATGCAAGAGTGTTGCCGGTGATTTCGCCGGTCACTTGCTCCGAACCGTGGTCGAGATAGACGAGGAGCGTCGCCGTCGACAGAAAGTAGCTGTTGGCGTTGAACACGCTCAGGGAAATCGCGTGGGGCTGGCCGTCGCTGAGGAGCCCTGCGAATGGCGTCAGGTCCACCCGGTAGGGAACGAAATTCAAGGTTTGCACGCCGGGGATGGGCGACCACAGGTAAGGATCAATGCCGCCGGTAAAGATCCAGGGGTAGACCGGAGCAACGCCGGCAGGCTGGCCGTCAACGGCGACTTCTGTTTCCCGGAAGCCGGAGTTTCCACACGATTGCAATTCGTTCGCTACGTCACTCGGAACGCAGGAGTACCAGAATTCGTCGTTGGACTGGCTTTGTGAAATGACATCGAGATAGGCGCGCTCAATATTTGTCGGCAGGGTGAACGTTTCCGAGAGTTGATCGGTCGTGTTGAACAGCGCTTTTGCTCCGCCAGAAGCGTTGGGGAGCGGGTAAACGGCATCGGGAAGTGCGCGGTGGCCCTCGCTGTCCCCACCGTGATGGGCAGAATAGAACTGGAGCGAAGCGCTGCCGAAAATGATGCCCGTATAGGTGCTGTTGACGAGATTGCCCAGATCCACTTCACCGGATTGCGAGGATTCGAAAAGCGCGCTGTAGTCCGTGAGATCACGCTCGACATGCCAGGAGGGTCCGAAGGTGTGCGTCGGTTCGGGAGTGGTGCCGTAGAAAATGTTGACATGCCCAAGTGAAACTTGCGCTGTGCGATCAAACTGGCGGCCGGCAGTTACGTTGAAATCCGCGGCGAAAACAACTTTCTTCCATGGTCCGGGGCAGGCAGGAGTGTATTGGTAGGTCTTGGCCGAGAAGTCTGCGAACTCAAGATTTGAGTACAGCGGAACGACGCAAGGTTTTTCGTCCGGCACGGCGACGGGCGGATCCGCAGTGGAAGTGTTTTGAGAACCGACAACCGGGAGCGCGCGTTGCGCCATTGCAGGAGGAATGCTTGCCGGAGCGAAAAAAACAGAAAAGATCAGGAGAGAAAGCAGGCGGCGAAAAGTGACGGCTGCATTGCGTGTCATGATGGATTGCTCCTGCAGCGTAAGCGTTCCCGAGGGTGCGGCGGCGGAGAGTATACCTCAGGATGGACGCAGAAAGGGAATGCTTACAGGCCCTATTCACACGGACGGCGGGCGGCCGCGCCGGGAAGAGTGTGTATAAAAGTGAACAGTCTTGCTGACTGGTATTATCGCAGCATAGAAAAATGAACCAGGACAGTCGGGGTTAGAAAACCCCCTCTATCTACTCAGGCTTCAATCCGGGTTTCGCTTTTAAAACTGTGTCTCCATTGATCCTCAGGAGGGCAAGGTACAAATGCAAATTCACGCAACGAAATCATTTTGGGTAAGGACGGGGCTCGCGGCTGCCGCGTTCGCAGTTACTCTGTTTTTCACGGCCGCACCGACGCTTCGCGCCGATGAAGACGCATGCCAACGGCGCATCGCCAAGGCCGACCACCGGTTGCACGAAGCCGCCGAACATCACGGCTGGGAGAGTAAACAGGTGATCGACGCTCGCCAACAATTGCACGAAGCTCGCGAATATTGCTGGTCGCACGCGCACAAGTGGTGGGATGAAGACGGCCATCGTTGGCACACCGACCGCGACTGGGACGATCACGACCATGATCATGATCGCGACCACGACCATCACTAGATCCAGGCCAGAGGTACTTTTGAAGGGCGCGGCCCGCTGAGGGCCGCGCCCTTTACTTGTGGAGTCGGCAACAACAGCGTGAGTGTGTTTGGTGCGGCGCCTACCGGGAGCCGCAAGCTAGTCGAGGCGCCAGGGAGATCGTTCGGGCCAGTGGCGCAGAGCCTCCGTTGCCCAGGCGGTGGATTTATCCGTGTGGCAGGACGTGCAAGGATTCGGGATTTTGTATTTCTCCGTCATGGCTGGCGTGATGAAGGCGAACGTGTGAGCGCGAACTTTGACGTCGGCGATGGTGGTCTCAATCTTTGGCATGTGGCAGGAGATGCACTGGCTTCCGGGTGTGCCGGTTTTGTGATGAGTGTGTTCCTCGAGCGTAGCGGTGCGGGGACCGTTCAGAGACATGGGGGCGTGGCAATCGAGGCAGAGTTTGTCGGCAGGCTTTCTTAGCTGCGCGTAGTTCTCCGTGCCATGGACATCGTGACAAGTGAAGCAGGTGATTCCCCGGCGGTACATTACGCTCTGCACGAAGTCATTTCCCTGCATGCGATTCTTGTGTGCGGTGCCGTCAGGGAAATTCGTGAACGTCGTTTCGCCGAGGGTGTGCTCTTCAAGCCGCCAGAAGTCGCGGAGGTTGAGGCCAACGCGATAGCCGACCGGCCAGTCGTAATACTTTCCTTCCATCGGATTGGCCAAAGGGCGCCCTTGTGAGTGGCATTGGATACACGCGTCGTTCGCCTGGACATAATCCATCCGCGCGGGATTGAGGATATTTCCGCGCGAGGGATGGGCAACGTGCTCGCTTCCCGGACCATGGCAGCGCTCGCAGCCGACATTCCATTCCACGACTTTTTTTGTCTGAATGTTGTAGTCCACGGAGTGGCAGCCATCACAGGTGGGGCCGGTGGGGCGCTGCATATTGTCGGGAGGATAGAACGGTTCCCACCAGTCCGTTCCTTTGGCTACAAAATAGGGGCGCCAGACGTGATGGGTGACGTCCCACTGTGCGGCCTCCGGAAAATAGTCATCGCCAATTTTGGTGAAGTAGCGCTGCTTCCAGACGCTGCCATACACGAGCGCTACCTGGTCCTTCGTAAATTTGGTGAGGGGATTTGTGGCGAGATCGGGAAGGATGGCTTCGGGATGTTCGCGAGGATCGCGGACCACGTTGGCCATGGGGGTTTTCTTCCAGTGCTCGTAAATTTGCTCGTGGCATTTTTCGCAGGCCGGCGAGCCGGTGTAGTGCGCGGCCGCGGTCGTCGCTTGTTGCTCCGATTTTTCTTTGGCTGATAATTGGCGCAGGTCGCGGATGAAAAGCACGAGCTTCCAGCTATCGTTGTCCTGAACGTCGTGCGGATGGCTCCACGCGGGCATCCCGGTGAGACGGACGCCATTCTGAATGATGTAGCGGATTTGGCCGTCAGTAAGATTCTGCGTTTGGGGCAGGCGCAAATCGGGTGGCTTGGGGTAGAGGTTACGCCCGACCTGGGTTTGCCCGCTGCCGTCGTTACCGTGACAGACGGCGCAGCGGTCGGTGAAGTCTTCGCGAGCCTCCCGCAAAAGTTCCGGAGTGGCCTTCCAAGGGTTCTCTTGATTGCGTGCCTGGCGTGGAATCGAGAGATTTCGCACCGTGCGGGCGACGGCCTTCTCCAAGGTGGACGGCTCTTCGGTTGTGCTGAATCCGCGGCGGATCAGCATAGTTCCGTAAATCGCTGCGGCAATTCCGGCCGCAAAAAGCACAAAAAGAACTGACTTCCAGCGTTTCATTTCTATCTCGCCTCGGGCGAATGCCGAGACTCTCCCTCAGATATCTGAAACTCATAAACCGCGCCGTTTATTCCGAACAATGAGACTGCCGCGAACGTGCTCACAAACTGTACGCGAGAGGAAATTCAGCGCTTCTAAGTCGAATTCCTGGCGGCTACAGGTCCTTGGATGCGCGAAAGGCGCGAACGACTGCAACCGCGTCCTCGTGCTTGGCATCAACAGCGAAATTGAGGCGGCGCATATCGGCGGCGGAGAGTTTGCCGGCAAGATCGGTGAGCGCGGCGCGGAGCTGAGGAAATTGGGCGAGTGTGGATTGGCGGACGACGGGGACGGCATCGTAAGGCGGGAAGTAGTGGCGGTCGTCCTCGAGGGCGACGAGACCAAGGGAATCGATGAGGCCGTCGGTGGAATTGCCCGCGACGATGTCCACCTGATGATCCACGAGGGCGCGATAGATGAGGCCGAGGTCCATGACGCGGGGCTGCTCTTTGAAATGAAGATTGTAACGATCGCTCCAGCCGCGGAAGCCGTCGGGCCGCTCGAGGAATTCGTAGCCGACGCCGGCACGCCATGTAGGTGCGAACAACGCGATGTCAGAGATTTTTTGGAGATGGAGTTTTTTGGCGTCGTCGCCGCGGATGACCATGGCGAAAGTGTTTTCAAAGCCGAGAGGCTCGGTGACTTCGAAATGAAAGCGCTCGGAATAGAGCTGCTTGACGCGCTGGTACACCGCGTTTGCATCGCCCTGCGGTGATTCGTTCAAGACGGCGGTGAGGGCCGTGCCAGTATATTCGACGTAGAGGTCGAGTTGGCCGGCTTGCAACGCTTTGTGAACGAGGAGCGTGCCGCCGAGGTTGGTCTTGCGCTCGACGGGAATGCCGGTGCGTGCTTCGATGTGCTGCGCGAGGAGTTCGGCGAGGATGACTTGCTCGGTGAAAAATTTCGAGCCGATGGTGATTTTAGATTGAGGAGATTTGGTGCAGGCAGATGCGAAGTAAACGAGGTTAAGGAAATAAAGGAGGTAAAGGAAACGGAATCGTGCGCAGCGCATGTCAGGCGACCCTCAAGCGGCGCTCGAGGAGGCCGAGGAGAAAATCGGCGAGGAGCGCGAGAAGCGCAGCGGGGATGGCGCCGGCCAGGATGAGCGCATCGCTGACGAGGGCGACTCCGCGAAAAATAAAAGTGCCGAGGCCGCCGGCCCCGATGGCCGCGGCGATGGTGGCCACTCCAATGGTGATGATAGTTGCCGTGCGGATGCCTGCGAGGATGACGGCGAGCGCGAGTGGGAAGCGCACGCGCCAGAGAATTTGCGCGCGGGTCATGCCCATGGCTTCGGCGGCTTCGAGGACGGCGGGATCAATGCCGGTGAGTCCCACGTAGGTGTTGCGCAGAATGGGGAGCAGCGCATAGAGAACGAGGGCGACGATTGCGGTGCGCTTGCCGATGCCGCCGATAAAAGGAATTGGAATGAGGAATCCAAAGAGAGCGAGGCTGGGGATGGTCTGGAAAATGCTGGCGATTCCGAGCGCGATCGCGCGAAGCGCCGGGCGTTGCACGATGAGCATGCCGAGCGGGACACCGATCAGTATGGCGATGGTCATGGCGATGACCACGAGCATGAGGTGATCGAACGTAGCGCTAAAGATTTCTGCGCGGTGCTCTGTAAAGAAGGTCCAGTTGCTGGGCGCTTGGATCGCGGCGAGGCTCATGAGGGAGCCCCCGGAGCGATGGACAAAGAGGAAGTGAATGCACGGACTTCCGGATGGTCGAGCAGGAGAAATTCCCGCGGCTTGGCGGTGGCCACGATGCGGCCGGCTTCCAGCAGGACGATGCGCGATGCGAGTAGCAGTGCTTCGCGCAAATCATGAGTGACGAAGACGATGGTTTTGCCGAGGCGGCGCGCGAGAGCGCTGAATTCGCGCTGAAGTTCCGCGCGGGTGACGGGGTCGAGCGCGCCGAACGGTTCGTCCATCAGGAGAATCGGAGGATCGGCGGCGAGAGCGCGGGCCACGCCCACGCGCTGGCGCTGCCCGCCGGAAAGCTCGCGAGGATGGCGCTTGGCAAATTCGCGCGGGTCGAGGCCGACGAGCTGGAGCATTTCGTCGACGCGCGCGGCGGTGCGAGCGGCATCCCATTTTTCCAAAGTGGGAACGAGTGCGATATTTTCTGCAACTGTGAAATGCGGGAAGAGTCCGGCTTCCTGGATGACGTAACCGATGCCGCGGCGGAGGCGGATGGGGTCCCAGTCGGTCGTAGCGCGTCCCTGGACTAGAATTTGCCCCTTCGAAGGAAGCAACATGCCATTGATCAATTTGAGGAGGGTGGTTTTTCCGCTCCCGCTGCGGCCAAGAAGGACGATGGTCTCCCCCTGAGGAATCGTTAAGGAAATCCCGGAAACGATTACACGAGCAGGAATAACGTTTATGTAGTACGCCACATCGTGAAACTCGATTAAATTTCCCGAGAAACTTGCGCTTTTCGTATTCATTTCGATTGACAGTTCCACATCCCGGAGCGAACATCTTAATGCACCTAGCCTCCCGGCGCTGAACTTTGGCGCATCCTTCGCGCGGAAGCTGCATCCAAAGGAGGGGGAAAAATGTCATGGGAGCCTTGGCACTAGCTGTCCGCATCCGGCACGACCTTCACACACGCCTTCTCGATGCCCGCAGCCGAACCGATGAACTCTTTCGCGTCGTCCGGGAAGAAGCCCTGTATGACCGGCCGATTCCTGAGAGACACCGGATCATTTTCTATGTCGGGCATGTCGAGGCCTTCGATTGGAATTTGCTCGGAGATCGCGCTTTTGGATTGCGCTCCTTTCACCGGATATTCGACCAGCTCTTTGCTTTTGGAATTGACCCGGTAGGCGGCGGCTTGCCATCGGACACGCCCGTGGATTGGCCGGCGCGCGACGAAGTGGACAGTTATAACCGCCGGCTCCGCGAGGAACTGGATCGAGCCATCGAGCGAGCTCTGGACCGGCCGGCCGAAGGGCATCCACACCTGATCCCCATGCTGGAAGTGGCCATCGAGCACCGCCTCATGCATGCGGAGACGCTTGCATACATGCTGCACCGGATGCCGAGCGAGAGAAAGATTTCCGGTATGGAGCGTTCCGCGTGGAAAGCGGTGCGGTTGAAGTCCCGCCTAGTGGACATCCCTGCGGGTAAAGCCACGCTGGGTCTGGAACGAATTCATGGAGACGAGTTCGGGTGGGACAACGAGTTTGGCGCGCACGATGTGAAGACGGATGGATTCGCGATCGAAAACCACAACGTGACGAATCATGATTTTCTGCGGTTCATCCAAGCCGGCGGTTACGAGAACCCCGCGCTGTGGAGTGAAGAAGCCTGGGCGTGGAAGAAAAAAGAAAATATCGAGCATCCGATGTTCTGGAGGCGCGACGGCAACCTGTGGATGTACCGCACCATGTTTGGCGAGATTCGCTTGCCGCAGGAATGGCCGGTATACGTGAGCCACGCGGAAGCCACAGCGTACGCGAAATGGCTCGGGCGCAAGCTGCCGACGGAAGCGCAGTTTCATCGCGCCGCGTATGGAACGCCGGATAGCCAGAGGGAGCGCGATTATCCCTGGGGTGATGAAGCGCCGAGCAAGATTCACGGCAATTTTGATTTTCATTCGTGGGATCCTTCTCCGGTGGGCGCGCATCCCGCGGGGGCGAGCGCCTTCGGCGTGCAGGATCTTGTTGGGAACGGCTGGGAGTGGACGCGCACGGAGTTCGCGCCGTTTCCGGGTTTTGCGCCGATGCCTTTTTATCCCGGCTATTCGGCAAATTTCTTTGACGGCAAACATTATGTGATGAAGGGCGGCTCGCCGCGCACCGCAGCGTGCATGCTACGGCGGTCGTTCCGGAACTGGTTCCAACCGCATTACCCGTACGTCTACGCAACCTTCCGTTGCGTCGAGGATTAATCAAGCTCAAGTCCGGGAGACCCCATGCTGACCTCTTCCCTTCCCGTAAGGCACGTGTCTGAGTTCGCGTCGGATGTGCGCGCGAGCCTGACGAAACCCGGCCAGAGAGAACTCCTTTCGAAATATTTGTACGACGAAGTGGGCTCGGCGCTCTTCGAGACGATTTGCGTTTTGCCGGAATACGGACTGACGCGGGCGGACGCGCGGCTGCTCGAAAAGCATGCGAGAGAAATCGTCGGAAGGTTGCCGTCGCCGATTCAGGTGGCGGAGCTGGGAAGCGGTTCGGGGAAAAAAACGCGGTGGATTTTAGAAGCGCTGTCACGGCGGCAAAAAACGTATTACTACCCGATCGAAATTTCGCCTTCGGCGCTGGCGGCGTGCGCGAAAGAGCTGGGCCAGATCGATCTGGTCAGTGTCGTCGGGCATGAGCAGCCCTATCTGGAGGGGCTACGCAGCGTCGCCGAAGGGCGCGGGGAGAAGGATCATCTGCTGGTGCTGTTCCTTGGCAGCACGATTGGGAATTTCGATCGCGATGCCGGCGAAGAGTTCTTGCGGGAGACGCGAGCGATTCTGAAGCCGGGCGACGCGTTGCTGCTCGGGACCGATCTGGAGAAGAGCGTCGAGCTGCAATGGCTGGCGTACAACGATCCGGCGGGCGTGACGGCGGCGTTCAATTTGAATTTGCTGGCACGCATCAACCGTGAGCTAGGCGCGGATTTTGATTTGGGCAGCTTCCGGCATGAGGCGCGCTGGAACAGCGTGGAACGGCGCATCGAGATGCATCTGCGCTCGACCTGTCAACAGACCGTAAAGATTCCCGTCGCGGGATTGCGAATCATGCTCGACGAAGACGAAACCATCTGGACGGAAAGTTCGCACAAATACAAAGCGGAAGAAATTCCGGACATGGCGACGCGAACGGGATTCCATTGCGATGGACAGTGGCTCGACCGCGAATGGCCGTTCGCGCAAAACCTGCTGATTGCGAGATAAGGGGTGCGCTGGTTTTTCTTGAGCCGCGACCGCTAATCCGGTCTGGCAACTGGTCGTGCGCAGGTCAACTGCCCGTCGAAGGTTTTCGAGAGAACTACCGGCATGGGACACGGCAAGACGACAGTGTGATTGCCATCGAACAATTCCGATGCTCTAGGCCAGCCGCCGTTTCTCCGGGGATTGCTGTAATACTCCACTCCATATACATTCCCCTGAACATCGCCAGCCAATCCATCAAATCCAAACGACGCGATATATTGCCGGTAATAACTCACATAGAAGGCCCTTTTCTCTGCAAACGCCCTGAGCACGCAATCTGCTGACTTTTCAGTGCTTCCGCCTACGGCTGCCTTCCGACAGTCGATCGCTTCGGCCGTGCCATTTGCCGCCACAGATCTAAGTCTCTTAGTGTTGACGAGGTTTGACGGATCACGTTCGGACGCGGCCCAAAGAACCAAGACTCTGGCGTCTTGCAAAAAAATGGTTCCATCTCCGTACGCCGCGTACTGTAGTTCTGACTTGTCGAGTGCCGTGTGAGAGTTCTTAGGTGAGAACAGGCCATCAGCCAGGATATCTCCTGTGCCGTCCTTGTAGACCGTACAACGATTTGCCACGGATTTCGGGTCCGTCGAGCAGTCAATGAACGTGTTGTCAACCCTAACAGCTGAGGGAGGTACATTCGGAGGACGAACGTGGCTTCCACCACAAGCCGATAAGACGGTGGATAGGCATATAGAGACAAGCTTGGCCACGCGAGCCATCAGTTACATTTGACACCCTCCATGTTGCAATTGTGCCAGCGTGTCCGAAGTAGGGCGATAGCCAGGGAGCGCGATGACGGAGACCTGACCCCCTGTTTCTTGTAAGTGTTGCTGATAAAGAAGTTAGAGGCGGTGTAAGTGTCTTAGAATCAACAGTTACGAGGTTGGCTTGGAAGTGTTGATTTTAAAGGGGTTGGCCGTCCCAGGGTTTGCCGTCGATGGTGAGACGGTAGTTGTGGTCGAAGTGCAGGACGCCGGTTTTTGGGTCGAAGGTTTGTTGCGGAGTCTGAGGGGTGGTCTGCGATAGGTTGTTGGCTGTCGGGGCTGGGGTAGGCGGTGAAGCAGGTTGGGTTGCGGGAATGGGTTGAGCTTGGCTGGTGGCCGGGGAGGTTGTTTGTGAGCGGGGCTTGTCGGTGGTTGGCGCGGCGGGGGTTTGAGGGGCGCGGGGTGGAGCTGGAGATGGGACGGGCGCGGTCGCGACGGTTGAGGTTGCAGGAGCGGAAGGCGAGGGAACGGTTGGGTTGGATGGCGGAGCGGAGGGCGGGGTGGGTTTGGGAGCGGGGGCGTGCTTGGGTGGGAAGAGGTAGTCGCGGTCGGACTTGACAGAGTCTTGGACGGCGCCGCGCCAGAAGTCGGTGCCATAGGCGTTGATGTATTCGTGCTGGGAAACGCGGATGGACTGCAGGAGGGTTTGCGCGAGATAGGCGACGGTGCGAGCGGTTTTGGGTTTTACATCGCCGCGGATGACAGCGGGGATGATGCGGGACAGGGCGGTGCTGAGGTCGCAGGCGGCGAGGTAGCTGCCGGAGAAGAAGTAGGTCAGCTCGTTACTGAGTTTTTGGGTGGCGAGGGATTGGGCTTCTTTTTGGGCGTGGTAGAGACAGAAGTGGGGATGGGTGGTGATGCGCGGGGTGCGGCAACGGCGGCCATCGGAGAAGGTGAATAGACACAGGGATACGCGGTCCTTTTTATGGGCGGCCGCGGAGCGGCCGACTGCTTTGAGAGAGGACATAGAAGTCTCCTTAAAGATTGAGTTTTGGATTTGTTGGAATTACGGAAAAAGAAAGAGGACAGGCAAGAATGCCTGTCCTACGAAAAACAAAACGCCCCGGCTGGAGCCGGGGCGCAGTTGCCTACGAAAATATTTTACCGCATGGGCAAGATGCGTCAAGGAAAGAATTTGAGACAAACGAAAGGAAAGTTACCCCCACGTGTAAGACCGACGCGCCAGGCAGACGGATGGGCAGGGGATCACTTGAAGTGAGTCTCGAAGAGTAAGGAAGAGGCTCAAAAAGTTTCGATGCGCCAGACGAGGCGGGCGGACCAGGTTTTTTGTTTGGTGAAGTCGGGGCGCCAGACGGCAAGGATTTGGGAGCCCTGGTAGACGCGCTCGAAGCCTTCTTCGGATTCGGAAACTGTTTCAATCGGTGCAATCCAGAACTCATCCATCAATGGCGCGTGCAGGGCGACGCGCAGGCGCTGCCAGCCGTCCTCCATGCGGAGGATGGGGCCGGGCAGCGTTCCACTGAAGCGCAGATTCTGGCGGCCCGCGGGCGTCTCGAAGAAGCGGTCCGGTTCCGTGGGGGCGAGCAAATTGACAATCGACTCGATGCCGATGGCAACGGGTTTGTCGAGCGGCTCCTTGAGCTTCAAACTGACTTCGCAGGCCACCTCGCAACCTCTCGGCGCCGGGCCAAACGTAAATTGCTTGAGGAGCAGCAGCTTGGGCGCCGAGGCTTCGCTCTTGCCGTGCACCATCAACGAGTCTGCCCGGAAAAGCTCGGCGTCATTCGGAGTGGAGTTCTTCACGGTGAAGGCGCCACCGGCGAAGCCGGCGTCCTCGCGCAATTCGAGATTTTCGTAGTCGGCGTGGGTGCGCGCAGGATCGAAGAACAGAATTCGGAATCCGTGGCGGGGCCAGCGGTCGTAGCGTAGAAAACGCTCCAAGCCGGGCTCCTTGACGCGCGTCTGTTCGTGAATGGAAGCGACCGCGCCCGTAGCAGACTTTCCCGCAGCTTCGCGCAAGCTGGCATGGTAGGACTCGGGGCGGCGAAGGATGGAGTTGACGAGCGTAGCCGCCGCCGGACGGAAATCGAGCGCGGCGATCGTTCCGCCGTCACTGGGCTTCAATAGCGCCTGGTAATCCAGGCCGGTGAAGAGCAATTCGGTAGCGCCGTCAGCATCGTAATCCAGGAGTTCGACGCGCGCGGCAAGAGCGCCGGGGGTCTGGCGATCAGCGATGGCTTCGGCGCGGATGAGATTGCGCCACGGATCGGTACGGAGGTGCGGGGCATAGATTCCGCCGAAGATGCCGTGCCAGTAAGCGTCGTTGCACTGCGCCTTCAAAAGGAGATCGCGAGCCTGCAGCAGGTCTTCGTGGGCTTTCGTGCCAGAGTGCTGGGACGGCGCGGCGGCAATTCGCGCGGAGACGTGCAGCATTTTCTTGTGCAGCAGATTGGATTCGGGATACTTGCGAAAAAACCCGCGCCAGGATCCGCCGCGTAGGAACGAAAGAACTTCTGGCCGGGCGCTGAACTCTTTCAAGACCGCGTGATAGCGTTGCCGGACGCGCGTTGGGAGCACCCACTCCATCATCTCCGTGTAGGAAGCGGTCGGCAGGTCGGCGCGGCCAAGAGGCGCGTGAGAAACAAGGTATTCGCCGGGCGTCGTGACTTTCAGCCAATCGGAATTCTTTTCAAGCGCGGTGAAAAACTCGTCGAGCCATCCGTCCGTGTAGCAATGTTTGTACGTTCCGGGCCAGACGCCAAATTTTTCCATGTCGTCGCCCATGGCGGCTACGCCGCCGGGAAAACGGCTGGAAGCGTCACGCAAATACGCAATGACCTCTTCCACTTTGCCGAAGGGAATCAGATAGCGCAGGGCCTTCTGGCCGGGGTAGAGCCAGACGGTCTTGCCGCGGTCTTCAGCGATATAGGGACCGAAGAGCTCCTCCGGCTCGAAGCCCGCGGAAAGAAAATGGATATCGTCCACCAAGGTGTAGGCGACATTGGCCGTGGCGAGCACGCTGGGAAGCTGCGGCTCCCAGACCCGTTCGGCGAGCCAGGCACCGGAAGGCAGGCGGCCGAAGTGCTTTTCCAGATAGGCGGCGAGGCGCGTGATTTGCTCGTGCTGATCCTCCTGCGGAATGGAGACCAGGATGGGTTCGTAGAAGCCGCCGCCAACGAGTTCAACCTGGCCGGCCTGAACCAAATTTTTCAAGCGGACAAAGTATTCGGGCCGATGTTCCTCGAACCAGGTCAGGAGGGGGCCGGAATAGTGGAGGCCGAGGTGAACGCCCGGATGTTTTTCGAGCTGTTCGACAAACGGCAGATAGGAAGTTTCATAGGCTCTTTCGAGCACATCTTCGAAATTGCCGCACGGCTGGTGCGCGTGAATGAGCAGAGCGAGATGGAAATTCTGCGGCATGGGGACAGTTTTTTCTCTCCAGACATCATAACCTGCCACGCAAATTTATGAGTTCGAGGCGCGGAAGGGATGCGCGAACCGCGTAACTCAAGAGGATGAGATGCACTGCGGCAGACAAAGACACATCGTCGTTCACGGAGAGGCGTGCTTCAGCACCCAAGCAGAGACGGCGTCCAGGGCCTCCGGCGCCATGGTCTCTTCGATCGCGCCGTATTCCGAAGGGGAGCCGGTCGGGCAGTGCTGGAAAAGATGGTTCAAGCCCGGCATTTCTGAGGTTTGAGAATCCTTGTTGCCGGCGTCCTGAAGCGCCTTCTGAATTATGGAAAGATTCTCCTTTGGCGGGACTTGCAAATCCTTTTTGCCGTTCAAGGCGAGCACCGGACACAGCGTCTTTTGCAGCGCGGGGAGGGGATCATAGTCGAGGAGGTAGCGGAACCACGGCGAGGCCATGGTAAGCACTTGCGCCCGCAAGGTGGCAGGCGGCACGAGCGCCCCCATGCCGGAGGACTGCACAAGATCGTTCAATTTGGTTTCGAATGCCGCGGGATCTTTTTCCTGTCGAGCAAGAGCATAGGTTTGCCTATTGAAATCGAGGGTCCTCGAGATTTGCTCTTCGTCAATGCCGGCGACCTTCATGATGAGTTCGGACTGGAGCAGGAGTATGTCTTCCCCTTTCAATGCGGGAGCCGCCAGTAACACCAACCAGGCGATATCCGTTGAATGCGATGCGACGATTGGCGCGATCAATCCGCCTTCGCTGTGGCCAATGAGCCCGATTCGCTTGGGGTCCAGATCCTTGCGGGTTTTCAGATAAGTGACTGCGGCCTGAGCATCGCTGGCGAAGTCTTCGATGGTGGCATCGGCGTAGTTGCCGGTGGACTTGCCTCCGCCGCGCTTATCAAAACGCAGAGTGGCAATCCCCTTGCGCGTCAGATGGTCGGACAAGACCAGGAAAGGGCGATGCCCCTCGATGGTTTCATCGCGATCGCGAGGTCCGTTGTCGCTAAGGAGGACGGCGACGGGGAATGGCCCCGGGCCCTGCGGAAGTGTAAGAGTACCTGAGAGCGAAATGTGCGCCCGGTCGTTCGGAAAAGTGACTTCCTCCTCTTTATACGGATAGGGCTTCGCGGGGTTTTGAGGGCGAAGCTGGGCAAGAAGTTGATCCGAGCGCTGAAACTCGAGCTTCTGCTCCACGCTGCTTTGCGTCCAAGTGCCAGCCATCGCGGTTCTGGCCGGATTGAGTGTGCCGGTGTAGGAGCCCTTCACGACGGGAATGTCAAAGTGAAAAACACTGTCTTTTTGACTGACTTTGACGGCGGGGAGCCCGCTGACTCCCTGATCCGGACTGTCGAGGGCCGCCAGGAGGTGCTTCTGATCATCGTGCGTGACGTGCAGCTGGAAGCGCAGGCGCATGCCGTTTCCTTCGATTGCGCCTTGCCACACGCCTTCGGCACTGGCGATGGCGTCGGAAGGCTTGCGCGAGCCGGTGCCCGCTGCCTCACGGTGGAATACAAGCCGCAGGCTCACGCTGCTCTGGGTCCAGCCTCCTTCGATGATGCGGTGATCGGCTGAAATCGTTCCTGCATAAGAAGCGCCCACGGAGGAGACCTTGAAGCTGAGATTCGATTCCTCTTGTATGAAAGAGTCCACCGCAATGCCGTAGACGCCTTGATCCAAGCTATCAATGGTGGCTTTGAAGGAGCCGTCTGTTTCTTTCGAGATGTGGAGGACGAGATGAAGAAGGGCGTCGCCGGCTTGCAGCGTGCCAGCCCAGCTTCCTTCCAAAGTTGCAGGAGCGGGATGCGGCGCGGGTTTGCGCGCAGCCGGGGTTTGCGCCGATGTTATGGAGACAATAGAGAAACCGACGTACAGAACAACAGCCGCACGGCCCCATATTCCAAACTTCACGCAAGACCTCCGCACAGATCCGTCAGCAAGGTAGATGTTGGCGCCCCGAAAAGAGTTGGAAGCCGATCCATGGTGGAACAAACTGCACCGGTTGGAGCAAGCAGGTACCGATGATTCGCAAAGATAGGCAGGACAAAAAAAAGCGGCGCGCCAAAGCGTGCCGCGAGATATTCCCAAGTTTTATCCAGCCGTGCCAGAGCGCGCTACTTCTTGTTGGCGTACCAATCGGCGTTGATGGGCGTAAAGCTATTCCACTTTTCCGGCAGATCTTCGAGAGCGAAGATGGCGGTCACCGGGCAGACCGGGACGCAAGCGCCACAATCGATGCACTCCGTGGGATGAATGTACAGTTGCGTTTCAGCCTCAAACGCCGGTTCGTCCTTGCGCGGGTGAATGCAGTCCACCGGGCAAACATCCACGCAGGCGGTGTCTTTTGTGCCGATGCACGGCTCGGCAATCACATAGGCCATTAGGGATCTCCTTTGTTCGGGCGGCGGGCCGGTGGCTCGCCGCGGGAAACAATACTACCAGCCAAAAATTGCTTATACCACGCGGCTACTGGGACCAGCAAGCGGCGTAATGTAATTGTACGCGGGCCGAATGACTTTCTCAACCGGCGGGCGTGTGGATAGAATAGAGGTGGGAGGCAGGCCAATGAGAACTCGGACCGCTTTTGTCGTACTGATGATGCTCGCGTTTGTGACGCCCTTTGCTGCGCCGCAGGCTCCCAAAGCTGCTGCTATACGCGATCCGGAGCTGATTGATGGGGACGGCTATCAGAAATTGTTGCAGCAGTACCGTGGGAAACCGCTGTTGGTTACGTTCTGGGCGACGTGGTGCGAGCCCTGCCGCGACGAGTACCCCATGCTGAATGAGCTGGCCAAGCAATATGGTCCGCAGGGGCTGAAGGTCGTGGGAATCAGCATGGATGATGATGGCGACATGATTTTGATGCGGCGGTTCCTTGCGCGGTATCACCCGGTATTCACGAATTACCGGAAAAAACCGGGGGACGCGACGGCGTTTGATCAGTCCGTTTTCCCGGGGTGGAGTGGGGCGCTTCCGGCAACATTTTTTTACACGAAGGACGGGAGTCTGATTAGGCATGTGCTTGGCGAGGGGACACGAAGCACATATGAAAATTCCATCCGGTCGTTGCTAGGACTGGGTTCCAACTAAGAACGAAGCGCGCGTTTGGCCAGGAGGAAAATTGTGATTCTGAGCGAGAACCTGCGAAGTGGGTATATCCAGGAGGACGTCGAGCAATACGTTTACGATTTGTTGCCCGGACGCGATGCGGTTGTCAGCGAGATTGAGGCGTATGCCGCAGAGCACGACGTGCCGATTATCGGGCCAGCGGTGGCGCGGATGCTGTCGCTCTTCGTGCAGGTTTCCGGCGCAAAGCGAATTTTCGAGATGGGCTCGGCCATTGGGTATTCGACCATTTGGCTGGCGCGGGCCGCGGGACCGAAAGGCAAAGTGATTTATACCGATGGCGATCCGGAAAAGGCGCGCCGGGCCAAGGATTATTTCCGGCGCGCGGGCGTGGCCAAGCGGATCGAGGTGCGAGTCGGCGACGCTCTTGAACTGGTGAAGAAAGCGCCGGGCAAATTCGACCTTATTTTCAACGACGTGAACAAATCTCAATACCCGGCCGCATTGCGCGCCGCGCTACCAAAGCTGCGCCGTGGGGGTTTATTCATCACGGACAATACGCTGTGGTCCGGCAAAGCGGCGCGGCCGGCGGCACTCGACGACGCGGACACGCATGGCATCCAAGAATTCAACCGCATTGTTTACGCTTCGAAAGAGCTCTACCCCGTGTTGATTCCGCTGCGCGACGGCGTCACTGTCTGTCAAAAGCTATAGTTGCGAGGCTGCGTTACTTGCGGAACAAGTTGCGCAGCAGGAACCCGAGGTTGGCGGGGCGCTCGGCGAGGCGGCGCATGAAGTAGGGAAACCAGTCGCCGCCGAAGGGAATGTAGATGCGCACGCGGTATCCGTCCCGAACGAGACGGCGCTGCAAGTCGGTGCGAACTCCATACAACATCTGAAATTCGAAATCATCCTTGGAGATTTGCTTCGCGGCGGCAAAGCGGATGGTGGCCGCGATCATCTTCGGATCATGAGTGGCAATCCCGTGATAGAAGCCACTGGAGAGCAGCATCTGCATCAGGCGGACGTAGTTGGCATCAACGTCCGCTTTTTCCGGATAGGCAACTTCTTCTGATTCCTTGTAGGCGCCCTTGCACAGGCGGATGCGGCAACCATATGCCAGCAAATCGGTGACGTCGGTCTCACTTCGGTAGAGATAGGATTGGATCACCGTGCCGACGGCGGGGTTCCTGACGCGCACGCGCTTGACGAGGTCAATGGTGCGCTGGGTGTAGAGCGAGCTTTCCATATCCACGCGCAAAAAGTTGTCGAAGCGGGCAGCAAACTCCACGATGGACATGACCAGGCCCTGGCAGAAATCAACATTAAGATCGAGGCCGAGCTGCGTCAGCTTACAGGAGACGTTGGCTTGGATTCCTTCGGTAGCGATGCGTTCGAAGATTTCGAGATAGGTGTCGCGGGAATGCTGGGCATCTCCAGTGGTAGAAACGTTTTCCCCAAGATAGTCGAGGCTGGCGAGCATTCCCGCTTCGTTGCAATGGCGGGCGGCGGCGATGGCTTCGTCCAGCGATTCGCCAGCGACGAAACGGCGCGCCATGCGGCGGGTTGTGCCATTGGAGGTGACCCAATTGGCGAAGCCTTTGTTTTCGGAGAGCTTCAGAAGCGTGGAGCGGAGCATGCGGGGTCAATTATGGCAGTCTGGAATGGCTGAAACTAGTGCGTGTGCTCTTCCAGAAACTTTTCCGCGTCAATGGCCGCCATGCAGCCCGAGCCAGCGGCGGTGACCGCCTGGCGATAACGATGATCCTGCACGTCGCCGGCGATAAATACGCCCGGAATCGCGGTCAGGCTGCCGTGCTTGGCGAGCAGGTACCCGTTTGCGTCCATGTCGAGTTTACCTTTGAAGACGATGGTATTCGGGTCGTGGCCAATGGCGACGAAAACGCCATCGAGGGCAAGTTCCCGCGTTTCCTTGGTTTCCGGATTGCGCAAGCGCGCGCCTTCGACGTGGCCTTTGGGAGCCAGAATCTCTTCGACCACAAAAGGAGTAGTGAACTCCACTTTCTCGTTCGCCTTGGCCCGGTCAATCATGATCTTGGAAGCGCGGAACTCGTTGCGGCGGTGAATGAGATGAACCTTGCTGGCGTAACGCGAGAGAAAATTAGCTTCCTCCATGGCGGTATCGCCGCCGCCGACCACGGCAATGGGCTTGCCGCGGAAAAAATAGCCGTCGCAAGTCGCGCAGGTGGAAAGACCGTGGCCAATCAATTCTTTTTCGCCTTTCAAACCTAACAGGCGCGCGGAAGCCCCTGCAGCCACGATCAGCGCTTTGGCCTCATACGTCTCTTTTCCGGCGCTGATGCGAAATGGGCGTTTGCTCAAGTCCACTTCCGAGACTGCGCCGGCTTTGAACTCCGTGCCGAATTTCTTCGCCTGTTTGCGCATATTCTCGATGAGCTCCGGCCCCATGATGCCGTCGGGAAAGCCGGGATAATTCTCCACGTGGGTGGTGAGGGAAAGCTGGCCGCCGGGCTCGTGGCCGTCCAGGACGAGCGGTTTGAGGTTTGCGCGCGCTGCGTAGATGGCTGCGGTTAGACCGGCGCATCCACTACCGATGATGACCACGTTTTGCATTCCGTTTGTCTCCAACAATTAGATTCAGCAGTGCACCCGCCGGATTCATGGGCTTGTTATTGTAGCATTCCCTTCTTCGCGATTCGGAATTCGGGGCAGCCAAATTGGAGAGGGGTTGGCGGAGAGATGCGTTGACCGATACCAAGCGCGGCCGTTATAGTCCTGAGAAACCATAGGTTACCTGAGGAGAAAACCACGATGGATCCGAGGTACCCGATCGGAAAATTTGAAATGCCCGCGCAAGTCTCTCCGGCACGCCGCCAGCAAGCGATGGACGAGATTGCATCAACGCCAGCCAAACTGCGTGCTGCAGTAAAAGGCTTGAATGACGCACAGCTGGACACGCCGTATCGTCAAGGAGGCTGGACTGTGCGTCAGCTCGTGCATCACGTGCCGGACAGCCACTTGAACGCTTACGTGAGACTGAAACTTGCGCTGACGGAGGACAGCCCAACAATCAAGCCGTACGACGAAGCGGCCTGGGCGAAACTAGCGGATTCGAACTCGACCCCGATCGAGGTTTCGCTTACGTTGATGGATTCGGTGCATGACCGCTGGGTTCGAATCTGGCGTTCCCTGAAGCCGGAGCAATTCGCGCGCAAGCTGGTCCACCCGGAGAACGGCGAGCGAACCGTCGACTGGCTCCTCTTCCTCTACGAATGGCATGGGAAACACCACACCGCGCATATCACCGAACTCCGCAAACAGAAGGGCTGGTAGCCGCCGGCACAGCGGCTTTCTCGAATGCACTCCGCGCAAACGTGGGACCCGGATCGTTACGCCCGCAACGCTCGTTTTGTCAGCGACCTCGCCGGGCCGGTGGTCGAGTTACTCGATCCTCGTCCGGGAGAGCGTATCCTTGATCTCGGCTGCGGAGACGGCGTGTTGACGGCCAAGCTTGCCGCAATGGGATGCGAAATGGTTGGAGTTGACGGCAGCGGTCTTCAGATCGAAGCAGCGCGAAAGCTCGGTTTGGAGGCTCGCGTCATGGACGGCGAGAAACTCTCCTTCGACGAGGAGTTTGACGCAGTGTTCAGCAATGCGGCGCTGCACTGGATGCGCAAGCCTGAGGCGGTGATCGCGGGTGTGCGGCGGGCGCTGCGGCGGAACGGGCGGTTTGTGGCGGAGCTTGGCGGGTACGGGTGCGTCGCGAAAATCAAGAAGGCACTCGTTGATGCGCTCGATCGGCGTGGGTTAGACGGAGCGGCCGCGGTTCCGTGGTATTTTCCGACGGTCGAAGAGTATTCCGCGCTGCTGAACAAGGCTGGTTTTTCGGTGCGCCACATCGCTCTTGTCCCTCGTCCGACACCCCTTCCGGGAGACGTTACCGGTTGGCTGGAGACCTTCGGAGAAAGCTTCCTAGCGTGCTTGCCGCCCGCGGAGCGTCCTGCGTACCTGGCGGAAGTGCGTGAAGTGTTGCGGCCCGAGCTCGCGGATTCGGACGGCAAATGGACGGCTGATTATGTGCGATTGAGGTTTGTAGCCGTAAAGGAAGGCTAGGACAAACTACCGGCAGTCGATCTACCCCGGGGCAAAGTGGCGCGGCCTACTCCGCCTCGTGTACCATGATGCGGCACGCAAGGAGAACGCATGAGCCGACCGGCAGGAACGTACGCCATTTTCGAAACCTCGCAGGGAAACGTGGTGGTGCGCTTGCTCGAAAAAGAAGCGCCAAAGACGGTTGCGAACTTTGTGGGACTCGCCGAAGGCACCAAGGAATTCACGAACGAGAAGACGGGGCAGAAAGAGAAGCGTCCCTTCTACGACGGGCTGATTTTCCACCGCGTCATTCCGCAATTCATGATTCAAGGCGGCTGCCCGCAAGGAAGCGGGATGGGCGGACCGGGTTACAAATTTGCTGATGAGTTTCATCCGTCGCTGAAGCATTCGAAAGC
>Ga0210409_10002145_pt1 | contig 23938 bp, 21 predicted proteins | sample IncBWH17MmetaG_FD_161649 | JGI IMG/M metagenome (GOLD analysis project Ga0210409, IMG submission 161649) | Forest soil microbial communities from Barre Woods Harvard Forest LTER site, Petersham, Massachusetts, United States - Inc-BW-H-17-M | ecosystem: Environmental > Terrestrial > Soil >...
CGGACAGCTTTTGGCCGCTGCGTGACAACCTGCCGCTGGCCATCGCCAGGGAAGGCCTGCCGCTGTCTTTCGATGTCGCTTTCCCACGCTCGCAGCTGGCGGCCTTCCGCGCTGCGGCCGCGCAATGGCTGGAGCGCCAGCATCCGCAGCTGCAGCTCTACGATTTCGGCCATTTTGCCGATGGCGGCTGCCATCTGATCGTACTGCTGCCGCATGATCAGATCGAGCGCTATGGCATCGCCAGAATCGTCGCGCTGCGCAGCGCCATCTATCAGCTGGTGTGCGAACACGGCGGCAGTTTTAGCGCCGAACATGGGGTCGGCCCCTTGAATGCGCCGTATTACCGGAAATACACCGCCCCGAAAGTGAAGCAAATCAGCGCGGCTTTGCAGCATTTGATGGATCCGCAAGCGGTATTGGGACGTTACCGCTATTCCTAACATTGAATTCAGCAGTCAGGACAGGAGTTGTCGTCATGCCAGGTCACATGGAAAAAAACAGCGCTGCCAGCTACCGTAACAAATATGCAGCGCAGGCACGTTTGCTGAACAACTTGAACCCCTTCAAGAGCGCGTGGATGATCGCTCGGCAATGGCTGGTGATTGCCGCTGCGCTGGCGCTGCCGGCCTATGCCGTGGCACTGCTCAGCGGCGAAGACGGCCTGTGGGCGGGATTGTGCGAACTGTCTGCCGCCGGCTTGCTGGCGGTGGTCGTCCTGTTCGTATTGTCCGGCTTTGTGCTGGCCTGCAAGCAGCATGCGTTGGGCGTCATCATGCATGACGCCACCCATCACCGCCTGTTCAAGAACGCCATGCTGAATGAGATCGCCAGCAACTGGCTGTGCGCTTTCCCGACCGGCATGGTCACCTCAAGTTATCGGCGCGGGCACCTGCCGCACCATTTGTTCACCAACAAGCCGAACGATCCATACTGGGTACGCCTGGTGGCGGACGACAATTACAGTTTCCCCAAGCCGCGCCAGGCCTTCTACCGCATCTTGCTGGGCGACCTGTGCGGATTGCATCTGCGCTCTTGGTGGCCGGTGATCCGGTACTGGACCGGCTGGGCCTTCGTTTTCGACAATCGCGAAAAAATGCTGAGCACGTCGGAGCGCCTCCAGTTCATCACGTTCTGGCTATGTACCGCAGCGCTGGTCACTGTGCTGGAGGCCTGGCCTAGTTTCCTGCTGCTGTGGCTGCTGCCGATGTTTACCCTGACGCTGGCGTTCACCCGTATCCGCATCATCGCGGAACACGACCTGGCGCAGAACGAGCGCGAGCTGGAACGCACCCGCCACGTTGACGGCAGCTGGCTGGAGCGGCTGGCGCTGGCGCCGCTCAACATCAACTATCACGTCGCCCACCATCTGTTTCCTGCCGTGCCTTTGTACAACTTACCGAAAATGCACGCCATTTTGATGAAAGACGAAGGGTTCCGCGCCGAGGCCAGCCTGTGGCCACGGTATTTCGGCAGGAACGGGGGCTTGATCGACACCATGCTGGAATGATGTGGCGGCGGCAATTTATTTGATGAACGTTAACTCTATATAGGTGCACTCATGGCAGTTTCCGAATTGGCTACCCGCTTCGATGCGGATTTCGAGATCGACGACAGCGCTCCGTCGCAGGACGAGATGTATGCCTTTGTCAAGGCCCGCGAATCGGGCGCGCGGACCTACGCCAACTCGATCGGCGTGGTGATTGAAAAAGGCCGCCTGGCGCGCGTCACCGACAACGCCGGCAAGGACTATCTCGATTGCCTGTCTTGCGCCGGCACCCTGGCGACCGGCCACAATCACCCCTATATCCTGGCCAAGGTCAAAGAATTCCTGCAGTCGGGACATGTCTTGCAGGCTTTGGACATGACGACGCCGGCCAAGTATCGCTTCCTGGTCAAGCTGTTGGAGTGCCTGCCGCCGGAATTCGCCCGGCACGTACGCTTCCAGAGCTGCGGCCCGAGCGGCGCCGATGCTGTGGAAGCCGCGTTGAAACTGTTCAAGACCGCCACCGGCCGCCGCACGGTACTGGCGTTTCACGGCGCCTATCACGGCATGACCGCCGGCGCGCTGGCGCTGACCGGCAACCTGACCGCCAAGCGCCAGGTGGCGTCGATCATGCCGGATGTGCATTTCCTGCCCTATCCCTATTCCTATCGCTGCCCGTTCGGCCTGGGCGGCGAACAGTCGGACGACACCTCGCTGGCGTATATCGAACGCATGCTGGCCGACCCTGAAAGCGGCGTCACGGCGCCTGCCGCCATGATCGTCGAAGCGATCCAGGGCGAAGGCGGCGTGATTCCAGCCTCAGCCAAATGGCTGCGCGGCATTCGCGAGATTACCGCGCGCCTGGATATTCCGTTGATCATCGATGAAATCCAGACCGGCTTCGGCCGCACCGGCGACATGTTTGCCTTTGAACACGCGGGCATCGTGCCGGATGCCGTAGTGATTTCCAAGGCGGTCGGCGGCGGCTTTCCGCTGTCGATGCTGCTGTATCACGAAAAATACGACACTTGGCAAGCCGGCGCCCATGCCGGCACCTTCCGCGGCAACCAGATCGCCATGGTGGCCGGCGCCGCCTGCCTGGAAGTGATACAGGCCGAGCAGCTGGTAGCGCAAGCGCGCGCCAAGGGCAACTACCTGGAGACCCGCCTGCGCGAACTGGCATGCCGCTTCTCCATCCTCGGCGACATCCGCGGCCGCGGCCTGATGTGGGGCATCGAAGTCATAGCGCCGGACGCCGCGCCGGACGCGATCGGCAGCTATCCGGCCGACGGCGCCATGGCCCGCACCATCAAGCAGCGCTGCCTGGCCAACGGCCTGATCATCGAAACCGGCGGCCGTCATTCGGCAGTGCTGCGCTTGCTGCCGCCGCTGATCATTTCGGAGCAGGAGCTTGACGAGGCGATCGACAAGCTGAGCCGCTCGATTGAAGAAGCACTCGGTTGAAGCGCTCATGAAATTCACTGACATATTGAAGATTGAGAGGCGGCGATGACGCTCAGCGGCGACATGCTGATCGGCCAGCGTGCAGTGCGCGGAACCACAGCTTCTCTGCAAGCGGTCAATCCGGCCAGCAATGAAAAATTCGGCCCGGATTTCGGCGCCGGCGGTGCGGCAGAAATCGATCTGGCCTGCACGCTGGCGCAGCAAGCCTTCGATGACTATCGCTCCCGCAATGCGGAACAGCGTGCGCAATTCCTGGAAACTATCGCCAGCGGCATCCTGGCGCTGGGCGCGGAGCTGATATCACGCGCATCTCAGGAAACCGGCCTGCCCGCGGTGCGCCTGATGATAGAGCGTAGCCGCACCGTTGCCCAGCTGCGCCTGTTTGCCGGCATCGCGCGCAGCGGTCAATACCTGGGCGCTACGCTGGACTCGGCATTGCCTGAACGGATTCCGCCGCGGCCCGATCTGCGGTTGCGCAAGATCGCGCTGGGGCCGGTGGCGGTATTCGGCGCCAGCAATTTTCCCCTGGCCTTTTCGGTCGCCGGCGGCGATACCGCGGCGGCGCTTGCCGCCGGCTGCCCTGTGATAGTCAAGACCCATGGCGCCCATCTCGGCACTTCGGAACTGGTGGGCCGCGTGATCCAGGCGGCCGTCGCCAGCTGCCACTTGCCGGAAGGCGTGTTCTCGCTGCTGATCGGCGACGGCAACCAGTTTGGCCAGGCCCTGGCCAGCCACCCGGCGCTCAAGGCGGTGGCTTTCACCGGTTCACGTCATGGCGGCCTGGCCTTGATGCGTGCCGCCGCGCTGCGGCGCGAACCGATTCCAGTGTTTGCGGAAATGAGCTGCATCAATCCGATGTTCCTGCTGCCAGCCGCGCTCGCCGCCCGTGCCCCGCACATTGCCGCCGGCTTCGTGGAAGCGCTGGTGACGGGAGTCGGGCAGTTCTGCACCAGTCCCGGCCTGTTGCTGGCGATAGACGGTGAAGCACTGCAGCAATTCCAGGCGGCTGCCGTCGGCGCCCTGCAAAACAAGGGCGCCGGCACCATGTTGACGGCCGGCATCAGCAGCGCCTATGCCAATGGCGTTGGCCGCCTGAACGAGATGGCCGGCGTCAGGATGCTGGGTAAAGGATTGACGGCCAAGAGCGGCTGTTCGGCGCAAGCGGCCTTGTTTGCTACCGACGCCGCCACTTTCCTGACAACGCCACAGCTGGAAGACGAAAACTTCGGCCCCAGCGCTTTGATTGTCGCCTGCCGGAATGCAGAAGAAATGCAGGCCGTCGCGGAATATCTTTCCGGCCAGCTGACGACGACCTTGCATATGGACAGCGCCGACCATGATCTGGCGCGGAGATTGTTGCCAACCCTGGAACGCAAGGCCGGCCGCATCTTGGTCAACGCTTACCCGACCGGCGTCGAAGTGTCGCATGCCATGGTGCACGGAGGGCCGTTTCCGGCCAGCTCTGACAGCCGCAGCACGGCAGTCGGCGCGACCGCCATCGAACGTTTCCTGCGGCCGGTCTGCTATCAGGATTTGCCGGCGGTACTGATGCCGCTGGAGTTGCGGGATGAAAATCCGCTGGGCTTGTGGCGCATCCTCAACGGCGAATGCATCCGTGCCTGACGCCGTTAACGCACAAGGCCGTCAACCGGAATGCCGGTTGACGGCCTTGCCTGCTGCGAACCTGCCGTACCGGTCAGGCCTGTTTGGCTACCGGCGCATGCACTTGCAGCATGCTGAGCAATGCGTCGTAATAATCCTGGCAGGTATTCAGGCGCAGCATGGCGCCTTGCAGGATTTCTCCGCGCGCTTCAGGGTATTTCGCATCGAGCGGCACAATCACGTTTTCCAGCCAGCCCTGCGCATGGACGATATCGATGCTGATATGTTCCTTGTAGTAATCGACTTCGCCTTCCTTGCCCAGGCCGATGCGATGGCAGCCGTGCACCAGTTTTTCATACTGGCGCGGATCCAGCAGCTCGGTGATCGCCATGATGCCGATCGCCTTGAAGTAATGCTTGCGCTGCAGACAGGTCAGCATGAACAGATTATGTCCTGCCAGTCCTTGCCAGCCGAGCGACGACGCATGATTGTCTTCGACGTTTTCAGCGCCGACCATGTCCAGCAGCTTGCGGAACAGGTTGACGTGGCTGCGGGTGGAATTGCCGTTGCCCGATTCATCCCACAGGTTCTGCACCAGTTCCTTGCGCGTGATTTCGTCCGAGCCGACCAGTATCAAGGCGATCAGATCGAAGAAGCGGATGTTGAGCGCCGCATCGCTACGGAAAAATTCGACGAACTGGCCGTGCGAAGCCGTGGTCTCGAGATAGTCAAACAAAGGATGGTTGGAGACGGTATGTTCGCTCCACAGAAAGCGCAAGGCATCGGTGAGCGGCATGTCGGCGCTGATGCGCGCCAGCGGCGACGAATCGCCGGAAGCCAGCCACGCTCTTTCGATCTCGTTGCGCATCTGCTGCAGGTAATGATTGGATTGATTGGCGGCGGCGAAACTGGTCGCCGAAGCCACGTGCATGTCCAGCAAGATGAACAGCGTCCGGTGCACCAGGCACAAAGCTGTGTCGTCATCTGTCGCCAGGGCCTTGGCCAGCGTGGAGCGCACCTTGTGCATCAGCAGTTCGAACAGCTCGCGGTCGTTGTCGAAACGGCTTTCCAGCTCTGGATCGGCGACCAGCATGGAGACGATAGTATCGAGAGGAAGCTCGGAATAAGGCTGTCGAAGGCTTTGATAGACGTCTTGATGAAGATTTACTGCATGAAACGCTTCTGTGACTTGCGAATTCGCTACGGTCGGATAACTCATGTAACTTCCTCAGAATAGTGTTTAAACCGTGACTGCCATTGCCACCCTTAATTTTTGTGCAAGCGGCTGAAAAGCCGGCTACAAAATTTTTATAATATCCTAAATTTAAACAGACAGGTCTGTCATATAATTGAAATATCAGAGCCTGGGATAAGTGCCGATGATAGTGTTGCAACACCGTTTTACAACGCTTGCCAGCCAGTTTTCACTGCCGAAAGTCAACTTGTATCCGCGACAACAAATACTGAGATAATATACCGTACTGTACACTGTACCAATTGCAGCAGATCACGTCCGGCAGCCGCTTTGCCATGTTTGCGCTACCGGCCTATCGCATGCTTATTTGCGTAACCATTCACGTAACTTACACCTAATCAATGACCCGTATGAAAGAAAAACGACAGATACTTATTGATACGGCAACGCGGCTCTTCTCTCAAGATGGTTATCATGCGGTGGGCATAGACCGCATCCTGGCGGAAGCAGGCGTCGCCAAGATGACACTGTATAAATACTTTCCATCGAAAAAGGAGCTGGTGGTGGAGGTATTGGAAGAACGCATGACGATGTGCGCGAATTCGCTCTCCTTGTTTCTCGAAAAATTCGAAACGCCGATGGACAAGCTGCATGGCGTCTTCATGTGGCACGACAAGTGGTTCCGCGAAGTCAATTTCACCGGCTGCATGTTTGCAGCGGCAGCGGCGGAATTCCACGGTTCGGACAACGCCATCCTGCGCACCGCCGCCAGCCAGAAGAAAGGCCTGACCGACCAGGTCAAGAATGTACTGGAACCGCTGGTAGGGAAAACCGTCGCCACCAAGCTGGCGCGCCAAGTAGTCATGCTGCTCGACGGCGCCACACTGGCGGCGCACGTCGCCGGCCGCAAGAATGCCGCCAACGATGCCTGGAGCGTGGCCCAGGAGATCGTCCTGCTGGAGCACTCAAAGCTGCAGACCGCTTAAAACGCCCCTTACAGAGAGCCGGCCAGGAATGCAGCGGCCGGCTCTCTGCCAAATCCCACCTCAAATGCCTGATCTTGCCATTGCTGCAAGAAAATTATTTTGCGTTTCCGACAATCTTTATAGTGCCCTTGAAATTCACAAGTTTACCGTCGGGATAGGACACGTTGGTATACACCGTGCCGTGCTCGAAATCTTCCACATGCACCACGTTCAGCTTCGAATCCGGTTCGTGCCAGTACACCATGTAGACTTGCGGACGAATCTTGACCGCCGTGTATTGCACTACCTCGGTGATGCCCTTGAAGATGCCCGAGCGGCAGTAGATTGATAAAGTAGTAAGATCCTTGAAGTTCAAATCGATGATCGCATCGCCAAACACCACTTCCACTGCCTTGCCAGCCGCCGGAAAATCCGCCGCGCTAGGGCCGACCGCACTATCGCTCACGCTCGCCTGCGCCGCCGGCTGATCAGCGTCCTTGGCTGACGCGTGCAGCGCCAGCCCCAGTTGCAATGTGACAAAAAACACAATCTTTACATATGATTTCAACAGCATTTAATCCCCCCGGTTTGATTGTTATGAAATGTTGTGTCAACTACGACGGGGGAAGTATATCCAGAAATATTATTGAGATAGGGCAAAAATGTAAGCGCGCGCGGGCCGGACACCGCAGCTGGCGGGCACTGAAAATGAAAGCAGACAAAAGTTCCCGGCGCCGATAGATGGCCGGTTCCGGGGCCTGTTTAGCCGAAAGCCGAAATAATCAGATCACCTTTTCTTCGCGCAGCATGGCAATGTAATCCTTGCCATAACCCAGCTGCGCCAGCACTTCTTCGGTATGCTCGCCCAGCAGCGGCGAGCGGGTTACCTCGGTCGGGCTGTCCGACATCTTGATCGGGTTGCCTACTGTCAGATATTTGCCGCGGGTCGGATGATCGACTTCGACGATCGTGCCGGTCGCGCGCAACGATGGCTCTTCCGCGATTTCCTTCATCGACAGGATCGGACCGCAAGGAATATCGTATTGGTTCAGGATATCCATCGCCTCGAACTTGGTCTTGCTCATGGTCCATTGCTCGATGCGGGCAAAGATCGGCTTCAGGTGCAGCAGCCGCGCCGCCGGCGTGGCGTATGCTTCGTCGGTAATCCAGCCCTCCTCGCCGATTACCTTGCACACCGCCGGCCAGACCGCGCCCTGAGTGATGAAATAAATGTAGGCGTTAGGGTCGGTTTCCCAGCCCTTGCACTTCAGGATCGAGCCCGGCTGGCCGCCGCCGGAGGCGTTGCCGGCGCGCGGCACGGCCTCGCCGAACTTGCTGTCCGGGTATTGCGGATACTCGTGCATGGTGCCGGTCCGTTCCAGCCGCTGCTGGTCGCGCAGCTTGACCCGGCACAGGTTGAGCACGGCATCCTGCATCGGCGCCAGCACCTTCTGGCCGCGGCCGCTGCTGTGGCGCTGGTACAGCGCGCTGACTATCCCCAGCGCCAGATGCAGACCGGTGCCGCTGTCGCCGATCTGGGCGCCGGTCACCATCGGCGGGCCGTCGTCGAAGCCGGTCGTCGATGCCGCGCCGCCTGCGCACTGGGCGACGTTTTCATAGACCTTGCAATCTTCGTACTTGCCGGGGCCGAAGCCCTTGACCGAGGCCACCACCATGCGCGGATTCAGTTCCTGGATGCGTTCCCAGCTGAAGCCCATGCGGTCGAGCGCACCGGGCGCAAAATTTTCCACCAGCACGTCGCAATCCTTGATCAGGGTTTCCAGTACTTCCTTGCCTTTCGGATTCTTGGTGTCGAGCGTGATGGAACGCTTGTTATGGTTGAGCATGGTGAAATACAGGCTGTCGACGCCGGGAATGTCGCGCAGCTGGCCGCGCGTCGCGTCGCCCTCGCCGGCCCGCTCGACCTTGATCACGTCGGCGCCGAACCAGGCGAGCAGCTGGGTGCAGGTCGGTCCGGACTGGACATGGGTGAAATCGAGAATGCGCACGCCATCCAGTGCTTTGCTCATGAAAATCTCCTGTTTATATTTATCGTCGTCACCATGCTTCTGGTGCTGCAGCAAGGGTGATGTTAGCCGGATTCCGCTACTTGCGCCGCCAGCCTGGCTTCAAATTCCGCCAGGCGCTTGCGCAAGGCGCGGTCTTCGGCGAAACGGCTGCTTTCGTCGCGGATCACGGCGACAATTGCTGCCACCTTGCCGGCCGGCGTGCGCAGCAGCGCCACGGTAAATGCGATCGACAATGTATGGCCGTCCTTGTGCACCGCCGGCACCCGCAGCACATCGTTGCCGTAACGTGTGACTCCGCTCTCCATGGTCTTTTGATAACCGTCCCAATGGCGCTGGCGCTGGCGTTCGGGAATGATCAGGTCCAGCGATTTTCCCAGCGCGTCCTGCTGGCTGAAGCCGAACATGCGCTCCGCCGCCGGATTCCATAAAGTGATGGCGCCGCCGGCATCGGAAATCACGATGGCGTCGCCGACTGCCTGCACCAGCTGATCCAGATCGATTGCGCTAGACATGACGCTGTTCCTTTCAGATTTTCCAAACCGTAATATCCAAACAAATACGGCGCCCGAGGTGGGCGCCGCTGCTGTGCTGACTATCCAGCCGTCATTGCCGCATCCTCAAACTGCTTGCGCACTATGCAATTCCGCAATCTGTCCGGCGCTGTAACCGAGGCTGGCCAATACCTCGTCGGTATGCTCGCCCAGCAAAGGCGAACCCGTGATTTCCGGCGTCAGGTCAGAGAACTTGATCGGGCTGCCTACCGTCAGGTATTTGCCGCGCTCCTTGTGATCGACTTCGGTGATGGTGCCGCTGGCGCGCAGCGACGGATCGTTGGCCAGTTCCTTCATGGTCAGCACCGGCGCGCAAGGAATATCGAATTTGCGCAAGATATCGACCGCTTCAAACTTGGTCTTGTCCTGCAGCCAGACTTCAATCGTATCGAAGATTTCGGTGATGTGCGGCTGGCGCGCCTTCGGTGTGTTGTAAGCCGGATCGTCGATCCACTCGTCCTTGCCGATCGCCTTGCAGATCGGCGCCCAGGCATGACCCTGGATGGTGAAGTAGATATACGCATTCGGATCTTCCTGCCAGCCCTTGCACTTGAGCACCCAGCCCGGCTGGCCGCCGCCGCCGGCATTGCCGCCGCGCGGCACCACGTCGCTGAAAGTACCGTGCGGATATTGCGGATACTCTTCCAGGAAACCGAGACGGTCGAGCCGTTGCTGGTCGCGCAGCTTGACGCGGCACAGGTTGAGCACGCTGTCCTGCATCGACACGGCAACCCGCTGTCCCTTGCCAGTCTTGTCGCGGCCGATCAGCGCGGTCAGGATCCCGATCGCCAGGTGCATGCCGGTATTGCTGTCGCCCAGGGCGGCGGCGCTGACCGTTGGCGGGCCGTCCCAGAAACCAGTGGTGGAAGCGGCGCCGCCGGCGCACTGAGCGACGTTTTCATAGACCTTCAGGTCGTCGTAATGATGGCCATCGCTGAAGCCTTTGACCGAGGCCACGATCATTTTCGGATTGAGCTCATTGATGCGCTCCCAGGAAAAGCCCATGCGGTCCAACGCGCCAGGGCCGAAATTCTCCACCAGCACATCGGATTCCTTGATCAGCTTTTCCAGCACCAGCTTGCCTTCCGGCTTCTTGGTGTCCAGCGTCAAAGAACGCTTGTTACTGTTCAACATCGTGAAATACAGGGCATCGACATCCGGAATATCGCGCAGCTGGGAGCGCGTGACATCGCCGGAACCGGGACGCTCGACCTTGATCACATCGGCGCCGAACCAGGCCAGCAATTGCGTGCACGCCGGGCCGGCCTGGACGTGGGTAAAATCGATAATGCGGATGCCGTCTAGTGGTTTGCTCATTTCAAACTCCTGTTCAATTGGTCTAATGCGTGTGTTCGCCTGCAGCAATCCGGCTCATTTGTACATGGTTTGCGCCATGGTGCCCGGCGCATACACGGCAGGATCGACCCAGATATTCACCACGGCGCAGCGCCGCGTCTTGCGCACCGCTTCGCGCGCCCGCTGCAAGGCGCCGGCGATCTGCGCCGGATCGCGCACTTCTTCGCCATGGCCACCCAGCATTTCGGCGAACTTGCCGTAAGGGATGTCGCTCAGCAGGTTGCCGACGTTGCCCCGTTCTTCGCCGTACTTGGCCAGCTGGCCGTAACGGATCTGGTTCATCGCCGAGTTGTTGCCGATTACGGCGATGTACGGCACGCCGAAGCGGTTGGCGGTTTCCATGTCGAAGGACGTCATGCTGAAGGCGCCATCGCCGTAGTAGCACATCACTTCCTTTTCCGGATTGGCCAGGCCGGCGGCGATTGCAAAACCGGTACCGACCCCCAGGCTGCCGAGCGCGCCCGGATCCATCCATTGCCCCGGATTGCGCGGACGCACCGCCTGCGCCGAGATAGTGACGACGTCGCCGCCGTCGCCGATATAGATGGTGTCATCGTTCAGGAACTCGTTGATTTCATACGCCACGCGATAGGGATGGATAGGCGCGCTGTTCGATTTGAACAAAGGCATCAATTTTTCCGTGGCGACCGCTTCCAGCTGTTGCAGCTGCTTCATCCAGGCGCGCCGTTTTTCATGCGCGCCCTTGTTGATGCGGCCGCTGGCGGCTTGCAGCAAGGCGCCCAGGATAGTGCCGGGATCGCCGACCAGGCCGAGCGTGATGTCGCGGTTCTTGCCGACGGTGCGGTAATCCTGGTCGATCTGGATCACCTTGGCGTTAAGGCCGAGACGCTTGCCGTAGCCCATGCGGAAGTCGAACGGCGTGCCGACGATCAGGATGACGTCGGCCTTGTCGAAGCCTTCGCGGCGGGTGCGGTCGAAATGATGCGGATCGCCCGGCGGCAGCAGGCCGCGCGAAGCACCGTTGAAGTAAGCCGGGATATCCAGGCCGCGCACCAGGTCGATCGCTTCCTTGTGGCCGCGCGAAGACCAGACCTGGCCACCGTACAGCACCACCGGCCGTTCTGCCTGCACCAGAATGTCGGCCAGTTTTTCGATATCGGCAACGTCGCCCAGCGACTTGACCGAAGCGCGATACTGGCCGGCGGCTGGAATCACTGCCTTGCTGATCTCGATTTCGCGGTCCAGCACGTCGCGTGGGATTTCCAGGTACGCCGGACCGGGAGCCCCGGCAAAGCACGCGCGGATCGCCATCGACACCATGTCGGCCACGCGTTCGGTGGAACGCACGCCTTCAGAGAATTTGGTGATCGGCCGCATCATTTCAGTGTGCGGCAAGTCTTGCAGCGAGCCCATCATGTGCTGGGTGATGCCGCCCTGGCCGCCGATATGCAGCACCGGGCTTTCCGAACGGAAGGCGGTGGCGATGCCGGTCACGGCGTTGGTGCAGCCTGGGCCGGCGGTGGTGACCACCACGCCCAGCTTGCCGGTCTGGCGCGCATAACCGTCGGCCGCGTGGGCAGCGACCTGCTCGTGGCGGACGTCGATGATGCGGATGCCCTCATCGATGCAGCCATCGTAGATATCGATGATATGGCCGCCGCACAGGGTAAAGATGGTATCCACGCCTTCATTCTTCAACGCCCGCGCCACCAGATGGCCGCCCGACACTACGCCGGCTTCCCGGCTCTTGCGCTTGAGCGTATCGTCAGCGGTCGTACTAGTTGCCACTTTTGGCTCGGATATCACAGCTGCCATCATTCCTCCTGTTGTCGGTTGTCTCTTGGGTTTTCTTGTTGCCTTGCTTGATGCCATATTAGCTAGGGCGACCCTAGCTCTTCATTGACCTCGGTCAAGTTTTGCCGCATCATCTTTGGGCGCTGCCGACTATTACCAAATTGCTTACATGATCCTCATAGAAAACCATCCAGAAAAAAACATCATTCGCGTTCAACTGCGTCAAAACAATGTTTTAAAAGGCTTGAGCGAGAGTGACATGCTTGAGCTCGAATCCCACCTGGTGGTGGTGGATGGCGGCAAAGGTGAAATCCTGCTGCATCAGGGCGTACACGAGATGGAGCAATATTTCATCCTGGACGGCATACTCAAGCGTGTCGTCACCAACCAGCAAGCCAAGGAAATGATCCTGCGCTTCGCCGACGAGCGCGACATGGAGACCAGCTACGCCGCCTGGCGCCTGAAGACGCCGGCGCCTTACAGCATCGTCTGCGTATCCAAGGCGCGGGTTGCCAAGCTGCCATTGCAGCAATGGGCCGCCTTCATGGACCGCCATCCGCAGCTGAAGCAAACCTTTGAATATGAAGTAATGCGTCTGATGAGCGAGATCATGGCGCACACCATCACCCTGCATCTGCTGGATGCGCCGGGCCGCGTACACAGGTTCTTGCGCAAACACGCCGAACTCTACGACCGCATCCCAAAAAAAGAGCTGGCGACCTACCTCAACATTTCCGCCGAAACCTTGAGCAGACTGAAGCATCAGGGAAAAATCTAGGCGCCGTCCTGCTTCCTGCGCTGTCACGCTGTCAACTCTGACAGCTGGTCTTAACTTCCCTGTCATCCTAGATTGGTACGGCCGCTGCCGTCTCGCCGTTCTCCATGCACCCTACCCGGATGCAGGAGCCAGGCAGCGCGTTTCCACTAACCTTGTCGATCACAATCTAAAGGGAATCAACGATGCACGCTAAACCCGTCGTCCAAGCTTTCATGCTGAGCGCCGCTCTGCTAGCCATGAATACTTCGTTACACGCACAGTCAAACGCTGCGCAAACACTCCAGCAACTTCAGCAAACCGAAGGCAGCGACGCCAGCGCCGCCGCCACGCGCGGTTTGGCGGAATTTGTGCAAAACCAGGTGCAAGCCCACGCCGGCACGTTGCCAGAGGGTTTCCCGCTCGACGTCGCTGACGTCCAGGACCTGAAAGATGCCCGCATCGCTTACGGCTTCCCGGTCTACACAGTCGATCCGAAAGACATCCTGGCGACCCGCAGCGATTTCAGCGCCATGGCCAGGCCCACCGGCGTCTGGCGCTTCCTGATCAGCCGCGACAGTCGTCCGATCGGACTGGCGACGCTGGAAAAGCTCAACGGCGCATGGCAAACCACGTCCTACGGCGGCGCCGGCTTGTCCAAGGATGTCGACGCCCTGATGCAGCTTTACGGCAACGCCAATCGTTCCAACTTGCGCTTTATCCGCGTCTTCCAGGCTCGCTCTGATTTTCTTGAAGTCGCATCGAGCGGCGGCGCCGCTCCCCGCTTCGCGCCGCTGCAGTCGGCACGCGAAGCGCTGTTACTGCAACTGCACGCCAGAAAAGCCGGCAGCACCGCTGATAACGCTGCCGGCGGCTTGCTGGACGCCAGCCAGTTTGCGGAATCCTTGCGCGCCGCCGTCAAGGCGAATATCGCCAACTTCCGCTGATCTTCAAACCTATTCCAGGAGTAAACGTGAATACAACTTTACGCCGCATGATTGCGGGCGCCGGCCTTGTGCTGATGACGTCCATGGCATTCGCCGCTTCGAAAACCTTGAACGTGCCGCTGGTCACGCAGGAGCACAGCGAATGGTGCTGGGCCGGCTCTAGCAAAGCGGTCTTGAATTTCTACCGAAAAACGCCAAGCCAATGCAGCATAGTCAACTGGGCCTTCGGCATCAGCTACGCCTGCGGCAACAGCCGCTTCAACTGGAACAGCCAGGCCAACCAGCCCAACGGCATGTATGGCAACAACGGCAGCGTGCAAGACATCTTGAGCTACTGGGGGGTGCCCAACAAGGCCCTGAGCAATTATCTGTCGTGGGCGCACGTGGTCAGCGACATCAACGCCAGCCGGCCGTTCGTGATGCGCTACGGCTGGACCAGCGGCGGCGGCCATATCGTGGTTGGACGCGGCTACGAAACCGTGAACGGCGTGAATTACCTGTACATCATGAATCCCTGGCCCGGCGAAGGCATGACTTACGGCAGCTACGACTCAACCGTATCGGACTACGATCACCAATGGACCCACACGCAACGCATGAGCATCGACGGATAGGAGGCAGGCCGCGGCTGCGGAGGCTACATCGCAGCCGATCAAATTGCCCAGATGAAATCATTCCAAGACGGCCAGGCCGTTGTTTCGAGACGACACCTGTTAAAAGCGGAAATGTTGTTGTATTCCAGGCCTGTTCGCCTATATTGCGGCGCAAGATATTGACAGATGGCATACCTGTTATCGGATAATGTCATTAGAGGAAGGACTATTCAATCTCTATAATGCAAAGCAGCAAAAGAAGATTTCTACTTTGACAGGAGCACCACCATGACGACAGCAACCAATAGCTTCACCCCGGCGAACAGCACAGGTTTTTCCGCAAAAGTGGCAGGCGTTGCGTATGCCGTGGCTGCTACCGTATTCGGCATCAACCTGCGCGAATCGCTTGATGCGGAAAGCACCAGCGACAAGGCCGACGCCGCCTACACCTGGGGCATGTAATTCCGGCCAGCGCCGATGCAGTAGCGTCGCCTGGGCGGCGCCAGTAATATGAAAAGCAATGCAAAACAGCCAATCAGAGATTGGCTGTTTTTGTTTGTACCAAAGGTTCCTGAGCGCCCCGAAGCCATCTTCGCCGACCGGAACTTCCGTGCCGCAACATAATTTAGTTATGCGACCTTCTTATATCAGCTGAGGAAGGCGGAAAAATAGCTAGGCAGTTGCATGAAGGGGGTGCACGAAGCGGTGAGAACCGCCGCTGCGCTGATTATTGTCTATGCCGAATGTTCAACGATCGCTGATGCCCCGCCGTGTGTCTCTTTAGCCGGCACCGCCGCAGCCGGCGCCGGCTGTTCCACCCAGCGCTTGCGCATCGGCGCCAGCACGAACTTGGCGGCCAGACCGGCGGCGATGGTAATTGCCGCCGCCGCGATGAAGACCCGGTTCCAGGCGCCGCCGGCCGACAGCACCGAGGTGAGCGGCACCAGCAAGGCGGCGGTTCCTTTTGCGGTGTACAGGGTGCCGGCGTTCCCGGAAGCGAACTTGCTGCCGAAAGTATCGGCGCAGATCGCTGGGAAGATGGAGAATATTTCGCCCCAGAACAGGAATATCAAGGCCGCAAACACCATGAATGCGTAAGGATTGTGACCGTATTGCATCAAGCCGAGCAGCGCTACTCCCTCGCCGACAAAGACGATGAACATGGTGTTTTCACGGCCGATCTTGTCGGAAATGAAGCCGCATAAAGGACGGGTGAAACCGTTGCACAGGTTATCGATGGAGAGCGTCATGGTCAGCAGCGGCAAGGTCACGCCAAGCAAGCTGATCGGCAGCTTGGCGATGCCGAAATCCTTGGCGATCGGCGCCAGCTGTGCGGTGGCCATCAGGCCGCCGGCGGCTACCGCCACGAACATCGCGTACATCACCCAGAACACCGGGGTCCGGATCATCTGCCCCGCCTTGTAATCGATCTTGGTCATGGTCAGCTTCTTCGACACCACGATGCCTTTCGGCGGCGCCGGCCGCACCATCAGCATCGCCAGCAGGAAAATGCAGACGCCCTGCAGGATGCCGAAGAACAGGAAGGCGCGTTCGTAGCCGGAGCTCTGGATCATGTTGGCGATCGGGATCACTGTCACCGCTGCACCGGCGCCGAAGCCTGCCGCCGTCATCCCGGCCGCCAGGCCGCGCTTGTCGGGAAACCATTTCAAGGCATTGCCGACGCAGGTGCCATAGACGCAACCGGCGCCCACGCCGGCGATGATCGCCGCCGCATACAGTTCGAACAGGCTGGTCGCCATCGAGTTGATCACCCACCCGGCCGCCGCAAAAATGGCGCCGATGGCAATCACCGGACGCGGCCCGAACTTGTCGACCAGCCAGCCCTCAATCGGCACCAGCCAGGTTTCAGTCACAATGAAAATTGAAAACGATAGCTGAATCGCCGCTTGTCCCCAATGATGCTTGGCATCCATCGGCGTCACGAACAAGGTCCATGCATATTGCAGATTGGCGACTAAGCCCATGCAGATGATACCGATAATCAGTTGGATCCACCGATTAGGGGCGCCCTTGGAATTGCTGGTTTCCATGCGTCTTGTCTCCTGATATTTTAGGCTGCTTATATTTTTATCTGTTGCGACAGCTGACGGATTGCGGCGATGCGCACAATAGGTGCGATGCCTGATTCTGGGGCGATTTTCCTGGCCATTCCTTGACGCCGGTCAAGATTGTGCACCGCTGGCAAATTTAGTTTTGTACCGGCTTCAGGCCACCCTTCGCAGCTGCAATTGCCCACGCTCTTCTTCGAATGTCTTGGCCAGCAGCTTCACCAGCGCATAGACCGTATCCAGCTGCGGCGTCGGCGTCGCGGTCAGGCGGCCCAGCTCGATCACCGACCCCACCAGCGCATCGATCTCCAGCGCCCGCCCCGCCTCTACATCTTTCAGCATCGAAGTCTTGTGTTTGCCGATTTTTTCGGCGCCGGCGATGCGCTTGTCGAGCGGCACGCGGAAACTGATGCCCAGTTTGTGCGCAATCGTCTGCGCTTCTGTCATCAATGCAGCGGCCAGTTCGCGCGTCAAAGGGAACTGGCAGATATCGACCAGGGTTGAATGGGTCAAGGCGCTGATCGGATTGAAGCTCAGGTTGCCCCACAGCTTGAGCCAGATTTCGGAACGGATATCGTCCAGCACCGGGGCCTTGAAACCGGCTTTGGTAAAAGATGCTGAAATACGCTGCACGCGTTCACTGTGCGAGCCGTCCAGCTCGCCCAAGGGAAAGCGCTCACCCTCGAAATGCCGCACCACGCCAGGCGCGACCAGTTCCGATGCCGGATAGACCACGCAGCCGATGACGCGCGCCGGCGGGATCTGCTCGCTGAGCTTGCCGCTCGGGTCCACCATTTTCAGGCTGCAGCCTTCCAGGGCACCGCCGGTCTTATGGAAATACCAATAGGGAATGCCGTTCTGCATGGTGACGATGCTGGTTTTCGGCCCCAGCAGGTGATGCAGCTCGTGGCCGACGGCATCCAGCTGATGCGCCTTGAGCGCCAGGATCACCAGGTCCTGCGGTCCGGTCTTCCGGTAATCGTCGCTCGCCGCGACCTGATCGGCCACATGTTCCGTGCCGTCTTCCATGATCAGCCGCATGCCGTTGCGCCGGATCGCCTCCAGATTGGCGCCGCGCACCATGAAGCTCACCTCTTCTCCGGCCAGCGCCAGCTTGGCGCCGACATAGCCGCCTATGGCCCCGGCTCCCACAATTGCGATTTTCATGATTGCTCCATATTGGAAAGTAAGAAATCAGGGAAGCGCCGCAACGCTATTCAAAGCGGTTGCCAAGTTTGCCGATGCCTTCGATCTCGATTTCCACCGTGCTGCCGGGCTTCATCGAGCCGACGCCGACCGAGGTGCCGCACAAGATGAGATCACCGGGATACAAGCTCATGTCCTTGGAAATCAGGCTGACCAGCCGGGCCGGCGAAAACAGCATGTCGCTGACCGGATAATCCTGCCGCAGCTCGCCGTTCAGCCAGGTCTTGACTCTTAGCCCGTGCGGGTCGATCCCGCTGGCCACCACCGGGCCGAATGGGCAGAAAGTATCGAAGCCCTTGGCGCGCACCCATTGCGCAAAGGTCGGGTCGCGGTTGAGGATTTCCGCCGCGGTGACATCGTTGGCGCAGGTGTAGCCGAAGATGTAATTGCCGGCATCCTGCTCCGCAACCTGGCTGGCGGTCTTGCCGATCACGATCCCCAATTCCCCTTCGAACACCACTTTGCCGACCGTCGCCGGCGAACGGATGATCCCTTGCGGGTTCAGGTAGGAGTTGGGCGCCTTGATCAGGTACAAGGGTTCGGGCGGCGGCGCAAGATTCAGCTTGGCGCCGAGCGCGCCGAAGTTGTTCCACAGCGCCAGCACCTTGCTGGGTGCGGTCGGCGTCAGCAATTCGACGGCGCCGGGATCCAGATACACCCCGCTGGCTTGAGCGTTGCCGAACATGCTTCCATCCCACAGCTGGATGCGCTTGCCCTCAAGCGTGCCGAAGCGGAGATTGTCTTGATGCATGAAGCGCAGCCAATGTCGTATCATTTTTTTCTTCCATGGAAAGCGTCGACGATCAGCTATGGCGATGGCTTGCCGGGCTGGTCCGATTGTGCGAGGACTTGTTGCCGCCAGCCTTGACGGTGGTCAAGATTGCCGTTTTTTTAGTCGCCGCCGGCTGCCAGGATCCGGCCAATAGCGGCTACTATTCAGATACCGATTTCGGCGCGCTGCACTTCCGCCCAGTTGACATTGAGGCCCGGGCGCGAGCCGCAAGCCGCAAGGTTTTCCAGGCAGCGCGCCCTGGCGCTTTCAATCGCGCCGCTCAGGAAATCCGCATCATAGGCATTCAGCAAATGCGGCTGGTGCAGCTCGACATAGGCGCAGACCAGGTGTTTGCCGGCGCCGCGCGCCAGCAAGGAGTGGTAGGTATCGAGGTCCCAGTGCCAGCTCAGGCCGAGTTCGTGGAAGGCTGAGTTATAGGCAAACAGCGAGGTTTCTTCGGATGGGTCGATGAATGCCGGATCGATCGTGATGCTAGCCATGATGCATTTCCTCCAAGTGAGGCGCCGCAGCGCCTGGATTCATCTGCAGCGTTGTGCAGAGCTGAAGCCATGGTAGGGAAAGCAAATGATTAGCAACAGTTAAAGTTTTTACGGAAAACGATTAGCGATCACTTATGCATCATCAAGCAGCAGAATGAAAAACGCCACCTTGCGCCAATTGAAAACCTTTGAAGCCGTGGCGCGCCACCTCAGTTATTCGCGCGCTGCGGAAGAGCTGCACCTGACCCAGCCGGCGGTTTCGCTGCAGGTCAAGCAGCTGGAAGAGCACGCCGGCCTGCCGCTGTTCGAACAGCTTGGCAAGAAAATCTACCTGACTGCGGCCGGCATCGAAATGCTGCGCCACGGCCGCATGATCATCCAGCAGTTCCGCGAAACCGAAGACGCCATGGCGCAGCTGCAAGGTGTCGCCGGCGGCAGGCTAAATGTTGCGGTGATCAGCGCCGGCGATTATTTTTTCCCGCGCCTGCTGGCGGAATTCCAGCGCAGCCACGACAACGTCAGTCTCAAGCTGACAGTCCACAACCGTGAAGAATTGCTGCGCAGCCTGCACGACAACCTGACCGATCTGGCGATCATGGTGCGGCCGCCGGAGGATGCCTGCATGATCCGGCAGGCATTTGCGCCCCACCCTTACGTCATCGTCGCCTCGCCCCAGCACCCGCTGGCGCACAAGAAGAACATTTCAAGAAAACGTTTGCTGCGCGAGTCCTTCATCGTGCGAGAACGCGGTTCCGATACCTGGCTGTCGATGCGAGAGAGTTTTGGCGAGCAGCTGGCGCAGATCAACGTCGCCATGGAAATCAAGAGCTTTGAAACCATCAAGCAGGCGGTGATCGCCGGCATGGGCATCAGTTTTTTGTCAGTCCATACCATCAGCCTGGAGCTGCAGGTCGGCAATCTGGTGGTGCTGGACGTGGAAGGGTTTCCGGCGATGCTGAACTGGTACGTGGTGCATCGCCAGAACAAGCAGCTGCCGCCGGTGGCGATCGCGTTTGAGAATTTCCTGATGAGCGACGGTGCTGCCTTGATCGAAAAATTCACTCGCTACAAGCGGCAAAGCTGAGGCAGCGTTCAGGCTGCGCTCAGCTCCTTGTTCTTTCTCGGACGGCCGCCCAGCTTGCCGTTTTCGCGAGCGGCTTTGCTTTTCGCTTCACTAGATGCCTTGCCGCCAATTTTGCCGATTTCGGACGCCATCCAGCGCTTCGAGCCCAGGAAACCTTCCAGCAGCGAGGGCAAATATAAGTCGGCATCCAGATGAGGAAAATGGATGCCGAGGCCCGAAGGCGAGATTTCGGCATCGGCCAGCTCCGCAGGATGCGCATGCTCCAGTCCTTGCACCTGCTTGGGAGAAAATGCCAGTTCCAGTCCGGAGGCGAGCACGATAACGACGCGCGCTACCCGGCGGTCATAGCGGACCGACACCACGCCCGGGAACAGGGCTTTCTTGCCTGCGGCCCGTTGATTGGATGCTTCAAATTGACTATCAGTAATGTCCATGCCAGTGCCTCCATTCGTGGCAAAGACGCGCCAGACTTATATCCAGCCTGTTTGCTATCTTTGCGACTTCCTTATGAGAAAACCCAAAGTTCTCTCGCAATTCTGGTGGTCCATATGGACAGTGCAGGTTGAACACCGCTTCACAACCGTTACCTATGACATGGACATGCGCTGGACGATGGTCATTCGGGTAAACCACTACGCGCAGTCAGAAAATTGCAAGTATAGTCGGCATTATAGCAAAAACCCAAGCAAGTTGGGTTACTAAGTATCAGGGCAAGCTCGAACCTTACCCTAAGCCGATATAAGCAAAATCCCTAAACTACTGGAACGCAGCGCAGCAAGAGGCGTATTTATGGCAATTGCCGTAAATGCATATTCAATCGCCAGCATCAGGCATCAAAGCGCCCGTGGCGTCCGGCGCCAAGCGTGAACCTGGCGGCACCGTCTTCACCTTCGCCAAACACAATCGGCACGCCATGCGCACCTTCGCGCCTGAGCGCTTCGGCCAGCGGCAAATCCCACTGCGCGTAGGCGGAGCTGCGATCGGTCAGCATGCATTGCTGAGGAAAACCGGCGATCTGGCGCGCCAGGTCCTGCGCCGCCGGCAAGGCGCCGCCGGCCGGCGTGCTGCGGTTGAGCAAGCCCATTGCCAGCGCCTCGGCGGCAGCCACCGGACGGCCAGTCAGGATCAGGTCGAGCGCCCGCCCCATGCCAATCAAGCGCGGCAGCCTGACAGTGCCGCCGTCAATCAAGGGAACGCCCCAGCGCCGGCAAAATACACCCAGCACGGCGTCTTCGTCCGCGACCCGCAGATCGGCCAGCAGCGCCAGTTCCAGCCCGCCAGCTACGGCGCAGCCATTGATCGCGGCCACCAGCGGCTTGGACAGCGCCATGCGGGTCGGCCCCATCGGACCGCTGCCGCCGCCTTCGGCATCGAGCTCGTTGCGCAGCGCCGGATCACCGATTGCAGTGAGATCCGCGCCGGCGCAGAAATTGCCGCCGGCGCCGGTCAATACCGCCACCCGCAGCGCGGCATCGCTTTCAAAGCGTTCAAACGCCCGGCGTAATTCATCGGCCATCGGCCGGTCGACGGCATTGCGCTTGTGCGGCCGGTTCATCGTGATGGTGCAGATGCTGCCGTCGGTCTCGAATAAAATGGAGGGCATGGCGCCGCCTTTCTATTTACCAGTCTGCTTTGAGCACTACAAGAAGCAGCGCAGCAAGATCAGCTGCGCGGCTTCTGCACTTCCTGCGCGCTTCAGTTCGTCGCGGCGTCGATCGCCCGCATTTCCCGTGCCGCCACCGACAGCATGGCGAGGTCGACATTGCCGCCCATCTGGAAATCGGTCAGCAAGCGGCGATAACGTTCCAGCGGAGTCCGGCTGGCGGCCTGCCAGGTCTCGATCATTTCCTGTGACTGCTCCAGCGCCGGCGACAACTGGATCACCTTGGCCGTCAGGGTGCGCTGCAAACCGGTCAGGTCGCTCTGCAAGGCAGTCCGCGCCAGCGTCTGCCAGTGTGAATCCACCGGTAAGGCGCTGGTCCGCTCACGCATCCAGCCGAAATTCAGATTCAGATCGAGCGCGAAATACACTGCCGCCACCAGCTCCAGGCTGCGCCCGGTGGAGGCCGCGACTTCCGCGATATCCAGCACCGCGCCGATCAGCTGGGCGCTGGCGACCCGCCGCGCCAGTTGTTCGGAGACGCCAGCCTGGATCAGTGCATCGCGCTTGCTCTTGAGCGCCTCCGCATCGCTGGCGGCCAGCAGCGACACCAGCTGCGGTCCGAGCTGGTCGGCGGCCTGGCGGAACCGCGCCACCGTTGCTTCGATCGAGGCCTCCTGTACGTGGCGATGCAGGAACCAGAAGCTGGCCTGCTCGATCAGGCCGCCGACATCGACGAACATCTGCGCCTGCAAGGCATCCGGCACCTGGTTATCGAGCGCATCGATGTCTTGCCAGATTTCTTCAAAACCGAAGACTTCCCGCGCAATCACGGTGGCGCGCACGACATCGGCCGGATTGGCGCCGCTTTCGTCGGCCAGCTGATAGACAAAGGTAGCGCCGACCCGGTTGGTCAGAGTATTGACCAGATAGGTGGCGATGATTTCTCGCGCCAGCGGATGGCGCCGCATGGCGTCCGGATAGCGCTCGCGCAGCGGCCGCGGGAAGTAGACCGGCAATGAAGCGGCGATGAACGGATCGGCCAGCAGCTCCGAGGCCAGCAATTCTTCATACAACCACATCTTGTTGTAGGCCATCAGTACCGCCCGTTCCGGCGTCGCCAGGCCTTGCTTGGCGGTCTTGCGTTCGGCGCACTCTTCTTCCGACGGCAGGAACTCAACCACGCGGTCGAGCCGGCCAGCCCGTTCCAGGCTGCGGATCAGGCGCGCCTCCGGCTCCAGCAGGCTGGCGGCGCGGCGTCCTGCCACCGACAGCGACTGCGTCTGGTAGTAGTTATCGGTCAGCACCTGCAAGCCGACTTCTTCCGTCATTTCGGCCAGCAGCTTGTTGCGCTGCTTCTCGGTCATCTCGCCTTCGCTGACGATCAGGCCTAGCATGATCTTGATATTCACTTCATGGTCGGAGCAGTCGACGCCGGCCGAATTATCGATCGCGTCGGTACAGATGCGGCCGCCCTTTTGCGCGAACTCGATGCGGCCGAACTGGGTGGCGCCCAGGTTGCCGCCCTCCGCTACCACCTTGCAGTTGAGCTCGGCGCCGTTGACGCGGATCGCATCGTTGGTGCGGTCGCCGACCTGGGCATGGGTTTCACGGCTGGCCTTGATATAGGTGCCGATACCGCCGTTATAAAGCAGGTCAACCGGGGCCAGCAAGATGGCACGTATCAGCTCGGTCGGCGCCAGTTCGCTGGCGCTGACGCCAAGCACGGCCTGCACCTGCGGCGTCAGCGGAATCGTCTTGAGCGTACGCGGGAAAACACCGCCGCCGCTGGAAATCAGGCTGCTGTCGTAGTCTGCCCAGCTGGAGCGCGGCAAGGCGAACAAGCGCTCGCGCTCGGCAAAGCTCGCAGCCGGATCGGGCGCAGGATCAAGGAAAATATGGCGATGGTCAAAGCCCGCCAGCAGCTTGATATGGCGCGACAGCAGCATGCCGTTGCCGAACACGTCGCCCGACATGTCGCCGATGCCGACCACCGTGAAATCCTGCTCCTG
>Ga0210409_10002147_pt1 | contig 23935 bp, 24 predicted proteins | sample IncBWH17MmetaG_FD_161649 | JGI IMG/M metagenome (GOLD analysis project Ga0210409, IMG submission 161649) | Forest soil microbial communities from Barre Woods Harvard Forest LTER site, Petersham, Massachusetts, United States - Inc-BW-H-17-M | ecosystem: Environmental > Terrestrial > Soil >...
GGGAGCGAACACGATGGCGGTCTTTTCGGCCGCGGCCGCGATCGCAGCCTTGCCGGCTTCATCGAAGCCGGTGGTGCCGATGATCATCTTGATGCCGTGGGCGGCGCAATATTCCAGATGCTTCAGCGTACCTTCCGGGCGTGTGAAGTCGATCAGGTAGGCAGCTTGCGCCAGGCCCTTGGCGAGGTCGGCTTCGATCAGGACATTGGCAGGCTTGCCAAGGAAGGCGGCGGCATCGCTGCCCAGTTCCGGCGCATCCGGCACGCCGAGCGCGCCCACCAGCACGGCGTCGTCAGCGTTCTGGATTGCTTCGACCAGCATGCGCCCCATACGTCCGGAGGCGCCGGCAACGGCTATTTTCATCTGAGTCATGTTGATTCGGCGATCTGTACAGTGGATCTTGATTGCTTGAGCCAGGCTGCTTGCGGCAAGGGCCATGCCGCGCGAAGCAGCAGTGGCCCGGTCCGCAATGCACGCTTAGTTTTTGGCAGGAGCAGGTGCGCTAGGCACCGTTGGTGCAATTTCGACATTCTTGACGCTCTTCTTGGCTTCCGCCGCGCCGCCGGAAATCCGGTCGAGGTAGTCATTCTCGGTAGGCAGGTTGCCGCCATCGATACGCGCCAGCAGGTTGCCGTTGAAGAAAGCGCTGACCCGGCTGGTGGTGATTTCGCCGTTGCCCTTTTGCAGGCGGAACACGTAGTCCCAGCGGTCATCATGGAAAATATCCGTCACCAGAGGCGTGCCGAGCGCGAAACGCACTTGTTCGCGCGTCATGCCTTCTTTGACCTGGGCCAGCATTTCCTTGGAAACGAAGTTCCCTTGTTGTATATCTATACGATACGGGGAAAAAATGCCCAGGAAGCGGCGATGCTTGACGGTTTGCACCCCGCTGGTGTCGGTGCTGGCGGTAGCGCCGGCAGCATCGCCGGGCGTTGCCGCCGCGGCAGGCGTGTCCAGCAAAGGATTTTTCGAGGCGCAGCCGGCCAGTGCAGTCATCAGGACGACGGCAGCGGTCAAAGCGGAGGTACGGGCAGGGGAGAGCAACATTCGCATAAGGATCTCAATTGATTGAGCAACTGTGCTAAAACGCTATATGATAAAGCAGATCATCCATTTGTGACCAAAACATGCCGAACAATCCATCCGAACTGAAAGCCAGCGGCCTTAAAGCCACATTGCCACGCCTGAAAATCCTGGAAATCTTCCAGAATAGCGAGGTGCGGCACCTGAGTGCTGAAGACGTTTATAAAATCTTGCTTAGCGAGAATCTTGATGTTGGTCTGGCAACTGTATACCGCGTATTGACGCAATTTGAGCAGGCTGGCCTGTTGCAGCGCAACCATTTTGAAACCGGCAAGGCTGTGTTCGAACTCAACGAAGGATCGCACCACGACCATCTGGTCTGCCTGGATTGCGGCCTGGTTGAAGAGTTCTATGACGAAGAAATTGAAAAGCGCCAGAAAATCGTCGCCAAGGAACACGGCTTTGAAATCGCCGACCATGCGCTGGCGCTGTACGGCCATTGCCGCGACTGCCGCAAGAAAAAGGCCTGAACGTTTGTCAGCCGCCGCTCAACGCGCAGCTGTCCTGGACGCTTTAGGCGTCTTGGGGGCCGGCTTGGCGTTAGCCTTGCGCACGGCAGCGGCATAAGCCAGCCGCGCCCACGGCGTCATGGCATTGGCCGAATCCATGGCGTCTTCCGGCACCGACCAGTAGCTCATCTCAATCGGCTTCCCTCTGCTTTCGGTAACGAAGGGCCGGCAACCGGCGGCGGCAAATTGCGGCCGCGTCAGTTCATCGGTCTTCAGGAACAAGGTGCTGTCGGCGACCAGGCCGATCATCACGCTGTCGTGGTAGATGCCGTAACCGCCGAACATGCGGCGCGCGCTGATCGCGCCAAACGGCTCCAGCAGCTCACGGATATAGTCGATGATGGCGTCGTTGCGCGACATGCTGATGCCCTCGGTCAGCTGTGGCTGAGGGCGTTCGACAGCAGCTTGGCGGTGATGTTGACGATCGGGATGACCCGTTCGTAAGCCATCCGCGTCGGTCCGATCACGCCCAGCGTGCCGACGATCTTGCCATTGACTTCATACGGCGCCGTCACCACGCTCATCTCGTCCATCGGCACCAGCTGCGATTCGCCGCCGATGAAGATCTGCACGCCGGTCGCCTTGCCGGAAATATCCAGCAACTGCATCAGGCCGGTCTTTTGCTCGAACATGTCGAACAGCTTGCGCAGCGAATCCATGTTGGACGACAAGTCGGTCACGCTGAGCAGGTTGCGCTCGCCGGAAATCACCACTTCGTCGCTGTTGTCGGTCATGGCGTCGCTGCCGGCTTCCACCGCGGCCTGCATCAGCCAGGTCATGTCGTCGCGCAGCTTACGCAGTTCGCCTTGCAGGCGCAGGCGGACATCGTCCAGGCTGAGGCCGCCGTAGTGCTGGTTGATATAGTTGGCGGCCTGCACCAGCTTGGCCGGGCTGTAGTCGACATCGGTCAGCAGCAAGCGGTTCTGGACATCGCCGTTGGGACTGACGATCACCAGCAGGATGCGTTTTTCCGACAGCCGCAGGAATTCGATCTGCTGGAAAATCGATTCGCGCCGCGGACTCAGTACGACGCCGGCGAAATGCGATAAAGATGACAACACCTGCGCCGCATTGGCAATGATTTTCTGCTGCGAATTGGGCTGCAGGCTGTTTTGCATCTTCGATTCGAGCGCGGTCTCGTCGATAGCCTCGACCGTCAGCAGGGTGTCGACGAACATGCGGTAGCCGCGCGGCGTAGGCACCCGTCCGGCAGAGGTATGGGGACTGGCGACGAAGCCCATTTCCTCAAGGTCGGCCATGATGTTGCGGATGGTGGCCGGCGACAGTTCCAGCCCCGAGATCTTGGACAGGGCACGCGAGCCGACCGGCTGGCCGTCGGCAATATACCGTTCGACCAGGGCCTTGAGCAGGGTTTGAGCGCGATTATCTAGTTGCATATGGGTCTATTTTAGCGAGCGCTGCGCTTGCTTGCCAGCGCCTTATGACTGCACTTATACACTGTTTTAGGCAGCAAAATGCGTTTGTTCGAGCCATGCCTCCAGTTCATCCAGGCTGGTGCAGCTGGCCTGCGGCTGGACGCCGTCCGGCAGCGTACGCTCAAAACGATTGATCCAGACCGCGCGCAGGCCGGCCTGCTGGGCGCCGACCACGTCCAGCATGGGATCGTCGCCGACATACAGGGCTTCCTGCGGCGCCACCTTGAGGGCGGCGCAGGCGGCGTGGAAGATCGCCGGGTCGGGTTTGGCGCAGCCAAAACTGTGGGCTGCGATCGAGGCCTGGAAGTGGCTAGCCAGGCCGATTTTTCCAAGATCGGCAAAGCCGTTGGAGACCGTACCCAGCGGCAGGCGGCGCTGCAGCCGGCTCAATGCCGGCTGGACGTCGGCGAACGGAGTGACCGCATGGCGCGCTTCGGAAAATACCGCCATGGCGGCGTCTGCCTTGGCCGGGTCTTCGCCGACGCTGTTCAGGGCCGCGCTCAGGGCGGCGTGACGCAGTTTCCACAAATCGAAACGGAATACCGGATTGGTAGCGGCCAGCTGCAGCCGCTGCTGGCGCAGGCTGTCGATGCTGAACTGGCGGGTGAGCGCCGCCGCATTGGCTTGCAGCCAGTCGAACAGGATTTGCTCGGCGCGCGCGATCACCGGGGCGATCGGCCATAGCGTATCGTCAAGATCGAACAAAACCGCTTTGATGACAATCGGCCGGTCCGGCTGCGTGCCGGGGGAGTGGGTTGAATTATTCGTCGGAGCCATGTGCGTATCCTTCATTGCAAGCCTAAATTATGGTCTAATCGCCAGCATGTGGCCTATAAAATTACCTTCTCAAGCGAATTTGCAGGAACCTGCGCCGAAGACCATTGCGATCGTCGGCAAGTATTTTGCCGCCGGCATTTCCGAATCGCTGACTGAAATCGTCGATTTCCTGCAGGGACGCGGCCATCATGTGGTGCTGGAGGCCGAGACGGCGCAGAACGTCGCCTTGCCCGGCATCGCCGCCATGACCCCGGAACAGATCGGCGAACAGGCTGACGCTGCCATCATTGTCGGCGGCGACGGCACCATGCTGGGCATTGCGCGCCAGCTGGCGCCCTATGACGTGCCCTTGATCGGCATCAACCAGGGCCGGCTCGGCTTCATTACCGATATTTCCCTGGAGCGCATGCTGCCGGTGCTGGGCGAAATGCTCGACGGCCAGGTCGAATCCGAGCGTCGCAGCCTGCTGCAGAGCGCGGTGATGCGCGACGGCCAGCAGATTTTCAGCGCGCTGGCCTTCAACGACGTGGTGGTGACGCGCGGCGCCGGCTCCGGCATGGCCGAACTGATGGTCGAAGTCGACGGCCGCTTCATGTACAACCAGCGCTCCGACGGCCTGATCGTGGCGACGCCGACCGGCTCCACCGCCTATGCCTTGTCGGCCGGCGGGCCTTTGCTGCATCCGTCGCTGGGCGGCATTGTGCTAGTGCCGATTGCGCCGCATGCGCTGTCGAACCGGCCGATCGTGATCCCGGACAGCAGTGAAATCGTGATCGAGATCGTCAACGGCCGCGACATGAGCGCCAATTTCGACATGCAGTCGCTGGCCAGCCTGCAGCATGGCGACCGCATCCTGATCCGGCGCTCCGAGCACACCATCACCTTTCTGCACCCGGCCGGCTGGAGCTATTACGCCACCTTGCGGCAGAAGCTGCACTGGAACGAGTACCCGTCGGCGGAAGGGCAGCTGAAGTAATCGTGATCATTCACCGCTATCATGTAAACTGCTAAGCAGCGCTGTTTCTGTATCATGTATTGCATTGCGACTTTGCCACCGCCGTGGCGGTCCGCGCTATATTGACATCCATTTTTGAGCCCTTTCCAGACTCCCATGCTGCGCACACTTTCCATCCGCGACTTTGTCATTGTCGATGCCATCGAGCTTGAATTCGCCGCTGGCTTTACTGTATTCACCGGCGAAACCGGCGCCGGCAAGTCGATCCTGATCGATGCCCTGGCGCTGGCGCTGGGCGGCCGCGGCGACGCCAGCGTGGTGCGCGAAGGCGCCGCCAAGGCCGACGTCACCGCGGAGTTCGTCATGGCTGACGGCGCCGCCGGCGTTGATACTGAAGCCATCGCCTGGCTGGAGTGCAATGAATTCGGCAGCGAAGACGGCGTGATCTTGATGCGCCGCGTGATCGATAACGCCGGCCGCTCGAAAGCTTTCATCAACGGCGTCGCCGCCACTGCCGGCCAGTTGCGCGAACTGGGCGAGATGCTGGTCGATATCCATGGCCAGCACGCTCATCAGTCCCTGCTGAAAAACGATGCGCAACGGCTGCTGCTGGATGGCCAGGCCGGCTTGTCCGAGGATTTGCTGACGCTCGCCGCCGCTTTCAAAAGCTGGCGCTCGCTGGCGCGCCAGCGCGAAGAGTTTGAAACCAACGCCAAGAATGTCTTGCTGGAACGCGAGCGGCTCGAATGGCAGGTCGGCGAGCTGGAAAAGCTGGCCGTCAAGCCGGGCGAGTGGGATGAGATCACCAACGAACACAGCCGGCTGTCGCACGCCGCCAGCCTGCTCGAAGGGGCGCAGGAAGCGCTCAACGTGATTTCCGAAAACGATGCTGACGACACGCCGCCGATGCTGTCGCAGCTGTCTGCGCTGAACCAGAAGATCGGCAAGCTGGTGGATGTCGACAGCAGCCTCAAGCCGGTGCTGGAAGCGCTGGAGCCGGCCCGCATCCAGCTGCAGGAAGCGGTGTATGCCTTGAATGATTACCTGAGCCGGGTCGAGCTCGATCCGGCGCGCCTGCACCAGGTGGAAGACCGCATGGAAGCTATCCACTCGGCCGGCCGCAAGTTCCGGCTGGCGCCGGACGAGCTGCCGCAGGAACTGGAGACCTTGGCCGCGCAATTGCGCCAGCTGGCGGACGCCAGCGATCTTGACGCCATGCGTGCGCAGGAAGAAAAGCTGAAAGCGGCGTATCTGGCGCTGGCGCACAAGATGTCGAAAGCGCGGACCAAGGCGGCGCAGGCTTTGGGCACGGCAGTGACGGCGGCGATGCAGGACCTGAGCATGAGCGGCGGCCGTTTCGCCGTCGCCCTGAACCCATGCGAGCCGGCCAGCTATGGCGTCGAACAAGTGGAATTCCTGGTGGCGGGCCATGCCGGCGTGGCGCCGCGGGCCTTGGCTAAAGTGGCGTCCGGCGGCGAGCTGGCGCGGATTGCGCTGGCGATTTCGGTGATCACTTCCAGCTCGACCGCCACCCCGACGCTGATTTTCGACGAAGTCGACAGCGGCATCGGCGGCGGCGTCGCCGAGGTGGTGGGACGCTTGTTGAAGCGCCTGGGGCAGGACCGCCAGGTCTTGTGCGTGACCCATTTGCCGCAAGTCGCCAGCCAGGCCAACCAGCACTTCCAGGTCAGCAAGCAGAGCCAGGGCAATAAAACGGTGTCGGCGATCGACGGTCTGGACGCCAAGAACCGGATTGAAGAAATCGCTCGCATGCTGGGCGGCCTGGAAATCACTGCCACTACCCGCAAGCACGCGCGCGAACTGCTGGCTCTCTAACCCCGTGGTCATTTTCCTGGACATCTTTGCATGGCATTTCTGAAAGAACCACCGTTTATCCATGGCAAGACTGGCAAGACCGCGGTGTTGCTGGTCAATCTCGGTACGCCGGATGCGCCCACCACCAAGGCGGTGCGGCGCTACCTGAAGCAATTCCTGTCCGATCCGCGCGTGGTGGAAATCCCGCGCGCGATCTGGTGGCTGATCCTGCATTGCCTGATCCTGCCGTTCCGCTCCAGCAAGTCGGCCCATAAATATGCGTCGATCTGGAGCAACGAGGGTTCGCCGCTGAAAGTCCATACCAGCAAGCAGGCGACGCTGTTGCGCGGCTACCTGGGCCAGCGCGGCCATCGGCTGCAGGTGGCTTACGCCATGCGCTACGGCAGTCCTGCCATAGGCGAAGTGTTGCAACAGCTGAAAGCCGAGGGGTGCGAACGGGTGCTGGTGCTGCCGGCCTATCCGCAATATTCCGCCACCACCACGGCATCGCTCTACGACGCCGTGTTTGCCCACTACGCGCAAGTGCGCGATGTGCCGGAACTGCGCTTCATCAAGCATTATCACGATCATGAAGCGTATATCCAGGCCCTGAAAGATTCGGTGCTGGCCTACTGGGCCATGCACGGCGCGCCCGACAAGCTGATCATGAGTTTCCATGGGGTGCCGAAGCGCACTTTGCTGCTGGGCGATCCCTACCACTGCGAATGCCATAAGACCGCGCGCCTGCTGGCGCAGCAACTGGGACTGGGGCCGGAGCAGTACCAGCTGACTTTCCAGTCGCGCTTTGGCAAGGCGGAATGGCTGCAGCCTTACACCGCGCCGACCTTGCAGGCTTTAGGCAAGCAAGGCGTCAAGCGGGTCGACGTCATGTGTCCGGGCTTCACCAGCGATTGCCTGGAAACGCTGGAAGAGATTGCGATAGAGGGTAAGCAGGATTTTATGCAGGCAGGCGGCAAGGAATTCCATTTCATCCCATGCCTGAACCAGGCGTCCGGCTGGATTTCAGCCATGGCGGAAATCGTCGAAGAACAACTGATCGGCTGGCCTACGCATCTGACCGAGGCGGAGCGGGAAGAGTTGAAGCAGCAGGCGGAAATGTCAAAAAAACAAGCGCTGAGCCTGGGAGCCAGCCAGTAATCCGGCGGGTTTGCGGCAGAAATTTAGGGTGCTGATGCGCCGCGGCGGCAAGGCGCAACTATAATGAGCGCCCAAACCGGGCTGGAGAAATAAAATATTATTTATTCTGCAAGCACCCGGAAGCATTGGGCTGAAGGCGGAATCTAGTACAGCGCAACCAGTTGCGAATAGCTGATCATGCCGGCGGCGAGCAAGGTGTACACGATCAGAAGTGCGGAAATCAACGGCAGTTTCACGATATTCCCCTTTTTTTGTTAGTGGGGCAGAGGGCTCTCCGGGAGGGCCCGCAGGTTGCTGACTCTTTGCCTGAGCCACACTTTCAGGATAGTCCCAATGTGGCATCGCAGCAAACCCGGTTCTGGTAAATTTTGTTTCAATTTGTTGCCGGAAACCGCGATTTTTCGGCGGCTTTGCCCGATATTGCGTGCGGCCGGCTTTTAACCCTTGAAAAAGTAAGGGCATAGCCTCATTTGGACTGCTATAGGTTAATAAGTTATTGATTGTTGGAGGTTTTTGAATGGAACACATGGAAAATCAGAACGAGCCGGGACAGACGGCGCAAACGGAAAAAAATGCTGTTGCCGATGATGCAACGGTGATTCCTGAGTCGGCGCTGGAAGTCCAGCTGTCGGAGGCGCAAGCCAAGATCGCCGAAATGCAGGACGCTTTCCTGCGCGCCAAGGCCGAATCGGAAAACATCCGCCGCCGCGCTCAGGAAGATATTGCCCGTGCACACAAATTTGCCATCGAAGGCTTTGCCGAAGCGCTGGTGCCAGTCAAGGACCACCTTGAAATGGCGCTGAAGATCGAAACGCCTTCGCTGGAGTCGCTCAAGGAAGGCGTGGAAATGACGCTCAAGCAGCTGTCGTCGGCCTTTGAAAGAAACCGTTTGCTGGAAATCTCGCCGGAAGTCGGCGAAAAGCTGGACCCGATGAAACACCAGGCGATTTCGACCGTTCCGGCAGAGCAGGACGCCAATACCGTAGTGACCGTGCTGCAAAAGGGCTACACCATTGCCGATCGTCTGTTGCGGCCGGCGCTGGTCGTCGTGGCGCAAGGAAAATAGAAAAAAACGCCAGGAGCGAGCAGTTTAGCGCTTGAAAGCGCGCTTTCGCTCCCTATATTCAGACCATCCAAACATTCATCAGATATTCAGTAAAGGACATACACCATGGGTAAAATTATCGGCATTGACTTGGGTACCACCAATTCTTGCGTTTCAGTGATTGAAAACGGTCAGCCAAAAGTGATCGAAAACTCGGAAGGCGCGCGTACCACGCCTTCCATCATCGCTTATCAAGAAGACGGCGAAATCCTGGTCGGCGCTCCTGCCAAGCGCCAGGCAGTCACCAATCCGACCAACACGCTGTACGCCACCAAGCGTCTGATCGGCCGCAAGTTCGACGAAAAAGAAGTACAGAAGGACATCGCGCTGATGCCTTACCAGATCATCAAGGCCGACAACGGCGATGCATGGGTAGGCGTGCGCGACCAGAAACTGGCGCCACCGCAAATCTCCGCGGAAGTGCTGCGCAAGATGAAGAAGACTGCTGAAGACTACCTCGGCGAAGAAGTCACCGAAGCCGTGATCACCGTGCCGGCTTACTTCAACGATGCACAGCGTCAAGCTACCAAGGACGCCGGCCGTATCGCTGGCCTCGACGTCAAGCGCATCATCAACGAGCCGACCGCGGCTGCGCTGGCTTTCGGCCTGGACAAGGCAGAAAAGGGCGACCGCAAGATTGCCGTGTATGACCTGGGCGGCGGTACTTTCGACGTCTCCATCATCGAAATCGCCGATGTCGATGGCGAAAAGCAATTCGAAGTGCTGTCCACCAACGGCGATACTTTCCTCGGCGGCGAAGACTTCGACCAGCGCATCATCGATTACATCCTGGACGAGTTCAAGAAGATCAACGGCATCGACCTGAAGAAAGATGCGATTGCCCTGCAACGCATCAAGGCCTCGGCCGAGCGCGCCAAGATCGAATTGTCGTCGTCGCAACAGACTGAAATCAACGAGCCGTACATCGCCATGGCGAACGGCGCACCGATCCACCTGAACCTGAAGATGACCCGCGCCAAGCTGGAATCGTTGGTGGAAGAGCTGATCGCCAAGACCATCGAGCCTTGCCGCATCGCCATCAAGGACGCCGGCGTCAAGGTTTCCGACATCGACGACATCATCCTGGTCGGCGGCATGACCCGTATGCCTAAGGTGCAGGAAAAGGTGAAGGAATTCTTCGGCAAGGAACCACGCAAGGACGTGAATCCGGATGAAGCTGTCGCCGTTGGCGCGGCGATCCAAGGTTCGGTCTTGTCGGGCGACCGCAAGGACTTGCTGCTGCTGGACGTGACGCCATTGTCGCTGGGTATCGAAACCATGGGCGGCGTGATGACCAAGATGATCCAGAAGAACACCACCATCCCGACCAAGTTCAGCCAGGTGTTCTCGACAGCCGACGACAATCAGCCGGCCGTGACCATCAAGGTTTTCCAAGGTGAGCGCGAGATGGCTGCCGGCAACAAGGGCCTGGGCGAATTCAATCTGGAAGGCATTCCGCCGGCATCGCGCGGCACGCCGCAGATTGAAGTCACCTTCGACATCGACGCCAACGGTATTCTGCACGTCGGCGCCAAGGACAAGGCAACCGGCAAGGAAAACAAGATCACCATCAAGGCCAACTCCGGTTTGACCGAAGAAGAGATCCAGAAGATGGTGCGCGACGCTGAAGCGAATGCGGAAGACGACAAGCGCCTGAAGGAAGCGGCGGAAGCCCGCAACCAGGGCGATGCACTGGTGCATTCGACCAAGAAATCCCTGGCGGAATACGGCGACAAGCTGGAAGCCGGCGAGAAGGAAAGCATCGAAAGCGCCATCAAGGAACTGGAAGAAGTGTTGAAGGGCAGCGACAAGGCCGCCATCGACAACAAGACAGCCGCCTTGACTACCGCAGCGCAAAAGCTGGGCGAAAAGATGTATGCCGACATGCAGGCGCAGCAAGCTGCAGCCGGTGGTGCTGAAGCTGGTGCAGGTGCCGCTGGCGCCGAAGCCAAGCCGAAGGAAGACGACGTCGTTGACGCCGATTTCAAGGAAGTGAAAGACAAGTAATTTAATTGCGGGACAGAGTTTAAGAGCCACCGTAGCGTGGCGAATTACTCTGTCCCCAACTAATCAGATCAAACGTTTAAATTGCAAAACATTTAGCCGGGTAGAGTTTATTAGCCATCAAAACATGGCGAATTACTCTGCCCGGCGTTTTCGCTTAAACAACAGGGTGCAAAAAGATGGCGAAGCGTGATTTTTACGAAATACTGGGTGTTGCGAAAAACGCTACTGATGATGACATCAAGAAGGCGTACCGCAAGCTCGCAATGAAGCACCATCCGGACCGCAATCCGGATAGCAAGGGTGCGGAAGAAAAATTCAAAGAGGCGAAAGAAGCCTACGAAATGCTGTCCGACCCGCAAAAGCGGGATGCCTATGACCGTTACGGCCATGCTGGCGTCGATCCCAACATGGGTGGCGGCGGTGGCGGCGGCGCGGGTGGTTTTGCCGATGCCTTTGGCGATATCTTCGGCGACATTTTCGGCGGCGGCGGTGGCCGCGGCGGCCGTGGCGGCGGACCGCAGGTGTATCGCGGCGCCGATTTGCGCTACAACCTGGAAATCACGCTGGAGCAGGCTGCGCATGGTTTCGACACTACCATCCGGGTACCGTCCTGGGACGAGTGCGAACCTTGCCACGGCAGCGGCGCCAAGCCCGGCACCGAGCCGATCACTTGCCCGACTTGCGGCGGCCACGGCCAGGTACGCATGCAGCAAGGCTTTTTCAGCATCCAGCAGACCTGCCCGAAATGCCACGGCAGCGGCAAGATCATTCCGGAACCATGCCCGTCATGCGCCGGCGCCGGCCGCATCAAGCGCAACAAGACGCTGGAAGTGAAAATCCCGTCCGGCATCGACGACGGCATGCGCATCCGCTCTTCCGGCAACGGCGAGCCAGGCATGAACGGCGGCCCGACCGGCGACCTGTATGTGGAAATCCACATCAAGCCGCACGCGGTATTCCAGCGCGAAGGCGACGACCTGCATTGCGAAATGCCGATCTCCTTCGCCAAGGCGGCATTGGGCGGTGAAATCGAAGTGCCGACGCTGAACGGCAAGGCGTCCTTCACGATTCCGGACGGCACCCAGTCGGGCAAGACTTTCCGCCTGCGCAGCAAGGGCATCAAGGGCGTGCGTTCCGGCTATGCCGGCGACCTGTTCTGCCACGTCGTGGTGGAAACTCCGGTCAAGCTGAGCGACCGCCAGAAAGAACTGCTGCAGGAATTCGAGCAGCTGACCAGCGAAGGCGGCGCCAAGCATAGCCCGCAGAGCAAATCCTGGAAAGACAAGGTCAAAGAATTCTTTGAGTGAGCTTGAAGAATGAGCTTAAACAAGGCTTTGATTCCCGCAAAACCGCCAGCCCGCAAGGTTGGCGGTTTTTTTTACGCCGCGGCGGTCAGCGCCGCGCACCATGTAGAGCCCGCATTAACAAATTCCTTATTGCATAATTTTGCGCCGCTCTCTATTCTGTATAGGGTAATAATAAAACGATCGTTCTTTTATTTTCGATCAATACAAACTCCATATACAAACCATAGGAGGAGACACGATGATAGTTGCTCAATTAAAGCGTGCAACGGCTTGCGCTTGCGTACTGTCCGGGCTGATGCTGGCGCAGGCGGCGTTTGCGCTGGACCTGGCCGGCGTCAAGATCGACGAAAGCGCCAAGGTCGGCAATCAGGACCTGAAGCTGAACGGCGCCGGCATACGCTACAAAGTCATTTTCAAGGTCTATACGGCAGCACTGTATCTGGCCGAGAAGAAAACCACGGTGCCGGAGGTGATGGCTGCCAGCGGCGCGCGCCGCATCGAGCTGGTGATGCTGCGCGACGTCAGCAGCGAGGATTTCAGCCGCGCCTTCATGACCGGCATCCAGAACAACGTGGACAAGGCAGACAAGGCCAAGATCATCAACCAGCTGCTGAAGTTCGGCGAACTGTTTGCCTCTATTCCGGAGCTGAAAAAGGGCGATGTGCTGACCACCGATTGGATCCCCGGCGTCGGCACGCAAATCCACTTCAACGGCAAGCCGGTGTCGGAAACGCTGCCCGACCAGGTTTTCTATAACGCCTTGCTGAAAATCTGGCTTGGCGACAAGCCGGCCGACAGCCGCCTGAAACCCTTGTTGCTGGGCCAGCCGGCATAGTGTCGTGTGATGCCTGTCGGTCGGCATCTCGCTTGTCCTTGACCCGTATCGCGTTGTTGCACGTCGTCGCCATAGGCCCGCTATGTCTCCTCGGTGCGCCTAGCGCTACGGGCCAAGGCCGGCGCGATATACCGACCGACAGGCACGACATGACACTAGGGTTTCGCCATCCGCATAGTCAGTATTGGATAAAAGCGGATGGGGCAAGCCGGTTTTCTATAAAATAAGGCCCAGGATGTCGTGCTGGTATTGTCAAAATACTACGCAGATGGAACTTTATTGAATAGAAAACTATGACAGCAAACAACAAGCAATCCCTGACCCGAGAAGATCTGTTCCAGAGAAACCGTGAGTGGGCGGCGGCAATCACCGCGCGCGACCCGGAGTTTTTTAAAGTACTGGCGTCGCAGCAGGCGCCGGAATATTTCTGGATCGGATGCTCCGACAGCAGGGTGCCGGCAAATGAATTGCTGGGCTTGTTGCCGGGTGAGTTGTTCGTCCATCGCAATATCGCCAACGTGGTGGCGCACAGCGACCTGAACTGCCTGTCGGTGCTGCAGTTCGCGGTCGATGTGCTGAAGGTCAAGCATGTGTTCGTGGTCGGCCATTACGGCTGCTCCGGCGTCCATGCGGCGCTTACCAAGCGCCGTGTTGGCCTGGCCGACAACTGGCTGCGCCATGTCGAAGATGTACAGCAGAAGCATGAGCGCTACCTGGGCGAAGCCCTGCCGGAAAGCCTGCGTCACGATCGCCTGTGCGAATTGAATTCGATGGAGCAGGTCGCCAATATCTGCCGCACCACGATTGTCCAGGACGCCTGGGACCGCGGTCAGCCGCTGACCATCCATAGCTGGGTATATAGCGTGCGCGACGGCTTGCTGCGCGATCTGGAGGTGACTGTCAGCTGCATGTCGGATCTGGCCAAGGGCATGGAGACCAGCCTCAAGCGCTACGAAGATTGAGATGTTCCGCTTGTATCGGAAATGAAAAAAGACGGCCTGGGCCGTCTTTTTTATTGCCTCAGCGGATGAGCGCTTAGATGACGATGGTTTGCGCTTCGCCTTCGGCGCGGGCGCGGATTTCACCGATGATGTTGACGGTCTCGCCGGCGGCTGTCAGTTGCGCTACTGCCGCTGCGGCGTTTTCCTTGGAGACGATCACGGTCATGCCGATGCCGCAGTTGAACACCCGGTGCATTTCAGCATCGGCCACCTGGCCGTGCTGCTGCAGCCAGGTGAACAGCGGCGGCATGGTCCAGGCATCGCTGCGCAGGACAGCGGTCAAATTGTCTTGCAGTACCCGTGGAATGTTTTCCACCAGGCCGCCGCCGGTGATGTGCACCATGCCTTTGACTTCCATCGCCTCCATCAGCGCCAGCAGCGGCTTGACGTAGATGCGGGTTGGTTCCATCAGCACGTCGGCCAGTTTGCGGCCGTGGAAGTCGCCATCCAGGTCCGGTTTGGCGACTTCGATGATCTTGCGCACCAGCGAGTAGCCGTTGGAATGCGCGCCCGACGATGCCAGGCCCAGCACGACGTCGCCCGGGATGATCTTGGTGCCGTCGATCAGCTTGGATTTTTCCACGGCGCCGACGGCAAAGCCTGCCAGGTCGTATTCGCCATCCGGATACATGCTCGGCATTTCCGCGGTTTCGCCGCCGATCAGGGCGCAGCCCGCCAGTTCGCAACCCTTGGCGATACCCTTGATGACGTCAGTAGCGCTAGGCACGTCCAGCTTGCCGCAGGCGAAATAGTCGAGGAAAAACAGCGGCTCGGCGCCTTGCACCAGGATGTCGTTGACGCTCATCGCCACCAGGTCGATGCCGACCGTGTCGTGGCGTTTCAGGTGGAAAGCCAGCTTCAGCTTGGTGCCGACGCCGTCGGTGCCGGACACCAGCACCGGCTCCTTGAATTTCTTGCTGATCTCGAACAGGGCGCCGAAACCGCCGATGCCGCCCATCACCCCCTCCCGCATGGTGCGCTTGGCGAAAGGCTTGATGGCCTCTACCAGGGCGTCGCCAGCGTCGATATCGACACCGGCGTCACGGTAAGAGAGTGGCACGTTGGAAACGTTTGAAGTGGAAGTCATGATGTGATTGGCGGCAGAGGCGGTAAAATAGAGGAATTCGGCCACGCATCTGGTATACATCACTGTATATAAGATGAAATGCGCGGTAAAAGCGGTATTTTATCAAACCGATCCACCAAACTCTCGATTCCATGCCATTTTCTTTTACAGACGAACAAAAACAAACTGCGTTGTGGCTGGGAATTGCGCTGCTGCTGGTGGCGCTGATGGTGGCTCTGGGGCCGATCCTGACTCCTTTCATCGCCTCCGCCATCCTGGCCTACGCCTTGAATCCGGGCGTGGACTGGCTGTCGCGCCGGCGCATCGGCAAGTTTCCCTTCCCGCGCGCGCTGGCGGTGCTGGTGGTGATACTGCTGCTGGTGTTCGCGATCCTCGCCGTGATCCTGATCGTGATCCCGGTATTGCGCAAGGAGTTGCCTTTATTGCAAAACCAGATTCCGGCGTTCCTGACCAAGCTGGATGGCGTGATCGGCCCGCATTTGCAGGACTTCGGCATCAATGTGCGGCTCGACGGCACCGGCATCAAGGAGATGCTGACCAAACAGCTGTCTACCAGCGGCGATGAAATCTGGAGCTCGGTGCTGGCATCGGTCAAGGTCGGCGGCACTGCGGTGCTGGGCTGGCTTACCACTATCCTGCTGGTGCCGGTAGTGTTGTTTTACCTGTTGCAAGACTGGCATTCCATCGTCGACCGGGTCGGCAAGCTGGTGCCGCGCCGCTGGCAAGGCAAGACCGGCAGCATGACGCAAGAGGTCGACAGCCTGCTGGCGCAATATTTGCGCGGGCAATTGCTGGTAATGTTGGTTCTGGCGATTTATTATTCGACCGGGCTGGCGATCGCCGGTTTTGATGTGGCATTGCCGGTTGGCATTATCACCGGCTTGCTGGTATTTATTCCTTACGTCGGCTTCGGTCTGGGACTGGTACTGGCGCTGATTGCGGCCATGCTGCAATTCGACGGCCTGCATGGCTTGATCGCCGTCGCCATCGTGTACGGCATCGGCCAGGTGCTGGAGAGTTTCATCCTGACGCCGCGCCTGGTCGGCGAACGCATAGGCTTGCACCCGCTGGTAGTGATTTTTGCCTTGATGGCCTTCGGCCAGCTGTTCGGCTTTGTCGGCATCCTGCTGGCGCTGCCCTGTTCAGCGGTGATGTCGGTGGTGGTCAAGCACGTCAAGGCTCATTACCTCAACAGCAGTTTTTATCAACATTGAGAAATTAAATAAATTAAAGCGGGCTCGAAAATCGCACAGCAGGTTTGTCGAACCACCTTAAGTAATAATGAAGAAACAAGCATGAGGCAGTTAACGCTGGACATCACTGCGGAAGAACCGCAGACCCTGGCCACTTTCGTGGTCGGGCAAAACCAAGAAGCTTTACAGTTCTTGCAGCGTCTGGTCGCGCCTAGCGCGGCATACCTCACCGCGCCGGGCGACCGCTTTGTCTACCTGTGGGGCGGCGCCGGCGCCGGCAAAAGCCATGTGCTGCGCGCCCTCGCCAGCAGCACCGGCGCGCGCCTGATCCGCGGCAGCCAGTATAACGGCGACGTTTTCAACTTTTCGCCGGATGTGCCCGGCTACCTGATCGACGATTGCGACAAGCTGTCGGCCGGCGACCAGATCGAAGCCTTCGCCCTGTTCAACCAGATCCGCGAGCATGGCGGCTGGCTGGTCACCAGCGGCCAGCTGCCGCCGTCCGAACTGAGCGTGCGCGAAGATTTCCGCACCCGCCTGGGCTGGGGCCTGATCTACCAGCTGCACGGCCTCAGCGACGAAGAAAAAATCGCCGCCCTGACGCACGCCGCGCAAGTCCGCGGCCTGCACTTGTCGAGCGGCGTGTTACCCTATCTCATTACGCATTTCCGGCGCGATATGCGGTCCCTGACAGCCATGCTGAACGAACTGGACCGCTTTTCGCTGGAGACGCAACGTCCCATTACGCTGCCTTTGCTGCGCAGCTTGTTGCAACTCGAATCCGAAGATAAACACACACTATGAACCTGGCCTTATTCGACCTTGACCATACGCTGCTGCCCGTCGACTCCGACTATGAATGGGGGCAGTTCCTGGCGCGCATCGGCGCAGTCGATCCTGATGCTTTTGAAAAAAGCAACGCCGAGTGGTTCGCCCAGTACCAGGCCGGCACGCTGGACCCGGTCAAATACCTGGAATTCGCTTTCGGCACCTTGTCCAAGTTCCCGCGCAAGCAGCTCGATGCCTGGCACCAGCAGTTCATGCAGGAAGTGATCCTGCCGACCATTACTCCGGCGGCCCGTGCGCTGCTGCAGAAGCACCTGGATGCCGGCGACCTGGTGGCGATCGTCACCGCCACCAACAGCTTCGTCACCGAGCCGATCGCCAAGGCCCTCGGCGTCGATTTCCTGATCGCTTCGGATCCGGAAACCACGGACGACGGCGAGATTACCGGCCGGCTGGCGGATACGCCGACCTACGGCCCCGGCAAAGTGATCCACACCCACGCCTGGCTGGCGACCATGGACATGACGCTGGCCAGTTTCCCGCGCAGTTATTTCTATAGCGATTCGCACAACGACCTGCCCTTGATGAAGCTGGTGACCGACCCGGTCGCCACCAATCCCAATGCCCTGTTGAAAGCCCACGCAAGTGAGCACGGCTGGCCCATCCTGAATTTATTCGACGCGCAATGATCAAGAAGCTGATTCGCTCCATCCTTGGGAAAAAGAAAAAAGATCCCACCCAACCGTTGATACTCGGCCCGAAAGAGCATGGCATCAATCCGCAACTGGTGTCGCCCAACGCGGTCAGGGTCACCAAGACGCTGCAGGATAACGGCTACAAGGCCTTCATCGTCGGCGGCGCCGTGCGCGATCTGCTGCTGGGAGTCAAGCCGAAGGATTTCGATGTCGCCACCAACGCCACGCCGGAACAGGTCAAGCGCCTGTTCCGGCGCGCCTTCATCATCGGCAAGCGTTTCCAGATCGTGCATGTGATGTTCGGCCAGGAGCTGATCGAAGTCACCACTTTCCGTGGCGCCTCCTCCGACGGTTCGCCGAAAGACGAGCATGGCCGGGTGTTGCGCGACAATACTTTCGGCGAGCAGCATGAAGACGCAGTGCGGCGCGATTTCACCATCAACGCGATGTACTACGATCCGACCACCGAAAGCGTGCTGGATTACCACGGCGGCATCGCCGACATCCGCGCCAAGACCCTGCGCATCATCGGCGAGCCGGAAGCGCGCTACCGCGAAGATCCGGTGCGTATGCTGCGCATCGTGCGCTTCGCCGCCAAGCTGAAGTTCAACATCGATCCTGCCACCCGCGCGCCGATCCCGGTGATGGCGGCCCTGATCGACAACGTGCCGGCGGCTCGGGTGTTCGATGAAATGCTGAAACTGCTGATGAGCGGCCATGCCCTGGCTTGCCTGCAGCAATTGCGCAAGGAAGGCCTGCACCACGGTTTGCTGCCCTTGCTGGACGTGGTGCTGGAGCAGCCGCTGGGCGAGAAGTTCGTAACGCTGGCGCTGGCCAATACCGACGTCCGCGTGCAGCAAGGCAAGCCGGTTTCCCCGGGTTTCCTGTTTGCCTCGCTGCTGTGGCACCAGGTGCTGGAAAAATGGAGCGCCTACAAGGCGGCCGGCGAATTCCCGATCCCGGCGCTGCACCTGGCCGCCGACGACGTGCTGGAAGCGCAGACCGACAAGCTGGCCCTGCAGCGCAAGATCGCCTCCGACATGCGCGATATCTGGGCCATGCAGCCGCGCTTTGAGCGGCGCACCGGCAAGGCCCCGTACAAGATGCTGGAACACCTGCGCCTGCGCGCCGGCTATGACTTCCTGCTGCTGCGTTGCGCCTCCGGCGAAATCGACGGTGAAATCGGCGAGTGGTGGACTGCCTTCATGGAAGGCGACGGCGATGAGCGCGAAGCATTGATGGCGCAAAAGCCGAAAGTGGCGGCCGAAGCTGCCCCTGCCAAGAAACGGCCGCGCCGGCGCGGTTCACGCAGCGGCGCCAAAGCGGTCAACCCGGGCGGCCGTAGCGACGATGGGCAAGGCGCATAGTTCCATGAGCTTGACTGCAACGTCTGCGGCGGCCCCTGTGGTCACCGCCTACATCGGCATCGGCGCCAACCTGGGCGACGCCGCCGGGCAGGTGCAACGCGCCATCCTGCAGCTCGGCAAGCTGCCGCACACCAGCCTTAGCGGCCAGTCCAGCCTGTTTGGCACGGCGCCGCTGGATGCCGGCGGCGACGATTACGTCAATGCGGTTGCGCGTCTCGAAACCCGTCTCGGCGCCCATGACCTGCTGCGCGGCTTGCAGCAGATCGAGCAGGATTTCGGCCGTGAGCGTCCTTATCCGAATGCGCCGCGCACGCTCGACCTGGACCTGCTGTTGTACGGCCAGTCCAGCATCCAGGATGATCTGCTGACCGTGCCGCATCCGCGCATGACGCAACGCGCTTTTGTCCTGATCCCGCTGTTGCAGCTCGATCCCTTCATCGTCATTCCCAAGCACGGCGCGGCGCATCAGTTCGCCCCGCTGGTGGCGGACCAGCGTATCCACAAACTATAATCGCCGCGCCTGGCTGGCTGCCGGATGTGGCAGCTTCTGGCACACTGTGGCCTTGGCCCGCGCGGCGCCACCGACAGTTGAACAATGGGTGAACATGAATCTAGACGCTTATAAATACATCGTAGTAGAAGGTCCTGTCGGCGCCGGCAAGACCACGCTGGCCAACAAGATCGCAGCGCATCTGGGCGCGCGCGTCCTGCTGGAGCAGCCGCAGGCCAACCCCTTCCTGGAAAAATTTTACCGGGACGCCTCCCGTTATGCGCTGTCGACCCAGATGTTCTTCCTGTTCCAGCGCATCAACCAGTTGCGCGAGACTTCGCAGAACGATTTGTTCGAAGGCCGCGGCCATCTGGTGGCCGATTTCCTGCTGGCCAAGGATGCCATTTTCGCCAGCCTGACCCTGGCCGACGAAGAGCTCAAGCTGTACCAGCAGATGTACGATCATCTGCGGCCGCAGGCGGCCACGCCGGACCTGGTGATTTACCTGCAGGCCGAGCCGGAAACCCTGATGGAACGCATCAAGAAGCGCGGCATCGAGATGGAAAGCGCGATCACCCAGGAATACCTGGCGCGCCTGTGCGAAAGCTACAGCCGCTTCTTTCATCACTATGACGATGCGCCTTTGTTGATCGTCAACAACGAACATCTGGACCTGGCCGGCAGCGATGCCGATTTCAGCTTACTCTTGGCGCGTATCGACAGCATGCGCGGCAAGCGTGAATTTTTCAATCGTGGAGAATGACAATGGCAGCTTATTTACAAGATGGCGCTGCGGCAGCGGCGCGCAGCAAGCCGGTGACGATTCCGGCCTTGCAGGCATTGCGCGACAAGGGTGAGAAGATCACCATGCTGACCTGCTACGACGCCAGCTTTGCGGCCTTGATGGACCGCTGCGGCGTCGAGACCCTGCTGATCGGCGATTCGCTCGGCATGGTGTGCCAGGGCCACAGCTCGACCTTGCCGGTGACGGTGCAGGAAATCGCTTATCACACCGCCAGCGTGGCGCGCGGCAACCGTACTGCGCTGGTGCTGGCGGACCTGCCGTTCGGCGCTTACGCCACGCCGGAAAGCGCTTTCGCCAACGCCGTGCCGGTGATACAGGCCGGTGCGCAGATGGTCAAGATAGAAGGCGGCGCCTGGCTGGCGCCAACGGTGCGTTTCCTGACCGAACGGGCGATTCCGGTATGCGGCCACCTGGGGTTGACGCCGCAGTCGGTGCACCAGATGGGTGGTTATAAAGTGCAGGGCAAGACCAGCGCTGCGGCCGAGCAGCTGAAAGCCGACGCCCTGGCCTTGCAGGAAGCCGGCGCCAGCCTGCTGGTGCTGGAAGCGATTCCGGCGGCGCTGGGCAAGGAAGTCAGCGAACTGCTGACGATCCCGACCATCGGCATCGGCGCCGGTCCGGACTGCTCAGGCCAGGTGCTGGTGATGCACGACCTGCTGGGGGTCTTCCCCGGCCACAAGGCCCGTTTCGTCAAAGATTTCATGGAAGGGCAGAGCAGCATCGATGCTGCCGTGCTGGCTTATGTGCGAGCGGTCAAGGACAAGTCGTTTCCGGCGCCGGAACACTGCTTCTGAATCGGATAACGGCGATGCTTATTGCAGCTGCATCGCCATTTCATGCCAGGCCATGCCGCCGTGGTCCGAGTCTGAAGCCTTGAGGTATTTGAAACCCATGCTTTGATAGAGCGCCACATGGCGCTCTTTGCACATCAGGTGGATGCTGGATTTATGCAGCGCCCGCATGCGGGCGATGAATTCCGTCATCAGCTGCCTGGCAATGCCGCGTCCCTGGAAATCCGGATGCACCACCACCGACATGATCACCACATGCGGCCCGTCCGGGTCGTGCCCGATCAGTTCCTTGAATGCCTCGTCCGCCATCTCGACCTTGAAGGCCGCGCCGCCGTTGATGAAGCCGGCCACCACGCCATCGTTCTCATAGACGATGAAGCCTTGCGGCCAGGTGGCGATGCGGGTAGCGATCTTTTCTTTCGTGGCGGCTTCGTCGCCCTCGTAGGAAGTCGATTCGATCTCGTAACAACGTTCGAGATCGGCACTGGCGACGGGACGGATCAGGCCGTTGTTTGCAATCATGGCCGCGGCGGCAAGCTTCAGGGCTGCTGGTTGCCTTCAGGTCCCTGCGCCAGGGTTTGCAGCGGCACTGGCTGGACAGGACTGGCGTTGGCGGCAGGCGGCGCCAGCACCAGCGGTTCGTTCAGCGAACCCTTGGCCAGCACCACGTTCGGCACGGTGTCGGGATTGGCGTTCCAGACCGGATCGGCGAGGCCGTTGAACACTGCGGTCAGCTGCTTGCCCCAGTTCTCGTGGATCATCTGGAAGTACTGATTCTTTTCGTCGATGGTGACGAAGCGGGTTACCGCCAGCGTGTCGCTGCCGTACAGCAGCAAGTCCAGCGGCAGGCCGACCGAGATGTTGGAGCGCATGGTGGAATCCATCGAGATCAGCGCGCACTTGGCGGCCTGGTCGAGGGTGGAGGCCGGGGTGATCACGCGGTCCAGGATAGGTTTGCCATATTTCGCTTCGCCGATCTGGAAGTAGGTGTTTTCATTCAGCGATTCGATGAAATTGCCGGCGGCATAGACCTGGAACAAGCGGCATTCCTCACCCTTGATCTGGCCGCCGAAGATGATGCCGACATTGAAATCGATGCCGAATTTTTCCAGTTTCAAGGCTTCGCGGTCGTACACCACGCGCACCGCTTCGCCGACGATCTGCGCCGCTTCGTACATGGTGGCCACGGTCCAGATGGTCTTGCCGGCAGCGTTCACGTACTCGCCGATGACTTGCTTGATCGATTGCGAAATCGAGAGATTGCCGGCGGTCATGAACACCATCAGGCGTTCGCCCGGGTTCTCGAACACGCTCATCTTGCGCGCGGTGGCAACATGGTCCACCCCGGCATTGGTGCGGGAGTCGGAAAGGAAAACCAGACCGGAGTCCAGGCGCAGAGCGACGCAGTAAGTCATGATGTCAAAGAAAAATACAAAGTGGAGATTCTACAGGAAGCGGCAGCCGTTTCCTGAGTGCGGCGCTGATTGTGTTGTTGATTATGCTACAAAATGTGGCATCGTAGGCAGCCGTTTCATTGTTGTGATGGTAATGCGGAAACATTCACCTGCACGCTCATGGTTTCTTCGCCGCCGCCGCGCCGCACGCCGCGCACCGGCGCCGCCGACTCGTAGTCGCGTCCTATTGCTAGTCGACAATAATTGTCGCTGGCGAAGCAAGCGTGGGTAACGTCGATGCTGATCCAGCCGGCGAATGCGCCTTCCTCTACCCAGACGTCGACCCAGGCGTGGCTTTCGGCATGGCTGGTGTTGCCGGGATCGATATAGCCTGAGACATAGCGCGCGGAAATCCCCAGCGTGTGGCAGCAAGCCAGGAACAGGTGAGCATGATCCTGGCACACCCCTTGGCCCAGCGCCAGGGCGTCATCGGCGCTGCTGGTGACGGCGGTGGAGCCGCTCCGGTAGGACACGGCACTGCAGATGGCTTGCGCCAGGTCGAGCAGTTGCCGGCTGTCGGCGCCCGCCTGCAGATGGCGATAGGCGAAATCCATGACGGCGACGGTCGGCTGGGTCAACGGCGTCGGCACGGTAAACACCAGCGGCGAAAACTCGCCCGCCTGCGGCAGCCGGCCTTGCTGCAAAGGCGTCACCGCCACCGTGCCTTCGGCGATGATGCGCACCTCGTGGTGCGGCTTGGTGACGGTCAGCATGTGGCTCAGGTTGCCGAAGGCGTCGGTGAAGGGATGGCGGCTGCCGGAACTGCTGATATGCCATGCCAGGGTGCGTTGCTGCGCTTCCGCGCGCGGCCACAGCCGCAGCTGCTGAATCGTATAGGTCAGGGCTGCGGTGTAGTGGTAGACGGTCTCATGGCGGATGGTGAGTAACATCAGGTTGAACAATCGGCCATCAAGTATTGAGGGGCACCAGGAAATCGCGGCTGATGCGATTGCCAAGCTCGAAGATGCGGTCGAAGAAGCGCGTCAGGTAGTCGTGCAGGCCGGCGTCGAGGATTTCATCCAGGTTGCTGAACTTGAGGTCGGCGTGCAGCTTGCCGGCGAAGCGTTCGGTGTCGGAGGAAATATCGTTGTGCACATGCTTGAGATTGCTTACTACCTGCTCCATGCAGGACAGCAGCGAGCGCGGCATGTCCGGCCGCAGGATCAGCAGGTCGGCCACGCGCGCGGGCGTGATGACGTCGCGGTAGACCTTGCGGTAGATTTCGAAACCCGACACCGAACGCAGGATCGCCGCCCAGTAGTAGAAATCGATTTGCGGA